>ERZ827088.39-NODE-39-length-160808-cov-7.157229_pt1 | contig 160808 bp, 131 predicted proteins | sample MGYA00519922_ERZ827088 | MGnify/ENA primary metagenome ERZ827088 (study PRJEB31778, sample SAMEA3449254) | human gut metagenome | biome: human gut; feature: human-associated habitat; material: faeces | place: United Kingdom | collected 2010/2012 ... | reverse complement strand
GTCCCAAGATGGTTCAGACATTATTGGAGGCATGCACCTCTCAGAAAGTGAAACGACTGTTCCTCTATATGGCAGAAAAAGCCGGTCACGTTTGGTTTAAAGCGTTGAAACTGGAGAGTATAAATCTTGGTACATCCAGGTTTATGATCACGTCAACAGGGAAATACATCAACAAGTATAATATGACAATCTCAAAAGAACTTGCAGAATATGAATGATATAAGATCAAGTGTTTACGCTCAGAAAGTAGAACTGCTACTACGTCTTATTCCGATAGTGATGGAAGAGCATGTGTTTGCAATACATGGAGGTACTGCCATCAATCTTTTCTTGAAAGATTTGCCACGTTATTCTGTAGATATTGATTTGACCTATATCCCGTTGGCTGACCGTCAGACAAGTTTGGATGACATCAATTTGCATCTAAAAACCATTGCAGATAAGGCAAAGAAAGCTTTCAAAGGAATGCATGTTGTACCCAACTTCAGTACCTGCAAACTGTTGTGCGAGTATCGAGGCAAGCAGGTGAAGATAGAGGTCAATCAAACCAAGAGAGGTATCGTGGGCGGTGCTGTTCAATCTTTACCATTGAGCGAGAAGGCTCAGGAAGAGTTTTCTCTCTTTTGTGAGGCAAATGTCGTGCCCCTAACTCAATTGTATGGTGGCAAAATTGCAGCAGCACTTTCACGCCAACATCCTCGTGATCTGTTTGATGTAAAATACATGGATATTCCATTGAGCAAATGCCGTGAAGGACTCATTTTCTGCTTGCTTGGTAGCGATAGACCAATACATGAGTCATTTGCTCCCCGCTTGATTGACCAGCGGGAAGCAATGGATAATCAGTTTGCTGGAATGACTGATATTCCATTTACATACGAAGAATTTGAAGATACCCGTACAAAACTTATTAATGATGTAAAGTCGTTGATGACTGATGCGGATAAGAAGTTCCTGATTAGTTTCGAATCTGGACAGCCGGAATGGAATGGCTATGAATTTGAGTACTTCAAGGATTATCCGTCTGTGCAATGGAAATTGCTTAATCTGAAAAAACTTGCCAAGCAGAATTCGCAGAAGTTGCGAGAGGAAGCGAAGAAACTATATACATTATTCAGTGAAAAAAATAGATAAAACTCCCAAAAACATATGAAACTTTTATTGCTCGAACAAAACAAAGATAAAAAAGGTACATTGTTGGAAACAATAGTAAAAGTATTATTGTCTTCTTATGGTTATGATTATGTTGCCACGAATGAAATCGGCTCTGGTGGCAATGAAATAGATGTTGTTGCAGAGAAGCATATGACGAATTTTGGAGTGTCAAAAACATATCCATTAATATGTGAATGCAAAGCACATGAAAATCCAGTTAATATGAATGACTGGTTGAAATTTCTAGGAAAAGTTTATAAAGAAAAAAGGAAAAATAGTCTTTCTTCTGGATTAATGATTGCGTTATCTGATGCTAATGGAAATGTAAAAGGAGATATTCGTAATGGTAACTACCTAGAAGATGTAAAACTAATAGCAGGTAATGACCTTATTGAACCTATAATATCACATTACGGGTTGGCATCAATAACAGAAATAATTAATATAATAAAGCATTGGACTAATTTAATAATCACAGATAGGGATATCGCATTTTATAATAATACTCCATATTGGATTGTTTATTTTTCTGATGGAACATTTACAGTATTAGACAAGAATGGACAGTTTTTAGAGAAAGTAATATTGGAAAACCTTGTTACATCTTTTATTTCATCGTCCACATATTTAAAAGACAACTATATAGACATAAGAAAAAATAAAGTTATCGAAATTAAAAAGAAAGCAATAAAAGATATTGCTATATGGGCTGTGATGAATAGTTCGCTATCATATGCGCAGATAGTAGAATTTATTTCTCAAAATTCAGGTGACCAATTACGTGTAGATGTTTCTGAAGTAGAAAAATGCTTGAAAGAATTGGATTTTATAGATGTTGTAGATAATGTGGCAAGCATAAAGCCTGTACAAGAAATAAATATGATAGAATTCTACCGTTCATTGTTGGGATTGGGTATTCCTACAAAACTATACAATAGTTTCTATATAGAACATATTGATGAATCACTATTAGATAGTATTATAAGGTTACAGGGAGGACTTTCTTTGACAAAAGAAGAAAGAGATATTGTTTTGTTTATTATAAAGCATTCACCATCTGCTCTTCGTTTGGCTATTTATCCCAATCCTCTTTTATCTTGTAAGTCTAAAATTATTGGAGGCGATCTAAATGCATTGCAAGAAAGCTTAAAAAGCTCATTTATTCAAACTTTAGCAAATTGCTTTGAAGTTGATGCCGATGGTGATATAGCTATGTTATTGTTTGACAAATTGGAATTAAGAGATTTTTATAAACAAACCAACTACCAAGTTGTACTGAAAGATGGATCTAAATGTACAATCCCTGTTTCAAAAAGACTTTATTATATTCCCTTTGAAGATATTGAAGGCGGTGCTGTGATACAGGCAAGCAAGGATTTTATTGGACAATATGATAAGGGATCAGGATATATGATAGGTGGAAAACAGAAAAGGCAAAAGGAAAAGACTCTGTTTGGAATCGTAAAGCATAAAACAGGTATTGACGAAGAGTATTTGTCTATTTTTGGTTGACAAAACAATATACGTTCAATGAAATATTGTCGAAAAATATTAAAGATCCACTTCAAAAACTCATGATTATAGATGGTAATATGAATGTATCTGGTGACGATGAAAATTTGGAACAAATGGCTAAAAATAGTATTATGGATAATATTACAAGCGAAGAAGCAGTTTTCGATTTAGATATATTTACGACAAAGACAAGTCGAAATGAAACCAATCATTTTCATATATATGTAGATGATAATGGAAAATATAAAGTTGAAGATAGCAATTTTGTTGTGGATGACTTAACCCCGGAGGAATACGGCAGTTTAATACATGAATATGTGCATTATATACAGCATATCCAGACGTTGTTTGGAGTCAACAGAACGAGGTTGTATGCACGACTATATAATGAATATCGAAAATATCTTATTACTCATGAAAAAGTCGAAATGCCTCTTAAAATAGATGTTGTAGCTCCTTCTGCAATCCCGATATTTGCGAAAGAGTTAGATAAGGAAGGATTTCAACATTACGATTATGGTATCGATGAAGTCGAGATTCGTGATATTGATATTGAAGAAGCAAGGATAAAACACCATTCGGTAAGAGTTGGCATTTATGATTTTGAGCTAAACGAAGCATGGGATGGAGAAAAAGGGTATCACTTTGGATATTGGGCAATTATTGAAGGTATGGCTCATAACATACAGTTACTAATAGACCCTACTGTTGATGACCGTCATCTATCAGTACCATATAAAGTTGTGGATAGAATATGCGAAAAACTATATCCAGAGATATTTAATAATAAGCTATTAATGATTTCATTGTGTTTGGTTTCATTATTATATGATAATCCTGGAGTAGGATTCTTTGATACTGCAAATCATATAGTCGAGTTTCATATAACTGATGGTAGACGGTTATATAAAGAGTCGTTGCTAAATATTATAAACTTTAGAGGGAAGTCTATGCATGTAAAAGATATGCTAAAAACCATGCAGGATGAACTCTTGAATCAACTAAAAATGCTTATTGGCCAGGAATTAGATTATTATCCGAAAGTTTTTCACCAAACACGTGAAGAATTGACAACAGGTGAAAGTACTTTACTTAATATTCTATATGATGATCGCATAAATGATAAAAAGTCGTTTAATGATATTCTATTGCGAGTTTATGGCTTTCCATTTATAGAGTCACATGAATCTTCTCTTCTTCAAAATAACCCTGATACAAATAAACCTTATATAGAAGTGGCTTGTTTGGCCTCATGGGAATTATTGTATAAGCGATTAGTAGATAAATCCACCAAATGTAGGAGATATGAGTTGTGCCGTGGCAACGAAAAACATGAAGCTAGTGATGCTTTTTCTCCAGAATGTAAAGATGCTCAATGGTTAAAAGATAAAGATTGCATACTTAGCCGGGGCTTTAAATTATTTGGAAGTCATGTTGTAGAATGGGAACAAAGACGGGAGTGAAAAGGTTTGAAATAGTGTTGTATAGATCAACATCTTTGTCTAATTTTAGCGAGTAATATATAGTTATCTATTTCTAAAATTTCAACAAATTGTAGTAGATATGATAGGCTTCAATTCGTATATCAATGGTCTTGACCTTTCGCGATTGACAGAGTATTGTGTTAATCATGGGCGATCGACTCAATATGCTAAAGGCGATTATTTCGTCAAAGAGGGTGAAGAGTCTCGTTATATTGCCTATATTGAATGTGGATATTTCAACTACAAAGTACATAATTCCTCTGAAGGAAAAGACTATATCACAGGTTTCGCATTTGAGGGTGAGTTCGTGGGTGATTACCCAAACTGTCTTTCAGGTAAAACATCTGAAGTGACTATTGTAGCTGGAACTTCATGTAAGGTCTATCAATTAGCAGGTGAAGAATTATGTAATCTGTTAGATTCCGATGGTATGAGAGATCTAAAACTAGCCATATCCGACCATCTCTTTTCTCAGGTCTATACACAATACCTTGATTACCTATCGAATGACAAATAGAGAACGTTATAAGCGTTTACTCCTTCGTTGTCCTGAAATAGTACAAAGTATCAACCTAAAAGACATAGCCTCTTATCTAAAAGTTACACCAACAACTATCAGCAACATACGTAGAGAGATAACTTTTGGGCTGTAAACTCTCAAAACGTTTTGAGAGTTTGTTGTCATGAAGGTTCTTTTGCTTTATATTGTGCTTAGGCCTACTGATAAACTATTACCTTTGCACACAAAAACGCAAAATGAATATCGTAATCATCGGGGCAACCTCTGGCATTGGTAAGGCTCTTTTCGAGAAATATGCAAGTGGAGACAATCGTATCGGCATCGTAGGCCGACGAGCAAATCTGCTTGATGACTTAAGTCAGCAATATCCGTCCAAAACCATCACGGCTAAAGCAGACATTACCAACTTGGAAGAGATTGAACAAGCCATCAATGCGCTTCACAAAGAGATGGAATACATTGATCTTGCTATCTTGTGTTCGGGTATAGGTGATATTAATGCTAAGCTCGACTATGTCATAGAGCGACCAACCATCGACACCAACGTCACAGGCTGGACATTCGTCATTGATACGTTCTATAACATCTTCGAGCAACAAGGCTCTGGTCATCTTGTTGCCATCACCTCCGTTGGCGGGTTGCGTGGCGAGCCGATGGCTCCAGCTTATAGCGCATCGAAAGCCTATCAGATTAACTATATGGAAGCCCTACGCAAAAAGGCATTCAAGAGTGGTGGTCACATAATAGTTACTGACATTCGTCCAGGTCTTGTTGATACAGCTATGGCAAAAGGAGAAGGATTGTTTTGGGTAATGCCAGTAGAAAAAGTTGCTAATCAAATCATTACTGCCATTCGGAAGAAGAAATCCAAAGTCTACGTTACTATGCGTTGGCATATTTTAGCGATAATAAATAAAATCCTTCCATATTGTTTATATAAAAGAATGTAACTTCCTAATATTGAAAGAAAATTGCCTTTTGAAAGCAGTTTAGTTTATTCCGCTTTATATATAAAGAGATCTAAACTAAACCTACTTGCCCACGCAGAATCTACTTACCGATGCAATATGTGTTACGAATTTGTAACTCATTGATAATCAGATATTGTTTTAGTAATTATTCATGCTGGGGGACAAACGAGGGACAAAAAAATGGAGACAATCTGCAAAGAAAACACTAATACAATTTCATTTTTGAAAAACGTGATTAAGGAGCCTATTAAATCTCCTTTGTCCCTCGTGTCCCTCATGTTTTGAAGCGATGTATTTGCTCTTTATACCTCTTTTCTTTCGCCGCCTCTTATAGATATAAGTTTAGTCTTGTTTATTGTATATCTATCAAAGTTCTAAACCAAACTATCTGCTTGCCAAAAGAGACAGAGACTTTTCTTTTGGTAGGCCTGATAATCGAATTTTAGATAGCAAATTACGATTATTGATTAACGCGTGAAAAAAACACGTGAGTTCTTCACGCGATAAAAATATATTTTTATCTTTGCAAGTGATTAAAGGTTTATTCCTTTTTACAGAATTGCTAATTAGAAGTTTAATGTACTATAGTTGATAAAAATATGATACTCCGGGTTATACTGAAGAATTTTCTTTCATTTAATGATGAGGTCCAGTTTGATATGTTTCCTAACATGAAAAGGACTACTTTATCAAACCATATTACTATGCTTGACGGAAAACTGCCAGTGTTGAAAATGGCAGCTGTTTATGGCGCAAATGGAGCAGGAAAATCAAATCTCCTGAAAGGGATAAATTTCCTGAAAGCCATAGCTACCAATAAGAATTTCTTGAATGGTGATAGTGTTGGAAGATATATGTTTGCGTTGAAGGAAGATGCTGGCGATGAGCCTATAGAACTGACTATTGAATTTGCGACTAAATCCGGAATTCCATTTATATATTCTGTGGAAATTGCTAAGACGGGAATTACTTTCGAGACTCTGCAAGTGTCCGGCTTAGGAGCTGAGGAGAATAAAAATATTTTCACTCGTAAAGATGGTGCTGTTGAATATTCAATTGCTCCTTCTGCTGAGGTCAACAAAATGGTGTTGGGATGGATTGAGAAAAATCCATTTGCAAGTTTGCTGACCATTAACAATGATATGCCTGTGCTGGCTGATGCTAATATTGATATTGCTCAAAAGTGGTTTGATGATGAACTGACAATAATTGGCTTACATTCCTTTAATCCGGCCTTGATAGGGATCTTCAGAAACGATGAAAACATTAATAAATTTGCCTCTGAACTTTTTAAAGCTATTGACCTGGGTATTGATGGTGTGAAGGTAGAGACGGAGAATTTCGAAGATTGGATAAGTACGCATGATGTTAGCAACCTGCCTGTGGATAAACTCAGGAAGATGCATTCAGGTGTGCTGTCAGAGGTTGTTGATTTCAGAAATACCAGAGATATCTGTGTTGAAGATGGAGTGCAGAAGATAAGTCAGATGATGTTCCGTCAGTTTGGAGAGAACGGATTCTCAAAGGAGATGGATATTCAGGCGCAGTCTGATGGCACAGTGCGCCTATTATCACTTGTGCCGGCATTCTATGCAGCCATGCAGTCAGGCAAAACTGTTGCAATCGATGAACTTGACCATAGCATACATCCTCACCTGGTACGCAAGCTTGTCCGTTACTTCTCTTCACATGAAACAAATGGCCAGCTTATTTTTACTACTCATCAGACCTGCCTGCTTAATCAGGATTTCCTGCGCACCGATGAGGTCTGGATGGTTGAAAAAAAGAATGGAAGCAGTCGCATGTATTCACTGAATGACTTCAAAATCCATAACACAATCAATATTGAGAATGGATACATGGAAGGACGTTATGGTGCTATTCCGTTTATTGGCGAACTGAATATGTAAGATGCGTTATGGATTTATCAAAGCTGACATATTCAAAAGAAGATTCGGCACGGACTCCTGCTGATGTCCCATTGCATAAAGCTACCACAGAAAATGAGGATGGGAGCGGAATGTCTGAAACCATACAAGTGCCGTTGGCATACCGGAAAACTGAAGGAGTTCTTTCAACGAGCCTTGTTTTCGTGCTTTCTGGAGGTGAAAAACGGGAAAGGGATTTTCTTCTGGAAATGATACGGCAGCGTGAACTGCACTCATTGAAGGTTGCTTTCATGTCTGAAAAGGGACAAGGTTTGCAGCCATACCAGATGCAGGATAAGTGGGCGCAAATCCAACTGACAGGAGAAATAAAAATAGAATCCCAACTTTTTCATTTGGAGGCTATGGACAAAGTATTTCTCCTTTCAGATGTAGATGAATTCTATGAACAATTGGAGAAAATATTCAAAGAGGATTCAACTGGGGCCCAAGAGCAATGGATAGTGAGCAATCCTTGCTTTGAGATTTGGTTGTATTATTGTTATATGAATAACCCGGAGAAAGATCTTATGTGTTTGAAATCAGAACCTGTAGCTACTCGGAGCAAAAAAATGAAAACCATATGCAATACTCTCATAAGTGGAGGCATAAACCCACGTCTGGCATTTGAACACATGGTAACTGGTATTGAGCACAGCATTGCTCATTATGCTGTGGATGATAATGGAATTCCTTTATTGTATGCAACACAAATGCACTACATGGCGCAGTACCTTGTTGATACGTTGAATAATAACGCCAATGAGTACTCTGAATATGTGAAAAAGAAAGAAGAGTGGAGAAAATTGATGAAAAGTAGGTAGTTGCAATGAACTGATGGAGATTTTGAATATTGAATAATATGAATTCTTTTAATCAAACGGATAACATAAGGTCTAATGATATAAAAAATGAATAACAATGAAATATACATTTAGAACTTTTTATTGTGGATCGGGGGATTGTATATTTCTCGTGCTTGAAAATGGTAACTGTACTTTAAATATCATGGTTGATTGTGGCAAGTACACAGAAGAAATAGATGGTTTTGTGAGAACTGAATTGAAAAACAAAATTGACTTTCTGATAGTAACACATATAGATAACGATCATATCAATGGACTGGTAACCATGATGACTAGGAATCGTGATCTTATGATTAATCATATTATATATAATTGTTACCAAAGGATAGCGGATAATAAAAAACCATGGACAGAAAAGATGAAGGAGAATGTAGATAGGTTATATGGTCAGTTACCCGTAGTGGTTGATATGATGAGTCAAAACATCAATGAAGAAAAAGCTATGACTCTGGCGGAATGTATACTTACGAATGATAAATGGAAAAGGGTGTGGCAAAGAGAATATATTACTGAACAGTCTCCAGTTATTCAACTAGCCAACGATATGGGGAGGATTATTTTCCTTTCTCCATCTCAAACAGCGTTGGAACAACTGGATAAGAAATATCGTAAACTGTTTTGGCAACAGCTGTATAAGCTGAAAACAGAAGAGTATGACAAGGAAGAAACAATCTATGAGGTTTTGATGAGAATTGCACAAATCGAAGAAGCTGAGGATGGAAAAGAAGAGAACATTAACGATTGTATAGTCAATGAACAGACATTGAAACAATATGCCTCCTTCCCATTATCGAAAATGGATATAAACAATATAGCTTCTGTTGCTTTTGTATGGGAACATCAAGGACATAGAATTCTTTTTATGGGAGATGCTGATCCTACACAGGTAAGTAATTCGATAGAAAAAATATATAAAGATGAAATCAAACCTATCATCTTTGATCTAATTAAAGTTTCGCACCATGGTAGTGCACATAGTACTGCATGGGAGTTGATGAAGGTGGCTGATAGCGGAATATTCTTCTTTACTGGAGGCTCAAAAGCAAGACCAAGCCTACAAACTTTGGGAAGAATCATCACAAGGCCATTGCCTGATGGTGTTGCATATAGGGATATCAGATATAATCGACCCAATGAAATTCTAAATAAACTGAATGCTCTTTCTGCGGACGCAAAGAACAGTCTTAATGTTAAAGTAAGCTACAACGAGAACTATTATGAAGTATCCTATTGAAATAAAGAGAAAACTGTTTGAAGCTATTGTTCCCGTACAATGTGGTAATAATAAGGGTACTGCTTTTTTTATAAAAGAAGACACTTTGTTAACTGCACGTCATATATTTGAAGACTATGCAATTGACAATGAAGAAGTGTATATTCGAGTTAACAACAAACGAATAAAATGTCAGATAGGAAATATTGTAGAAGAAGAGAATTCTATAGATGTTATATTATTAAAAACTGATGCATATAAACACGGATATTGGTTGTCTTTGTTGTCTGCAGTATTTAACGAAGAAAGAGCCTTATGCATTATGGGTTACCCAAAGGAAATCGTAAATGGTGAGGATATTATTAGTATAGATGTGCATGATAGAATCGGCACAACAAGGCAAGATTTTGATACGGCTGTAGTTAGAACCGATTCCCTTGCCTTAGAATCTTACAAAGGTTTTTCTGGTTCGCCTGTGCTGAATGAAAAAGGGTCTGTCATAGGTGTTGCGTTGAAACAAATATCTGGAAGTTTGGGGTATTGTTCAGTGAATAGCATAAAAGAAAGGTTAAAGTTGCATGGGATAGATGTATCAGAAGACTGGCAGAGTGAAGACTTCTCACCATTAGGTAGGGGATCAAGCCAACGGCAGATAAATAATGCTATTGAATATGCAGCCTTGAGATATAATGCAGATTTGCATGTTGCGAACAAAGAATTGGATGATAAAATTGATTTATTTGCTGTAAAGGAAGTACAGAATGTACTCTATGAACGATTGTTTAAACAGGAATCTGCTGCATTGTCAATAGATTATCTTCTAAAACATCTCCCGAAATATAAAAGAGGAGAATATGAAAACCTATATTACTATTTGGAAGACATTTATGTGAATTACGATAAAGACGAAGCTGATCAAAAAGAATACATAACAAAATTTTTTCAGGAAGAGTTGCCACGATTGGAAGATGATATCAAACGAATGCACTATTGTCAAAAAAAAATCCTGATGATAAATGCAGAGGCAGGCATGGGTAAAACGCATTATATGTGTGCAACAGCTCAACGTTTATCTCAACGAATGAATGTTTATCTATTGTTTGGCAGCAGGTTCAACACAATTGAAGATTTTGATTTGCAGTTGGTGAGAATGTCAGGGATGAAGAATAAATCGCTGGAGGACTTGGATGATGCTATGGAAGAACAACATTCTAACGCTCTCATCATCATTGATGCCATTAATGAGGGGGCAACAAATGTATTCTGGAATACAGCATTAAGAAGTTTGGAGTCAAAGATAAATGAATTAAGGAATCTGCGGGTAATCGTTACATATAGAAAGGGAGACTTTGAATCTTTAGACTTTTTGAGCAATTGGGAACAAACATCTATGACGGGATATGGACCACGAGTCCATGAAGCGATTGAAAAATATTTTGCCTATTACAAGATAAAGGATGAAGATAGCTCAATTAGAAATCGTTTCTTGCGGGAATTTACAAATCCACTGTTCCTAAATATTTTCTGTCAAGTTGTGAGTCAGGACTTTAGTTTTATGAAACACGATTTCTCCTATATAGAACTTTATCGAAAATATATAGGCTATCGGAATATTATAGTTTCAAACGGGGTAGACGAAGATACTCACCGAAATGTGACTGGAAAATTGTTAGATAAATTGGCGATGTATTCACTATTTTATAACTCATGTCAGGATGTACCAAGAGAGAAGGCAAGACACTATGCAGATCAAATATGCCGAAACAGAACTTGGAGGAGTAGTTTGCTGTATTGGGCTATTAAGGAGAATCTATTGTTGGAAACAGGAAAGGATGGTGATAGACTGATGTTTGGTTTTCAGAAGATTGGCGATTTTCTGATGGCTGATGCTTTTAGAAATAGTAAAATGACTAATGATGCGAAAGTAGATTTTGTAATAGAAAAGTCGGAATGTCAGCAAAAATTTCTATACAGGCGTTTCCTTGTGGCTTTACTCTCCGAATGGTCGCTTATGCCAGAATTGTTAGATAGAAATTTGTTTGCACACCAAAATCTGTTGAATATCTTGTTTGATAGCTTATATTATCGTACAAGCAACAATGACTTAATATTCAACTGGATGGTAGCACAACAAGTTTTCTCATTAGGAATCTTACGTAATTTACTTAACATATTGCCTGAAGAAGTATTCTTAATGGCACATAATAGATTGATGAATGAATCATTGGCTAATAGGGATAAGAAATGGACAACATCTGTAAATGGCATCTATGACTCTTTCTCTTCTAGTAATGTAGACGATTTTTTGAGTATAGAAATCACAAAAAACGACTATTTGAAATATCTGATTTTGCTAGGATGGATGTGTACATCAACGTATCCTTTCATCAGAGGACGACTATTGAGGTATTTGGTTTCCTTGTTAGAAAAGTCACCAAACTTATCACAAAAAGCCCTGGAACTATTCGCTTCATGTAACGATATGTATGTAGTAGAAATGATAGTATGTTCCATCTATGGATACCTGTTAAGAAATAGGGACAAGAATGAGTGTACAAAAATTGCGTCACTAATACTAAATAATTTTTATGTAGATGGAAAAGCACCATATGACATATTGGTCAGACAGTGGACAATGTTGATTCTGCAATATGCAGATTACTTAAATGGAGACCAAGCTTTTTGGAGAAAAATAAACATTCCGTTCAAGACAGAAGATCCTTATTCTTTAATATCATCACGATTGGATGGTGACAAAGGTTATTTCGGATCGTCTGATGGTTCAAAAAGATTGTATTATACATTATGCGATTTTTCTGATTTTAACAGGTATATACTTGGTGCTAATTTAGATAGTGATAGCCAGATATTCTATAAGAAAGATGGTAAAGTATATCAACGTATTCCATTGCAAGATATAAGGGATATAATGGCAAACATTATAATGAATGAATATTGTTGGAATGATGAACTTGGAGAATTGGATAAGGGTATATATAGCACTTCAAGATACGACAACAAAATTGAACGTTTTGGTAAAAAATATCTTTGGATGGCATTGTATAAAACAGATGCATTACTTTGTGACCATTGTGCAGTGTCTAAAGGCAAATATTATGGCTTTGGCCTACCAAAACAAAAAGATATGGCAGTGATACCTTACCCATGGTTGACATCTGAACATTCCACAATAGACCCTTCATTATTAGTTGAAAAAGAAGAAGATCTTATTTCTTTTAATGTCAATTTATTAGAAGATGTTGATGGAATTGATAATGAGCAATGGATGAATGAGGGATACCAATTACCAGCTCCACGGTTACTGTTGAAAGATAATGAAGGTAATGACTGGTTATTACTAACAAGCTATGATGGACATACAACAGAAGCAACAGATGGTACCATTAAAGATCTTTTCTTATATACCAACGCAGGTTTCATTAAAAAAGATGAGGTAGATGCCTACAAAGAATGGGCTAAAGAACAAAACTTTCATGGGAGATGGATGCCTGAATGTAGGAATGGAAGTACGGATTATTTGTGGAACGAATATCCTTGGGCAGAAACCTACATCCGGCAGCAAAAAGAGTGGGATATGGAACATAGTTACAATGGTCCAGGCTTTAGATTGAAGTTATCATATGAAGCTCAATTGCAAGAAAACTGGTTTGGTTTAGATGATTCTAATGTGGATTTTCATTATGTAGGCATGCCTAACCATCATATTATGAATTTCTTAAAATTATATACAGCAGAAAGAGGAGTAGTAAGAGAAATATCTACCAATGAAATTGTTTCTATAAATATTCAGATTGGTAGTTTAAGAGGATTAGCTATGCGAAAAGAGTATTTGTTTAAATATCTTACTAATTATGGGTATGTTCTTGTCTATTATTCCTTAGGTGAAAAATTAGTGAGAATGAAAAATAGTTATCAGAATTTAGGAAAGAACTATGATTTATCGGGTTCTTTTTTATTTGAAAATGGATATATTAAAGAAATCAAACCTATGCACATTTCCCAGACATTCCCCCCAAGAGCACAAGAATAACTGGTAACAGAAGAATAAAACTAGCATAACAAACTGTGTAAAGCATTTTTTGTGCGATTTTAGAATACCAAAACTTTCTAAAACTACGGTAGTGTAAAATAAACTGTGTCATGCATTATTCCTTATTAGAAAACTCATCGGTCGGGGAACGGCCAGCGCCAAGGAGCGGGTCCCCCGTCCCGACGAGCGTAAAATAACAAGAGGATGTAAATTATAAATATCATTAATGAACACAAAAAAAGACGTCAAGCAAAATAAGTTTGGAAAAATGATAGACTGCTGTTAGTGGGTAACCTCTAGTTTTGCACTAGTTTTGTCAAAGTACATAAGAGCAATGAGTTTGGAATATTATAATAGAGGTATCATCTGTTATAATTCATAACATAATGTAATTTATCACTATATTGTTATGTGTCAATAAATCATATTTTTATATCCTCAAGTCCAAAATTGAAGTAGCCTTTAAGAATCATAGTGTCCGTAATTTTATCAAATCCTAAAGGAGTAAATGATTAATTTTTATCAAGGGGAAAAATGTTGAAAACATAGGCATAACAAAAGAAAATATCTTTCCTAAAACTATTATTTTGCCATATTTAAATCGTTTTTAGTCAGTATTTTAGATTGTTTACTATTGTAGGTATCTGATAGTCAATCAGTTAGCTATTTCTCTTATAAAAAAAGTTATAATCATGGATAAAACCAATAATATATCTACTCTTACTACCATCGGGATAGACCGACAAACGGGTAAGTTGATAGATAAACTTTGTAAACGCTATTCGCTGAAAAAAGGTGAAATAGTCAGGCTGGCGTTTATCTACATTGATAAAGCGTGTATCAACCCATCGGAAGCACCTGAATCCGTAAAATCAGAACTGGCGAAGATAAACAAACGGCAGGACGATATTATCCGCTTCATCCGTCACTACGAGGAAGAACAACTAAATCCTATGATACGAACCGCCAATTCTATCGCAGTTCGGTTTGATACCATTAGCAAGACGTTAGAAACCCTTATTCTTTCTCAACTGGAAGCCAGTCAGGGGAAACAAACAGCCGTACTGCAAAAGGTAAGTGAACAATTCGGTAAGCATGCCGATGTAATCAACCAGCAGGGGAAGCAACTCACCGCCCTGTATCAGATACACCAACGGGATTATAAGAAACTGCTTCAACTGATACAACTCTATTCGGAGTTATCAACTTGTGGCGTGATGGACGGCAAACGGAAAGAGAACCTAAAAGCGGAAATCGTCAATTTGATAAACACATAGAACCATGCACATAGATTTTGCCCCGCCATCGGGAGGAACATATAATAATGCAGGAAGTAGCCGCCAATTAGCTTCATACATGGAGCATGAAGATTTGGAACGGATGGAAAAAGGAATCTATACCGATGGCTTTTTCAATTTGACAGAGGATAATATCTACAAATCAAAGGTCATAAAAGATATAGATACCAATATCGGGCAACTCTTGAAAACGGATGCTAAGTTTTTCGCTATCCATGTCAGCCCATCGGAAAGCGAGCTTCGGGCAATGGGGAACACCGAACAGGAGAAAGCCGAAGCCATGAAACGGTATGTTCGGGAAGTGTTTATTCCTGAATATGCCAAGAACTTCAACAAAGGACTATCCGAAGCGGATATAAAGTTTTACGGGAAGATACATTTTGACCGTAGCCGTTCCAATAACGAACTAAATATGCACTGCCATTTGATTGTCAGCCGTAAAGACCAAACCAACAAAAAGAAGCTATCACCGCTTACCAATCACAAAAACACCAAGAACGGAGTAATAAAAGGCGGTTTCGACCGTGTGAATCTCTTTCGACAAGCGGGACAAGGCTTTGATAAACTATTCAGTTACAACCGCCAATTATCCGAATCCTTTGAGTATTCCAACACGATGAAGAACGGAAGCATTGATGATAAACTGAGAATGCAGGAGCAGGAGTTGAAAGAGCCAAAATACTATTTTACTGGCGAAAAGAAAAAAGATGTATTCCAATCCAGTGAAAAAGAAAACAATATTTCTTGCAACCTTGATAACAAGGCAGATGAAAAACATTCTTACAGTCATCAAAATAACGGTAGTGGCGATTCTCTATTATCTATCATCTCATTGGGAAAGGGCAATAATTACGATGCAGCATCGGAAGAGGAATTGCAAACACAGAAACGTAAAAAGAAGAAAGGGATTAGACGATGACTGAATATGAGGAACTAAAAGCCGATATAGAACGCTACCTGATGGAACGTTTTAAGTATCTAAAATCGCTTGTATGGCTGACAGTGGATAATATACTTGCTACCCAAAGAAACAGTCGGGTAGATTTATATTTGCGTAGTACAAAGGTTGAAAGCCGTTTTCCACTTGATTGCCTGATTATCGCCCGATTGATTTTTAGCAAAGAACGGATAGGGCACTGAACGTACTTTATCCGATTTCTGACAGGAATAGCCCCAAAGTACAGTTTTAACCATATCGGTATTGAGTGTGCCAACATCAAAAGCATTACATTTGCCAAGAAATTAGACTTCTACTCGATTGATGGCGAGAACTACGCCATATCCGCAAGTAATCTAATTGATTATTTTTCAGTAGAATAAATACAATGTCTAAAAAATATCCATACCTTTGTAACATTAAAAACTAACTAACGATGAAAGATAAAAAATTTAACACTTTATCACTTATAACTAGTATAACAGCTTTGGTTATATCACTTGCAAGTGTGTATTTTCAATTTTTTTATATAAAACATTCTTTATTGTATGCAGTAATGCCGATTGAGCACAATGACAAGAAAGATATAGACATCCCTTTAATTTTTAGAAATGGAGGAAATCAAGAGGAAATTATTTTAAGCACAGTGTTATATTTGGAGCTTAAGACTGATTCTGTATCTCATTACAAGCGAATTAGCAACTTGAAATCAGATGCATATCCATTAATGTTAGCTCCCAATGAACATAAATTAGTAATATTGTCGGGTAATTACGAGGAGTATTTTAAAGGGCTTATATTGATTGATAATGACTCTATATCAGGCTATTGTCCTGTCACATATTTAGATAACCTTTGGTTAGTTATGGATATAGAATATTTATCATCTAATGGAAGTATGAATAAAGTATCACACAAAATTGCTGAGATTTCATTTACTAACAATAACACAATAAAATTAATACATGGGGAACCTGTAATTTTGTATGAGTTAGAAATGGATACAGATAGTGAAAATGCGGGATATTATTCTATGCCAAAACAATACTCAGGACACATAAGTATAGATTTACAAGATAGTTCCTCTATGAGAAAAAACAAGGACAAGTTACTAATGATAGAAAACCTTATTGGTGATTCATTAAAAAACATATTACCAAAATAATCCTTTCTTTCTCTGAACACAAAGGTATATTCCGAGCCTGAAACGTCAATGCTAAGTCCTTACGGATTTGGAAAAATTTCTTCCTTTTTGCTCCACAAAAAGAGTTAATTTTTCCAAAGTATTGCCTTATTCATTCTCTCCATATAGTAAATGTTTATCATTAAAAAGGTTGTAAAGAGACTGTAAACTAAAGTGTGTCAAGTAAAGGGAAAAGAAATTATTAACTTTACAGACACACTTTAATTATGAGCAATTCATTTGATTTTGAGGAATTCAAGGCATAAGCCATCGAAAAGTTGAAGGCAGGAGTGCCGCTATCAGGCAAGGACGGTGTATTGGCGCCTTTGTTGGAGAATCTGCTGAACAGCGCCCTGGAAGGAGAACTGGACAGTCATCTTGACGGAGTCGAACGCGAGATGGGCAACCGCCGCAACTGGCATATGAGTAAGCAGGTACAGACCTCGATGGGAGAAATAACCATAAACACACCGCGCGACCGTGACGGTACTTTCGATCCCTAGGTTGTGCGCAAACGTGAGAAGATCCTTGCGGACTCCTTTGCGGACCGTATCATAGGCCTGTACGCCATCGGCAACAGCACAAGAGAGATAAGCGACATCCTTGAGGAGCAGTTCGGCAACCGCATATCGGCAGAGACCATAAGCAGCATAACGGACCGTGTCCTTCCTGAGATACAGAGCTGGAAAAACCGGCCTCTGGACCGGGTGTATCCCATCGTATGGCTTGATGCGGTTCATTACAAGGTAATGGACGAGAAGAACTGTCTCTTATGGTCATTCGCAAAATGCAGGCGGAATAATGGAACATATATGTTCAGTCTATAGGACTATTATTTCCAAAACGGTTCTTCTTGTCAGCTCGTAGGTAAACCAAACTTTGATGTCTATCATCGGAAAATCTGCCAATTACTGTTGCAAGTAACCTTTCATATTCTCTTTTGAAGTGCAGGATGGACTCCTCCTTTGAACTTTTCAGTTCCTTGTCAACCAATGTCATGGTTCGGTTGAAATTGTCAGCATTTACAAACAAACTCCCATCTGTTATCCAGAAAATATTGCCAATTTCCTCGTCACGATGTTTGTCAATGCGCTGTGCAAGGCAATCTCTACTTTCTCTATATCGTTAAAGAGAAACAATCGCAATTTCTTATCGAAACGGTATGGGGTAATAGCCAATGTTTCGGATATAATGCTCCGTCCGTTGGGAGTCCCTAACGTCCCAACTTCTGTTTTTCAGCAGGGTGGTAATCTCAATGGGGTATGTATAGACCTTGTCAGATTAAATGCCCATAGGGTATAAAAATAAAACGCCCCCCAGATTTGAGCATCATTGAGAGGCTTTGGGAGGTCTAATGTTGTAAAAATACAACAACTATTTCATTCCGACAAATTTTTGCGGATGTTTCTGTTGCATGGTCTGTCGTTACCAGTTTCCATTGGAGCTGGATTTTCCTGCTTTAGGGTCGGCAAAATAAGACAAAGTGCAAATTGCCAAGTGACATTGCATTCGGATGGCGGAAGCAGAACCGATTCGGCCGCTTCCATGTCCACGTTTGGTTTATTATGCAGGTCGCTTTATTCCAAATCGGTCATTAGAAAAATCCGCTTTCCATTTGCGCAAAAAATATTGTTTTTAGGGAAATAATTAAGCAGTAGAATAAAAGACTGGGGGTCCGTATCATTCCGGTATGCTATTTTATAGAAGAACTTGGAGTGGCTCTTGAGGATATTTGCATCATTTCTCTGTTTACGTTTTACAAGCTCCAGTTCAATGGAACCAAAATCTATGGATTTCTCGGATAATCTTATTTCTATGTTTGCTCCAGGAGGATAGATTACATCAATGTCTATGGACAGATGATGGACAGACCTGCCTATTGTCAGCATTAAGAATGTGCCTTGAAAATCAGAGGGATTCTGCTTTGACCGGCATCTCAAGCAATGACAATGCATGGATGACTTTTTCAATCAGCTTCTTGTCATTGTAATGCTGTGCAGTGACCATTTGGTCAATCCATTCTTTCGTAAAACATTTTTTTTATCGTTGCAAATTCAAGTTATTCAGTATGGACAATAATTCTTCTTTGACTTTTCTTCTGCTGGAATATCTGAAAAGTCGGCTACGATTAACGGAATACATTTTGAAGGCATTCTCTATGAAACGTTCGCTTTCACTCCCTTGTAGATAGAAGAAATCAGAATCTCTCAGAATATCAACCAGAAGCTTTTCCAATGTGGGCATTGGAATGCCGGATACTTCCTGTAACGGAGCTTCTGAAACAAGGTTCTTCACGAAGATGGTCCTGCTGTCCATATCCACATAGCGATATACTATATCTTTAGTGGGACGCAGAAAAACCGGTCGGCCTTCGCCTTTCAGAAAATCAAAAATGGTTTCGGCTGAATCCCTCTCCGTTTCCACATAAATAATGCGGTTGGATGAAAGATGGTGTTGCAGTGGTGAAATGATTTCACCTTGGTAGATACAAAACTTGGCAAACGGGAAATTGGACTGCAACAGATTGAATACCTCTATTATATCGTCTGCAGGTTGGGGCGAGAATATCGGTTTCGTCACTTTGGCATACATGCCGCGGCCGGTTCTGATAAGTACGTTGCTATTTACGAGTTTAAACAAATGCCACAGCAGGGAAGATCTGTTGATGTCCATGCTTTTGCAGAGACACTCAGACAAATCTTCTATATTAAAGTCATGATGCTTTTCGGCAAAATTTAGTATGGCTGATGTTATTTCGTTACTCATATCTGTTATTATGTCGTAAATATAACAAATTATCGGCACAAATTTAAAATAGTGCCGATAATTTGCGGATTATGTATCGCAATAATATGATTGAATGATGTTCTTTCTGTTTGATCCTGTTCTTCAAGATTTATCCACAAGGGCTTTTTCCTCTTTTCTCATCATCGAATATATAACAAAGCGTATAATCGTCAAGCGACATTGTATCCGGATGGCGGAGACAGAAGCATCTGGCCGGTTTCCCGTCCGCGCTTGGTTTATTAACAGGGCAGCCTTGAATAGTCAGTGGCAGAGGGCGATATTTGCTGTAAGAAATGAAATAATGATACGCACTTATATTTTATAACAGGAGAGTTTAGGAAACTATTTTTAAACTTTTTAATGCAAATTTTATGGATATGAAGGATGAGTAAGGAATAAAATAGGGTTAAATTATTACAGTAAACTATGTGATACTGCTATAGTTCATTCTAGTATGTAAAGTTAGTGTTTTCTAAAGATGTATTATTAACTCTATGTATACTGGCTGTTTTGCTCGCTAAAAGACAATATATTTTTCTCGGAACAGATGGAAAAGGGACGATGCAATATGTGTTATAAACTCATAAATATTGATAATCAGGTATAGTTTTGGCAATTTTTCATGCTAGAGGACAAACAAGGGACAAAAAAATGGAGACAATCTGCAAAGAAAACACTAATACAATTTCATTTCTGCTGATTTATGGTTTTGGAGCAATATGTCCCTTTGTTCCTCGTGATTTAGAATTCTATATTTTCTTTTTGTCCCTCTTTTTTTCTTCAGCATATGGATTAAGTTTAGTTTGTTTTTTGTATATCTAGTTATTTATCTGTATCTATTTGTGTGCAACTAATATATCGCAAGATAGTGGAATATACATAAAGATTTTTAGTACATTTGCAATATGTTATTTAATTGAGAGATATATGAATTCTGTATTTGAATTTGCTTGGTTAGCGACTCAACAGGTACTTGTAAGCTCTGATGCTAGTGCTGCGGATATTAAAGGTTATGGTAGTGGTTTTTTTTTACAGTATCGTAATAAGCTTTTTTTTATTACAGCAGACCATGTCGCTCATATTGATGATTTCGAAGAAGGATTACGTTTAGGAAAAGACGATTTTCTTTGGGTTATAAATAATAAAAATTGTACAAAGGAATTAGCGACGGCGCTTACTCCAATAGGAGGGTTGTTCTCTTTTGATAAGATTGACATAAGAGATGAATTGTCATTTGAAATCCCTGATATGCAAGATGTAACTTTTAGTATTCTTTCAAATTCATTTAAAATTCCATTTCTAACCCATGAAATTCGAGTTCCAGATCTTAATTTTGAGGTCGCTGCAGGAAAAGAGAAAATAACACTTAATTCTGAGTGTATATCAGAATTGAAGGAATCAGATTATTGTTTAATTGAAGGGTGCGTAAAATGGAATATAACGGATGGTATAAGACTTGAGAGAAGTAATGTTATTCATTCTAATTTGAAATTTAAAGAATTTGATGATGAGGGTTGTTATATATTAAGCTATCCTAATAAAGTCGTTTATCAGCATTGGGCTGGTTTAAGTGGTGGACCTGTTTTTAATAATGCTTACCAATTGATAGGTATGGTAATTAGAGTTAATGAAGACGATGATACTATTAAAGTGATGCCAATGAAAAAAATAACAGAATTAATGGATTATGCTATTAAATATGAAGATAGTATATCTAAAGTTGAAAACTCTCATTAAAGGATTAGTTTGAAATAGTGACTATTTTTCAAAAAAAGGATGTAAAAGGATTGAACCTAAATTCAATCCTTTTACATTAAATACGAAAGTTTATTGTTATGTTATCTGTAAAATATATACCTATGCAATATTATGATGCCATTATCATCCGTTTTATGGGTGACGATGGCAGTGTGCATAATATATTTGTGGATGGTGGTAATATTAATTCACGAAAGTTCTGCTATACCGACAGATTAAAGAAAGAACTTGAATTCTTATTCAGTATGGGGGAATCGATAGATCTGTGGATAATAACTCATATTGATAATGACCATATAGGAGGGCTCTATAATTTTATCAACGACACCGATTTCTTCGAAACTCACCATGAACAGTTAAAAGAGGTCTGGATGAATTATGGTGGAAATGGTGACTATGAAATAAAGAGAACGGGAACTATAGGCTACCATGGTGGAAAAAAATTGCGCGACTTACTTAGGGAAAAGCATGTAAGTGTTAAACAGGATATACTTGCAGGGCATACTTCTACTTTATCTGATGTCACAATAACCGTGGTTGCACCAGACGAGAATGCAATGAAACGCTATATAGAATGGTGGAATGACAAGGAATTCAAAGATGTCGCTCAAACTGCAGATGGACTTATTAAAGGCGTAGACTGGGACTATAACCAAAAATTTAAGGACTTCGATCTGATGCAGTACGAGGAAGACAATGAAGTGAAAAATAATAGTAGTATTGCTTTTGTATTAAGCTATCACGGTTATAAACTTCTGTTTTCTGCTGATTCATGTTCATCTTTTTTGTCTGATGGCTTGAAGAATGCAAATATGTTGAAGGATGGGAACTTTAAGTTTGACCTTATGCATATTCCCCATCATGGTAGCAGTAGGAATAGCTCATTCGTTTTCTTGAAAGACATTATCTGTCCAAAATATGTTATCTCTGGTAATGGTGCAAATAGATATCATCTACCTGACAAAGAAACTATAGCCAGATTGATTGCCGCAAACCCGATGGGTTGTGAATTGCATTTCACCCAGATGAACTTAAAACTAAAGGAGATTTTTGCAAACGATGATTGTGGGAATCTAAACGTTGTTTATGATGCCAACTTCACTTTTGAGTAATATGAATAAGAACTACGACTTTACAGTTAAGCTTAAAGCTAACGACACAGGTAGTGCTGTGTTGGTCAAACATAATGAGTGTTATTATCTGCTTACAGCGGCTCACGTGTGCGATAAACATCCGAGGGAAAAAGCTGTTGTTATTACAGATATTGATGGCAAAGAGAATGAAGTCATCCCTACAGAAATGGCAATCTCGCCAACCGAGGAATTTGACATTTGTGTAATGAAACTTTCTGAGGATATTGCCATGGCAATAGCTGCCAATGTGAAGTGTGCTACGTTTGAAGGTTCTGGCTACCCGTGTGAGATAGATGGTTTCCCGTCAAATGCAATCGACCATAAACTTAGGATAGAAAACAACTGTTATATTTCACAAGAGAGCGAGGTGGGTAATGAACTCTATGTTAAACTAGGCGAGGAGCGAAAAGACGGAATGGAAATGCAGTATATGGAAAGCGGCTTCTCCGGCTCTGGCGTATTTGTTGATTCCAATGGAGAAAAATACCTCGTTGGCATTATTCATAGGGTTGAGGAAGAGAGAAATCTATTTATTGGTTGGAAGTTGCAAAAAATTAATGAGGTCATTAAAGGTGAAGGTTGGGCTGAGATACCTCTAATTCCGATTGAATTGCGACAACAGATTATTGATCAATACAATAAACTGATTGATAACACTGAATTCGTTCTTAAACGCATCAAAAATAAGATTGTTGGAAAGATACAGCTATCTCGTCAAGAATATAAAGATCAGATAACTTCTTCTTTAGACAAAGGCAATATCGTTATCATTACCGGTGAAGCTGGTATAGGTAAATCAGCACTTGCTAAAGAAGTGTTAGCAAATAATAAATATCGTTCTGTGGCGGTGTTGGGTGATGACCTTGATGAATCAAAAGAATCAGAGATACTGGCAAATTGGAATATAACAAGCAGACTTCCTGAACTTTTTAAATCACCCATATGGGGAGATGGAGGTAAGGTGTTACTCGTGGAAAGTGCTGAACGAATGCTGAATGGCAATACTGATACAGCAGTATTATTCTTAGAAAATCTTCTGAAAGAAAATCATGAAGTAAAAATAGTCTTCACAATTCGGAAAAATTCTCTTGACCAATTTAGGTTGTGCCTGGCATGTAATGGGATTATTATCACAGATGACTACGTTATAGATATCGGGCTTCTTAGTGAAGACGAATTGATGAAAGTGGAAAGGGGTATTCCTCAAATTCGACCATACTGTTCAACAGATAAGACTCGACATATACTAAGAAACCCATTCTATTTGAATACTGCTTGTTCCATTGCAACTATAGCAAATGCAGGTACTTTAAAAGAAAGTGAATTCAAAGATAGACTTTGCCGACAAATTGTATCAGGAAAGAAACATGAAATGCAATTGATTACTCAGCGCATAGAATCTCTTATTGATGTGGCAAGAAGAACATCTAAAATAGGTATGAATTTGGTGAAATGTGAGATGACGGATGCTGTAAAGTCACTTGTTGATGATGATATTCTTGTTGGACAGCCTGAGCAAGGCCTATTACGCCCCGGACATGATATATTTACTGATTGGGGCTTATATTGCTATATTGATAATAATTATCGTGAGGTTGAAACAGGTGAAATAAGTCTTGCTCAGTTCTACCAGAACATAGATTCGAACATTGCGTCAAGAAACATGTTCCGCCAGTATATTGAAACACATATCTATGAGGAAGATCGAAATCTTGATGCTTTTATTAGAGAGAGTCTTTCGCTCCGCTTGGACGATGCGTTCTATGATGCTTTATTCTATGCTATCCTTATTTCTGATAAGGGAGCATCATTCCTCGCTTCAATAAAAGACCTTCTTTTAAAAGACAATAATTTGCTATTAGGGAGATTGTCAGTCGCATTATCGTACATGTTCCGAAAAGTGGACTGGAGTGCTAAAGAGTTTTTTACAAAACATAGGATGATTGAGGAAGGCGCAAAGTTAAGAAATTCATATTATATGCTCCCGTCTGGGAAGGGATGGTATACCTTTGTTACATTCCTCTATGAGAATAGAGAGGCCTTCAACGCATATAGAAGCAATTTGATAACATTGTTACTGCAATGCGAGCTTGTCAGTCTTTCTGAAAAGGATGCTCCTAATTTAAAAAAATATGTCTTTTCCATATTAGCTGATGACGTAAATCAGACTCTTGCTGATGATAGAATACTTGAGGAACCAGACAAGAATGTAATACGCCTTCTTTTCAAATGGATGAATGAGAATCCAGAACTGATTAAGATGTGGGTTGAAAAGGCGTTAGAAGCAAATTCTCATAAGTACAAAGTTATTAAAGAGTTTCTTTTGCTCAGCGAAGGTATAGAAACACTAGGCTTTATTAATACATATCCCGATATATATAAAGCTCTAATTAGGCAGGAATGGCTTGATGATGAAGGAATCGTACACGATTACTATCCTATGATTCATCAATCCAGCGGATTGACGACTTCTTTCAAATGCTTCTTCTATTCTCACCCAGAAGATGCAATAGAATTCCTTTGTGAAATTCTTAACTATGATATAGAGAAGCTCAAATGCAGTCATACACAGGAATTAGAGAAAATAAAAGTTGTAGTGGATGGTAATGAAATAACCCTTTTAGGCAATGACTATATGTGGCGCGAGTACAGAGGAAACAATTACCAATCACACGTGAGAGAAAGCCTTTTGATGACATTTGAGAAGTGGATGATGGACTCTATCAAAAACAATAATGATAGTGCTAAGTATGCTCTTTCTAGGGAGAGGCTTTTGGCTGTATTTGATATTGTTTACAAAAAGAGTTACAATGTAAGTGCTTGGGGAGTATTAGCCAGTGTCGCTACAAGATTTCCGATATTTGTCGGTATGAAAGCTATGCCTATCTACAGTTGCCGAGATTTTATATTATGGGATAAAACTAGATTAAGCGCTGAATTAATGTCACCCACTATAAGCCCCTATGCATCCAAGAATGTTCAAAAAGAGGTGGCTGATAGCTATAAATTAGCACATAGAAAACAGGATTTAGAAGGTATAATCCTAAGAATGTCCATGACCGAGGGTTTTGCTGACGAGTTTAGAAAACTTGTCAAGCATCTAAAAGAAACGGCCACTACTTATTTGGAGAAAGTATCAGCCGGTCGTATGGATATAGCTCAGTATGAAATTATAGGCAAGACGGATAAGGGGGTCATTTTACAAGGAAGTCCTTCCGAGGATATAAAAGAGGAGGCAGCTCAAAATGAGGCGTTTAGCAACCAAATTAATAAGATACTATCGGTGGGTAACCTCTCCAGAACACGCTACGATGAGGATTCTGAACAGGTTATTGATGAATGGCGTGAAGCATATTGCTTACATAAAGACCAAGATAGTGTGTTTGTAGCAAAAGGACTGGTTGCAGCGTTAGGTGTAAAGAAACATTGGGAAAATCTGAACAAAGAAGAACGAGCATGGTGCTATGAAATCATTGTTCAAGAGACCTATGGATTTGCGGTATCTAGAATGTTTCAGCCGTACACAGAATATAGCTCTGATGGGCTTGTATATTTACTTGACCGTCTGCCTGATGATGAGAACTTGTTGCAAGTAATATGGGGATTAATTGATGCTATAGATGATAATGACTCTTTGTTTACTCGTTTTGAGAACTCTTTCAAGTCGTTGATCTGGCTTAATCATAAAGAATTAGCAGAGAAGATCATCTTGCAATATATTCACAATACTGAAAGTAAACGAAACGATATTGATAAATTCGCGCATGTTTGCAAATTGATTCCTACAGATATAGAGGATACGATTATAGACGAGATGGCATTTATCTATTGTAAACAATTCATGGATGCTTTGACGGATAAAATGTCTGATCGATACGTCGTGAAAATGCCAGATATGCGAATAGAGGAGTTCTGTGCTGCATATATGGTTACGAAGCCTCAGAAGAGATGTAAGTTTATAGAAGAAATATGGTTGGTGTCAAGTCTGAAACAGACTAGGTATCATTATGACAGGCGTGAGAGTCCGATAGGTTCAATATTCAACCACTATTACTATATGGTCACTCCAGCGAATAAAGATTCTTTCTGGCAGTTGTGGGAGATTATGTTTGAGTGGTATAAGAAGAATAATGCGATGGAACTTCTTCCTTCGCTCATGCTTAGTTTTGATGTGATGAAACCCAGTTTGCTTGAAAATTGGGAAATCGTTAATGGCGCGAATGAACATATCTATAAACTTTTGCATATACTACCTCAAGAGGGCGTTTCTTACCTGCCTTGGCTTGTTTGCAAGATTGGTTTTAGGTGGCTTATGCCTGATTGCTTAAGACATATAGATAAAGCTATTCTTCGTCAATCATCAAGAGATAGGCGTTTGATGATACGATGGCAAAATGCCGTTGAGGACTTATATGATGATGCAAAGACACGGGATGCCATTCGTAGAGATGATGCTTTAAGAGTCGCTTATGTGGAGGTCCTAAATGGTTTAATATCAAATGGTTCTGCTATCGCATATCTGATTAGAGATTATTACATATAGGAGCAGGAGATAAGATGAATGGTGGATGACGCATAATTGTGAAGTGGAAACTTATATAGAGTCGGATCATTGCTAACTCACATAATTAATGGAAAATGAGTGGAATGTTGTATGCTTATTTCAGATTTATCCACCATCTTGTGATCTTAGAAGATAGCTGTGTTCTATCCCAATTACTTTCTCCTTTTCGGAGAATTTGATTTGGCTAGAATCAATATATTTCTCTTTGAGTTTCATCAGTATCTAGGCAAGGAACGTTCTTAATATTTAATTCCTGATGATATTGAGTCCAGATAGCAGTCAGGTTCCAAGAATAGATATGATGAACAGTATAGCCATTTCAAAGATGTCAAGTCAGGTGTATTCGAGTTACAGCAATTGATAGCTTTAATTCATCTTGAAAGAAATGCATATGGCCAGGAAGGTTACATATGTTTTAATTCGTAACATAGAAAATAAAAGACTCACCCTGAGCGCGCTGTTCTTATGGGAAGCGGGGTGAGTATGTTATTGCAAATATAATTAATAAACTTCATATACCAATGTCTTTCTTAAATATATTGCAAGAATGAATTATATGGTAATAGGTCCATGCACTATTACATTCTTATTGATTGCTAATAGCTTACTCGTTTTTTGCAAAAATATCCTTTATATTTCGATTTTACTTACTATGTTATGTTCTTTAAGAGTAAGGAGATGGAAAAGGGGACTTGTGCTTTTTAATAAGAATCAAATCTAATGTCCCTGCGTTAATCTTTCTAGGTAATTTAATAAACCTTCTGATGCATGAAGGAATAAGATAAAATACTTTTCATACATTTTGAACAAAATCTCATCTGATGTAATTCTAACTCCGTATTTGTTTGTATGTATATACCTGGTTATCAGTGGCTATGGTGTTTGATATTTTATAAACTAAGAGATTGAGGGTAGCTGTATAAAGCAATAATTATCTATGATTTAGATAGATTTTATAGTGAAAAGTACTCAAATTGCATAGAGGGACGTAAATTTGCACTGCTGTCCCAACAATTTTGTTAAATAATTGAATAAACTACTGTAAATCTGATTGTTACGAGCGTAAAATCGCGCGGTGGATTTCAGAATCGGACTTTGTGTTGTAAATTTGCACAGTTTCAAACTGTAAGCAAATGTCACAGACGATGTATGTTTTCAACCAATTAACCCAATGGCTGCCAAAGGACACCTTTGACCGTCTTGTCGCGCGATACAACGGTAACGCACATGTGAAAAGTTATACTTGCTGGAGGCACCTTTTAGTGATGCTTTGGGCGCAGCTCACATCACGCCGCAGCCTGAGGGACATCGAGGTCTCTCTCCGGGCGCACGCGGACAAGCTGTACCGTATGGGCATCGGTACTGGTATAAGCCGCAACAACATAGCCAATGCCAACGCAAGGCGTGATGTCGCGATATACAGGGAACTGGCACAGATCATGATGGAACGCGCCGCATCAGTAGTGTCACGCGACAGGATGCTGGAGGACATAGCAAGGAGGTTCTCACTGGAAGGCTTCTTCGCTGTGGATTCAAGCACAGTGAGCCTTGACATCGGACGCCACTCATGGTGTGTGCCCCAGAAAGGCGTGGGAGGGGTGAAGCTACATACTCTCTACGATGTCATGCGGAAAGTCCCGCGCATGTGTCTTGTCACAGGACATGAGGAGCGTGACCAGACGTTTATGGAGGACTACCCGTATGAGGAGGGCTGCTTTTACGTCATGGACAAGGCCTACATGAAGGCGAGGGGGCTTGCGGCGGTTGACAGTGCCAAAGGCTTCTTTATTGTGCGCAGGAAACGGAACGTGCTGTATGAAACAGTGTCTTACCGCAGAGATGGCGTGGAGGACAGTGTCCTGGCCGACAGGAACATACGTTTCACCGGGCGTTGGGCTGCAAGTGAATATTCCAAAGAGCTGCGTCTTGTGACTTGTTTCGTTGAAGGCAAGGACGAGGTGTTCGAATTGATGACGAACAATACGGACGTGCCCGGCGCCACAATCATGCTCCTGTACAGGCACAGGTGGGACATCGAGCTGTTTTTCAAGTGGATAAAACAGCACCTGCGTATAGTATCATTCTATGGGACATCCGCCAATGCCGTTATGATACAGGTCTATGTGGCGTACACGGCATACTGTATGCTCGCACTTGCCGCCGACTCCGTAGGATATGGCGGAAGCCTTTATGATTTCGCAAACCTTGTCAGTGTGTCACTGACGGAACAGGCCGCACTGAAAGAACTCATCACCCGGCACAACTCCGTTATTGGAGCACAAAAGAACGACTGCACAGACTGGCCGTATTTGTTCGAAATGTAACAATCTGTAAGTACAACCCAAGAAAACATACCTTTTGAGGCTATGTTAAAAAATTGTTGGGACAGCAGTGTAAATTTGTCCCCCGTATATGGCTTGGGGGACAAACGGGGGACAAAAATGTTGAAAAAATAGGTATAACAAAAGAAAATACCTTTCCTAAAACTATTATTTTGCCATATTTAAGTCGTTTTTAGTCAGTATCTTAGGTTGTTTGTAGCCGTAACTATCTGATAATCAGATAGTTACGGCTATTTACCGATGCAAAAGTGTTTGAATATATTTTGTAGTGTTTCTTCGCTGGTGATTTCGCCTCCTGTTATTTCAGCGAGATGGCTGATACATTCGCGCAAGTCTTGTGCTACGAGATCAGAAGGTATGTTTTCGTTTATGCCGTCAATTACACGGTTGACGGCTTCGAGTGAACGGATGAGTGCCTCATAGTGTCGGGTATTAGTGATAATAATGTCACTTTGTGATATCTCAGGCACATTGGCAAATGTCAGGAGCATTTGTTTGAGCTTATCGATATTTGTACCGAATTTTGCCGATATGTGTATTTGATGGGCATGAGGAGGCAATTTCTCTATCTCGGTGCACACTGGCTGATTTGTGATGTCGGTCTTGTTGTAGGCAACAATAAGTTGTTTATCCTTGCATAAAGGATATAATTTCTTGGATATTTCTTTTATTCTGTCAGATTTCTCGGTTGCGTCGACCATCCAAATTATAATGTCTGCCTGATTTATCTTTTTGAATGTAAGGTCTATTCCGAGCCGTTCAATCGTGTCTGTTGTATCTCTTATTCCCGCAGTGTCAATGAAGCGGAATACTGTTCCATTGATGTTAACCGTATCTTCTATCACATCGCGTGTTGTGCCGTGAATATCACTCACTATTGCGCGGTCTTCACCAACGAGAGTGTTAAGCAAGGTTGATTTGCCTGCGTTTGTTTCCCCGATGATGGCTACGGGGATGCCGTTTTTTATGGCATTTCCTAAGTTGAATGATGAAGCGAGACCTGATATTTTCGACTTCACTTGCAAGGCTATCTGTTTCAGCTCATCTCGGTCGGCAAATTCAAGTTCTTCATGGTCGCTGAAATCAAGTTCAAGCTCCATGAGTGATGTCAGTTTTAGCAGTTTGTCGCGCAACGAGGACAATTCACGGCTGAATCCTCCTCGCATCTGGTTCATTGCCATGCGGTGTGTGGCAGCCGATGTCGACTTGATAAGGTCAGCAACGGCTTCTGCCTGACTCAGATCCATCTTGCCGTTAAGGAAAGCCCTCTGTGTATATTCACCCGGTCCGGCTGAGCGACATCCGTTTTCTATAAGAAGGCGCATCACCTGTTGCAGAACGTATGATGAGCCGTGACATGATATTTCCACGGAGTCTTCGCCGGTATATGAGTGCGGTGCGCGGAAAATACTTACGAGCACCTCGTCAATTATTTCGTCTTTACCGTTTCTGATGAATCCGAAATTTATTGTGTTGGCGTCGCGTTTATCCAATGGAGTGCTATGTTTGTCAACCGGCCGGAATATTTTGTCTGTGATACGGATTGCTTCCGTTCCGGATACTCTTATTATTCCTATTGCTCCTCCGCTGGCTGTGGCGACAGCGCAGATTGTATCATTGTGTTCCATTGTTTGCGTGAAATGTTTTTAAGACATTGTTCTGAAAGTCAAAGTGAAATGTTATTGACAAACTCAGATTATGACTTTTGAGTGATTGAATATACCCAAGCTTTTGCATATGAAAGATAATTTTATGCACGAGGCAATATGAAATCACAGCCTTATTTATGTCCTTAATGTCGTGATAATGTGCAAGTTTGTGTATCTTGAAGTCATTGTCCGGAGTATATATTGGCTGATACGAGCCTGCAAATGTGCTCGAGACAACTCCTGTCTGTATCGTCAAAACTGTCAAGGCGGTCGCTGTCGATGTCTAAAACAGCCGCTACATCACCTTGTCTTAGCAGCGGCACTACAATTTCTGATTTTGACAGTTGGCTGCATGCGATGTGTCCGGGAAATCTTTCTACGTCCGGCACCACAATCGTCTCTTTCCTTTCCCACGCCGTTCCGCATACTCCGTTGCCTTTCTTTATGCGGTAGCATGCCACGCTGCCTTGAAACGGACCGAGCGAGAGTATGTTGTCTTTTACTATGTAGAATCCTACCCAGAAAAAACCGAATGTCTCTTTTAGCGCGGAAGAGACGTTTGCCATTACGCTCACTTCGTCGTGTTCATTATAAATGAGAGCTTCAAGTTTTCTTGTGAACTCTTCGTAGCGTGACTTTTTATTTTCTGTTGTAGAGTTGAAATCTATTTCTGCATTCATAAAATATATGATAACGTTATTCTGAAAGCTAAATATTATATATTGTTCTGTTGAATGAATGTCTCATAACAGTAATGTGCCTCAAAGTTACAGAATTTATTCATCATTATGTCAAACTTTCTTTTAATTTCTTTTTCAAACCGTTATTTTCATGTAATTTTGCATGCTCAAATCACGAGATATGGCAAAATACAGTGATGAAGATTTGTTGTGGAGGCATATCAGGACACGTTTCAATAGAGGAATCGCCCGCTACGGACTCATAGATGATGGTGACAGGATTATGGTTGCATTGTCCGGAGGAAAAGATTCTTTGGCACTCTTGTCGTTGCTTGCGGAGAAGTCACGCATTTTCAAGCCGCGCTTCTCGGTCGTGGCAGTGCATGTGGTGATGAGCAATGTGGGCTACAGTTCTGACCTTGACTATCTGCGGTCATTTTCGGAGAGTCATGGCGTACCGTTTTTCCATGTAGAGACGTCTTATGAATATTCCGAACAATCGGACAAGCCTCACTGTTTCCTTTGTTCATGGAACCGTCGCAAAGCACTGTTCGAGAAAGCAAAGGAGATGGGCTGTAACAAGATAGCACTCGGACATCATATGGATGACATCCTTGAGACTTTACTTATGAATATGCTTTTTAGCGGAAGTCCGAGTCCTATGACTCCTCTGCTGAGAATGAAAAAGTTTGACATGACCCTCATCCGTCCTATGTGCCTCATTCGTGAACGTGAGCTTGCCTCTCTTGCAGAGGTACGCAGTTTTATTGGACAGAAGAAAAAATGCCCGTACGAACGGGCTACCAATCGCAGCAGAATGAAAGGTCTGCTTGCCGAGATGGAACATATCAACCCGGAAGCATGTTACAGTCTGTGGAGGTGTGTTGAAAAACTGCTGTCTGGAGACAGTGCCGGCAATGATGCGGAAGACGGAATTTTTTAGGATAATAACTATTGATATTATGGCATTACAAAGTGTTTATTCTGTAATTTTACTGATTTTCTCAAATGTGTTCATGACAGTGGCGTGGTACGGACATCTGAAGATGAAGGAGGAGTTCAACTGGTTTGCGTCGCTTCCGCTTATCGGTGTGATAGCTTTTAGTTGGGCTGTGGCATTCTTCGAATACTGTCTGCAAGTGCCTGCCAATAGATTGGGGTTCAAGGATAACGGCGGTCCGTTTGACATAATGCAGTTGAAAGTCATTCAGGAGGTCATCACCCTTACTGTGTTCACAGTGTTCTCCGTCATAGCCTTCAAGGCAGAGTTGCATTGGAACCATTTCGTGGCATTTGTGCTGCTGGTGCTTGCTGTATATTTCATATTTAAGAAATAATTACATCAGCAATGTTCTCCGGAGTGTCGCGCGAGAGATGTTTCTGTCTCAGATAGGATTCACTTCGCTGTTGGCATAAGACCGTCCGTGAGTATATTAAGTGACAGCCATCCTTATGATTGTCTGTTAGCAGGCGGAAGTACTGAAGACTTCGTTTTTATGTTCCGCCTGTTATCTTTGGTTTCAGATAGAAGTTTCCTATGTGCATCATACGATAACTAAAATCAGTCGCGGCGTTTTCTCTGAGTCATCATAATTTCATAATTCAGAGATTTATAATATATTTTTCCATAGAACGGCGTAATTTTACGTTAACGCATCTTGTTGATAATCTGGATTTTATCGTGTTTCGGCGAACCGTTCCTTTCCGACGGCATTACGATAAAGCCTGTTTTGCATGTCGAAACGGGCTTTATCGCATTACAATATGGACATTCCGGGAGTATGGAAGACGGCTTTCAGGAATGCGGAAGAGCCTTTTCCGCTTGACAATGATATTCAAACGTATGCGGTGCGGTGTGTTTTTTATAAGTAAAGAGACCTCTGTTTGACATATTATTTCCCAGAATCTGAAAAACAGAATGTTAAATTGCGCATGTGTGTTAACTAAAAAACACCTTAGGATTAACTAAAACGGACTTTTGTGCTTTAACTGTTTCCTGCATGGAAATACAGTAAACGCATTGGATATATTTATAACAATGGAATATAAAATTATAGAAGACAAGTAACTGTTTAACGTTAATCGATATTATAAATTCTCTCAGCTGTATCCATATCTTTACCGTCATCTTGTATGCTTTTGGGATAAGGCAGGCTGCGCCCGGCAAAAAGGATCAAGCTAAGAACATTTTCTTACATATCAGAATTTAATAAGAAACCGGTTTGTCATGCGTCCTCTACTTTGCCGTTATTTGTTTGATGACAACCTTCTACGATTGACAAATGCTTCGTGTACACGGGACTTAATCATGAACAGGAAATTCATAGCGCGTAGATTAAGGCAAAGAGACGGATGATAAGTGTAATTGTGCACTATTTCCCGATGATTGTTCTTCAAATGACTTAATCTCTCTTATGACTGTTAAAACACTTAAATAGTTTTCTCCGACGGTATTTAAGTATTATTATTTACATAAATTTTTTATTGCCGAATATGCTTTATTTGTCAATAATACGGCTGTCTGATATCATTAGCAAACACAGCTATCTTTACTGTACGACACTGACACTATGTTTGGAATGATTCACAATGCAGATGCAAATATAGTATTAAAGTTGTTATAAACAAATTTTATGGACTGTATAATATATAGGATATGAAAATAAAAAGACTTTCTCTCTTTCTGCTTACGGCTCTGAGCCTTATGTCGATTGGTTGTGGCAATGATGACGGTACGGACAATTCATACGTTGATATTGTCATGCACGTGTCCGAAAATACTGTTTGGAATCAGGTGCGGGGCATTGATGAGCCAAAGGAATACATGCTTGTGAAGGAACGTTCTGCCTCATCATGGCAGGAGCTTGCTATTGGCAGCATCGAAGGTTTTGATTATGTGCGCGGTCACGCCTACGAGTTGAAGGTACGCAAATACGTTCTGGCAAATCCTTCACAAGGCGGAACAAAATATGTCTATCGTCTGCTTGGCATAATAAGCGACGTCACTGTTTCGCCTGGCTGGGTGCCTGACGAGGCAAAGTTCAAACTCAAAATGGTACAATTGGAAACATTTATGCACTTGGACACACCGTTGGCGGCACCGTTTGACATGCTGAAGTTCAGAGTGACAGACAACAATGATGCATACTCACCAGTAGGATTCCCGGGATTCCTGCAGTATTATGATTCGCTTGTCGTTTCCTCTCCGGTGATGCCCGATACGTATTGTTTATATAAAAAGGAGCATGATTATAATTCCGCCTCTGAAAGATTCATGTCCCAGTTCAGTTCTTATTTCTTTGTAAAAAAGGACTTTCAGATATTTCTCAAAGGATATAAGGACGGAGAGGTGAAGTATGAATATAAGGTAGACCAAATCATGCGAGAGAGAGATTTTCTCGGAATCGACTGGAAATATGGAGATGTCGTGCTCGATAATCCGAAAACATCAGGCATATATTGTGTGCTTGATAACAGATATGAGTATATGTTGACCGACACACAAGTGCGCAGCAATACACCTTATGTTGAAATTGGAGTAGCCTATAAATCCGGACTTACTGACGCCGAGTACATCAAACGGAAGGAAAACGGATTGCGTTGGCTGCTCGAAGAACATTTGGGAGAAAAAATCACCGAGACAAGGTCAGAGTTTAAGACTGTGCCGGAAGGTGCGGAGGTGGTGGAAACTTACGGTAATGCCACTACACGGGCGGCACTTGTACACACCAATGGAGACGACCTGCATGCGGAAAGATATTATATAATCACTGAGAAAAAGTGACACATAAGAGTTTCAATTGGATAGTATTTGTGATTCAAGTCAATTGAGTCAGTGATTGGAGTGTCCTCTTTTGTATGTTGAAATGATTGTCATTGGGTAATGAATGGCTGATGGTTTTGTCTTAACCGGAATATTCATCAGACTTATAGTAAAAAGTCGTTTCGGAAGTCTGATGCGATTCCGGCTTAGCGTCTTGTGTTGAGAAACATCGTCATGGTGTCGTATTTTTATTCAGTATGTATATTGTCTGACGCATACTTCGAATATTATTATATTTGTCTGAGATAGTCTGCACCCGTGAATTTGAAGGCAGGTTCCCTTTTCGCCCGTTTGCGTTATCTGTGTTTTTTCTATGTATTATTATTTGTCTGTACAGATGTTTTTGTAATTTTGTGTCAGATTTAGAAACTTTTCAAAGGATAACGATATGTACGAAACTTATGTTTTCGATCTTGATGGAACGCTGCTTAACACACTTGACGATCTGGCAGCAAGCTGTAATTATGCGTTGAGACATTGCGGAATGCCGGAGAGAACTGTTGACGATGTAAGAAGATTCGTGGGCAACGGTGTTAGGAAACTGATGGAACGCGCTGTTCCGGAAGGTGTTGATAACCCGCTGTTTGATGAGGCTTACGCGGTGTTCCGCAGTCATTACATGGAGCATGGACTTGACACGACACAGCCATATCCGGGAGTTATGGGGATGCTTGAACGTCTGAAACACGGAAATAAGAATGTGGCAGTGGTGAGCAATAAGTTTTATGCTGCGACACAAGAGTTGTGCCGACATTTTTTCAGCGGATATGTGGAGGTTGCGATAGGGGAGCGCGACGGCATACGCAAGAAACCGGCGCCTGACACTGTGATGGAAGCTCTGAAGGCATTGGGCGTTGGTAAAAATGGCACTGTTTATATAGGCGATAGCGATGTTGACGTCATGACGGCACGCAATTGTGGAATACCGTGCATCAGTGTGCTGTGGGGATTCCGCGACCGTAGCTTTTTGGAAAAGCATGGTGCCACTACCTTTGTAACCAGTCCTGACGAGATAGTATGAACATAAGTGAAGCCGGCAGCATGTTTCAATGCTGCCGGCTTCGCGTTTTTATGCCTGATATATTATTGTCAGACAGTTTGGAGCTTACTCATACCTTATGGCTTCTATCGGATCAAGCTGCGCCGCTTTCTTCGCAGGATACCATCCGAAGAAAACTCCTGTGAATGTGCAGACCGCAAAGCTCATGATGATGCTCCAAGGTTGGATGAAAATGGGCCAGTGGGCAAATGTGTTTACCGCATAAGACGCTCCTACACCTATCAGGACTCCTATTATTCCACCGGTTACACTGAGCATTATCGCTTCTATGAGAAACTGGTTCAGGATGTCTATGCCGCGTGCTCCGACACTCATGCGCAGTCCGATTTCGCGTGTGCGTTCGGTAACACTGACGTACATTATGTTCATAATGCCTATGCCGCCAACAATCAGAGATATGCCTGCGACACATCCCAGAAGCACTGTAAGCATGTCGGTGGTTGAGTTCATCATATTCGACAGTTCTTCCTGTGAGCGTATGTTGAAGTCGTCTTCGTCACCCGGAGTGTCGCTTGTAGCGTTCTTCAGTTTATGGTTACGACGCAGTATCTGTGTTATTTCCTCCGTTGCCTTGTCGGTAACGTTCTCTGTTATGGCAGAACATGTTATTCCGCCCAGGTAGGTCTGTGCCAGAATGCGTTTCATGACAGTGGTGTAGGGTGCCAGAGCAAGATCGTCCTGGTCCATTCCCATTGAGTTGTAGCCTTTTTTCTTCAGCACACCGATGACTCTGAATGGTATGGAGTTGAACCGCACCACCTTTCCTATAGGATCAGAACCGTCAGGGAACAGATTGTCAACCACGGTCTGTCCCAAGATGCAGACTTTCGCGCTCGACTTTATGTCTGCGTCTGTGAATATCTCTCCGTCGCTTACAGAGAGTTGTCTGATGTCCAGATAGTCCTGACTGACTCCGTATATTGTAGACGGAGTATTGTTGTTGCCGTATATCCATTGTCCGCTGCTTGTTACTGTAGGACTGATACCTTTGATGTAGTTGCATTCGTCTTTCAATGTTGTATAGTCACTTATCTTCAGCGTTTCCATGGATGAGGCATCCTGTCTTACTCCTCCTCTCATGTCTGCACCCGGATGTATCATAATCATATTAGAGCCCATTTCGGCAATGTTTGCCTGTATGCTTTTCTTCGAGCCTTGTCCTATCGCAAGCATTGTAATAACCGATGCTACACCAATTATGATACCCAGTGCTGTCAGAAAAGAGCGCATCTTGTTGGCGGCAATGGCTTTCAATGCGATTTTAAACAGATTAGCGTAATTCATCTATTTCTATTATTGTCAGTTCGTTGTGTTTTTATTGCTCAATCATCCTTGTTTACAGGCAACGCCGCCAGTCCTTCTTTCGCAGAGAGAATGTTGTTGTTTGTCTCGTCGCTTATTATTACGCCGTCGCGCAACATTATGTTCCGTGACGAATAGTTGGCAATGTCAGGATTGTGTGTGACGAATATTATAGTGCGACCTTCCGCATGTAGCTTTTGGAATAACACAAGAATCTCGAATGAAGTGCGGGTGTCGAGGTTGCCTGTAGCCTCGTCGGCAAGTATGACAGCAGGGTCGTTTACCAGCGCACGTGCGATTGCCACGCGTTGCATCTGTCCTCCTGACATCTGGTTGGACTTGTGATACATGCGGTTTTCAAGCCCTACTGCGCGTAAAGCCTCGGTCGCGCGCTCAAGGCGTTCCTTAGCATTTACAGACGCATTGTACATTAGTGGCAGTTCCACATTCTCTATACTTGTTGTCTTGGGCAGCAGGTTGTAGTTCTGGAATATGAATCCTATCTTCTTATTGCGTAATGTCGCGCGTTGTGATTTGGACATCTTGCGTACGGATATACCGTCGAGATAGTACTCTCCACTGCTTGGAGTGTCAAGGCATCCCAGTTGGTTGAGAAGGGTAGACTTGCCCGATCCTGATTTACCCATTATTGTGACGAACTCTCCTTCGTATATTTTGAACGAGATGCCTCGCAGTGCGTGCACAGTCTCGTCGCCTACGATGAAGTCCCGTTTCACGTTTTGAAGTTCTATAACTGTTTTCTTCTCCATGTGCAGCCGTTTTTTCTGTTATTTCTTTTTCTTGTTCTTATCAGGTGGACCTGGTGCAAACGGGCTGCTTTCGGTGACAGTCTCATCCGGTTGTTCGTCTGCCATGACACTTATACCTGTTATCACTTTTGTTCCGGATTCCACTCCTTTAAGGATTTGTGTATGTGTTCCGTCGGTCGCGCCAATGCTTACACTGTGGGCGACAATCTTATCTCCCTCAAGAGTCCATACCTTGTTTTTGCCTTGAGTGTCCTGTATTTTTTTGTTTCCTATGGTTTCCTTGGTCGGTGTGTATCTTAGCGCTTTGCTCGGTACACACAATACTCCGCTTATCTCGGCTGTGTAAATGGTGACATTGGCAGTAAGACCTGGCTTCAGTTTGAGGTCGGCATTAGGAGCGCTTATTACCACTTCGTATGTCACGACATTGTTTGTTGTGGTGGCTTCCTGCCTTACTTGTGTCACCACACCTTCAAACGTATCGTCCGGGAAGGCGTCTACGGTGAACGTGACTCTGTCTCCTTCCTTGACGCTTCCTATGTCAGCCTCGTCAACATCAGCAACTACGCGCATGTCAGTAAGGTCCTGCGCTATGGTGAACAGTTCCGGAGTGGAGAAGCTTGCGGCAACTGTCTGACCCTCCTCGACGGCTTTTGACAGAACGACTCCGTCTATCGGTGATGTTATGGTTGCATATCCAAGGTTCGTCTCTGCACGGTTCACCTCCTCTTTAGAGGATGCGTACTGTTCTTTAGCCTGCTTGTATGAGAGTTGGGCTGTCTCAAACTCGTCGGCACTTACAAGTCCTTTGTCGTACAGTGTCTTGTAACGTTTATAGTTGGCTGTCTGATATTTCAGGTTGCTTTCGTTACTCTGCAGATTCGCTTTTGCCGTATTTAGCTGACTTATAAGGTTTGTCTTATCAAGTTCGGCTATTATCTGTCCCTTTCTTACAATACTGTTGTAATCCACATACAGTTTGCTTACAATTCCGCTAACCTGTGTACCGACAGTTACCTCAGTCACCGGTTCTATGGTACCTGTAGCTGTTATGCTGTTTCTTATTGTAGCCGGAGCGGCTGATGCAGTTTCAAACGTAACCTCCTCTTTTTTCTTATTGCCGGACAACAACCACATTATCAGTGCTAATAAAGCCAGTATGCCGGCAATAATCCATAACTTACTGATTCTTTTCATTTCTTTATATGATTACTGAATATGTTTTATTTTAATTCGCCTGTTTCGTAGAATCTCAGCATATCGATGTTCAGTATGGCGAGATATTTGCTCTGCAGTTCGTTTTGCTGGGCTGTCAGAAGGTTGTTCTTACCTGTCATCAGCTCAACGATATTTTTAAGTCCTTGGGCAAACTGTTCGCTTAACAGCTCGTAGCTTGCCCTTGCACTCTCTGTAGAAACCTTTGCAGCTTTGAACTTATTCTGGTTTGTGACAGCCTGAAGCCAGTAGTTTTCTACAGTAGAGTAGAGCGTTGTCTGTTTGTCCTGCAGCTCGAGCAGATAGTTCTCCTTTTGTATTTTTGCCTTGTTCACAGCCGTTTTGGATGCTCTGTTGTCAAACAATGGTATGCTGACGGTGAATTCCGCACCTACATTTACATTGTTTTTCAGCTGTGTGCCCCACGCATTGTCGCTCATTGACGTAGTGTTGGTTGATACGCCGGCGTTCAGTCCTATGGTGGGCAGCCTTTGTGCTTTTGCTATTTTAATGCTCAGTTCACTGCTTTCTATACCGAGCTTGGCGTTCTTTATTTCCGGTCTTATTGTAAGTGTAGATGCGTATACATCGTTGAGAGCAGGTATTTTTTTCAAAGCCATCTCGTCGGTTGTTTCCGGTATGACGATGTCGAATTCTTTATCGTCGGCTATCTGAAGAACCTGTTTGAGCTGCCGTTTGTAGTTTCTCATATTGCTCTCGGCTTCTACTATGTTGTATTCGTCCTGCGCCCTCTGGGCTGTAAGCTGTGCGAGGTCTGCCTTGCTTAATTTCCCCACATCGAACATCTCTTTGCCACGTTCCTCGTTTTTCCTGCTTGTTTCAAGGCTTTCCTTGCATACGTTTATGGCATCGTTTGAATATAATATCTGTACATAGAGCTGCGCTATCTGCTCCTGTATGGAGTTCGCTGTCTCTGCGGAATCGAGCCGTGCCTGTTCGGCTGTAAGCTTATTGAGCTTTATCGTCTTTGTGTTGCGTCCTCCGTTCCATACCGTCCAGTTGCCGCTTACACTGTATGACCCGCTATAATAAACCTTGTCAACGCTTGACTGCACATATCCGTTGTCAACCGTTGCCTTGCCTTCTTCGGGCCACGGGCGGTATGTACCGTTATGGGATGTTGAGAAACTCAGTGAAGGCAACAGTTCAGCCTGACTTTGTTTTATATCCTCAATGGCACTGTACTCCTGCAATTTGGTTTTTTTCAATGAGATATTGTTTGCCAAAGCATATTCAATGCAGTCTCTCAATGTCCATTGCTGCGCCATGACATCAATGCTGCATAATGTTATCATGGCAATCAGACATGTTGTTTGATACTTGTTCATTTCTTATGTTTTAAAGTTCAATAATTCTTATCATGTATTAACTGATTCCGTATTGTGTAAACGACGGTTTCCCGTTATAATTTCATTAGATGAAATTATAATTGATTTGTTTATAATACGGCTGTTATATTAACATTATTTTTTATAAACAGACGGTTTATGTAGCTTTTTATAACAGTTGTCTTCGTGATTGTTGACAACAAGGATGACCTTATAATATATACATACAAGCAAAAGAGGCAGGATGATAAAGTCCCGCCTCTTTTATCATATGCCAGTCTGGAGACTATTCTGTCAGACTATGGAGTCTTGCTATATATTTGCCGAGTATGTCAAACTCGATATTTACGACACTGCCTGTTGTAATATAACGAAAGTTTGTATTCTCATAGGTGTATGGGATAATTGCGACCGTAAATGAGTTTTCTGTGGGATTGCAGACTGTCAGAGAGACCCCGTTTACGGTCACAGACCCCTTGTCTACAGTGAAATAACCGCGGCTTGCCATTGCTTTGTCAAAATCGTATTCGAACGTGAAATATGTGGAGCCGTCGGCATCTTTTATTTCCTTACATATTGCAGTACCGTCCACGTGTCCCTGAACGATATGGCCGTCCAGCCGTTCGTTCAATTTCATTGAGCGTTCAACGTTGACTTTATCCCCGGGTTTGAGGAATCGGAGGTTGGATTTGTCAAGTGTCTCTTTCATAGCCGTGACAGTATAACTGTTGTTTTCGATATTCACAACAGTAAGGCATACGCCGTTATGAGAGATGCTCTGATCTATTTTCAACTCATTTATGAATGAACATTCAAGGGAAAAATGAATGTTTCCATGCTCTTTTCTTATTGCGACAACAGTCGCCATTTCTTCTACTATACCAGAGAACATAATATGATTTATTATTTTTATGTGAATAAATTTGCTGTTCAACTCAAACCGGTTCTGACCCTGCGTCTGTCATAAATACAATGATTTAATGTTTTAAATAGACTTGAAGCCTTATAAAAGTGTTTTGTCATCGGCTGCTTAATTATATAGTCGCTATTCCTTCGAATGGGCAATGACCGGTCTCTCTTTATAATGCTGAAATACATTTAATCTCAAATGACAGTTCTTGTATTGATATTCCGCATCATGTACGCTATGAAGCGGGGAACCATTGCATATATATAAATGTAAAGGGAATTAAAAGAAAAGGGGTTGCCCGATGATGTGATGAAACTCCGAGCTAATAGGATTTGAGAGCTCCCCGTCTTTGTAATCCACCGGCTATACAGCTTAGTCCCATAAGGGTTTTATGTGGCCCGCCATTAACAAGAGAAACTTCCTCGGTTTCGTTTTATTTTGATGAGTATCCCGATCAAACCGGAACAACCCCCATATTCTACTGCAAAGATACGTCAACTATTGCATATGTCAAAATCTGAAGTATATATTTTATAATTTTTTTGTTAAGTGGATGTTTTAAAATAAATGCCATCAGACTCGTGATATTTATGTGATGCATTTCAAAGACTGTAGTAGGAGAGCAACTGGCAATACTCCCGATGAGGCTTTGGAATGCAGTCATAAAGAGCGCACAATCTGATGGTAAGGACACAAATACATCTTGGGAAATTTATAATATCGGATAATTTTTAACGATTACTTGTATTTCCGCACCCGCAATAATCATAATAATCGAGGTTTATGGGGCATATGATAATGTTTCAATGATAGTTTGTTTCTTATAAAATAAGGGGCAGTTATAAGTAATTATACAAAATGTACTCTTTAAGTCACTTATATATAAACACTTATATTTGTCTGTTCAATGCTGTAAGACAATGGATTCCGTGGTATTATTCATCTGTCCGACCTTTATTCGTCAGCTGCACTTATACCGCCATCCTGCATTCCGCTTTTTACAGATTTGTCCCTATACATCTTCTATAAAATAGAAACTCAATCTGCATAATAGCAAACCAAAATACATATGAGGTCTGACGTACGATTCCGGTTTGTCTCCAAACCGGTCATTGCATTACTCGTTTTTGTCGTCCCATACCGGATGCTGTTGTCTGAAACTCTTTGCCCCATGCTGTGCTTTAAAAAAAAATATATCTCTTTTCAGTCTGTCTTATGGGCTTGCGGAACTCCGCAATCTTCTTGTCTTGACTGTCAACAACGTGACGCCATGCGGAAACAATACGGCTGAATAGCTGCAAAAGATTGATGACGTAATCCAGACGTCAAAACCAGAGCTGCAAATGCATATTCATGCAATATTGTCATGAGAAAATGAATGTTTATACCTTGTAAAGTCACTGAGAATGGCGTTTGAGCTGGAAAACAGCAGACTGTGTCCGTATACACGAATTATAGGGCACAAATGTAATGCGTTGAATATCAACGTTTTCGCATAATGGGCTACAGTAAATGCCTTTTCCGATGCATGGAACATGCTGTTTCATGATGCGGAACGGTACGTTTGACAAGGCGGAAAAGGCTTTCTGAGAGTATTGGACATGCCATTTGGGAATATGGTATAACAGCCGTGAGGGGATAGTAATCAGGAAACGAGGCATCGGAAGGGCTAATAATCCGATGTAATGACGTGTCGAGTGGAGAAAAATACGAATTATGATGAAATGCTATAATAATAAAACACTTGTAAGATAGCAAATGTTGCCATATGCCGTTTCTATTTTGTAAAAAAATAATGTAAAGATTTTTTACCTTTCGTTCTGCATAAATATGCATTCTGATGAATATGAGTGTTCGTATAAAAATTGGACCGTCGCCATTATATATGTCAAGGCTGGTGGGTAGCAAGGCATAACACCGCTATGCATATGCTTACATGCGCTTGCACGCTTTTTATGTCTATACAGCATTGCAGCCACCATACTGTTTCCCGATTTTCTCTGATGCAGTGCGCTTGTTATTCTATAAAATAAGGAGTGCATGCGCCTTACATCATTACGAAAGGTGTATGTGGGCAGGCTGGGGAATAGTTGTGAAAGTGTGGTCCACGGACACTTGGCATTTCTGATTAACGTGCAGAAGAAAATGTTGCATTACAGTTGTTTTTAATGGTGTGTTTTTCGGTGGGATGACAATAAATATCCGAGGCTTTAGTCACATCAATCGGTATGTCTGACAGTATGCATTCTGCTGAAATGATGTGTCTTTTTCTTGTGTGCTTCCTATAATTTATACCTTGTAATCTTCTCTATATCAATACATTTTCTTTACAAGTCGGATGTGCTGCACAGTATGATTAAACATAAATAAATATTTTTTTTGTTATTATGAATTATTCGGATATTTATTATTAACTTTGCACGTTGAAATCAGTAGTGTACACTTTCGTGTTATAGAAATTATTCTATTACGCACTAAAAAAATAACATGAATACGATTTGTCTTCGAATACAAAAACGTAACGTAATATTTTATATATTTTATGTATTTTATCTTGTTAATTACCGTTTTAATAACGGCTGTTTTCTTGGTAGTAGCGGCCTACGTGATTGCAAAACTCATAGGTCCTCGTACATTTAATAAGGTAAAGGGTGAGCCCTTTGAGTGCGGTATTCCGACCCATGGCTCGTCATGGATACCGGTACATGTAGGCTACTATCTTTTTGCCATTCTGTTCCTGATTTTTGATGTTGAGACAGTGTTTCTTTATCCTTGGGCAGTAGTGGTGAAGGACTTCGGTGCCATGGCACTGGTAAGTATCGGGTTCTTCTTGTTGGTACTTGTATTTGGCTTGGCTTATGCTTGGCGGAAAGGAGCATTGGAATGGAAGTAAAGAAACCGGTCATTAAGAGTATTCCTTATTCGGAATTCAAGGACAATGAGTCTCTGGAGAAAATCGTGCAGGAGCTTCATGAAGGAGGCGTGAATGTAGTTACGGGTTCTCTGGACCAGATGATCAATTGGGGACGTAGCAACTCGTTGTGGTCTTTAACCTTTGCAACAAGCTGTTGCGGTATTGAGTTTATGGCTGTAGGTTGTGCCAGATATGATTTCGCGAGATTCGGTTTTGAAGTCACACGTAACTCACCGCGTCAGGCAGATTTGATTATGTGTGCCGGCACAATAACAAACAAGATGGCGCCGGTGTTCAAACGTCTGTACGACCAGATGGCTGAGCCTAAATATGTGGTTGCTGTAGGCGGTTGTGCCATTTCCGGAGGACCGTTCAAGAGCAGTTATCATGTTGTGAAGGGCATCAATGAAATAGTGCCGGTGGATGTATATGTTCCGGGTTGCCCTCCGCGTCCTGAGGCTATTCTTTATGGAATGATGCAGCTTCAGAGGAAGGTGAAGGTTGAGAAATTCTTCGGTGGTGTAAACCGTAAGGAACACAAACCAATAATAGTTGACGGGAAAATAGACAAGTCCATGTTAAACGACTTTGCTCCTGATGATACGGGCAAGGACAGCAATATATAATAAAGGAAGGATATGAAATTAGAACATAAACTTTTTGAACTTAAAGATTTTGCCGTACAAATGGCAAAACTTAGAAACGAGAAGCATTTCGACTTCCTTGTGACGATTGTCGGAGAGGATTTCGGTGAGGAAGGACTCGGATGTGTATATATTCTTGAGAATACAAAGAATTATGAGCGCATTAGTGTGAAGGTGGTAAACCCTGACCGTGAAAACGCATACATTCCTACTGTAAGCCACCTTTGGAAAGCTGCCGATTTCCTTGAACGTGAGGTTTTCGATTTTTATGGCATAAAGTTCCTCGGCCATAAGGATATGCGCCGTCTTTATCTTCGCTCAGACTTTAAAGGCTATCCTTTCCGTAAGGATTATGACATGAGTCCTGAAAACAATACATATACGCTTGAAGACGACCCTGAGACAGATTATACCGTAGAATTCAATATCGATGAAAATGGCAAGATAAAGGAGACATATCATAAGCTGTTTACAGATGACGACTATGTAATCAACATCGGTCCTCAGCATCCGGCAACACATGGTGTGCTTCGTTTGCAGACCATTCTTGACGGAGAGGTTATACGTAAGGTGTATCCACATTGCGGATATATACATCGCGGTATAGAGAAAATGTGCGAAAGCTACACATATCCTCAGACGCTGGCTTTGACAGATAGACTTGACTATCTTTCGGCTATGATGAACCGGCATGCGCTTGTCTCTGTGATAGAAGAGGCAATGGGCGTGGAACTGAGCGAGCGTATAATGTATATCCGCACTATAATGGATGAGCTCCAACGTCTGGATTCGCATTTGCTGTTCTATGCATGTTGTGCGCAGGATTTGGGTGCGCTTACGGCATTTATATACGGAATGCGCGACCGTGAGCAGGTTCTGAATGTAATGGAAGAGACCACCGGAGGCCGTCTGATTCAGAATTATTATAGAATAGGCGGATGCTACGCGGACATAGACCCCAACTTTGTAAGTAATGTCAAAAAGCTTTGTGCATATATAAAACCGATGTTCAAAGAATATAATGACATTTTTACAGGAAATGTTATTCTTCACAACCGTTTTGTAGGCGTAGGAAAACTGTCGCTTGACAGTGCTGTATCTTATGGATGTACCGGTGGTACGGGCCGCGCATGTGGATGGCACAATGATGTGAGAAAGCATCATCCGTATGACATGTATGGAAAAGTGGATTTCGATGAGATTGTTCTTAACAATGGCGACTGCTTCGATCGTTATATGGTTCGTATGAAAGAAATGGAGCAGAGCGTGAGAATCATCGAACAGCTTATTGACAACATACCGGCAGGTGATTTTTACATAAAACAGAAACCTATTATACGTGTGCCGGAAGGTCAATGGTATAAGTCTGTTGAAGGAAGCCGTGGTGAGATTGGCGTATATCTTGACAGCCGCGGTGACAAGAGTCCCTACCGTTTGAAATTCCGTCCTATGGGATTGCCGCTGGTGTCAGCTCTTGATGAGATGTTGCAGGGAGAGAAAATTGCGGATCTTATTTCAGTAGGAGCAACACTTGATTATGTGATACCGGATATCGACAGATAACTAATAAATAATAAATCATTTTATAGAAATGTTTGATTTTAGTATAGTTACAACATGGTTTGACAGTCTTCTGCGCGACACGTTAGGATTGGGCAGTTTTCTGTCTGTCCTGATTGAGTGCGTGCTTGTCGGTTTGTTCATACTTATTGCATATGCGCTGCTGGCTATAGTACTGATATTTATGGAGCGTAAGGTGTGTGCATATTTCCAGTGCCGTCTCGGTCCGATGCGTGTGGGACCTTGGGGAGTATTCCAGGTATTTGCCGACGTTGTGAAAATGCTTATAAAGGAAATATTCTTTGTTGATAAGGCAGACAAACTGCTTTATGCCATCGCACCGTTCCTTGTACTCATAGGAAGTGTGGGAGCTTTTGCGTTCATGCCTTGGAATAAAGGCGCTCATATATTGGATTTTAACCTCGGAGTATTTTTACTGACAGCTATATCAAGTATAGGTGTTGTGGGTATATTCCTTGCCGGATGGAGCTCGAACAACAAGTATAGCGTTGTGTCCGCGATGCGTGGTGCAGTGCAGTTGATTTCATATGAAATGTCTCTTTGCCTGTGCCTCATTACCGCAGTAGTACTTACCGGTACCATGCAGCTGTCTGGCATAATTGAGGCACAGGAGAATGGCTGGCTTATATTCCGTGGACATATACCGGCGATAATCGCGTTTATAGTGTTCCTCATTGCAGGAAACGCGGAGGCAAACCGTGGTCCGTTCGACCTTGCAGAGGCAGAGAGTGAGCTTACCGCAGGTTATCATACAGAATATTCTGGAATGGGATTCGGATTTTTCTATCTCGCAGAATATCTGAATATGTTCATAATCGCAGGTCTTGCTGCAACGATATTCCTCGGAGGATGGATGCCTTTGCATATTGCCGGACTTGACGGATTCAATGCTGTAATGGATTATATCCCGGGTATAGTGTGGTTCCTTGCCAAGGCATTCCTTATTGTTTGGATTATGCTGTGGATTAAATGGTCTTTCCCGCGTCTGAGAATCGACCAGATTCTGAAACTGGAATGGAAGTATCTTATGCCTTTGGCACTTCTCAATCTGGTTATTATGACATTGGTGGTAGCATTCGGACTTCACTTTTGATATAAATAGTGTATTATTTTATAACATTCGTTGACTATCAAAGAAATGGAAAATAGTAAAACATACATTGGAGAGGTTAAGGATGCAATTAAATCCCTGCTCACCGGTATGGGTGTGACCTGGAAGGAATATTTCACAAAAAAGGTCACCGAACAATATCCGGAAAACAGAAAGACGACATTGCATGTCTCTCAAAGACATCGTGGCAGACTTGTAATGCCACATGACGCTGACGGCAATAATAAATGTGTAGCATGTACGTTGTGCGAGAAGGCTTGTCCGAACGGCACTATAAAGATAACCACGGAGATGGTGACAGATGAAGAGGGCAAAAAGAAACGCCGTCTCGTTGATTACCAGTACGATTTGGGTGATTGTATGTTCTGTGAGTTGTGTGTACAGGCATGTCCTCATGATGCGATTATATTTACCAACGATTTTGAGAATTCTACATTCAGCCGCGATTCATTGGTGCTGCATCTTGACAAGGAAAAAACATATAATCCGTCGTTACCCAATATTATAGATGGCGGTGCTGAGTTTGAGATAGGAAAGTTTAATACAAAGAAATAGGAGGAGACGTAAAAATGGCTAATATGGTAATGTTTATAATTCTTGCTGTCTTCATCCTTGGCTCAGCTTTGGTATGTGTTACGACAAAGAGAATAATGAGAGCTGCAACATTCCTGTTGTTTGTGCTCTTTGGTGTCGCAGGTCTTTATTTCCTGCTTGATTATACATTCTTGGGCGCAGCTCAGATATCTGTGTATGCCGGAGGTGTAACCATTATTTATATTTTTGCAATTCAGCTTGTCAGCAAACACACCCTTCAGGGTTTGTCCGAAAAATTGCGTGGAAAACGTGTGATATGCGGAGGATTGCTTTCTATAGCAGGGTTTGCTACGGTTGTTGCCGTTTTATTAAAGAACAAGTTCATATCTATGGCTGCGCAGTTGCCAGACACAGAAATACCTATGGACCAGATAGGTCATACTCTAATGGGAGCAGACAAGTATCAGTATGTACTTCCGTTTGAGTTTATATCTGTATTCTTGCTGGCATGTATTATCGGAGGCATAGTAATTTCAAGAAAGGAGAAGTAATCATGGTACCGGTAGAATATTATTTTGTGCTTTCCGCACTGCTGTTTTTTATTGGCGTATTCGGGTTTGTCACAAGACGTAACCTTATTGCCATGCTGATATCTATTGAGTTGATACTCAATTCTGTTGATATAAACTTTGCAGCATTCAACAGAATGCTTTATCCCGGACAAATGGAAGGAATGTTTTTTACATTGTTTTCTATAGGTGTGTCTGCGGCAGAGTCAGCAGTAGCTATTGCAATCATTATTAATGTTTATCGCAATTTCCATAGTGATCAGGTAAACAGTATTGAAAACATGAAATTTTAAGTGTTATGGATTATAGTTATGTATATCTGATACTTTTATTGCCTGCATTGTCATTCATCTTGCTTGGACTTGCAGGAATGAAGATGTCTCATAAATTAGCTGGAATTATCGGTACGTGTTCTTTGGCAGTAGTTACTGTTCTTTCATATTACACAGCCATTGAATATTTCCTTGTTGTAGGACGTGAGGCTTCAAGCGGACTGTATCCGACAGTTACGGCGTTTGATTTCACATGGTTGAAATTCAGCGAACTGTTGACGTTCAACATCGGTTTCAGACTGACGCCGATTTCTGTTATGATGCTCATCGTAATATCCACTGTCAGCCTGATGGTACACATATATTCATTCGGATATATGCATGGAGAAAAAGGTTTTCAGCGTTATTATGCGTTCTTGAGTCTTTTCTCAATGTCGATGTTGGGACTGGTCGTAGCTACGAATATATTCCAAATGTATCTGTTCTGGGAGCTTGTCGGTGTGTCTTCGTATCTTCTCATCGGATTCTATTACCCTTTGCATGCTGCGGTGGCAGCCTCGAAGAAGGCTTTTATCGTGACACGATTCGCTGACTTGTTCTTCCTTATAGGAATATTATTTTACAGCTTCTATGTCGGTACGTTCAATTATGATCTGACAACAATGACTCCGGAACAAGCCGAAGCACTTCATAATTCGGCATGGATCATTCCTACATCGTTGTTCCTGATGTTCATAGGAGGTGCCGGAAAGAGTGCCATGTTCCCGTTACACATATGGTTGCCTGACGCAATGGAAGGACCTACCCCCGTCTCAGCACTGATACATGCCGCAACGATGGTTGTCGCCGGAGTTTATCTTGTGGCAAGCCTTTTCCCTATTTTTGTGGAGTTCGCACCACAGGCGTTGCATGTGATTGCTTATATAGCGGCGTTCACCGCTTTTTATGCAGCAGCAGTGGCTTGTTGCCAAAGCGACATCAAGAGAGTTCTGGCATTCTCTACAATATCACAAATAGGTTTCATGCTTGTAGCCTTGGGTGTTTGCATGCCTGATCCGGAGATAGGAAAAGTTGCTATGACAGAAGAATATGCGGATGTAAATGGGTTGGGATACATGGCAGGTATGTATCATCTGTTTACTCACGCCATGTTCAAGGCATGTCTGTTCCTCGGAGCCGGATGCATTATACATGCGGTACATTCAAATGAGAAGAAATTCATGGGAGGATTGCGCAAATATATGCCTGTCACACATTTGACATTCCTGATTTCGTGTCTTGCGATAGCCGGAATACCTTTCTTCTCCGGTTTCTGTTCTAAGGACGAGATTCTTGTAGCTTGCTATAATTTCTCTATGCCTATAGGTATTATAATGAGTGGTATTGCTGCGATGACAGCATTCTATATGTTCCGGCTTTATTACGTTATTTTCTGGGGAGAAAGCTATTATGAGACACATAAGTCTGAGGGTGCGCATGCTCCCCACGAGGCTCCTCTGACAATGACTGTTCCGCTTATTGTCCTGTCAGTTATAACTCTGTTGATTGGCATAACAGGAACATTACATATATTTGAATTCGGAGAATATGTCTCTGCTAATGGAATCGGATTCGCAACTCACACTAATTGGACTGTTGCTGGTGTAAGCACCGTACTTGCTCTTTGCGGTATCGGTCTTGCTACATTTATGTATAAAGGCGCTAAAACACCTGTTGCGGATATGCTCGCCAAAAAGTTCCCGCGTCTGCATGAGGCTGCTTACCGCCGTTTCTATATGGATGAAGTATGGATGTTTGTGACACATAAGATTATATTCCGTTGTGTTTCTACACCTTTGGCATGGTTTGACCGTCATGTTGTTGACGGAACTATGAACTTTATGGCTTGGGCAGCAAATGCCGGTGGAGAAAGCATACGCAGTTGGCAGAGCGGTGATGTAAGACAGTATGCCGTATGGTTCCTGACCGGAACAGTCGCTCTGACTCTGATTTTGTTGTGTTTGTAAGTAACACTCCGGTTTCATTAAATGAAAATATAGTCAATACTTAGATAATAAATAAAGATGAATATATTAAGTTTATTTGTTGTAATACCATTACTGATGTTATTGGGTTTGTGGATATCACGAAACCTGAATCAGGTACGTGGTGTGATGGTGGCTGGCTCATCGTGTCTGTTGCTGCTTTCTGTTTGGCTGACCATTACGTTCATTCAGATGCGTAGTGCGGGTGAAACGGCACCGATGCTGTTTACATATAGCATTCCTTGGTTTAAGCCATTGAATATTGCATATTCCATAGGGGTAGACGGAATCTCGGTCGTCATGCTTCTGTTGTCAAGTATCATTGTCTTTACAGGAACATTCGCTTCATGGCAGCTCAAACCGCTCACAAAGGAGTATTTCCTGTGGTTCACGTTGCTGTCTACAGGAGTGTTCGGCTTCTTCATATGTACAGATATGTTTGCAATGTTTGTATTCTATGAGGTTGCGCTTATCCCGATGTATCTGTTGATAGGAGTATGGGGTAGTGGTCCTAAGGAATATGCGGCAATGAAGCTTACGCTTATGCTCATGGGTGGCTCCGCACTTCTTATAATAGGTATACTCGGCATATATTATTTCAGCGGTGCTACTACGATGAACATCATGGAAATAGCAGCTATGAATAATATTCCGGCTAATGTTCAGAAAGTATTCTTCCCGTTTGTATTTGTCGGATTTGGAGTACTTGGAGCTTTGTTCCCGTTTCATACATGGTCACCGGATGGTCATGCGTCTGCCCCGACAGCTGTTTCAATGCTGCATGCGGGTGTGTTGATGAAACTTGGTGGATATGGTTGTTTCCGTATAGCAATGTTTCTCTTGCCGGATGCTGCCCGTGAACTTGCTTGGATATTTATCATACTTACAACAATATCCGTGGTTTATGGCGCACTCTCCGCATGTGTACAGACAGACTTGAAATACATCAATGCTTATTCGTCAGTGTCTCACTGCGGTCTGGTGCTTTTCGCACTTCTTATGATGACACAGACAGCTTGCACCGGAGCTATCCTTCAGATGCTTTCTCATGGTTTGATGACAGCACTTTTCTTTGCTCTTATCGGTATGATATATGGACGTACGCATACACGCGACATCCGTAAACTGGGTGGTTTGATGAAGATTATGCCATTCCTTAGTGTCGGCTATGTCATTGCCGGTCTTGCAAACCTCGGATTGCCGGGCTTTTCCGGATTCATCGCAGAAATGACAATCTTTGTAGGTTCATTTGCAAATAACGATATGTTCCACCGCACGGCAACGATTATCGCATGTACCAGTATAGTTGTGACTGCCGTTTATATACTCCGTGTTGTTGGTAAGATTCTTTACCAGAAAGTGGCAGATCCTCATTATCTTGAACTTACGGATGCCACATGGGATGAGCGCGTGGCTGTATGCTGTCTGATATTTTGCGTCGCCGGTCTGGGTATAGCTCCATTGTGGGCAAGCGACGTTATCAGTGGTTCTGTAGGTCCTATTATTGAGCATATCCATTCATTATCAGCAATTGCAACATTATAATAAATAGTCAAAAATGGGTTATAGTCAATTTCTAAATATGGTTCCGGAAGTCACATTGGTGGCTATCCTGATAATCGTTTTTATTGCAGACTTCATATCATCACGCAATAATAACAGGACGTGGTTTAATCCGCTTGTATGTATACTGATGCTCATACAGGTTGTAGCCACAATTCTTTCACCAGATAGTGGAACTGCTTTCGGAGAAATGTATGTAACAACAGCTGCTGCCAATGTGATGAAAGTCATCCTCGCTGCAGGTACTCTGATTGTGCTGATTCAGAGTCGTTTATGGCTCAATCGTGAAGATGTACGCAATAGAGAAGGGGAGTTCTACATGCTCGTGCTGTCCACTTTGCTTGGAATGAACGTAATGATGAGCTCCGGTCATTTCCTGCTGTTCTTCTTAGGACTTGAGATGGCGTCGGTACCTATGGCATGTATGGTTGCCTTTGACAAATATCGTCGCAATTCTGCCGAAGGTGCTGCAAAGTTCATACTTACAGCTACATTCTCAAGTGGAGTGATGCTCTATGGCATATCTTTTATATATGGAAGCACAGGAACTTTATATTTTGCAGATGTTGCAGCAGCTTTGAGTTCTTCAGAGAATGTTGCGATGAACATAATGGGTCTGGTATTCTTCTTTAGTGGTCTTGGTTTCAAGATAAGTCTTGTTCCATTCCATTTCTGGACAGCGGATGCATATCAGGGAGCCCCGACATCAGTTACCGGTTATCTGAGTGTAATATCCAAAGGCGCTGCTGCTTTCACACTTATGGTGATTTTGGTAAAAGCCTTCGCACCTATGATTGTATATTGGCAGTATATGCTTTATATAGTAATTGTACTCAGTATAACAGTTGCCAATCTTTTTGCAATACGGCAGAGCGAGCTTAAGCGTTTCATGGCATTCAGTTCTATATCGCAGGCTGGATATATAATGCTGGCGGTTTGTGGTGACAATGCAATGGCAATGTCATCGCTCATGTTCTACGTACTGGTCTATGTTGTTGCCAATATGAGCGTATTCACGGTAATCGGTGTTGTAGAGCAGAAGAATGGCGGCACAACGGAAATGTCAAGTTACAACGGATTATATCAAACCAATCCGAAGCTTTCTTTCCTGATGACGCTGGCGTTGTTTTCTCTCGCCGGTATTCCTCCTTTTGCAGGAATGTTCAGCAAGTTCTTTGTGTTTATGGCAGCAGCACAGTCAGGTACAGTGTGGGCTTATCTTGTTGTATTTATTGCTCTTATAAATACGGTTATAAGTCTTTATTATTATCTGCTTATAGTAAAAGCAATGTATATCAATAAGACTGACGCTCCATTGCCTGCATTTAAGAGTGATTGCAATACAAAGCTTGCTCTTGCATTGTGTACAATAGGCATTTTAGTCTTTGGAGTATTCAGCTTCTTCTATGATTGGATTGCTCAGACTGTTGGATAAAAGATACTGTTAGCTTAAATAAGAGATTGCATCATAGAGTTAAGTTTCTCTATGATGCAATCTTTTGTTTTATCATATAGGAAAAGGGGGTAAACCTGATTCTATTATATATTATAATGTGAAGGTCATATCTTTTCTTATATATTTAAGTGATAATGTTTATTATGCTTACTCTGCCATTCTGTCACATGATGCATGTGATATATACTTGCTATACAAGCAACGCTGACAGCCAATTTAAACATTTGTAAATTTTACTTTTCCTGAATTTAATAGCCGTTAATATGTTAAATTGTAGTGTTAAAATGGAATAAAGATGTGGTCATAATTTCATTTGTCACAATTTTTGCTCATATATTTGCACACAATTAGAGAGAAAATTAAAGTTATAAATAAATTAATTAATCAGTGAAAAGATGAAAAAGTATTCCAAGTATTTAATAGTCGCTATGTGCGTCATTGCTGTGGCATTCTCTGCAGGTTCATTTATACGAGTTAATGCTGCCTGTTCATCAACTTCTGCTTCCGCACCCGGCCAGCCGGTGGATCTTACATATGCAGCGGAAAAATCTTTGCCATCAGTCGTGCATATTTTAAATACACGCAACAGCAAAGTCCAGACTGTGGAAGTGGAAAGTGATCCTTTCAGTGATTTCTTCTCCGATCCGTTCGGTTTCTTTGGAAATCCGCAAGGGGGAGGTACGCAGAAGCGTCAGATACGTACCCCGAAAAGTCAGGGAAGTGGTTCCGGAGTAATCATCTCGTCAGACGGTTATATCGTAACGAATAACCATGTTGTAGAAGGAGCAGATGAACTTACTGTGACCCTTAATGATAACAAGGAATATTCTGCCCGTATCATAGGAACTGATAAAAGTACTGATTTGGCTCTCATAAAAATTGAGGGTAGTGGTTTCCCTGCAATAACAATAGCAAACAGTGATGATATAAAGGTCGGTGAATGGGTTCTTGCTGTAGGTAATCCTTTCAACCTTACAAACACAGTAACTGCTGGTATTGTTAGTGCCAAGAGCCGTTCTCTGTATGTAAATACAAAAGGTGTAGAATCCTTTATACAAACCGATGCCGCAATTAACAGAGGAAATTCTGGAGGTGCGCTTGTAAATACAAGAGGTGAGCTTATCGGTATCAATGCAATGTTGTATTCAGAAACAGGCTCATACAGTGGTTATGGGTTTGCAATTCCTACATCAATTATGAATAAAGTCGTTGATGACCTCAAGAAATATGGTACGGTTCAGCGTGCTGTAATAGGAATCAGTGGAACGGATGTCAAGAGATATATTGACGCTCAGAAGGAAGAGGGTAACGAGTTGGAGCTTGGTACGATGGAAGGAATATATGTTGACTCGGTAACTGATGGAAGTGCTGCAGCTGAAATGGGACTCAAACATGGTGATGTCATTACAGCTATTGATGGTAAACAAGTCAAGAAAATGGCAGAGCTTCAGGAAGTGTTGGCAACAAAACGTCCGGGAGACAAAATAACCATCAGCTATCTGCGTGACAAGAAAAAATATTCTAAGAGCGCAACATTAAAGAATGAACAGGGAAATACCGGAGTTGTTAAGAAAATAGATCTTGACATACTTGGAGGTAATTTCAGGGAAATATCAACTTCTCAGAAACGACAGTATAATATAGGTAACGGTCTGGAGGTAATCAAGGTGAATAATGGTAAACTTAAAGAAGCAGGAATAAACAAAGGCTTTATCATACAGAAAGTCAATGATTTTGCTGTAAAATCCATCGAGGATTTACAGCAGATAGTAAAGGAGGCTTCGACAAGTAAAGACCCGGTATTGTACATTCAGGGAATTTATCCGACAGGTAAGAAAGCTTATTTCGCTGTTCCTTTGCAGGAAGATTGATTTGACATGATATTTAACAACAGAGTATGTGGTGATTCATAATTTCACCGCATACTCTTTTCTTTCTTAATTGGAACAAGAAATATTTGCCATTCTAAAATTTATTTGTTAAATTTGCAGCGTTACACACTTAAAAAGTCATCCTTGATGAGACAACTAAAAATCACAAAATCAATTACCAACCGGGAAAGTGCTTCACTGGATAAATATTTGCAGGAAATAGGACATGAAGAACTTATCTCGGTAGAAGAAGAGGCAGAACTGTCGCGCCGGATAAAAAATGGGGACAAGAAGGCTTTGGAAAAACTAACAAAAGCCAACTTGCGATTTGTTGTATCTGTAGCGAAGCAATATCAGAATCAAGGACTCAGTTTGCCGGATTTGATAAACGAAGGTAATCTGGGATTGATTAAGGCTGCAGAAAAATTCGATGAAACAAGAGGATTTAAATTTATATCATATGCCGTGTGGTGGATACGGCAGAGTATATTGCAGGCAATTGCAGAACAAAGTCGTATAGTCCGACTTCCACTGAATCAGATTGGCTCTGTGAACAAAATAAACCGTGTGTTGAATAAGTTTGAACAGGAAAACGAACGGCATCCAAGTATTGATGAAATAGCGGAAAAGGTGGATATTCCAGAAGACAAGATTATAGATGCAATGCAGATGAATAAGCGTCAGATCTCTGTTGATGCGCCTCTCGCAGACAGCGATAATACGAGCTACATTGATATTCTGCCAAACAATTTGTCCACGAATACAGATAATAACCTTGTTCTACAGTCATTACGTGATGAGATTGCATGTGCGCTTAATGCATTGAATGAGCGCGAAAAGAATGTAATTGAGGCATACTTCGGAATTAACCAGCCAGAATGTACATTAGAGGAAATCGGTCAAAAATATGGGCTGACCCGAGAACGTGTAAGGCAAATCCGAGAAAAGGCCATAAGGAAGTTGCGCCAAAACACAAAGAATAAAATTTTAAAAACATATCTTGGACAATAAAGAAAACAATATGAGAAACAAATTTATATATTTGGGGATTTTGTTTATTTTATTTTTCGTATTAACCATTAATGCGGCAAATAAGCGCACAAAACTCTATATGTACGGAGTTGTTACATCATTTAATGATTCAACAATATACTTTACGGATATTATGGAGATAGACTCTGTCTGGGTAGACAGTAAAACAGGATTCCTATACAGCAGAAATAACTATTCGTATCAGTTGCGTAATTACATGAGAAATAAGGGAGTGGCATATCCGACATGCGTAACTTCCTATGCAAAAAAGAGAAAAGACATTGAGAAGAAGTATTCAAAGCTAAAGAAGAAATATATAAACAGCAAAGCCCTTAATATAAAATATATTCCGGCAAATGAGTTCAGGTATATACCTATAGTACCGGACGATGTGGCTGCTGAGGAAAAAGAAGAAAGTAAATAATAAATATTATAATCTTTTTTTATTGAATAAATATGGAAGAGAACATTCATTATTATAGAATAGCAGAATATTATATAAAAATAAGTTTCAAAAAGTCTGATATTAATAATGAATATCTTCTTCCTTCTTTCTCTCCGTTCAAAACAGAGACAGCATGTGAAGAACCTTTTTTTGAGCTTACTGTAGATGATTCTATTATCCCAATAGATAAAGATAATCTTGAAAAAATAGGAGATTTTGATACCGGTAATGGAATTATCTCTGTATGTAAAAGCAAAGATGCATCTGGCACATACCAATATATCATAAATAACATAAACGGACACAACTGCTGTCTTCTTCAAGCCTACAATGATTTCTCATATTGTAGATGCGCCCTAAATGGCAATACTAACATGAGAATGTTTGGCTTGAATAATGCACTTATGATTGTATTCGCTTTCAAAGGAAGCTTTAACAATACTCTTCTAATACATGCTTCGACTGTACGCCATAAAAATTATGCCTATGCATTTATCGCAAAAAGTGGAACAGGGAAAAGCACCCATTCCTCATTATGGCTCAGGCATATTCCCGAATGTGAGCTCATTAATGATGATAATCCTATTATAAGGATTATAGACGGAATACCATATTTATATGGAAGTCCGTGGAGTGGAAAAACTCCATGTTATCGTAACATGAAAGTCAAACTTGGTGGAATAACACGGATTGATAGAGCGGAGCGTAATAGTATAAATAAATTGTCGCCAACAGAAGCGTTTGCTTCGTTATTGCCATCATGTTCAACAATGAAATGGGATAAAGTCATATTTGGAAATATATGTTCTACCATTTCATTACTTATAGAAAGAACAAATATATACACACTTCATTGCTTACCAGATAAAGAGGCTGCAGTAATATGCCACAGGACAATTTCGAAATAAAGGAAAAATATTATTCAAATAATGTTTTCATTCCTGATGTTGTTAAAATAATGGAAGAAGGACATACTGTAACATTGAAGTTACGGGGATTTAGCATGAGACCATTCTTGGAGGATAACAGAGACAAAGCACTTCTGACTAAAGCCCGTAATCTGAAACGTGGCGATGTCGTCCTTGCAGAAATAGCTCCAAGAGTGTATGTCCTCCATAGAATTATTAAGATTGAGTCAGACAATGTTGTTTTACGTGGTGACGGAAATTTGAATTGCGAGTACTGTAAGATTGATGATGTGAAAGGATTCGCCATCGGTTTTTACAGAAAAGGAAGCTCCAGGCTTGATAAAACCAATGGATGGAAATGGATTGTCTATTCTTTTTTCTGGACAAGACTTATTCCTGTAAGACGTTATTTGCTTGCAATTTACAGAAGATGCAGAAAACTACAATGATTGTGATTTCATGTGACAGACTTTATTTTAATAATGTACAGTGAAGCAGTATTTTAAGAATATAAGAAATTACAGTGCCTGCCATCATTGTCTGTATTTGATGGCAGGCATTTTATTTTCACAGCATGTTCACCATTATTATACAGCCTCTACGATGCCTGCGTCAATCCATTGCTTCACAAGATTATTCGCGTCTTTTAGTGCAGTTTCTTTATCTACATCATACTGATTCGTAAGTAATTCAGCCAGATATTCAGCATCAAAATCCTTATCTTGTATTTCTTTCCATAGATAAGCAGAGCTTTCATTCATACTTATAATATTGCAGAAATCTATATTCTCTTTACCTTCTGCAACGATTATGTATTCACCGCAAACCTCTCTCAAATTAAAATCTTTCTTTATTCTCATCTTCTAATGATTAATTTTATTGTTTAAAACTAAAATGGAACAGCGTCAAGACTGTCTGAAGGTAATGGATCAAAAGAATCAACACCACCATTTACTTTACTTCCAATAATCTCTGCGTCAAACGGTGCGTCTGCCTTATTGTATGATTTATCCGGATCCTGAAATCTGGTAAATTCTCCACGGAATTTTAAAAGCACATCCCCTGTCGCGCCTTTTCTGTGCTTGGCAATTATTATTTGCGCCATTCCTCGTAAATCGTTACCTTTATCGTCTTCGACAATATGATAATACTCTGGTCTGTGAACGAATAGAACCATATCTGCGTCCTGCTCTATAGCTCCTGATTCTCGCAAATCGCTCAATTGCGGTCTTTTTCCGTCAAGACCCTCTCGATTCTCTACGGTACGGTTCAATTGTGAAAGAGCCAGAATAGGAATGTCAAGTTCCTTTGCCAATCCTTTCAATGATTGGGATATTTTAGAGACCTCTTCCTGTCGGCTTCCAAATCTCATGCCACTTGCATTCATCAATTGCAGATAGTCAATCATTATAATTTTAACTCCTTTTTCTCTTACGAGTCGTCTTGCCTTTGTCCGCAATTCGAATATGGATAATCCTGCAGTGTCATCGATATATAAAGGAGCACCTTGTAACCTTCGTATGTTTTTGTCAAGCCTTTCCCATTCATCAGGAGACAGCTGTCCGTTTAACATTTTGTTTCCAGGTATTTCGCATACGTTTGAAATAAGCCTGTTCACCAATTGCACATTATTCATTTCCAAAGAAAAGAAGGCAATGGGAGTCTGATAGTCAACAGCAATATTTTTCGCCAATGAAAGTGCAAACGAGGTCTTACCCATCGCAGGACGTCCTGCGATAATAATCAAATCGGAATTTTGCCATCCACTTGTTTTCTCATCCAACTTTGCAAATCCTGTCGGTACACCGGTAAGACCTCCACTGTTTGCCGATGCTTTTTGGAGTATTTCTACGGCTTTTGTAATGACCGGATCTATTTGAACATAGTCTTTTTTCATGTTTCTTTGAGACAACTCAAACAGACTACCTTCAGCCTCCTGCATCAGTTCATTTATGTCTACAGTCTCATCAAAAGCTTTCGTCTCAATGTTGCTCGCAAATGAAATCAACTGCCTTGCCAGAAATTTCTGTGCCAATATGCGGGCATGATATTCTATATGAGCAGACGATGCGACGTGAGAGCTTAGCTCTATTATATAAGCTGGACCTCCGACATCCTCCAAGGTTCCCTCTCTTTTAAGTTCCTCCGTAACACTCATTATATCAACGGGATATTCATTCATATTTAAAGAACGGATTGCCGTAAATATTTTCTTGTTACGAGGCTCGTAAAATGTATCCGGATTCAGAATCTCCGATATGACAGAAAACGCGTCTTTGTCAATCATTAGTGCTCCTAAAACAACCTTCTCTACATCCAATGCCTGTGGTTGTAAGTGTCCGTATGTGCTGTCAAATGATGACTTGGACTTGGATTTGTTCTTATTTATCTTTTCGTTATTTGAGCTCTTTTCGGGCATACTGTATAAATTAGAATATAAGCACTATATGATTTTTATAAATCCTTGATATCCAGATATGATAGTTCCTTACTTTATAATATTCTGTTATTCTCCGGAAATACTATTGTCGGTGAGAACGTTTTGGCTTCATTAAAGTCCATCAACGCGTACGAAATGATAATTATTGTGTCTCCTACAATCACCTTTCTTGCTGCGGCGCCATTTAAACATATACATCCGCTTCCTCGTTCACCTTTAATGATATATGTTTCAAAACGCTCCCCATTATTGTTATCCACAATTTGAACTTTCTCACCTTCTATCATGTTTGCAGCATCCATAAGATCTTCATCTATGGTTATACTGCCCATATAATTTAAGTTAGCCTCTGTTACTTTTACACAATGTAATTTCGACTTCAAAACTTCTATCATCATGTCTTTTATTCCTTATATGCTATGTGATCAATAAGTCTTATTGGCGTTTTGCCGCAAAATACAGTTATACAACCGGAAATGCCCTGACAGTCATCCCATTTGGCTACATCCTCAAGCGTATCATTGTTTACTATTGAGAAATATTCAACTTTTAATTCCGGATAAGTGTTTATGCTATTTACAACGAAATCATGTGTTTCCTGGACGCTATGACTGGTCGCATATGAAACGCTTTCCTTTAATACACGATATATGTTTGATGCCACATCGCGCTCCTCCGCTGTAAGAAGAGCGTTTCTTGAACTCATTGCAAGTCCGCTTTCCTCCCTTATAAGCTCGCATTCAACAATCTTGATTTTCAATCCAAGACTCTTCACAAGTTGCTTTATCACTGCAATTTGCTGCCAGTCTTTCTCTCCAAAATATGCCGCATCGGGCTTTGTTATGTAGAATAATCTGGAAACCACCTGACACACGCCATTGAAATGTCCGGGGCGATGCGCACCTTCCATCACTGATGTAACCGGAGGAAAGTCAAACCTGCGCTTATCCGGAACAGGATACATTTCTTTCACTGTAGGAGCGAAGACATAGTCGGCTCCACACTTTTCCAACAGCTCACAATCGGCATCCAGATTTTGCGGATAACGCTCAAGGTCTTTCTTATCGTTAAATTGTGTCGGATTTAAGAAAACAGATACAATTGTGACGTCGTTTTCTGCAATACTGCGCTTTACAAGCGAAACATGTCCGTCGTGAAGTGCTCCCATTGTAGGGACCAAACCAACCGATTGTCCCTTTTTGCGAACTTCAAACAATTCATTCTGGAGTTCAACAATCTTTTTACATAACTTCATGCTAATTTATGCTTTACACAATAATGATGTATGTTGCCTTTGCAAAATAACAACATTTTTCTTAAACAAGAAAGAATAAATCTGAAAATATACCAATTAATCAATTAATAATGGCGTATTTTCTTAATATATCATGATATATGAAGTTTTTTTAGTATCTTTGCGAAAATATGCATGAGAGTGAGCGCATGTCGTTTCTTAAACTCATGTTTTTACATATAAAATTCAAAGCATGGCAAATAAAATCTTATTTATCAACCAGGAAATCTATCCTTATGTTCCTAAGTCCGAGATGTCCTGCATGGGGCGTGACCTTTCAAACAAAATGCAGGAGAACGGTTATGAGATTCGTACGTTTATGCCCAAGTGGGGGAATATAAATGAACGCAGAGGACAGTTGCACGAGGTGATACGTCTTTCTGGTATGAACCTGATTATTGACGATACGGATCATCCTCTTATAATAAAGGTCGCATCAATACCGCAGACAAGATTGCAGGTATATTTTATTGATAACGATGATTTCTTCATGAAGCGCCAAATGGCATGTGATGAATCCGGCAAAGAATATGAAGATAATGGTGAAAGGGCTGTTTTCTTTGCAAGAGGTGTGCTGGAAACGGTGAAGAAGCTTAGGTGGACTCCGGATATCATCCATTGTCAGGGATGGATGTCCGCAATTGTACCGATATACGTGAAGCTCGCATATAGCAATGAGCCTACTTTTGCAAACACAAAAATAGTAACATCGATTTTTAAAGACAAACTGGAAAACAGTATCGGACAGAATTTCAAGAAAAGCTTGGAATTACGTAATGTTTCTGCCGAGACGCTGGGGGCGTACAGAGATGACTTTGATTTCACCGAGCTCGGTAAGCTTGCAATAGATTATAGTGATGCTGTTATAGAAGCGGAAGAAAATGCCAACGCATCGTTGATACAGTATGCAATAGATAATAAAAAGGATGTTTTAAGACATTCCGCAGATAATTATATAGACAGTTATAAATCATTGTACGACAAAATACTATCAGCCAAATAGAGCGTGGCAGTAATTAATAAATAAGATTAACATACCCGACATATGAAACTTTATTATATATCCGCAATCATCATTTCTGCATTTATATTCGGATCATGTGATGACAATACAGATGAAATAGGCTCTTCCCTTATCGGAAATATGGATGACTTGGAGATAATTCCGGCAAAGTATAATATATCCACGTCCTCGATTATCGCAGACTCCGTATATTCAAGAAATACTATAGGGTATCTTGGGAAGATAAGAGATCCGGAGACTGGGGCATATATAACAAGCGATTTCACCACTCAATTCCATACATTGGAAAATTATGAGTTCCCCGATAAAGACAGTATACGCAGTCTTGTAACCTTGTCGGATGACAGTAAGGAAATTATAGCTGATTCCTGTGAATTGAGATTGTATTTCGATAATTATTATGGCGACTCTCTCTCAACGATGAAGGTTACGGCATACGAATTGCAGACTCCGATGTCTGAGGGTGAGAAATATTATTCAAATTATGATCCCATAAAAGACGGTCTGATACGGACGGACGGAATTAAGATCAATAAATTGTATACATTGTCAGACCAGAATGTGGACGAAAGTGTCCGGGGCAGTTCAAGCTACACAGCCAACATCCGTATTAAGCTTGATAAAGAATACACGGATAAAGACGGGAAGAAATACAATAATTTCGGTACTTATCTTATGCGCAAGTATTATGAGAACCCGTCATATTTCAAGGATTCATACACTTTTATACATAATCTTGTTCCGGGATATTATTTCAAAATCCAAAGTGGGCTCGGCTCTATGGCATATATCCGTACAAGCCAGCTGAATGTTTATTTCAGATTCCTAAAAAATGACTCTGTTGTGGTGGGCGCGTCATCTTTTGTTGGTACAGAGGAAGTCATACAATCTACCCGTATAGCCAATGACGCCAATACCTTAAAACGGCTTGTGGAAGACAAAAGTTGTACATATATAAAGTCTCCAGCCGGTATTTTCACGGAGTTGACAATCCCCGTTGATGACATTATGAACGGACACAGGAATGATACAATCAATACAGCAAAGATTGTATTGCCGCGTATTAATAACACCTCACAAAGCGAATACACGCTTGACATACCACAGACATTGCTGATGATACCTGCTGAGGAAATACATTCATTTTTTGAGGAGGGCAGGGTCGTTGATTATAAAACGTCATTCATAGCGTTATACGACAGCAAGAAGAACAGTTACACATTCAATAACATCAGCACATTAGTCAAGACGATGGACCAGAAAGACCGCTCTGACTCAAAATGGAATAAAGCGGTCATCATACCTGTTACCGTTACTTATAACACTGATGGCGAAATCATCAAAGTCGCACACGATATGTCTATGACAAGTACAAGACTTGTCGGTGGAAGTGAGAATCCATACAAACCACTTACAATAGATGTCATATACAGTAAATTCAAATAAAATTAATGGCTGATAATTTTCTTGAAAGACAAAGGGCGGATTACGAGAAACGTAAGGAGGAATGGATGAAGAAAAAGATACGTCTCTCCGTTGCGCGAAAGAATCTGGTGGTCTCTCATGAGATAACTGATTGACACAACGCTTTATAGTTTTGCAATAATATGTTTAGATGAATTGTGTGTGGAGCTTCCGACAATCCGGTACATGCGGGTATATGTTCCGGATAGATGAAGCCGGTTATGCCATAAAAGATTACAAGGACATAGCTGCCATGAGTCGTCACAATGGGCTCATGGCAGTTTGTGTTTGTTGTAAACATCGTGCGGCTCGCCTATTTCAGTTCTAATGAATACGAAAGTTTTTTATGATAAACATAGAAGTCTACATCAGTACTGACTGATTGCTATGAGCGGACTTCTTCGGTGTGCATACGTGATAAGGCTATATATAATGTGAAAAGTATATCGGAAAACATGTCTGACAGTAACTTTATGGAACAAAATCGTATATCCGATGAATGAAAATATAGTAATAAAGATTTTTACAATGAAGAAGACAATCACGACATTATCATTAATCTTCGTAGTAACAATATGTACATATGCCGTAAATGTTAGTGCAGACACGCTGACGGTGTATCTGCAACCACACATCAGTCCGGATTTGCGACTTTATGGTCAGTTTAAAGATGTTCCAAAAGAAGCGGCGGGCTATTATGCTTCTTCAATGACCGATAACTCCAGACTTCTCAGATATAGCTATACCGAAAAGGAAAAGCCTCTGATGGTATTGCTTTCCGAAGAGGATGACGGTCGTTTCTCGCTTGTCGCTGACATGAATTTCAACAACAGCTTTGCGGACGACTATAAGTATTACTTCTTTTACGGACAGCTTTCACAGGCTTCAAATCCGCTTTTTCTCCAGCCACAGCCTCTGTCAGTAAGATACGGTTCAGATAAGAGATTCTTCCATTGGTTCTCTCCAGGAGTCTATGCCGATGGGAACTCTGACAATCCTCTGCAAGCGGTCAAGGTTATTCCGGCATTCGAACGTGTTCATTCCGGCAGTTTTGAATATGGAGACAAATCTTATTCCATAATTTTATTATCAAATTCTATAAATTATTCAAGAGCCGAAACAACTTATGCGATTATTGATAATAAAGACAAAAAACAGTATGGAACAGCCTTTCCGGATATTCCTCCGACAGTGGAATACATATCTCTAAACATTCCGACTGCTATCAATGGGAATATGGCTCTGAGCGTCGGCAACATAGACTTCTCAGACATGACATGCGGACTTACCATATCCGGCATATCCGGTGAGAGCAGTGAGTCCATACCGTTTACCGGTTTCAATGCTCCACTGTTCAAGAAAAAGAGTGTTGAAGGACGGTCAATATCGTTAGAGAAGATGCGCGGACACTATATCCTCATCGACTTCTGGGGCACTTGGTGCAAGCCGTGCATATCCGTAATACCGGAACTGCGTGACATTCATAAAAAATATCCTCAGCTTGAACTTATCAGCGTCGCGGTTGATCCAGCCCCTAACACTAATTACGGTTTTACGCCGGCACCTCTGAAAACAGCCATAAAAGAACTTCAGATGGACTGGATAAACATTCAGGACAGGTCAGCGGAAGGTTCAGAGCAGATAAGTGAAAAATACAAAATAAAGTCATACCCGACAACTGTACTGATTGATACCGATGGCAAGATAATATATAGAAAGAGCAGCATTCTGGCTATGGATTCGCTGAGACAAATCCTTGAGGATGTTTTCGGATATTGAAAAAGTCATCCATACTGACAGGGATAGCGTCATGTCTTAGTTTTCAATTGCCAGGCAGTCTCGCTACAGAGATTTAATCACGAATCGGTCATCAGACTCCGGTTAGATTATGCGTTAATGTAGAGTGGATTGCTTGCCGTTTCGACGAAGACATAGCTGGCTACGCTGAGACGGAACGGTAAACAAGACTCTGATAGAAACGTGTAAGCAGACCGGAGAGTATGTGAAATAAAGATTTATTCAAAAACATACGTTCTAATGACTGATTTGGGCTAATGCATGAATATGCAAAAGTAGGCTATTTGGGGTGGATTATGATGTGTCATAACTCAAAATTAAGACTGTATTTGCGCGCCATTGTGTCTTTGGCCGCAAATACGAGATATTTCAGCTTTATTTATATGCCGTTGTTATACAGCGTGTTAGGTTGTTTGGCATTTCGAAAGTTCCAGTAATGAAATATGAAACAGCACGTTCGGCACACCGGAAAAGCCTGTTTCAGACGTCTGAATGGTTAATATTGATTGCCAGAAAAGCCTCTTCGGTGGATTGAAACGTGCCGTTCGGCTTTGTTACGTTGCATCGCACAGCTCATAGGGAGAGTTATATACTGACGAAACATGCTGTTCCGTCAGTATTTGACAGGCTGTAAGCATGTTCTGTTTTTCTGTTTCGAGAATTTCCGTTGTCAAATTTCTTTACTGCATAAATGAATGAATATACAGTTGGGCTCAGTCATTCCGGCTTCGTTTACGTGATGGAATCAGTCAACAGCAGGTGTTGTCATATTCTGACAGAGGCTGCTGATTTGAGCACATTCAGATAAAAACGTACCCAGTCATCGTACTCTCTCGTGTCATTCACATTCTGTATTCTCATGTAGTATCCAAGCATCTTTTTGTTCAAGACAGCGGAAAGTTGCAGTATGGGATATTCGAGTGCTTCCTGATTCATCAGGTATAAGGTGTTAAGCAAGCGGCCTATCCTTCCGTTACCGTCAATAAACGGATGTATCATCTCAAACTGATAATGTATCAGTGCGGCACGTACAAATACGTTTTCTGAACATTCATAATTGATGTAACGTTCGAGATCGGTGAAGGAGTCGGTCATGTCTTCATAAACGGGCGGAACGAATGTCGCTTCTTTCAGGCTGTTCCCTTTCTGCCCGATCCACACAGGAGACGTACGGAACTCACCGGGATACATCTTCTCATATCTGTCGCTGTCGCACATCAGGTAATGCGCGTTTTTCAGCAGGCGGGCACTCAATGGCAGACCATCCATTGCCTCAACGGCATACGACGTGGCTTTAAGAAGGTTGGCAGTGTCCTCTTTCAGTGCGTTGCCTTCCTCTGTCGTTGTGTCAGCGTTTGACATCTGTCCGCCAAACGTCAGCATGCAGGAGTTTTCCGCCTCATACAGCATCAGTTGCCTGATATGGTCGTAGGGCAGTTGAGAGGCATAGGCATTCAGCTGACGTACAGAGTTTTCCACTTCTTCTATCAGCCCGTCCAGTTCTGCTGTATGTACAACATGTATTTCCGTGAGCGGTGTAGGGACATACGACATGAACTCTGCCTCGCCCGTCAGATGTTTACGAAATCCAGTCAGTTTCATTCCATGTGCAGTGTATTCATAAATCGTCTCACAACATCCGGATTTCCGGTGTGCTTGCCTTCGTCTTCACTTATTTTGCAGGTGTCATTATAGAATGGCCATGACTCGGTAATCTTTGCGGCGATAAGTTTTATGACAATGTTCAAAGGTTTGACGTTATCAAAATCATTGGTGAAATGTGTGCCAATTCCGAACGAGGGCTGGCAATAGTCTTTGGCATATCGCATTATCTTAATGGCATTATCCGTATTAAGAGCATTGCTGAACACTATCTGTTTTGTCTTCGGATTAATGCCCAGCGAACGGTATTTGTCCACTATCTTCATCAGTTGTTCATAATTGTCTCCACTGTCTATACGCAGTCCCTTGAACAGGTTGGCGAAGTCTTCGGAGAAGTTCAGACTGAATATATCCCAACCGAAACTGTCATAAAGGAAAGTGCCAAGCGCGCCGCGGAAAGTGTTTCTCCATGTGTTCATGGCAATGTGGTTCGCCATTTGCGGACCGTACATTCCACCGATGGCGCATACAAACTCATGAGCCATGGTGCCAACCGGCAGCAAATCATGTTTCATGGCGAGATATACGTTGCTTGTTCCTACGAACTGTCCGGACCAGTCACGGCTTCGGCAACAGTCTTTAAGTGCCTGTACGGCGGTGTCTTCTGCTTTAAATGATGCCCTGCGCCGTGTACCGAAATCGCTGAACACGCATCCGGCTTCCAGAAGTCTCATTCCTTTCTTGAAGGACTTGTCATAATAGGCGTCATAGTCGAATTCTTTGTTTTCCCCCGTCATGACATAGTAGAGCTCGGAGATGATGGCGAGAATCTTAACCTCAAGCAAGATGGTTTCTGACCAGTTGCCTTCAATGTCTACATACAAGTGACCATAATCATCCTGATGTACCGACACCCACTCGTGATGGAAACGGAATCCTTTGAGATAAGTGTAAAACCATGACGGTATGTATTTGCACCGACGTTTCATGAAATCTATTTCTTCGTCGGTTATTGTGACTGTTTCCAACATTCTCACCTGTTCTGTCACAGCCTGTGCGAAACCGGCAGGATAGGTGGTGTTGTCCCTGTCTGTAAAGGTGTATTTTACCTGTGCCCGTGGGAAATTGTCAATCACCGCACAGCACATTGTGAACTTGTACAGGTCATCGTCTGTGAAATAGTTGATTATTTGCTTCATCTTAATAGCTTTTTTGCGTCCTTTATGCCCGAAACTTCCATCTGTTCGAGTGCTTTCTGTCCTCATTGTCCGTGTCTGGATTGAGGCTTTCACCAATTTGGTTACGGGTAAAAGACTTACATGATTACTTAGACATATCTGTATGCTTCCGATTCATATCTTGCCTGATGTTATCTCATTCTTGTGATGAATTCTGTGAGTAGTCGCCCAAGATTCTCGGCGGTTGGACAGCTCATATTCATCTCCGATAGCGATGTGGCTACACGCGCTGACACGTCTCTTACATTAATGCGCATCTTTTTACCCTTTTCCGTCAGTGATATGATGCGCTGGCGTTGGTCTGAGCAGCGCAGCCCTCTGCTGATAAGCCCCAGCCTCTCCATTCTTTGCAGCAGGGGTGTCACCGTGTTGCTTTCAAGCATCAGCCTTGCAGAGATGACATTTACAGGAATGCCGTCTTCCTCAAAAAGTATTTTCATCACGAGGTATTGCGGATAGGTTATGCCCAGAGGCACAAGATAATCCTGATATGCCTGCTGTATGAGCCTGTTTAGAGAATATAGCTTGAAGCTTATCTCGTCGTCAAGCAGTTGCGGCTGTATGTTATTCATATTATCGGTATGCATAGTTGTTTGGGTGGCAAAGTTAAGGTTTTTCCAGTTCAATCAGTCATTTTTGCTTGCTAAAGTTATCTTTTATGACAAAAATATGCAGTAGGTCGCGCGCGACTGAAATTATCCTGCCGTGCGACATGTTGGCAGCGATGTTGCAGTATGTCAGATGTAGTGACAATATCCATAATATCAGTGAAAGGACAGCATATATGGAAAGAAAACAGATAGACTTTGTGACTCACCCTCAGGAGACGCATATGGTAGGTGACGGATTCAGGGTTCACAACTTCATACCGCAGATGCCGGGAATGAGCCGGTATGATATGGATCCGTTCCTGCTGCTCGACTATAATGCTGCAATGCCTGTGGCACCCGGTGTCCCGCGTGGAGTGGGGGCACACCCGCACCGGGGATTCTCTACGGTCACGTTTGCTTATCGAGGCAGTGTGGAGCATCGTGACAGCCGCGGCAATCATGGAATAATAAGTGAAGGCGATGTTCAGTGGATGACGGCTGCCAAAGGTGTGCTTCATGAGGAACTTTATGAGCGTGAGTTCGCTGCCCGTGGCGGTTGTTTCCAGATGGTCCAGCTATGGGTCAATCTGCCCGCAAACCACAAAATGGACGAACCTTCATACCAGTCGATTCGCCGTGAGGACATGGGACGTGTGGAACTGCCGTCAGGCGGAGGCGTCGTTGAGGTGGTGAGCGGTCAGTACAAAGGTGTAAGCGGACCTGCCAGAAGCCATGTTGATGTGACAATGCTCAATCTCAGGATGAACAAAGGCGGAAAAGCTGAGTTCAGTTTCAATGAGAAACACACAACCTTTCTCATCGTGCTCAGTGGGGCGGTAGAGGTGAACTGTGTTGGTGTTCCGCAAGACAATGTTCTGAAATTCAAACGCAAGGGCGAGTCCTTTGACATTGTTGCCACAGCAGACAACACCGTTGTGCTGCTCGTGTCTGGTGCTCCTTTGCATGAACCTATTGTCGGCATAGGTCCGTTTGTGATGAACTCACATGAGGAACTTGTTCAGGCATTTGAGGATTTCAGTGACGGAAAGTTTGGATATATGTGATATATGATAATAAAAATACAATACAAATGAAAGAGAGAAAAGTAATACAGAAAGTAAGAGGCGTGCGCGCAACCGATGGTGCCGGAGTAAGACTTGTGAGAGTATTGGGTAATGAAACGATGTATGACTTTGACCCGTTTCTGATGCTCGATTCGTTTGACAGCGATAATCCTGACGACTACAGACGCGGTTTCCCGGAGCATCCGCACCGTGGCATAGAGACTGTCAGTTTTATTGCAAAGGGCAGTATGACTCATGAGGATCACCTCGGCAGCAGGCAGACAATCACAGATGGGGAGGCGCAGTGGCTCACCGCGGGCTCAGGGGCATTCCATTCTGAACAACCGGGAGGCAGACGTATGTTGGGGTTGCAGTTGTGGCTCAATATGCCTGGAAACAGGAAGATGTCTGCTGAACCTGAATATCATGGCATAACTCGTGATGAGATACCGGAGTTCAGGTCTGACGGGGTGTTGCTGAGGGTATTGACCGGAGAGTATCACGGACTGAAAGGATGGCAGGGCAGATATGTTCCGCTCGATTATTACGACCTGCATATGCAGCCCGGAGCAAAAACGGAGATTGACGTGAAGCCGGGCAATACAGTCATGGTGTTTACTCTTGTGGGTGACGTGATAACCGGAGGTACTACCGTCGTTGAAAAAACAGCAGCCCGCTTCTCTGACGGAGATACTGTTGTCATCGAAGCTGGCGGTGACGGGGCAGAGGTGATGCTTATGTCGGCTCCACCACTCAATGAGCCTATAGCCTGGTATGGACCTATAGTCATGAACAGCGAGCATGAATTACGAACAGCCTTGCGTGAACTTGACGAGGGGACATTTTTGAAGGGAAATACAAAATATACTTAAATTATACAGTATTATTATCGTTTCTGACTTTTAATGTTAATTTTGCATTTGTGAACATGGATGGTCCTAACATGTCTGACAGACCGTAGTGTCTTCAATTGGAGTTTTAACTCACACTATGTTACAACTTCCGCACATGGTATTGACTATGTCTTGCCATATTGCATAGAGGCACTATAGAAGAAGGTATCAGGCATAATATAAACTCGGACTGAGTGACCGTCCTCTTTATTTTAACTATAAAAAAGAATGAACTTATGAAATTAGAACAGAATTTTCTGCGTAGCAACGATCTTGGTCTGCTGTTGCTTCGTATTACAGTTGGAGGCATGATGCTTTTCCATGGTATACACAAGGCGGTTTATGGCGTCGGCCCCATCGGGGATATGCTCTCTGCAATAGGATTGCCGTCGTTTATTGCATACGGGTCGCTGCTTGCCGAACTTGTTGCTTCACTCATGATTGTCTGTGGTGTATGGACCCGTATGGCATCCGTGGTGTTTGCCGGTAACATGATTGTGGCTATACTGATGGCACATTCGGCTGACATATTCTCGATAAATGCCATGACCGGCGGATGGGCTATAGAGCTTCCTGCATTCTATCTGCTTGCCTCTGCTGTACTATGCCTTACCGGCGCCGGCAAGTATGCTGTTACAAAGGGCAGCTTCTTGGATTAGGAATATTGCAAGAACGGAATCAGGGGTTCCGTTCTTGCTTTATCTTTGTAATTTCAGAAAATGCATGGAATGTCATTCAATCCTCATATCCGGCTCTATGTATATCCCTGTCGCTAACACGCATATATATATTATTATCAACGGAAGGCACGATGTAGGTGATATGTGAAGCAGTACGCTCATCAAACATTTTACACACTGAACATTTCTCAAACTGAGTCCCTTTTCTTCGTATGCGCAATTCTGATTCTGCAACGGCAAGTGAACATTTAAAAAGAACGTCACGTAATTCATAGTGGAATGCAAATGATATCGGATTCCCGTCATAATCATGCCCTATATTGACATAATTTTTGAAATTCCTTATCTCAAACACTATGTCATATGCGAATGTATAGAACAGAATTCTGTCTGTTGTGTCATTTACGTTAACCGACATTATAGTGCGTATTCTATGTTCTTCTGGAATCAAGATGAATGTCGGACCTTCTATATGTTGGGTTACATCCATCAAATCGCTATCTGTTATTGGCTTATTGTAATGAGACTTGAATGATGTGCCGATAATTTTATATAGCTTGACGTCTTCATAATTGAGGTCAGGCATTTGAACTTCTTTTATGTTTGACGGTTTGGGACGATGTTCAAAACATTTTGCAAATACAGGATCTGATTCAGGTAATACGTGTATGTATTTTTGTTTGAGATCTATGATACAATCTACCCATGGGGTTGAAAGACGATAGTTCGACGTGTCCTGAATATACCAATTATCTATTCTTGTCAGTTTTTTCATCAATTCCCAATGAGCTTGAATGTTCTTGTCATATTTATATTTTCCACCATCGGTGTCAACAAAAGGAATGGCGAACATATATGCTATATCATATATCCATATAATGGCAGTACAATATGGAGCGTCAAGTTTGTTTGGTCGGTTATTTATGAAAATATCCAGAATCGGCTGTTCTTTTAATTCTGCCCCTGGCAGTAATGCAAGAAGAATGGACGGCAATGCATCAGGTGTCCAGTCCATGTATTTAATCCATTTGATTGTATTAACAAAATGAGGTAGCTCTGTTTTTGGCAGAATGTCTATTACCATCTTGCATAAAGCCTTGTACATGCGCTCATTGTTTATGGGCGTTTTCTGTTCCAAACGCATGCTGAAAGGTTGGTTTTTCATTACTTCTGATTGCGGTAAGGCTTCCTTCATGAGAAACAATTCCGGCTCTCCATGACTGCCAGCTTTGACAATGAAGCTCTTTCCTACGACAGTAGGAACCTTGGTTGTCTTTTTACGGGAAATATGGTACATTGCCCTGCGGAAATCCATAATATAGCGGAAATTGTCTTCTGTCATTGACAGATTGTTGTTGCACGAGTCGCATTCTTCATTGCAAATCAACAACTTGTTTCCAAGACCTTCCTGTATGGCATGTGCAACGTTGTTAAAAGTAACATCAGGCATTCTCCTGCCACAGAAACGGCACACACGTTTAGATTTTTCCTCTTCTCCAACACACACTTTTATTCCATCATATCCGAAGGACATGTATGTGAAGTATATGTCCATCATTAAGTAATAGTGGAATGCCATGTTGTGTAAGTTGGCATTCCAAGACATGCCTTGTCTAATTGCCTTAATGCATAGTATCGCAGTCTTACGCGCTACTACAGATGTTTTTCTTCATTAAAATAATAAAAGCAATTGCCATCTGGAAGTTTTGATATGAAGCCGCTCAGTTTACGGATGTGTGAGCCTGTAGCTTTGTCATATTTCTTTACTAATGTATTCAGAGCATCGCGTGTCTTCTGACATACTTCTATTCTGCATCCACCGGGCATAAAGTTTCTTACATGACACCTGTGGAAATATGCATCTTCTATGTCTGTCGTCATTACTCCGTTTGTATCCTTATAGATAATGCGCTGATTGTTTATAGGTGAATACAATATAACTTTAAGTATAGACATGATAATAAAGTGTCAATTATATTTATGGTCTGAAATATGTAAAACGAGTCATGTGTTTTCTTGCTACAGACTGCGTTTAAAACTAATGTTTAGATAAGGACTGATTGTTGATAAACCGCCAAAACAGCGTTTTTCCAGGGCCGTAGGCTATTCATTGCTCTTCCGCTTAGCGGTAATCCTCTTGTTTACTGCTTTTGTATTATATAATTTGGTGTATCTTCTACAGAATCAAGAACCAATCTGTATGAGAGCGGCACTAAATACTGATAAACTATGATGACTTTATTTGTGCTAATCGTAGTACTTCAAGTATGGATACATAATATGTGGAGCATAAATGAATGATGCTACTATATGCTAATTGGATTTTGCTTAAAAGTAATATGTATTTTCATATTGCTTTATTATAGTATATGCCTGTTCGGTATCCGGTGCTACTCTGCATAAAACACAAAAGGGATTGCTGTTTTGCAACCCCTTTGTTGTATGTGTATTTTTACTATTTTTATCCGCAGCAGAACAGTACAATCATTTGTGCTGTAAATATTCTTAAGAACATAGCCAGCGGGTAAACTGTTGAGTAACCTACAGCAGGTGCCTCCCTTGAACAACTGGAGTTAGCGTAAGCAAGAGCTGGCGGGTCTGTATATGTTCCGGCTATCATTCCCATTATCGTGAAATAGTTCAACTTGAAGCGCACGCGTGCGATGACGCCTACCAACAATATCGGGATGACAGTAATCATGAAACCTGTGTATACATATTTCAGACCGTCTCCCTGAATGACTGTTTCCCAGAAACCTGCGCCGGCTTTTATGCCCACACTGGCGAGGAATAGCACCAGACCAATCTCTCTTAACATCATATTTGCTGATGTTGTCGTGTATGTAACCAGTTTGAATTTATATCCGAAGCGTCCGATAAGAATAGCTATGATAAGAGGACCTCCAGCCAAACCCAACTTCAACGGTACAGGCATGCCGGGAATTGCCAAAGGAATACTTCCAAACAGGATACCTACCAATATACCGATAAAGATTGTTGCAATGTTCGGGGAGTCGAGTCTTTTAACCGAATTTCCCATTATGTCAGCTACTCGGTTGACATTATCCATCGGACCGACAACAAGAATCTTATCACCTACCTGAAAATGATAGTTTCTGCTTGCAAAGACATCCATGCCCTGCCTTGATACTCGTGTCACGGTTACACCATAAACACTTGAGAAGTGCATCTTTCCAAGCGTTTTGCCGTTCATTGAAGGACGGGTGATGATTATTCTACGAGATACCAATGGCTGGTTCTGATCTTCTTCTGACCATGGTGTATCTATTTCCGGACCTATAAATGCCTTTATCGCCTCGGCATCGGCTTCTGCGCATACAATCAGCACTTCGTCTCCCAATTCGAACACAGTCTTACTGTTGGGAATTAAAGTGGTGCCATTGTGCTGTAAACGTGAACATACCAAATCTCTGTTTAAGAACTCTGAAATTTCCCTGAGCGTTCTTCCTGCCAGATAAGAGTTGTTCACTTTCAGATGCATCTGATGTGGTTTTGCGTGAGGATTTTCGGCTTCTTCTTCCTCCAGCATCTTTTCTTCGTCTGCAAGCTTTGTCTTGGTCAGATAGCGGATGGCGATTGTGGCACCGATGATACCTAATACTCCAAGAGGATATGCGCATGCATATCCGGATGCTATCTGTGGGACATTATTTCCAAACAAAGATGCCAAAGCCTCGTTTGCGGCTCCAAGTCCTGGAGTGTTTGTTACAGCACCGTATAAGGTACCTACCATCATCGGTAGGTTGTTGACGTTTTCGGTGTCAAAAAATATAAAATAACAAGCAAACATGACAAGTACGTTTAGCAGTACTATTGTCACTGACAGCATGTTTAATGTTATACCTCCTTTTTTGAAGCTTTCAAAGAATCCAGGACCCACTTGTAGTCCTATGCAGAACACAAACAAAATCAATCCGAAATCCTGAATGAAGTTCAGAATATTGGTCGGGGCTGTAAATCCAATATGTCCGGCGACAATTCCTGCAAACAGTACGAATGTCACACCGAGGGAGATTCCGCCAAACTTGATTTTTCCGAGCAAGACTCCAACTGCTATAACGAATGCGTAAAGCAATGTTATGTGAGCCACAGAGTCTGTTGTAGTAAACAGATCAATAAGCCAATTCATATTATAACCATATATATTATTTTAATAACTTCTTGCAATTATAACCCGTTTGGATGCTGGTTTGCCCGATACCATATCTATACCGTTTGTGGGTTCGTATCCAAAGGGCTCACACCGTATAGTTGCCTGTGTCTCTTCTTTTATTTTTGCTTCAGTCTCAGCCGTACCGTCCCAATGACAAAGGAAGAAGCCGCCGTCCTTTATCTTTTCTTTAAATTCTGCATAGTCATCGCATTCATAAATATGAGCGTCGCGGAATGATTTTGCCTTGTCAAACATGTTTTTTTGTATTTCATCCAACAAAGATTTGACATAGTCTGCAATACCTTCAATTGGTCTGGTCTCTTTTTCCAGTGTGTCACGGCGCATTACCTCAATTGTACCATTTTCAATATCTCTTGCACCGAGAACAAGGCGGACAGGCACTCCTTTTACTTCGTAATCGGCAAACTTGTAACCGGGACGTTTGTTCTCTGCATCATCATATTTTACAGAAATTCCGGACTCACGTAATTGTCTGATTATTGGCGCTGCTTTTTCTGATATCTTAGCCAGCCCGTCCGAGCCTTTTGAAATTGGAATTATTACTACCTGAATGGGTGCGAGCTTTGGAGGCAGAACCAGTCCGTTATCGTCAGAATGAGTCATTATGAGTGCTCCTATCAGTCTCGTCGACACTCCCCATGACGTAGCCCATACATATTCGGGTTTATTTTCTTTATTCAAATATGTTACATCAAATGCTTTTGCAAAATTCTGACCCAAGAAATGACTTGTGCCGCTTTGCAATGCTTTGCCGTCTTGCATCATCGCTTCAATGGTGTAAGTATTCAATGCTCCGGCAAAACGTTCAGTTTCGCTTTTCACGCCTTGGACAACAGGCATTGACATCCAGTTTTCTGCAAAGTCTGCATAGACATGAAGCATCATCTGTGCTTCCTTTTCAGCTTCTTCTTTTGTGGCATGTGCCGTATGGCCCTCTTGCCATAAAAACTCTGACGTACGTAAGAAAGGTCTAGTACGCATTTCCCATCTCATTACGTTACACCACTGGTTGCACATCAATGGTAAATCACGCCACGAATGTATCCAGTTCTTATATGTATTCCATATGATGGTTTCAGATGTGGGACGTATAATCAACTCTTCGTCCAACTTTGCTGTGGGATCAACTTCTATTCCGCTTTTGTCTTCTTTGGAACGCAATCTGTAATGTGTAACCACCGCGCATTCTTTGGCAAAGCCTTCCACGTGTTCTGCCTCACGGCTTAAAAAAGATTTTGGTATTAACAACGGAAAATAAGCATTCTGAACCCCTGTCTCTTTAAACATTGAGTCCAGCTGATGCTGCATCTTTTCCCAAATGGCGTATCCGTAAGGCTTGATAACCATACATCCACGTACCGCGGCCTGTTCTGCCAAATCCGCCTTTACGATTAAATCATTATACCATTGGCTGTAGTTATCAGCTCTTTTGGTAAGTTCTTTTAATTCTACCATTATATATGATTATAATTTATATGATTATTTTGGGTGCAAAAGTACAAAAAATTGTTGTAACATAGCATCATAATAATAAAAAACGCTACCTTTGCAAATGTATATAATAATTTACAGACAAATAAAAAAACAGGATTATGAAAAAAATTAGGGTTATGACACTTACAATGTGTTTGCTTGCCATTATAGGATGTCAGACAAAACAGGGTACAGGTGCATTGATTGGAACAGGTGGCGGAGCTGCATTAGGTGCAATAATTGGTAAGATAGCCGGAAATACAGCCGTTGGTGCAGCTATAGGCGGAGCGGTCGGTGCAGGAGCCGGTGCGTTGATTGGGCGTCATATGGACAAAGTCGCAGAAGAAGCTGCGGCGCAGGTTGAAAATGCAAAAGTGGAGGAAGTTACTGATGCAAATGGCCTGAAAGCAGTAAAGGTTACTTTTGATTCCGGAATATTGTTCGCTACAAATAAGGCGGACCTTAATGCAACATCAAAGAACGAACTTGCAAAGTTCTCAACAGTGCTGAAGAATAATGCAGATTGCCATATTGACATATATGGACATACTGATTCTACCGGAAATGATGGAATAAATATTCCTTTAAGTAACAGTAGGGCAAAAAGTGTCGCTGATTATCTGAAGAGTTGTGGCGTGTCAAATTCGCAGTTTCAGCAGATTACAGGAAAAGGTAGCTCTGAACCAGTAGCTGACAATGGCACGGCTTCAGGACGTCAGCAAAACAGACGTGTTGAAATATATATGTATGCAAGTCAGGCTATGATAGATGCTGCAAATGCCGGGACTTTAAAGTAAATATTTTGTTTGACTTTAATCATATTAAGTCATCACAAGTACTTTGTGATGACTTAATATGTTTATATACGAGAAATAAATTTGACAATGAAATTAATAGGTAGGATTTTACGCTGGGGAATCGCCTTGTTTTTCAGCAGTACCATACTTATGGTGATTGCCTATAGATTTATTCCTGTTTATATTACACCGCTTATGGTAATAAGATGTTTTCAGCAGGCTTTGAACAATGAGCATATAACATTGCATCATAAGTGGATACCAATAGAAGATATATCATGTTATTTGCCTGTGGCAGTAATGGCAAGTGAGGATCAGAAATTTCTTATACATCACGGTTTTGATTTTAATGCAATAGAGAATGCTGCCAGATATAACAGGCATGGCAGGAAACGCATGGGAGCAAGTACCATCTCACAACAAACAGCTAAGAATGTGTTTTTATGGCCCGGACGTACATGGGTCAGAAAAGGTTTCGAGGCTTATTTTACCGTTCTTATTGAATTACTGTGGAGCAAACAGAGAATCATGGAGGTATATCTCAATTCAATTGAGATGGGAAATGGCATATATGGGGCAAGTGCTGTGGCAAAATATCATTTCGACAAAGAAGCTCGTGACCTTACAAGAGCTGAATGTGCATTGATTGCGGCAACACTTCCAAATCCAATAAAATACAGCAGCAAGACACCGGATTCGTATTTATTGAAAAGACGAAAAAGAATAGAAAGGCAAATGAAATTCATACCAATATTGCCAAAGGAAGGAGAAGATATAAACCATAATACAGTTTCCGGAGGAATTTATAGAAGGAAATAGTTCATTATATACATTAATTTATATGTTTGATTTTTTGAAAGATTTAGACGAAAATCAATTGTCCGCAGTAAAATATAATGATGGACCGCAACTTGTTATAGCAGGTGCAGGTGCCGGGAAAACAAGGGTGTTGACATACAAAATTGCCTATCTTCTTAAAAATGGAATTAAACCATGGAATATATTGGCATTGACGTTCACAAATAAGGCTGCTGATGAAATGAAAGAGCGCATAGGAATTCTTGTCGGGGATAAATTGGCACGGCAGATTCATATGGGGACATTCCATTCTGTATTCTATAGGATTCTGAGAAATGAAATAAATAAAATAGACTACAAACCCAATTTTACGATATATGATGAGAGTGATTCAAAATCACTTGTTAATAGCATCATAAAAGAATATAATATTGATGATAAAAAATATAGTCCGGGATTTGTCCTTAACCAGATAAGTTATGCCAAGAATAATTTAATTAATGTAGATGACTTTTCAGCAAATGGTAAAACAAATGTAATAGGAACTATTTATAGAGAATATATTCAGAGGTGCCATATCGCAAATGTAATGGATTTTGATGACTTACTGGTCCTGACATATAGGCTCTTTATGGATAATCCGGAAATACTGGCTGATTATGCTGACAGATTCAGGTATGTTCTTGTCGATGAATATCAGGATACAAATTATGTACAGCAAAAAATAATAGAGTTATTCTATAGAAAAAATGCTTTTATTTGTTTGGTTGGTGATGATGCTCAAAGTATCTACAGTTTTAGAGGAGCAAATATAGATTATATACTTGAATTTCCTAAAAAGAACGGATTTGAGATATTCAAGTTGGAGCAAAACTATCGTAGTACAAAAAATATAGTTGCCGCAGCTAACAGCCTAATCAAACATAACGAACACCAAATATATAAAGATGTATACAGTAAGAAGGATGTAGGTGGGAAGCTTGACTTGAAGATTGCATATTCTGATAGAGAGGAAGCATGTATTGTATGTAATGAGATAAAGCGAATAAAACGGCAGACCGGATGCGACTATAAGGATTTTTGCGTGTTGTATCGAACTAATTCACAGAGTCGTGTTATTGAGGAAGAGCTTATAAATAAATCTATTCCATATAAAATATTCGGTGGGTTGAATTTTTATCAGCGTAAAGAAATAAAAGATATCATTGCATACTTTCGACTGACTGTAAATACTGATGATGAGGAAGCAATAAGAAGAGTTATCAATTATCCGGTAAGAGGAATCGGAACAACCACACTTAAGAAACTTACAGAATCTGCAAAGGCTAATAGTGTAAGTATTTGGGAAGTTATATCGTTCCCAGACAAATATAGCCTTAATGTGAAAAGCAATACCAAAAATAAACTTATTGATTTTCATGATTTTATAGAAGAATGTAAACGCAAGAGCAATGAACTCGATGCATATGAATTAGGTGTAGAAATAATAGATAAAAGCGGTATAAAAGGAGTGCTTTATTCTAATGGTTCTCCTGAAGATGTTGCGCGACAACAAAATGTAGAAGAATTATTGAGTGCTTTGAAAGATTTCGTTGACAATAAAAAAGAGGAGGGGCAAGAGGACTTTTATATATCAGATTTTCTACAGACTATATCTTTAATATCAACTATAGATGATAATAACAATGATGACAATACTGTATCATTGATGACAATTCATTCGGCAAAAGGACTTGAATTTTCCACAGTGTTTATAGTTGGAGTTGAAGAAAATATAATCCCGAATATACGTATGTCTTCCTCACTACGTGAAATTGAGGAAGAAAGAAGGTTGATGTATGTTGCGATAACAAGAGCGCAAATGCATTGTATTATTACATATGCAAAAAGTAGATATAGATATGGAAAGATGGAATTCTGTCGTCCGAGTAGATTTATTTCTGAAATAGATTCTAATTATATACATAATAATGAAGCCGACATCCGTACGGGAACAGATTCGGCAAAGTGGGGAAGAGCAAGTAACATGTTTACAAACCGCCATGTTAAAGTAAGTCATTTTACTAATGAAAATTTGGTAAGTAAAAACCGTCCAATGGAATCTGATATATCAGCAAGTGTGGATTATAATAGTGATGTGAAAATAGGAGATATAATAGAACATCAGCGTTTTGGAATCGGTACGATAGAAATGCTGGACGGTGAGGGGGAAAATACAAAAGCTACAGTGCGTTTCAACAATGCAGGAACTAAACAGTTATTGCTGAAATTCGCAAAATATAAGATAATTTCATGAGTTTTGAATAGGACTATGTTGTAAAATATAATTAATTATATCCTTGCGTAAGGATATATATGTGTCTTATGTTGAAATAAGCAGAATATTATAATGATTGATCATAGATTTGTTTTCTCTTTTTTAATGTACACAATATTGTTCTATTACGGAGTCGAGGTTGATATTTAGAGAGGCTAACGAACATTCATGAGGGTTAAAAAACGTAAAAGATGCTATGCGCGCGTGTTTTTGCACGTTAATTTAATTAACTTTGTTGGATAAAATTTATAATATGAGTATGTATCAGACAATGAGATTTAGCTGTGTGTTCGTGGCTTTATCATTATGCTTATTTATGCAGGCGGCAAAGAAATATGTGCCTAAGAGGGAATTCCGCGGTGCGTGGATACAATGTGTTAATGGTCAGTTTCAGGGACTTTCCACAGCCGCCATGCAGCAGAATCTGTCAAATCAGTTGGATGAATTACAAAAGTGCAATGTTAATGCGGTTATCTTTCAGGTTCGTCCTGAATGTGATGCTCTTTATCAAAGTAGCATTGAGCCATGGAGCCGCTTTCTTACAGGTGTGCAAGGACAGGCTCCATCACCATTTTGGGATCCGTTGCAGTGGATGATTGACGAATGCCATAAGCGTGGAATGGAACTTCATGCTTGGATTAATCCATATAGAGCTAAAACCAAAAGTACTCTTACGTTAGCCTCTTCACATATTGCAATAAAAAATCCTGCACGTGTATTCTCGTACGACGGACAGTTCATACTAAATCCCGGAATGCCAGAAAATAGAGAATACATTTGTAGGGTCGTGGATGACATTGTGTCACGCTATGACGTGGATGGCGTGCATATTGATGATTATTTTTATCCATATCCTGTCGCAGGACAGTCTATTCCAGACAGTAACGAGTTTGCCAGATATAATAATGGCATACGGGACATTGGTGACTGGAGACGTTATAATGTCAATCTTTGTATAAAGGAACTCGGAGAAACAATACACAGGCGCAAGCCATGGGTGAAATTCGGTGTTTCGCCATTCGGAATATATAGAAACAAAAGAACAGCTCCCAATATAGGTAGTGATACTGGAGGACTCCAGAATTATGATGATTTGTATGCGGACGTGTTACTTTGGGTTAACAATGGATGGGTGGATTATTGTGCTCCGCAGCTTTATTGGCAGATAGGTCACAAGACGGCAGACTACAAGACTCTGATAAACTGGTGGAACAGGTATTCATCCAACAGACCTATTTTCATTGGAGAGGATGTTGAGCGTACGGTAAAGTTTGCTGATGTGGATAATCCTTCGATAAATCAGATGCCGGCAAAGTATGCATTACGCAGTCAGATGCGCAATGTGAGTGGGGTTGTTTTATGGTATTCTAAAGCCGTGGTTGATAATGTTGGAAATTATGCAACAGTTTTGAAAAACAGCTATTGGAAATATCCGGCTTTGCAGCCTCTTATGCCTTTTATTGATGATGACAGACCAAGAAAGCCAAGAAAGGTGAAGCCTATTTGGACAAGCGATGGCTACATACTGTTTTGGACACAGCCCAAAGGTAAGGATTGGGATGATAAGGCTGTGAAGTATGTTATTTATAGATTTGCCCGTGGAGAAAAAGTGGACATTGATGACGCAACGCATATAATTGATATCACAACAGATACTTTCTATAAGTTACCTTATGTCAATGGTGAGACAAAATACACTTATGTGGTAACATCACTCGATCGTATGGGTAATGAGAGCAAAGGCGTTAAGAAAAAGGTAAAACTTTAAAGTAGAAAGACGTCATGTTATAGAGATGATGTGAAAATACGTTTTCGAAATTTATTATTTAGTTTCTATTAAGGATGATAAGTAATAGAAGAAGTTGGTTATTTTGTGTTTGTATTTATTATATTGCAGATATTCTTTATGTAATTGCAAAGTTTCATAAGATTCTAACTTCTTCTATTACATCCTTTATATAACTGCTCAATTATTTATTTTATTTGAGTTTATCATACACAGTCGAATATGTTGTCTTTTCCCCATTCAATGGAATTTTGGCTCACATTATAATAAAATCAAACATTTGTTTTGTGCTGCGATAAATTTAAATTAACTTTGCCTCTGTTATTACTATTATTTTATTGTTAGTATATATATGATAAGGACTGCATCTATTATAACGATGTTTTTTTTCATTGGAGTTTTGACATCATGTAATGAAAATAAAAAAACAAATGATATCATAACCCGTAAACCGGAGAAGACCCATGTTAAAAAAAGTATTCAGAAGATTGGTGATTATGAGCAAACACGTACAGTTGATTGGCATGGCTCTGTATATAATGTTAGCATAGAGAGAAAGGCTGACGTTAATTTACCTTTAGTAGATGACGGTACTGGAAACAAGTATTATGATAACCGTATAAGATTGTGTTTGGCTGGTAAGGATGGGAAGGATCTGCTGAGACGTGATTTTACAAAAGACGATTTTAGAAAATATGTAGGAGATGAATATGCTAAGAATAATGTGTTGCTTGGCGTGGTCTTTGATAGGGTTGATGATGATTTTATTTATTTTGCAGCAAGTGTCGGCTCTCCTGACAAAATGAGTGATGAATATATTCCTTTAGTTGTAAGATTCTCTTATAGAAATTTTAAATTGGATATATATAGAGACACGACGCTCGATACGTCAGACTCTGAGCCAGAGTTATCGGATGACGATATTTGAAAACAATGTTTTTATTGTACAGACTATTGAGGAACGACAACCGTGAATACTTTTGCTATCATATATATACAATATAGTTTAATATAAAATTAAAGAAATAATATGACGAGGATGTGTCAAAATGGACACATCCTCGTCATGATACCGACTATTGCAAGATTCGTATATCTGTAGTCAGTAACCGGTTTTATCAAAAGGTTGAGCTATGGAGAAAGTAGGACTCAGTAGAAATTTAGTGTGGTAAGCAAACTGCTTTGCAATTCTTAAAAGGAAAAATTTCTTATCTACAGAACCGGAATAGGTATATTACAATAAGTTACTTAATCCATGCTTATTGACATATTGTTGAAATATAGTGTTGCTCGGTTAAACCTATTGATAAAATCCATTCCAAGAACTCCGTCTATACCATATCTGTTTTCATTCTTTTCTATACGGGCATTGGATAATTTCACATAATGCCCCGCAGAACAGAGTTTGATATCAGGACACGCAATACATCATCAATATTCTGTACATTAGAGCCTTTATTTTGTAATATCATGTTCTCATTTGCAAATTTGTTGAAATGTTTCTCGTAGTAGGGCTGCAAGAAATAAGCTTCCATTTCTCCTGTAGACAGCAATAATTTTAAGTTACCCGATTTGTCATTAGATTCTATAAAAAGCTTACGTCCGTTTTCAAGTCTTATGTTGTGAATATGCTGTTTTGTCTTTATGTTACTTATAGGGAATATCAACTCTTTTGCTCTCGCATCAATGCATATTTCTCCCATTTTTCTAATGAAATCAATACCTATGACGCCATCATTTGTTCAAGTGTTTTTCCTGTGTTAGCGGGTCAAAGACAAATGCAATGGAGGCTTTATAAATGATGTCTCCTATCGCGATACTATAAATATGAGCCATGTGGAAGCCGTTATATGCATCCAACGTCTTTAGTCCAAGTTTATATGCTGCATGTTTTGATATATCGGTGTTTTCAGTGCCAGTGTCAAAGACAAACTTATAGTCCTTACCTTTTATTTTCACATTGATATATATATGCTACTCCCAAGCATGCAAGGCTGTATGCATTGTTAGAGCCAATCTGTTGTTGCCTCTCATTAACAAGGGTTACAATATAGTCCAGAGTCTTTTCCGGCTTATTGAATTGTGATGCAAGCACAAATTCTGCCATGAGTGCAAGATTATTATCTTCCAGTGAATATTTCAATTTCGAATATTCATCAGCCAACGCAAACCACTCTGACTCGTTAATATGTTCACTTATACGCATGTCAGCCTCTTGAGAGTTGGCATATAGACACAGACCTGTCAATACTGTTATAATAATATGACGAATGCCATATAATTCAGGGATATATCAAAATATCATTGTAAAGAAGTGTCAGTACTGTTCTGAAACTGCATATAATCAAAAGAGTTATTCAATACACGACTTCCTACGTTCGTTGTAGTGTTTGTGTGTGTTACCATAGCTCCGTAAAAAGCCGGTGGAATATGGTTTTCACGGAAAAGCGACCAATGGCAGCCTTTCTTTATCTTGTGCAAGATGACTTCTGCATCCGTATATTACAACTAAGAGTAATGTAATTACGTTTTCTTTTGGATTGCTGTGCCATATTTCATTCGCTACATCTTTGTCGGACGCAGTGTACATGCAACTGTCACTATATACGAGTTAGGTTGTCCATTATAAGTAGTAATGCTATTTGTACGCTGTACTTTTATGTTTTGACGTGGTTATAACAAAACCACATAAGTTTAAATCACTTCGATATGTATAAATAAATCAGATAAACCTTTGTTAATATTAAAAATAATCGTATTTTTGCAAAATAAAAAAATTAATTGTTCAGTTCTTTTTATTATGAAAAGATTATTATTCAATCTGATTGTTTTAATTACTGTTGTGGTACTGTTGGATAGCTGTTCTAGTGCCAAGCGAGTTGCTTATTTTCAGAATATAGATAGTGTGGATCTTTCTGCGTCACAAGGATTGTATGATGCCAAGATAATGCCTAAGGACATGCTGACAATAATTGTCAATACTACAAATCCTGATGCGGCACGTCCGTTTAATCTTTATTCAGCTACAGTAAGCGGACAGTCTGGAAATAATAATATGCAGGGCTATCTCGTGGATAATAGTGGTAATATTAATTTCCCTGTAATCGGAAAGGTGCATGTCTCAGGACTGACAAAGGGGCAATGTGAGGATTTGATACGTGAAAAAATAATGCCTTACATGTCTGGAACTGAAAATCCGGTTGTAACTGTTAGAATGTCCAGTTTCCGTGTGACGGTAGCTGGGGAGGTGAATAGTCCCGGCGTTGTTCCTGTGAATTCTGAAAAGATGAGTGTTATAGAGGCTTTGGCACAGGCAGGAGACCTTACTATTTACGGACGACGTGACAATGTGCTGTTGATTCGTGAGAATGAATTGGGGCAAAAGAGTCAGGTTAGAATAAATCTTAATGACGCGAATTTTATTAATTCTCCATATTATTATGTTCAGCAGAATGACATTATTTATGTCCAGCCAAATAAGGTTAAGGCGAAGTCTTCTTCCATCGGAACTTCTACCACATTATGGATTTCAGGTGTAAGCATATTGACTTCTCTTGCGTCGTTGGTTGTTAATATATTAAGGAATTAAAGAATAAACAAATAAGAACGTTAGACATTTTATATCAAAATATGTCTAACGTTTATTTTATGTGATATACCAAATTTAGAATTATGTGTGGAATTGTCGGATATTTAGGTAATAAAGAAGCCTATCCCATTTTAATAAAGGGATTGAGAAGATTAGAATATCGTGGGTATGACAGTGCCGGAGTAGCTATTATAAATGATGACAATCAGCTTAATGTTTATAAGACAATAGGAAAGGTTTCTGATCTTGAGGATTTTTGCAAAGATAAGAATATAAGCGGACATGTAGGTATCGCACATACACGGTGGGCAACACACGGAGTTCCTTCTTCAAAAAACGCACATCCTCATTTCTCTGAATCTAAGGATTTGGCAATAATCCATAACGGAATAATCGAAAACTATAGCGTTATTAAGCGTAATCTTATTTCAAACGGTGTGAGTTTTCGCTCTGATACAGATACAGAAGTTTTAATCCAACTCATAGAATATGTCAAGAAAAAGAAAAATCTTGATTTATTGACTGCCGTACAATTGTCGCTTCATCAGGTGATTGGTGCGTATGCCATAGCTATATTGGATAAGAATAACCCTAATCAGATAATTGCGGCACGCAAGCAAAGCCCGCTTGTTGTCGGAGTAGGCGAAAATGAGTTCTTCTTAGGTTCTGACGCATCTCCAATTATTGAGTATACAGACAAGGTCGTTTATTTAGACGACGGCAATATTGCCGTTATACGCAGTGATGAAGGTTTGAAGGTTGTCAACATTTTTAATAGAGAGTTGAATCCTGAAATACAGACCGTAGATTTAAATCTTGGTCAGATAGAGAAGGGAGGTTTCCCTCACTTTATGCTGAAGGAGATATTTGAACAACCTGAGTGTCTTAAGAATTGCATGCGTGGGCGGGTAAACGATGATAATAGCAATATAACGTTAAGTGCTATCTTAGATAATAAGGAAAAACTGTTGAACGCAAAGCGTATTATAATTGTTGCCTGTGGAACTTCATGGCATGCAGGGCTTATAGGTAAATATCTTATTGAGAATTTTTGTCGCATTCCTGTAACAGTAGAATATGCCAGTGAGTTCAGGTATTCAAATCCTGTCGTAACAGAGAACGATGTCGTCATAGCAATATCACAAAGCGGTGAGACTGCGGACACACTTGCCGCAATAGAAGTTGCAAAAAGGAATGGAGCGTTCGTATATGGTATCTGTAATGTAGTCGGTTCCAGCATACCGCGTGCGACGGATGCCGGCAGCTACATTCATGTGGGTCCGGAAATTGGTGTCGCTTCTACGAAGGCTTTTACCGGCCAGGTTACAGTCCTTGCCATGTTCGCACTGGCGTTGGCGAAAGAAAAAGACATTATAGATAAGAGACAATACTCTGAGATAATAAAAGAGTTATGGACTCTACCTGAAAAGATGAAGACTGTTTTGGAGCTTAACAACAGAATTGCCGAACTAAGCCGAATATTCACTTACGCTCACAATTTCCTTTATCTTGGCAGAGGCTACAGCTATCCTGTCGCGCTTGAAGGCGCATTGAAATTAAAGGAAATAAGCTATATACATGCAGAAGGATATCCTGCGGCAGAGATGAAACACGGACCTATTGCTCTCATAGATTCGGACATGCCTGTTGTTGTTATTGCGACACATAATAAGATGTATGAGAAGGTGTTGAGCAATATTCAGGAAATAAAAGCACGACAGGGTAAGGTCATTGCACTTGTCAGCAAAGGGGACGATACTATAAGCCGTATAGCTGACGAGGTCATCGAACTGCCTTCTACAATGGAATGTTTTGAGTCTCTTATAGATGTCATACCTTTGCAGTTGCTGGCTTACCATGTGGCTGTATGTAAAGGTAAGAATGTAGACCAACCGAGAAATCTGGCAAAATCTGTAACCGTAGAGTAAATATATTGTAAATATATAATATAAAACAAAATAGAGCGTGGAACCATTAAAGCATGAATGCGGGATTGCAATGATAAGATTGCTCAAACCGTTGACGTATTATCAGGAAAAGTACGGCACCTGGATGTTCGGATTGAACAAACTTTATCTTATGATGGAGAAACAGCACAATCGCGGACAGGAAGGTGCCGGTATGGCATGTGTTAAACTTGACAGTGCTCCGGGACGGGAATATATGTTCCGTGAGAGAGCAGAAGGTAAGGATGCGATAACCGAGATTTTCGGTCAGGCTCATCGTGATCTTAAAAATCTAAGTCAGGAAAAGTTGTCAGATGTCGCATTTGCGAAAGACTGCCTGCCATTTGCAGGCGAACTGTACATGGGGCATTTAAGATATTCCACTACAGGTAAAAGCGGACTGTCGTATGTCCATCCTTTCTTGCGCCGTAATAACTGGCAGGCAAAGAACCTGTGCCTGTGCGGAAATTTCAATATGACGAATGTTGATGAAATTTTTGACAAGCTTACCATGCAGGGACAATATCCCCGTATATATAGCGATGCCTATATCATGCTGGAATTTATGGGGCATCGGTTAGACCGCGAGGTGGAACGCAATTTTGCTAAAGCCAAAGAGTTCGACTTGAATAATAAAGAGATAACTGAATACATAAACGACCATGTCGAAATGAAGAATGTGCTGAAAAGCACAATGACAGATTTTGACGGTGGATATGTCGTCTGCGGAATAACCGGCAGTGGGGAAATGTTTTCCATGCGCGATCCATGGGGCATAAGACCAGCGTTTTATTATAAAAACGACGAATTTATTGCAGTTGCAAGCGAGCGTCCTGTGTTGCAGACAACATTCGATCTCGAATGTGAGGACGTCTGTGAGCTGATGCCCGGAACCGCATTGCTGGTAAAGCGTAACGGTGATTTCTCAATAGAAGAGATAATTCCGGCAAAAGGAAACAACGCCTGTTCTTTCGAGCGTATTTATTTCAGCCGTGGCAGTGACAGAGACATATACAAAGAACGCAAACTGTTGGGGGAAAGTCTGCATGAGCCTGTTTTGAAAGCCATCGGCTATGATGTGAAACATACGGTTTTCTCTTTCATTCCCAATACGGCGGAGGTCGCCTACTATGGATTGCTTACAGGCTTCAAGAGATATGTGAATGAGAGCAAGGTGCGTAGGATACAGGAACTTGGTCATATCCCATCAGAAGAGGAATTAAGGGAAATACTTGGCGATTACGTACGTTCGGAGAAAGTGGCATGGAAGGATATAAAACTCAGAACCTTTATCACAGAGGGAAACTCGAGAAATGACCTTGCCTCACATGTGTACGATATAACATACGAGAGCATTGAGCCGCATGTCGACAACCTTGTTGTCATTGATGACAGTATCGTGCGCGGAACAACTCTTAAGGAAAGCATTTTGAGAATTCTTGACAGGTTGCATCCCAAGAAAATCATCATAGTAAGCAGTGCTCCTCAAATACGTTATCCTGATTATTATGGAATTGACATGGCGCGTCTTGAGGAATTCTGCGCGTTCAGGGCAACAATAGAACTGCTTAAGGAAAGAGGCATGTACAGTCTGATAATGGATACATACAACGCATGCAAGACAGAATTATGCAAGTGCCCGGACGAGATGCGTAACTGCGTGCGCGATATTTATGAGCCGTTTACGGTTGATGAGATAAATAAAAAGATCGTTGAGATATTACGCCCCGCAGAGGTGACGACACCGATAGAATTGGTATTCCAGTCTATTGACGGATTACATAAGGCAATACCCAACCATAAAGGTGATTGGTATTTCACCGGAAAATATCCTACACCGGGCGGTACCAAATTATGTAATCGCGCCTTTGTGAATTACATAGAGAATGTTTATCAGAATGAAAAGAAATTCTAAAATCATAAGATGAGAAACGTAACTTTAGCTTTGGAGAACGGAATTAAGTTCCATGGAAAATCATTTGGCTATGAAGCACCCATGGCCGGTGAGGTTGTTTTTAACACAGCTATGGTAGGATATCCGGAGTCATTGACCGATCCTTCATATGCCGGACAGATGATAGTACTTACTTATCCGCTTATAGGTAATTATGGGGTGCCGTCATTTGCATATGATGACAATAAACTGCCGTTGTTCATGGAGAGCGACAGAATTTATGCATCGGCAATCATTGTGACAGACTACAGTGAGAGTTACTCACACTGGAACGCGAAAGAGAGTCTTGCGGAATGGCTGAAGCGTGAGCATATTCCCGGAATCACAGGGATAGATACAAGAGAACTTACAAAGGTTCTTCGCGAGCATGGGGTTATGATGGGTAAAATACTTTTTGATGATGAACCGGATAATATTCCGACGGCTACTTATGAAGGAGTGAATTTTGTTGATAAGGTGAGTTGCCGCGATATTATACGTTATAATGAAGGAGCCGGCAAGAAAGTTGTTCTTGTGGATTGCGGTGTCAAGGCAAATATCATAAGATGTCTTATAAACAGAGGTGTTGAGGTTATCCGTGTGCCCTGGAATTATGATTATACCGATATGGATTTTGACGGATTGTTCCTTGCTAATGGTCCTGGAGACCCGGAGATGTGTGAGGATGCCGTGGCGGTATTGCGGAAATATATGCAGATGTCACGCAAGCCTATATGCGGAATATGTATGGGTAACCAGCTTCTGGCAAAAGCTGGCGGAGCAAAGACTTATAAATTGAAATATGGACATCGGTCCCACAACCAGCCTGTACGCATGGTCGGTACTGATAACTGCTACATCACGACACAAAACCATGGATACGCGGTTGACGGCAGTACAATAGGGGCTGATTGGGAAGAACTTTTTATTAACATGAATGATGGTTCCAACGAAGGCATCAGGCACAAGAGCAACCCTTGGTTTTCGAGTCAGTTCCATCCGGAAGCTCGTTCAGGCTCATTGGATACAGAGTTCCTGTTTGATAGATTTGTAGACACACTAAAGTAAAAAATAAACGGTATGAAGTACGACAATATAAAGAAAGTTTTGCTATTGGGTTCCGGTGCGCTCAAGATAGGTGAGGCAGGTGAATTCGACTATTCCGGTTCGCAGGCACTTAAGGCATTGCGTGAAGAAGGCGTGGAGACTGTCCTTATAAATCCGAACATCGCGACAGTCCAGACATCGGAAGGCGTTGCCGATCAGATATATTTCCTTCCAGTACAGCCTTATTTTGTAGAAAGAGTCATCGAGAAAGAGAGACCGGACGGCATATTGCTCGCATTTGGCGGGCAGACTGCATTAAACTGTGGCGTGGCATTATACCGCGAGGGTATTCTTGACAAGTATGGAGTTCAGGTGCTTGGAACATCTGTTCAGGCAATAATGGATACGGAGGACCGTGAACTTTTTGTTGAGAAACTTAACGAGATAGGTGTCAAGACGATAAAGAGCGAGGCATGCGAGTCAATTGAGGCTGCGCGCAAGGCTGCCGCTGAACTGGGCTATCCTGTCATACTTCGTGCTGCTTATGCATTAGGTGGTTTGGGCAGTGGCTTCTGTGACAATGAGGATGAGTTGAATCGTCTTGCAGAGAAAGCGTTCTCGTTCTCTCCCCAGGTTCTTGTTGAGAAAAGCCTGAAGGGATGGAAGGAAATAGAGTATGAGGTTGTAAGAGACCGTTATGACAACTGTATCACTGTATGTAATATGGAGAATTTCGACCCTCTGGGAATACATACCGGAGAAAGCATAGTTGTCGCTCCTACTCAGACGCTGACAGACCGCGAAAGCCAGAAACTACGCTCACTGGCAATAAAGATTATCCGTCATATAGGTATTGTAGGAGAATGCAATGTGCAGTATGCTCTTGATCCGAACAGTGAGGATTACCGTGTTATAGAAGTTAATGCACGTCTTAGTCGTTCTTCGGCTCTTGCGTCAAAGGCAACCGGATATCCTCTTGCGTTTGTGGCTGCAAAACTCGGTATGGGATACGGACTTTTCGAACTGAAAAACTCAATAACCAAAACCACAAGTGTTTTCTTCGAGCCTGCGCTTGATTATGTTGTTTGTAAGATTCCGCGTTGGGATTTGAGCAAATTCCGCGGAGTTGACAAGGAACTTGGTTCCTCAATGAAGTCTGTCGGTGAGGTTATGGCGATAGGACGCACTTTTGAGGAAGCCATTCAGAAAGGCTTGCGCATGATAGGACAAAGCATGCACGGTTTTGTGGAGAACAAAGAGCTGGAGATTGATGATATCGATGTCGCCCTGCGCGAACCCACCGACAAGCGTGTCTTCATAATCTCGAAGGCAATGCATAAGGGATACACCATCGACCAGATACACGAACTCACAAAGATTGACAAATGGTTCCTTGAGAAGCTCAAGCACATCATTGACATAGACGAGCGGATGAAGGCTCTTAAGAATGTGAACAATCTTGATAAGGAGTTATTGAGAACAGCAAAAATCTATGGCTTCACAGACTTCCAGATAGCACGTGCCGTTGGTCTTGAGGCGGAAGTGGGAAATATGCACAAGGCAATGCTCACTATACGCCAGTTGCGTAAGAACTATGGCATACTTCCGGTTGTCAAGCAGATAGACACTCTGGCGGCGGAATATCCGGCACATACCAACTATCTGTATGTAACTTATTCTGGTGTGGCAAGCGACATTTCGTTCGACCGTGACAATCGCTCCATCATTGTACTTGGTTCCGGAGCTTACAGGATTGGCAGCTCCGTAGAGTTTGACTGGTGTGGTGTGCAGGCGTTGAATACAATACGCCGAGAGGGATTCCGTTCGGTGATGATCAACTACAATCCTGAAACTGTGTCGACAGACTATGACATGTGCGATCGTCTTTATTTCGATGAACTCACATTCGAACGTGTGATGGATATCATCGAGTTTGAGAGCCCGTACGGAGTCATAGTCTCAACCGGAGGTCAGATTCCTAATAATCTTGCAATGAGGCTTGATGCACAGAACGTTCCTATTCTGGGAACATCGGCGAAGGACATTGACAATGCGGAAGACCGTGCCAAGTTCTCCTCTATGCTGACACGCAACAACATCAGTCAGCCGGAGTGGAGTGCGCTTACATCAATGGATGACATAAACAAGTTCATCGACAAAGTAGGTTTCCCCGTACTCGTAAGACCGTCCTATGTGTTGTCAGGTGCCGCGATGAATGTCTGCTCAAATCGTGACGAGCTGGAACGTTTCTTGAAACTTGCCGCTAATGTCTCGGAAGACCATCCTGTGGTTGTCAGCCGTTTCATTGAGCATGCCAAGGAAATAGAGATGGATGCTGTCGCCAATAAGGGAGAGATTATAGCTTATGCCATCTCAGAGCACATTGAGTTTGCCGGAGTACATTCCGGTGACGCCACAATACAGTTCCCTCCGCAGAAACTGTATGTGGAGACCGTACGTAGAATAAAACGCGTAAGCCGCCAGATAGCAAAAGAACTGCACATATCGGGTCCGTTCAACATACAGTTCATGGCACGCGACAATGACATACTTGTTATCGAGTGTAACCTCAGAGCCTCACGTTCATTCCCGTTTGTCAGCAAGGTTCTTAAGCTTAATCTCATAGATTTGGCAACAAAGGTCATGCTTGGAAAGCCTGTCGAGAAGCCCAACAAGAATCTGTTCGACCTCGACTATGTCGGAATCAAGGCATCGCAGTTCTCGTTCAACAGATTGCAGAAGGCAGACCCTGTTCTGGGTGTCGACATGTCTTCAACCGGAGAGGTCGGATGCCTTGGCGATGATACAAATGACGCGTTGCTCAAGAGCATGCTTGCAGTGGGACAGGGTATACCAAAGAAAACAATACTGTTGTCCACCGGAGGTGCAAAGCAGAAGGCGGAGATGCTTGACGCTGCGAAGAAGCTGGTGGAGAATGGATACGAACTGTATGCCACCGGAGGCACTTCAAAATATCTGGACGATAATGGTGTGCGTAATGTCCGTGTCTATTGGCCTTCGGAAGAGGGCAAAGAGCCGCAGGCACTTACACTGCTCCATGAGAAGAAGATAGACATGGTTGTAAATATTCCCAAAGACCTCACACCGCGTGAGCTCACTGACGGCTATAAGATTCGCCGTGCATCCATCGATCTCAATGTGCCACTGGTAACCAACAGCAGGCTGGCAAGCGCATTTATCAATGCATTCTGCACGCTGAAACTCAGCGATATTGACATCAAGAGTTGGGCGGAATACAAATAAAAACATAAAGGATAAAGTGTGTGGTCGGGATGTTTCAATGCATCCTGACCACACTTTTTTTATTCCGAACGGGTCATGATATTCCATCCGTATCTTGTGCTTCACCATAACTTGCCGTTTCCAGATTTTGTGGAAAATGTTGCAGGAAACGCTTGTAGGAAGCGGATGGCAGAATGAAGACAGCTGTGCGGAGTAGGGAAGAAGAACATTCCATAAGGGAAAAAAGCTGTTTTTGCACTATAGTGACCGGTTCAGACTCGCTGAAATTTTAGTGTTCAACAGTCTTCAAATGCTGCTTGAAGAAGTCCATGTAAGTGTTATACCAATCGGCAGGTGTCTCGTGTTTGCACTCTGGATTTACTACGTAATGCTTCTCCTCAGACTTGAAGTTGTTGTAAGGTGCGAAGTTTGTGTGCGGCGGGCATACCGGGTCTTGTAGTCCTATTGCCGATATTACAGGGCATGTTACGAGTGTGGCGAGGTTCTTCGTGTCGAAGTAAGAGAGAAACTTGTACTTCGTAGCGTTGTCCAGGTCAAGCTTTTCCTGCATAGCACGTGCCGTTGAGGCTGGCCAAGAGCCAACTTTGAAGTCGTAATCTGATAAAAAAATAATGTGAGATATTTTAGTTTTATAAAATACAGATAAGGCAAAATTATTTCAATTTATTTGTTTATATCGAAATATTAATGTATATTCGCAAACCAAAGTTTATTTTGGGCTATTAAATTTACTAACTAAAATACGCATACAGATGAAGAAGTACAATTTTAATGCCGGACCGTCAATGCTTCCAAGGGAAGTTATTGAGAATACGGCAAAACAGATTTTAGACTTCAATGGTTCAGGCCTTTCTCTGGCAGAAATAAGTCACAGAGCCAAAGATTTCCAACCGGTCGTTGACGAAGCTGTTGCTTTAATAAAGGAGTTGTTAGAGATTCCTGAGGGATATTCGGTTCTTTTCTTAGGTGGAGGCGCCTCTCTTGAATTCTGTATGGTTCCATATAATTTCCTGAAGAAAAAGGCGGCATATCTCAATACTGGTGTATGGGCAAAGAAAGCCATGAAAGAGGCGAAGTTGTTCGGTGAAGTTGTGGAAGTGGCTTCCTCTGCAGAAGCAAACTATACTTACATACCGAAAGACTGGGAATGTCCTGCAGACGCAGACTATCTTCACATTACGACAAACAACACTATTTACGGTACAGAAATAAGACATGAACTTCAGGTTCCTGTAAGGATGATTGCAGACATGTCGTCAGACATATTCAGCCGTCCCGTTGATGTATCAAAGTATGATTGTATTTATGCCGGAGCTCAGAAGAATCTTGCAATGGCAGGTGTTACTCTTGTTATTGTGAAGGATGATGCTTTAGGTAAGGTTGACCGCAGCATACCGACAATGCTTGACTACAGAACTCATGTGGAAAAGGGTTCAATGTTCAACACACCGCCTGTGGTTCCGATATATTCAGCCTTGGAGACTCTGAGATGGATAAAGGCACAGGGAGGTTTGAAGATGATGGATAAGTTAGCGCACGAGCGAGCAGAAATGCTATATGCAGAGATTGACAGAAACAAGCTTTTCCGTGGAACGGCAAAAGAAGAAGACCGCTCGCTGATGAATATATGCTTTGTTATGAACGATGAATATAAAGAGCTGGAAAAACCATTCCTCGATTATGCTCTTTCTTGTGGTATGGTCGGAGTGAAAGGTCATCGTTCTGTCGGTGGGTTCAGAGCAAGTTGCTATAATGCCCAGACCATAGAAGGTGTTGAGGCTCTTGTGAAGTGCATGCAGGATTTTGAGGCACAACACTGAATCCTTTTATAAAACAAATAAAAAGGGCGGATATGTCACTATCCGCTCTTATAAATTTATAATAACCCATAAATTTAATCGTTATGAAAGTTTTAGTTGCAACAGAAAAACCATTTGCCGCAGCTGCTGTAGATGGTATAAAGAAAGAAATAGAAGGAGCTGGCAATGAGCTGGTGCTACTTGAGAAATATACGGATGTTCAGGATTTATTGAATGCTGTAAAAGATGCTGATGCACTTATTGTACGTTCTGATAAAGTTAACGCCGCTGTATTGGATGCGGCGGAAAACTTGCGTATCGTAGTACGTGCCGGAGCCGGATATGACAATATTGACATAGAGTATGCTAAAAAGAAGAATGTTGTTGTGGAGAATACTCCCGGACAGAACTCCAATGCCGTAGCCGAACTTGTTTTCGGCTTATTGGTATTTGCTTGCAGAAGCTTCTATAGCGGCAAAACAGGAAATGAGCTGAAAGGGAAGAAGATAGGAATACTCGCATATGGTAATGTAGGACGTAATGTCGCACGGATAGCCAAGGGCTTTGGTATGGAAATATATGCATATGACGCTTTCTGTCCTAAAGAAGCCATTGAGAAAGACGGAGTTGTTGCGGTAGACTCTCAGGATAAGCTGTTTACCGATTGTGACATTGTTTCTTTACATATTCCGGCAACACCTCAGACCGTGAAATCAATAAACAAGGAACTGGTAGGCAAGATGAAAAAGAATGCCATCATAATAAACACTGCGAGAAAAGAAGTGATAGACGAAGCCGGTCTGTTGGAAATAATGAAGGTGCGTACTGACTTGAAGTACATAACAGATATAAAGCCAGATGCTGACGCAGAATTCCAGACTTTTGAAGGACGTTACTTCAGTACACCGAAAAAGATGGGCGCACAGACTGCGGAAGCAAACATAAATGCCGGTATTGCAGCGGCTGTACAGATAAATGCGTATTTCAAAGACGGATGTACCAAATTCCAAGTAAATAAATAATGGCAACAATAAAACCATTCAAAGGGATACGTCCTCCAAAAGAACTGGTGGAAAGTATCGAGTCTCGTCCATACGACGTGTTGAGCAGTAAAGAGGCGCGTGAAGAGGCAGGCGATAATGAAATGAGTCTGTATCATATAATCAAACCTGAAATAGATTTCGAGGAAGATATTGACGAATATGATCCGAGAGTATATCAGAAAGCGGCAGATAACTTCAAGAAGTTTATGGATAAGGGATGGCTGGTTCAGGATGACAAAGAAAACTATTATCTATATGCCCAGACCATGAACGGTAAGACACAGTACGGACTTGTAGTAGGAGCTGCTGTCGCTGATTATATGTCAGGACTGATAAAGAAACACGAGCTTACAAGATGCGACAAGGAAGAAGACCGTATGAAGCACGTGCGAGTGTGCAATGCCAATATGGAACCGGTGTTCTTCGCTTATCCTGATAATGCAAGGCTTGATGAGATAATAAAGCGTATCGCACAGAACGAGCCTGAATATGATTTCATAGCACCAATTGACGGATTCAGGCATCAGTTCTGGATTATCAGCAATGAAGATGACATTAGAGCTATAACTGAAGAGTTCGCAAAAATACCGGCTCTGTATATAGCAGACGGTCATCATCGTAGTGCCGCTGCGGCATTGGTAGGAGCGGAATTGGCAAGAAAAGACGAAAATCATACAGGAAATGAGGAATATAATTATTTCATGGCTGTATGTTTTCAGGCTTCTCAGCTCACCATATTGGACTATAACAGAGTTGTGAAGGATCTTAATGGTCTTACGCCAGAACAATTCATCAATGCCCTGTCAAAGAATTTCATCATTGAAAAGAAAGGTTCGGAAACATACAAACCATTGTGTATACATAACTTCTCACTTTATCTTGACGGATGTTGGTATTCTCTCACAGCTAAAGAAGGTACGTATAATGACTCCGATCCCATTGGCGTTCTTGACGTGGATATTTCCACACGTCTTATTTTGAATGAGATTCTTAATATTCAGGATTTGAGATCGGACAAGCGTATAGATTTTGTTGGAGGTCTGCGTGGTCTGGAAGAACTGAAGAAGAGAGTGGATAGTGGAGAAATGAAAGCCGCTCTCGCATTGTATCCGGTATCAATGAAACAGATTATGGACATTGCAGACATTGGTGCCATAATGCCTCCAAAGGCGACATGGTTTGAGCCTAAACTGCGTTCTGGGCTTGTCATACACAAGTTGTCTTAATGTAACAGAACACAAATTTACGAGATTTATGTCTCATTAATAATGGAGGGGCGAACCGCAATTCGCCCCTCTACAATATCATAAGATGAGTAATATTTCAGACGAGTATAAAACTGTCACATCCGAGGTAGCTGAAGGGTTTTATAGTGAAAAGCGTAGCAAGTTTTTTGCTTTTGTCCATCATGTGACGTCAGAAAGTGATATAAAAAACATAATCGCCGCTTATCATAAGTCACACTATGATGCGCGTCATATATGTTATGCATATGTATTAGGTCCGGATAAAGCTCATTTCAGAGCAAATGATGACGGGGAACCCAGTAGTACTGCCGGAAAACCTATACTTGGACAGATAATAAAAAATGACCTGACGGACATTCTGGTTGTTGTCATTCGCTATTACGGAGGTGTTAATCTTGGTACAAGCGGACTTATAGTAGCATACCGTACTGCCGCAGCAGATGCCATTTCGTCGGCAAAGATTGTATCCAAACAAGTTGAAGAGACTGTTAAACTTAAATTCCCTTATGAGTTGACCAACAGCGTTATGAAGATAGTGAAGGAATTATCCGCACGTATCTTATCAAATGAATATAACAATGATAATAAGTGTGACATGACTTTATCAGTAAGGAAATCTCAGGCTGAGATTTTGAGAAGCAAATTCAAACATTTGGCATTACTTCGTAATCTTGATGTCCGCTAAAATTATTTTTATATAAAATGTCTGTTCGCAATACATAAACCACGTTCCAACAGACTTCATCTGTATTTAGTGTTGCTGTAATACCGCCTTCCGCTTTTCCCATATTCAATCCAACTAATCTTCTATATAAACAGAAAGCTTTCATTCAAAAATAAGTATGAAATTTGATAAAAGTGACGGTCGGTTCTGATAAGACATAAGATGTATATTTATGCAAGTGGAGCAGGCTATTTGAATATTTATATAATGTAAAATCGCTGAGAATCGAATAAAAACAAACAATAAAACATCGATCGTCATATACACTGTTTTTAGCATGTAAACATAATGTATTGAATATCAGTATTTTGACTGATATAACACTTACGATATGTTTTTTCAACATACGACAAAGCCTTTTCCGGTATGCGAGAAAGCCTGTATGGACGTGCGAAAGAGAACGTTTGGGAGTATGATACAGTCTCTTTTGTAGTAGGAGAGCGATGTTGTAAGAGGGTTGGAATGATAAAAATTTATCATGATATAGCATAATAATATTATTAAGACGGATATAGCTGTATAAGATGTGGGGTAGGATAGGACACAGACTAAAATAATACTGTTGTAGAAACGTATCCAGAATGTAAAGCCATTTCTATTTTGTGAAAATTATATGTAAAGATTTTTTACTGTCTGTTCTGTATAAATATTCATTCTATTGAGTTATATTTAGATTACATATATGGCTGTATTGAACTTGATAATGCCTCATGACTCTTAACCACTAATCTGCCATCAGACCACCATAGTCTTGTGCTCACTTAATTTATATGCAGTTCATCCGTATTCCGCACAGCTGACTCCCATTTTGCTTCCCGCTTCTTTCCGATGTAGCCCGCTACATATAAGACAAAACCTGGAACAAATCTGTCTGAAGACAACACGTAATACGGATGAAGTCTGATGACAGGTTCCGGTTAATTATAATAGAAATATGTTCTGTTTCCTTTGATTTATTATATATCCATCCTGCATATCCGCTGTTCACAAATATAAATGTTTTATACAGACACCTCTATACTCAGTTTTATAAAACAAACAGTCCGCAGACGTTTTGTAATCACATCTGCAGACTGCCGTACATTTATTTGTATATTATGTTATGTATCTTACCAAAGATTCAAACGGTTCTCTTTTGGAATAAACATCTTATCAGTGGATTTGATGTTAAACGCATCGTACCACGCGTCAATATGTGGCAGAGCCCCGTCTACGCGCCAACATCCAAGAGAATGCGGGTCACTCTTGGTACGGTTTCTGATTTCCTCTGTCGTTATATTTGCAGCCCAGACACCTGCATATGCAAGGAAGAAACGTTGTTCTGGAGTAAAGCCGTCAATTGTCGGTAGTTTCTCGTTCTTTGTGGCATTCTTGAACGCATTGAATGAAACCATCAGTCCACCGTGATCTGCGAGATTCTCGCCCAATGTCAGTTTTCCGTTTGCGTTAAGATCTGGAAGTACTTTTATCGAAGAGAAAAATTTATCACACAGTTCTGCACGCTTATTGAACTTCTCGGCATCTTCTGCTGTCCACCAGTCTGTCATATTGCCGTTTTTATCATAGTTACGTCCCTGATCATCAAAACCATGTGTCATCTCGTGACCAATGACAACTCCAATAGCTCCGTAGTTGAACGCATCATCGGCATTCATATCGAAGAATGGCACCTGAAGTATTCCTGCCGGGAAACATATCTCGTTTGTTGTCGGGTTGTAGTATGCATTCACTGTCTGCGGTGTCATGAACCATTCATCTTTGTCTACAGGTTTGCCCGCACGATAGTTGATGTCACACTTTCTCCAGAAAATCTTGCAGTTCTGTACATTCTCATAATATGACAGATTCGGATCTATGGAAAGACCGGACATGTCTTTCCACTTGTCAGGGTATCCAATCTTAACATAGAAAGAATTGAGCTTGTCAAGTGCCGCCTTTTTGGTGTCCTCGCTCATCCAGTCCTGTTCTCTTATACGTTGTGCCAGAGAAATCTGGAGATTTTCAACAAGTTTCTCCATTCTTGCTTTGGCTGCTGCCGGGAAATAACGTTCCACATACATTTTGCCGAGAGCCTCACCCATCTGGCTTTCAACCTGACTTGTGGCACGTTTCCAACGCGGATAGTTTTCCTTGCGTCCAGACATTGTTTTACCGAAGAAATCGAAATTGGCGGCAATGACATCATCACTTAGATAGTCCACGGCAGAAAGGATGACATCCCATTCCATATATGCCTTGAGCTCATCCGCTGTCATCGACTCTACTATTTTATTGGCTCCGCTGACAAAATCCGGCTGACCTACGACAAGTTCCTTGAAGCATGAATTGTCCACATCCAGCTTGCTCATATAGGCAGACAGCTTTATGGCAGGATAATTGCTTTCAAAGTCTTCAATTGTCATTTTGTTATAATTGGCTGCGACATCCCTCAACTCAGCACGTGACTTTGACACTTTGGCAAGTGCCGTCTCTATTTTCATGATGTTCTCCATTTTCTTTGTGGCTGATTTTTTGTCAAAGCCGAAGAACTGGAACATGCGTATGATATGTTTTTTGTACGCATCGCGTATGCCGGCTGTCGCAGAGTCATTGTCCAGATAATATTCTTTTTGTCCAAGAAACAATCCGCCCTGGTATATGTTAAGAATATTCATCCTTGAGTTTTTCTCGTCCGCTCCAAATCCGATTCCAAGAGGAATGCCGTATCCGAATGTAGCGTATTTAAATTGTATATCACGTAATGCTGACGTATTAGAGGCTTTCTCAATCTCGTTAATCAGCGGCATTACCGGTTTTACGCCATCTTTATTGCGACGTACAGAATCCATCGCCTGTTTATAGAAATCGCTCAATTTCTGTTCTGTACTGCCCGGTGTGAATGTCTTTGACGCCAGTTCTGCAAGAATAGTGTTTATACGCTTGTTGTTGGCTTGTGCCAGTTGGTCGAAGCTTCCATATCTGGAATATGCAGCCGGTAATGGATTGTTCTTCATCCATCCACCACAGGCAAACTGATAAAAGCTCTCACCGGGATTGGCTGTTCTGTCGAGATTCTCCAAACTAATACCCGATTTAAGCTGTTCTTGAGCAAATCCGAGTAACGGAGCACTTGCTATTACCATAATCGGAATGATTTTTTTGATTTTCATTTTAATTTATATATTATGTTTATGATATTTATAAGAAATGATTAATTGACGTTTTGTATATCCGTAACATTAATACGACAACTTGTTCTGTTCTTCCTCCAGCTTTTCAGACAGGCTCGTCCATGTGTTTTCTTCTTCTTCGAGCAAGCCTTTAAGAGAGGTATATTCTGCTATAAGATTCATATCTGCGGCACCTTCCGGAGTACATAATTTGTCGTTGATTGTTTTAATCTTATTTTCAAGGACTTCGATTCTTTGTTCAGACTCCTTTATTGTTTTCTCTATTCTGCGTATTTTTTTCTGTATTTCCTTGTGTTCTATATAATTGTTCTTTTTTTGTGATGATATTGTGTCTTGCAGAGATTCGCCTGCATTCTGATTCTTTTTGGGTGCTGCAAGCTCGTCAGGAGATTCAATGTCACGCTTGTATAGATAGTCATATATTCCTCCGAGATGTTCTGTAACGCTGCCATCTGCAAATTCATATACCTTAGAGACAAGTCCGTCCAGAAAATCGCGGTCATGACTTACGATAATGGCTGTTCCGTCAAACGCATTGATTGCTTCTTTCAGCACCTCCTTCGACTGCATGTCAAGGTGGTTGGTCGGCTCGTCGAGAATAAGCAGATTAACCGGCTCCAACAGCAATCTTATCATAGCCAATCTGCTGCGTTCTCCACCACTGAGCATTCTTACTTTCTTTTCAGAAGCCTCGCCGCCAAACATGAACGCTCCAAGAATGTTATTTATTTTCAGTCTTATTTCTCCCTTTGCCACATTGTCAATTGTCTCAAAAACAGACAGACTGCCGTCAAGCAGTTGTGCCTGGTTTTGCGCAAAGTATCCTATCTGCACATTGTGCCCTATCTTTAATGTTCCTGAATAGGGAATCTCTCCCATAATACATTTTATCAATGTGGATTTTCCGGATCCGTTACGTCCTACAAACGCTACTTTCTCACCGCGTTTTATAGTAAATGTAACATTTTCGAAAACGGTGTGTGTGCCGTATTGTTTGCCTACTTCATCACAGATTACCGGATAATCGCCGCTGCGAAGACAAGGCGGAAACTTCAGATGCATGGATGACCTGTCAACTTCATCTATCTCAATAGGTACGATTTTCTCAAGTTGCTTTATACGACTCTGGACCTGCACCGCTTTTGTCGCCTTGTATCGGAAGCGCTCGATGAAATCCTTTATGTCCGCAATCTCTTTTTGCTGGTTTTCGTATGCACGTATTTGCTGTTCCCGTCTTTCCGCACGCAGTTTTATGTATTCATCATATTTTACCTTGTAGTCGATAATCTTGCCGCATGATATTTCCAGAGTCCTGTTTGTCACATTATTTATGAATGCCCTGTCGTGACTTACAAGTATTACTGCTTTACTGCTTTGCTGCAAGAAACGTTCCAGCCATTGTATGCTTTCAATGTCAAGATGGTTTGTCGGCTCATCAAGAAGCAGGCAGTCAGGTCTGCTCAATAATATCTTCGCCAACTCAATGCGCATGCGCCATCCACCGCTGAATTCTGAGGTAGGGCGGTCAAAATCAGATTTATAAAAGCCAAGACCGGTAAGTATTCTTTCTATCTCAGCTTCATAGTTTTCTCCTCCCAACATGAGATATCTGTCATGTTCCTGAGTATATTTGTCGACAAGGGCAATGTATTCATCGCTATCGTAATCGGTGCGTTCCGTAAGTTCCTTGCTCATCGCATCGATTTTATCTTTCATGTTTATAATGTCGGAGAATGATTTTCTTGCCTCATCTCTCACTGTAGTGTCATCCTGCAATATCATTACCTGTGGAAGATAACCGATTCTCATGTCCGATGAAATTGATATTTTACCGTCTGTAGGCTGTTGCTGACCACAGAGTATCTTCATCAGAGTGGATTTTCCGGCTCCATTTTTTCCTACAAGCGCAACTTTGTCATTATCGTTTATTACAAATGACGCATCTTGAAAGAGAGGTTTTATTCCAAATTCTACTTTTAATTTTTCTACAGAAATCATTTTATATGATATTTAAAAATGCAAAAGATAATGAAAGATGAGTGCGACAGCAAGGAGGGAAAACTGAGTTTTACCGGACTTGATACTGCCGAATCGAATCTTATCTTATGCAAAGATGATGCAAATGAGCGGAAAGCGAGCTTGCTCTTAATTTCCCGAGTGTAGCTTATCTTATACAAAGATGATGCAAACGAGCGGAAAGCGAGCTTGCTCTTAATTTCCCGAGTGCAGCTTATCTTATACAAAGATACAAAATTTCAGATATTATATACTCAAAACATATTATATATGAGATACATGCATACTGAATATTATAACTGTTCATAAAAACGCCTGATCTTGATATATGTGATCAGGCGATATTTATTAATAAACTATTGTTCTATTATTCGTCTCATATTAAATTCTTGTATTTTACCATCCGGACTGACTTTGGATAGGATTCTGAAATTGTGACGTTCTGTTGTTTCATCCGTATATTGAATGTCTTGAATGGCATTGAATTCTACGGTGTATTCGTATTGTTGTTCACCAATCTCCTTTTTCGATATCTTATACTCTCCATTTGTATGCCAGTCCATGTGTGATACGTTACTCTTATAAATTTTGTTCATAAAAGAAAGTACATCCATGCGGGTCGCCCCCTGTTTACCCAAGAATGATGTCAGGACCGGATTGACGGAGTCTGACAGTGTGTTTTCATCTTTTGTGTTAAGACTTTGAAAGAAATTCCTGAAAATCATATCAATCATTATTTCTTCCTCCGGCTGCACTGTTTGAATCTTTATTTTCCTAATACAATCGGAAGCCTCATCATAATATTCGCCATTTGGCTGGTTTTGTATGTAAGTTTCGTACGATTCTATTGTATTTGATTGTTTAGCAGCAAGCCAATCGATTGAGTCGATTTTATGAACTGCTATGTTCTTATATTGAGAGTTTGGATATTCTTTAAGATATTGCTCCAAAGCACTTTTTGAATTGCTTACAATTGCATTTGTCCATGCGATGTTTGCCTCCTGCAATTCATTGAGCCGTTTTTTTATCATTAATATATGCTCTGTAGGAGCATCCGTGTCAGAATATGTCTCTATATATTTCTCTAAAACAGATATGTCACTGCTGGACAAGGCGAATTCGTACTCGCTTTTTTCCTTGTTTATATCATTTTGATTATTGTATATATATACTGCCGTAGCAGCTATCGCAATCAACAAAACAATTCCGGCAAAAACGGCAATAAGAATGTTTCTCTTATTTTTATTACCACCGGTTTCTATCTTATTTTCTATTGCAGATTTTTCTGATGTATTCGGATGATGGCACTCAGGGCAGCTCTCCTGACTTGAAAGATATCTGCATCCGCATTGAGGACATACGGTTATGTTTCCAGATATTTCAACTCCACAAAACGGACAGCATGGTGCTTTGTCGCTTACATCATGACCGCACTCCGGACATTTTATTACTGACATCTCGTATGAATTTAATGTTTAAATCTTATTTCTCTCAAACTGTGCTTGCCCATGAACCTGCTTTTATCTACATATCCGTTTACACCGTCAATATGCCCTTTTCCGGTGTATTGCCACATGGTGTAATCACGGTCGTCTTTAAGCACCGGCTCTCTTTCTGTATATTGGGCTATCATTATTTTGTAGTCATTTATTTTCCCGGCAAGATAATTATTATAGAAATTGGTAAAAGTGTATAATAATGGTTTTTGTTTATATGCAACCTCAACCATTTCAAGGAACTTAAACAGAGAATCACAAAATTCCTTTGTAGAAAGACCGCTTTTCGTTTCAATGTCTATCATCGGTATCAAGTCCTGATCGTCGGGTCTGCATTGAGTCATGAAATTTTCCAATTGTTTTGCCAATTCTGTCTTAGAACGGAAGAAGTGATACGAGCCGACTTTTATACCGTGTTTTTTTGCAAGTTCAATGTTGTATTCATATTTTTCATCAATGTTGTCGCCTCCTTCTGTAGCTTTAAGATAGACATACGCCATTTTCTTGTTATTTCCTACAGTTTCCCAAAAAACTTCTCCCTGATAATGGCTCATATCAATGCCATGTATATGTGTGCATGTGTCTTCACATTGCACATTTTCAGTATAAAACTCCTGAGCCGATGCTGTTGTCGGCAGGACAATATATAAAAACAGAATAAAAGATAAAACAGAATATACAGTCTTCATGATTGCAAAGTTAATAAAAAGGGAATAGAGTATTGGTTTGTCAATTGTAATTTTACAAATATTAATATATCCGGATGACAGTGTCTGGTCTATTCTTCTATTTCAGATAAACTGTTTGCCATTCTGTTAATCAGATTACTAATTGTTTCAAGAGGAGCATAATTGATATATTTCATAGAATGCCATATGTTATTGCGCAACAATACAGAATTGTTATGTAGAATTCCGCTTTTGCTTTGTCGGAAGTGCCACTCTAACTCTGAATCATTCTTGATTATATTATCCAGTGCCTTTAATGCTCTGTTGTATGCTATTCTGTCTATATTGTGCACAAATGGAACTTCCTGCATATCGAAGCATAGAGTCGTGATAAGAATGCTGCCTTCATACTGTGCCATTGCATGTAGTTTCAGATATTGCAACCAATGTTCCAATTTCACAAAATCCACCTTATCTCCTTTGTTTCTTAAATATTTGCCGATAAGCAGCAGGTTGTTGTATGCTATTCCGTGAGTAAGAATCTTATTTGTGTTATAGATTATAATATTTAGCAGGTCTAATGTTTCAATGGATGTGTCAATAGAATGCAATTCTTTGTGTCTTAGATTTGCCAGTCTTTTATTTAAAAACATGTTATTCAAATCAGAACGCGGAATGCAGACTTTCTCGTTTGTTGTTTCGTTAATGTCTATATTATATGTTTTGAAAAATCCGTATACCGTTTCATAAGGAATATTTTCATAATTACAATTCTTCATTCCTTTTATGGCTACAGATATGACGTTCTGTGATATTATTATATTTAATAATTTGTTCCATTTGAATATGGACATAGGTTCAAATGGTTCTGTATCATTAAATGCCCCAGAACGTATAGCACGAAGAAAGTTTCTTTTTATGATATCCATTTTAAAACTACAGTGCGTTTATATATCCGTATACGGATGATGGTTTTATAATTATATATCAGTTGCGGCAAGCATATGTATACGTATGTATTTCTTATGTTATATTATGAGCCATGGTACAAATATATTGAATAATTTCGAGCTTTCAATAACTTGTCCATTGTTTTATCATACTTTTGTATTTGAACAAAATACAGCATACTCTTTATTTCTTATTATATGACGCAGGAAATCTGAAATATATGCATAACAGTGCAAACACCCCCAATGCGTATGGATAATATAGATAAGGCATTATGTCTATTGGATTTATCCGTGCAAGATTCGCAACTGTCAGTATTTGTGCGCCATATGGAATGATGCCTTGCATGCAGCATGAGAAAGTGTCGAGAATACTTGCTGTTTTTCTATTGTCAACGCCGTATTTCAGACTTATTTTTCTGGCTATGCCTCCCACCGTTATTATTGCTACCGTATTATTTGCCGTGCATATATTTACGGCTGCGACCATCATTCCGATTACTAATTCAGCTCCTCGTTTGCCGTGTATGTGTGATGTGATTTTACTTATGATATATTCAACACCTCCGTTTTTATTTACGATTTCGAAAAGTCCTCCGGCAAGCATTGTTATAATAATCAGTTCGCTCATTGATTGAATCCCTGTTCCCATTGACGCGAACCAGCCGAATATGTCATACGAACCATTAATAATTCCTATTATTGCTGTCAGGATAAGTCCGACCATAAGTACTACTATCACGTTTATTCCCAGTAATGCCGTAATAAAGACAGCCATATAGGGAAGTATCTTGGAGAATTCTGTGTGAGAAACAACCGGTGGCTTGTTTATGTCAAAGCCCAGAATAATATAGACAATGAAGATTATAAGCGCGACAGGAAACACAATGTATGAGTTTGCCCGGAACTTGTCTTTCATATTACATTCTTGAGAGCTTGTTGCAGCAACGGTAGTGTCTGAAATGAAAGACAGATTGTCTCCGAAGAACGCTCCTCCAATTACAATTGCAACCATGAGATTTATATTTACTCCGGTTGTCTGTGCCAAGCCTATTGCAATCGGAGTCAGAGCAACTATTGTCCCAACACTCGTTCCTATTGACAAGCTTATAAAACAGGTTGAAATAAACAATCCGGCAAGAATCATATTGTCAGGTAATACTGACAGCATGAAATTTACAGTAGCGTCAACGCATCCTATATCTTTTGCTGTATTGGCAAATGCACCAGCCAACATGAATATCCATATCATTAACATTATGTTCTCCGTGCTGGCTCCTTTGCTGAATACACGTATCCGCTCGTTCAGATTCCCGCGGCGGGATGAAATGATTGCGTATATTCCGGAGATGAGAAACGCAGTGCTTATTGGAACTTTATAAAAATCCTGAGCTATGATTGATGTTACCAAATAAATTAATATAAAAACAATCAATGGACTCAGGGCAATGATACCGTTTTTATTATTCATATCTACTATAATTGAGTCCTACGATAGAACTCCATGTTTTCTTTTGTCAGTAATTCTATCGGCATATAGTTCACTGGCTGTACTTTTTCTTTCAAGACTACGGCTTTAAATAATGTATCAACACAGTTGAATCCCTGCTGATACCCATGTTGTGCAATAAGAAAAGAAATGCTTCCTTCCTTAAGGCACTTAGCGTTTTTTGCCACCATGTCGTATCCCATAATCTGTACGTTGCGTATATTGTTTCGTAAAAGATATTCTCCAACAATATGAGCTTTTGAATTAAGGGTTATACAATGATGTATATGGGGATGGGCATCAAAGAACTCCTTCAATATTATGTCATATTTTCTTTTTGTACTTTTAAATGGAATCTGTAGCTCAACTATTTCTATATTTGGATAGTGGTCCTTCATGTAATGCCTGAAGCCTACTTCTCTGTTACGTTGCTGTTTGCTTGTTACTTGTCCGTTTTTTACCTGTTTCAAAAGCATTATTTGTTTCTCTTCCGATGCAATAAGCATAAGCATTTTTGCGGCAAAATATCCGCTGCAGAAAGAGTCTTGACCCCAAAATGAAAGAGGCTTAAGGTCCGGCATGTATGAGTCTAATAATATAAATGGAATCTGTTTGTCGTGAAGTGAATCAGTGAATACTTTTGTGACATCCAATTCTACGGGAACTATTATCACACCATCCGGATTCTGTTCTATACATTTTTTATATTGTTCAATGAAAGAATCGTTATTAAAACGCTCATAATACATGATTTTTACATCGATGTGAAAATCACGTCTTGTTTCTATAGCTTTCTGCGCACCTTGTTCTATCTCTTCCCAATACGCTTCTGATTCATGAATCGGCATCAGTAAATAAAATGTGTACGATTTGTTATATGCCAATGCGCTTGCATATACATTAGGATGATAATTCATGTTTTTCAGCGCCTTCTCGACTTTTTCTCTTGCGGACTGCGATACATTGGCGCGATTATGCAATACTCTGTCTACTGTTCCGACTGATACTCCCGCAATCTCAGCGATATCTTTTATCGTAATTTTTTCACTCATATAATATGACTGGAAATACACTGCAAATGTAATAATAAAAAATGAGTCATTAACATTGTGTATGTATATTTTATTCAAATATTACATATAAGCTGTCGTTTTTAGTAATTATTTTTTTTATATCGCCACATTTTGTTTACCTTTGCTTTATGACGAATTCAAACAGTAGTTTTATTCAATGTTGTTTATGAGAAAAGGAATCGGAACCTTTCTGTTGCTTTTTATAATATGTATTTTCATCTTTTTTTCATGCTCCAGACCTGAAAACCGGAACATGACAGATAAGTTGAACACAATTTCCTATGAATATCACTACCGAAATATCGATACTTCGTTAGTATATGCCCAACGTGCATACAATGCTTCCAAATCAATGGATTACAATGCGGGAGAAGCCGAGGCTCTTAACAATCTGGCTTTTGTATATATGGCAAAAATGGATTATGACAAGGCTTATGATTTACTGAACAAAGCCCAGCAGATAACCGATAATCAGATTGAATTGTTGGTCTCTGATGTACAGTTCATGAGATTATGTCAGAGACAATCTAAAAATAAGGATTTCTATTTCTATCGCGAGAGCGCTCTCTCAAGGATGAAGCGCATAGAAGAAGAGTATGCGGGCTTGAGCGAACGCGAACATCAACGTTATGTTTATGCACAAAGCGAATATTCCATAGTATTGTCTGCTTATTTATACTATATTGGTCTGACAGACCTGTCCGTCAGTGCTATTGAAAGTATTAATCCGAATGGTGACATCGTAGAGGACACAGCACAGTTATTGAATTATTATTATAACATCGGGTCAGGTGGTATAATAAAAAGTGATTCTGAAAAAAGTATATGTCAGGCGGAGTTCAACTATCTTATGAGGTGTTATCTTTTGTCACGACAATACAATTATCCATACTGGGAGGCAAATTCATTACAGGCGATAAGCGAGCATCTTATAAATAAGGAAAACAGAGAATTCATTATAAAAAACAATCCACAGGAAATAGATTTTATAAATGTGGATAAGATGCCGGACTCTCTTTTAGCCGGCAACATCGCAAGACGCTCATTGCTTTTATTCGAGCAATATGGAGACGTGTATCAGACTGCGGGTGCCTATCGCACGTTGGGAGAATGCTATCTTTCAATAAATGATTATGGGTCGGCATTGATTTGTCTCGATAATGCACTACATAAGAATATCGTGATAAACAAAGCTCCTGATCTTGTCGCTTCCATAAGAGAGCAGTTGTCGTTGGTTTATGCAGCGATTGGGGACAAAAACAAGAGTTTTCAAAATCGCCGTATCTATCTTGAGATGCAGGAAAAAACCAGGCAGGACAGACAGTTGGAAGCCAGGGCTGAGCAGTTAAGCAAGTCTTCGAGACAGCTTAATATCATGCTTGGTGCTGTTGTTTTGATGATAATACTTGTGATTATTCTTCTGTTTATATTCAATTATCTGCGTCGGAAAAATGAAAATAAGTATTCTGTCAGTGGTTTTCTGCGTCCTTTGGAGGAATGGAAGCATAAGAATGAATTGCAGGAAAAGGAATTCAACGAACGTTTTGAAGAATTGAATGAACAGATTGAAATTGCAAAGCAGCAGCTTCTGTCAAATAAAAAACGTAATCTTGAGCAACGTGCCAAAATATCATTGGCTAACGGAATACTGCCTCTGATAAACAGAATGGAACATGAGGTAAAGAAACTTATGGCAACGAACGAGACTGAGGCAGTCAGAAAAGAACGTTATGAATACCTTTCAGAAATAACTGATATAATAAACGAATACAACGATGTGCTCACACGCTGGATACAAATGAACCGCGGCGAACTAAATCTTCACATCGAAAGTTTTGAACTTCAGAAAGTTTTTGACATCGTGTCAAAAAGCCGCATGGAATACAGACTGCGTGGCATAGACTTTGTCATAAAACCGACTATGTCTGTTGTCAAAGCCGACCGTGTGCTTACTCTGTTCATGATAAACACTATGGCGGAAAATGCAAGACGTTTCACTCCGCCTGGAGGACGCGTTGTTATAGACAGCAGGTCGGGGGATGATTTTGTTGAAATATCAGTCACTGATACCGGTTGCGGAATAGAACATACGAAACTGGAGCATATTTTCAGCCATAATTTATTTGAAAACAATAGGGAAGATGCTGTCAAATCCGATGCCGGAAAACGTACTCACGGATTCGGACTGATGAATTGCAAAGGAATAATAGACAAATATAAGAAAATAAGTTCTCTTTTCAGTGTTTGTACAATAGCGGCAGAGAGCGAGCCCGGCAAGGGCAGCCGTTTCTATTTCCGGCTTCCTAAGGGAATGATGCGCGTTATCATAACCATTATGATGATTTCATGTCCGGCACTGTCATTCTCAATGAGAAATGCGAATTTACGCTTGGCTTCATCATTCTCTGACAGTGCTCATGTTGCAAATCTGAATGAAGATTACCATAAAACGCTTGTTTATGCAGACAGCTGCATCAAACATCTGAACAAGTATTATTTAAGTCAAAAAAGCGGAGGACGTGACACTATGAAAGTATATTCTGACGCAATGTATCCTCCTGCAGAACTGGTATGGTTCTATGACAGCCTGCATACAGATTATAATGTCATACTGAATATCAGGAATGAATGCGCCATTGCGGCTATGGGATTGTATGAATGGGACCTTTATGAATACAACAACAACGCATACACAAAACTTTTCAGAGAGAGGAGCGCTGACAGCACTATATCTGACTATGTACATGTCATGCAGGAATCAAGAAACAATAAGAACGTGGCGATTATCATGTTGTCATTTTTATTCATCATGATATTCCCGGCATACTATTTCTTATACTATCGTCACAGGATATATTACAATCTTTATGTAGAAAGCATTGTGTCTATAAATAAAGTTCTATTATCGGATGTTACACCGGAGTCGAAGTTGGAACAAATAAATGACATCTGGAGTAAGTGTAATAAATTTTCTGTCATGAACACGCGTCTGCAGATGCTTGACGGTGTCGTGAACCAGATAAAACATGCCTTACGTCAGAAAATAAACCTTATTTCAGAGAAACAGACCGACCTCGAGTATGCCAAAGACGAACTTCAGAAAAACGAACTTGAGAATTATAAGATGCACATAAGTAATAGTGTTCTCGACAATTGTCTCTCTACTCTGAAACACGAGACAATGTATTATCCATCAAGAATAAAACATCTTTTAGAGGGCAGAGACGGCAATCTGCTTGCAATTAACGAGACCTTGTCTTATTATAAAGAACTGTATACCATTCTCAGCACACAGACTTTGCGCCAGATATATGTCAGCAATGCGGTAGACTATCAGATAGTAGGTTACATGTTCGACATTCTGAAAAAACTGAATGGCGGCGTCAGACCGGATATAACCTTTGATGATTATAATGTGAGATATGTTCTTGTAAAGGTCTTTATGACATCAATGAGACTCTCTGAAAAACAACTCACCGACTTGTTTTCTCCTCTTACGTGCGACATTCGTTTCTTGCTGTGTAAGCAGATAATACGTGAGGTGGGGGAGATTACCAACGCACGTGCATGTGGAATTCAGGCTGTCGGAGGAGACAACGGAAGTACAATTATAGAAATAATACTTACAAAATCGATATGGACAAATTTAAAGTTATAATAGTGGAAGATGTCCCTTTGGAACTAAAAGGTACGGAAGGTATATTACGCAATGAGATTCCTGAGGCGGAAATAATCGGAACGGCAGATAACGAGCAACATTTCTGGCAGCTTATAAAAAAACAATTGCCCGATCTCGTACTGCTCGATTTGGGGCTTGGCGGTTCCACTACCGTCGGTGTAGAGATTTGCCATCAGGTTAAGGAGCGGCATCCTGGCGTGAAAGTGCTTATCTTCACGGGTGAGATACTGAATGAGCGTTTATGGGTAGACGCGCTTGATGCAGGGTGCGACGGTATTATATTGAAGAGTGGGGAATTGCTTACACGCAGTGATGTCGCAAGCGTTATGGATGGCAAGAGAATGGTGTTCAACCAGCCGATCCTCAATAAGATTGTAGAACGGTTCAAGACCACTATAAACAATCAGATATTCAGGCAGGAAGCACTTATACAATATGAGATAGACGAATATGACGAACGCTTCCTCCGTCATCTTGCTCTTGGTTACACAAAGGAGCAGATTGCTTCCCTGAAAAACATGCCTTTCGGCGTGAAAAGTCTGGAAAAACGTCAGAACGAGCTGATACAGAAATTATTTCATAACGGAAACGGAGGTATCGCCGTCAATGCCACACGTCTCGTCGTGAAGGCTCTGCAATTGAGAATCATAGATCTTGACAATCTCATGCCTGATGATGATTGACACGACAAATATAAAATAAAGCGTATGAGAGACAAGACTGACAAGATAATATCGTGGATGGCATTGTCTGTGCTGATATTGCAGATTATGCTTTTTATTCTGTCGTGGATAGTTACGGCAACCAATCCGGATCTTAAAGTGCGTTCTTTGCTTAGCGGGGAAGGCGTGAGGTGGTTTATCGGTGCTTATGTAGACAACCAGAGTAATTTCGTACTTGTATGGTTATTGTTGCTGTCAATATCGTTTGGGGCAGTCAGGCAAAGTGGTTTGCTCTCTGCTGTCAGGAATATCCGACGGCTCGGATTCCGTGAGCGACTTGCCATCCGGTTTGTGTCCATAGAGCTGGTATTGTTCATTATAGTGCTGTTCATGCTTACATGCGTTCCTCATGCGGTCTTGCTGAATGTGGCTGGAAATATCTATCCGGGCAGTCTTTCTATGGGATTTGTGGCATTGCTTTCATTCGTTTTGTGTACGTTTGCCATAACATATTATAATGTAGTGGCAAACAGAATCTCTCTTAGCGGTATATTCGGGTTGCTCACTGCCGGTGTGTCTTCCGCGTCTCCGTTTTTTGTGCTGTTTCTCCTTGTCTCGTGTCTTTATCACTCCATTTGTTTTGTGTTCTTTCTATGACGGTTTGCAAAGATTCATATTATCATAATTCTAATTTGGCTTATTCCGCATCCGGCATGCTTTCGGTCATCTTTTTTGTTTTATTATGTTCTGTATGGATATAGATGGAGCACATGCAAATATCCGAAAATATATATAGGAAAAGTTTAAGTATTAATCGTGGCAACTTGTAAGACAAAATGTCTGCAAATATATATGAGTTGCCCATATATATTTACAGACATTATAAGAATACTCCGAATGCAATTCAGATATTAGTGAGGAGTGTTGAAATAATTCTCAATGAACTTCTCCAACTTTTCTCCACGCAGTCCGGTAGCTATGATTTTGGCATTCCGGTCCACTACGATTGTGTATGGGATGGCTGTCACGTTATATTCCTTGGCAGCATAGCTTTCCCATCCTCTGAGGTCAGAGAGATGAGTCCACGACAGGTTGTTGTCTGTGATGGCTTTTTCCCATGCGTTGTAGTCTGAATCAAGCGATATGCCGATGATTCCCAGACCATGGTCTTTATATTTGTTATAGATGTCCACCATTAAAGGCATCTCAGCCCGGCATGGTCCGCACCAGCTTGCCCAGAAATCGATTATGTTTATCTGATTCTTGCTAATCTCGCTTTTCAAGGATACACTGTTTCGTTGCAGGTCACCAAGTTCTATGTCTGCAAGTGTCGGAGCCGATACTTCTTTCTGCTCCTTCTCAGCATTCTCCGGTTTCCCACCATGCTTTATCTGACATGAGAGCAACAGGCACATTGCCGTCGTTGCCACACATAAATTACGGAATATTCTCATATGATTATTTTATTTTCAGTTTATACCAGATACTGTGAACTTATGCTTTCGTTGTTTATGACACGTCTTATTGTCTCTGCAATCATGTCGGCTACAGAAAGCTGTTTCACCTTCGCACAACGGTTTGAGTAAGGGATGGAGTCTGTGAATACAATCTCCTCGAGTGCCGAATCCTGCACACGCTCAGAAGCGGGACCGCTCATGACGCAGTGTGACGCACACGCTCTTACGCTCTTGGCTCCAGCCTCTTTCATGATGTCAGCAGCCTTTGTTATTGTACCGGCGGTGTCAACCATATCGTCCACTATTATAACATTCTTGTCTTTTACATCACCGATAATCTGCATGCTTTCCACCACATTGGCGCGTGCGCGTGTCTTGTTGCACAGAACGAGCGGGCAACCGAGATACTTGGCAAATGTGTTCGCACGTTTTGAACCGCCTACGTCTGGAGACGCTATAACGAGATCCTTCAGATGCAGACTCTGAAGATACGGCAACAGTACGCCTGAAGCATAAAGATGGTCGACCGGTACATCAAAGAAACCCTGAATCTGGTCAGCATGGAGGTCCATTGTTATAAGCCGGTCAATACCTGCCGCACTCAAGAGATTAGCTACAAGTTTTGCACCGATGCTTACTCTTGGTTTGTCCTTGCGGTCCTGTCTTGCCCAGCCGAAATATGGTATTACTGCGATAATCTGTCGGGCAGACGCTCTTTTTGCTGCATCAATCATCAATAGCAGTTCCATCAGATTGTCTGAATTCGGAAATGTGCTTTGTACAAGAAAGACATCGCGTCCGCGAATGGATTCCTCATAGGAAACAGCGAACTCTCCATCAGAGAATCGTGTTACCAACAGATTGCCTAACGGGCAACCTAAGCTTGAGCAGATTTTTTCTGCAAGGTATCTCGTGCTTGTGCCGGAGAAAACCAAAAAAGAGTTTTTTGCACTCATTTCTTTTTTATTAATGATGTATATAAATTAACTGATTATCTTCCTTAGACGTTCAAAGTGGATTATCAACTCTTTATAGTCATTCTGGTTGTGTATGTCGAATCTGTTCCACAAGTCACCGCATATGACAACGCCTCCGAATCCAAGATCTCTGGCAATCTGCAGATTGTCCGTGTTCATTCCGCCGAGTGCATAGACTTTCTTGTCTATCAGTCCGTTGTCTGCGGCTTTCTCCAGATCGTTCATTGTGAAATCTGATTTCTGCTCCGGCTCGGACTGGCTGTCAAAGATATTTCTCAGAAAAACATAGTTTGACTGTTTCTTCATTTCCTTCAGCTGTTCGAGTTTCGTGCATGTACGGCTGATATGTCCTTTGTAGTTGAGAGGCGGTGTGAGGGTAGGTGTGTCTATATGAATACCGTTAAGCCTGTATTCTTCTTTCAGATAGAAGTGGTCGTGAACAGTTATCTTGTTATAGAAGTCCTCCGGTATGAGTGAGAGCAGACGTTCTGAGTAAACAGGTGAGGTTAGTGGTTTGTAAAGATGCAGATTGTCCATCCCTTCTTCAAAAAGAGTAACAAGAATTTTATCTTCTTCTACGAAGAATGTGGATTTTGTCATGATAATTAACTTCATTGCCTGTTTCTTTTGTGTTGCAAAATTATTAATTTTCTGCCAAACTTACAATCATATTATATGATAAAATCCAAACGGCTCTATATTTTTGTATTGATTGACCGGTATCTGCCGTCAGTCATCATCAGTGTTCCGTGCTGATGTTATGTATATTTGTTCACTTTTTCATCGGATGTGCGGCGGACCGCATTGAGAAATAGTGTAAGACAGTTGCCTCTCGACTCATTTCTTTTTATGAGTGTCCTGCCGCTCAAATCTTATTTTTATGTGGTTGAAACCCATTGACTGCATGATGTTGTGGAATTGCGTAACCGCATTCTGTTCGGCGCTTCTTATGTTCGACTCTGTGAGGCAGCGTCTCATCATGATGTCTTTCGCCTTTTGATAAAGTGCAGCCCGTGCCTGATGGCTCCATTTCCCGCTTTCAAGAAACGCTCTGGTACGTGTCTCGTCAATGAAATCATCGTCAAGCAGTCTTATTGGCGGAAGTGTCACAACGACCGAGTCGCCTGATGTCCTTATCCAGTTTTTTCCGGTTTTATGCAAATCAATCCCCAGACGAAGTGTCCCATAATAGATTCTTACCAGTTGGTCGTCCCCGAACAGACCATGCCTTACGGTGTCAACTATCTCCTCATCGCTGACAGCCAGAAACTCCCACTCGCCAATATCTTTTATCGATTCTATCAGATTTGGTGTTATGTCTATTTTGTTGTTCGTGTATATATCCGCACTGTTGTCTTTTCCGCAATGAATTATCGCGGTTATGATTATCAGCAAAATTACCACACCTCCTGCTGCAAGCAGCCATGGAGCCATTGTCGTACTGATGATGTGATTTATGAATTGTCTTATGCTGTTATTCTTATTTTTCATTGTGTCACATTCTTGTTTTCAATTAACGAACTGATGTCTTCCCGGGTGAAATCCTTTCTGAATGTTATCGTAATGTCGCTTTCTTTATATCCCATTTGCTTTATCAGTGGAATCAATGTGCGTGCCGCACTTTCTCTTGCCATGTCTGTAAGTCCCATGTTCGGTATATCCGCCACTATAGCCTGCCGTCCCTGCCTTTCATAGTCAGACAGTTCCTCGTCACTGAAACGCCGCCGTGTAAAAGCCACATATTCTTTGATTTCGTCGTGGTTGACTGTTGTGCCGGTTATGGTTATTTTAGGATCAGGCAGAATAATATTTATTTTGCCGTTCGATTTTTCCACATTCGCATCCGAAAATCCTTCAAAGTCTATGTACGCTTTCACTGTGGCGTCGATAGGTATTGCTATCTTTCTTTTGCCGAGAGGAAGGTCTATGTCATATTCTTTCTTGAAGAACTTACCTTTAAGGCTTATTTTGTCGTCGTGCGTTATAATCTTATGTATATGATATTCTGTAGTGTAAAGACGCGAACATTTCTTTATCTGCATAATAAGCATCGGGATTGTATCAACAGTCCCGGTTGATGCCGTCGTCTTTTCTTTCCTGCATGAAGAAAAAAATGCAGCCGTAAATAGCATCAGAATAATTAATGTCTTTCTCATTCGGGTATATATTTTTTGTATGGCAAAGATAATGCAAGGCGAGTGCAACGGCAAGATGTGGAAACGAAGTTTTACCAAACTTGACACTGCCGAGCCGCCGCTTGTCTTATGCAAAGACAATGCAAATGAGCGGAAAGAGAGCTTGCTCTTGATTTCCCGAGTGCAACTTGTCTTATGCAAAGATATAAAAAAAACGTCAAATTGGTTTGTTATATCAATTATTTTGACCGACTTGTTAAACCATTGGTGATTTGCGACGTCATATTATCAAAATCGTACGATTATGACAGGAATAAGAACTTATAAAATTTTAATTGATATGAGAAAATATGTAATGGCTTTAGCGTTGTTTCTTTGCATTGGAAACACATGCTTGATGGCACAGACAAAACAGGACAGGAAGATGCCCGACAAGTCGGAAATCATACAGAAACGTACTGACCGCATGGCAGAGCGTTATGGACTGGATGAGAATCAGAAAAAGGAGTTGCTTGAGTTGAATAAGCAATATGCTGACAAGATGTTCATGGGCGGGCGTCCCGGACGTGGAAACAGACCGCGTCGTGCCATTGGCGGAGACTCACTGAGTATGAGGAAACGCCCGGATAAGGCTCAGATTGAGGAGATGATGAAAAAGATGAAGGCTACGCGTGAGGCTTATAATAATGGTCTGAAGAAAATAATGAATGACAGCCAGTTCTCTAAATACGAAGAGGAGCAGAAGAAAATGATGCAACGCCGTCCGCGCAACAACAATCGTGGAAACCGTTAAAAATGCATTAAGAATATTTTATTTCAACATTTGTTCATAATTAATTAGTTAGGTTAGATTTTGCCATTTGCCTGTTTCCCTCTTAAAGGTAATGGCGGTGACGTTGTCCTTAAACTTATCGGACAACGTCACTTTTTAGTATATGTCCTGAATTGATTGGCGTTTAACCCGAACCTGTCATTAGACTCCGGCTCGATTATGCGTTAATGTAGAGTGGATTGCCTGCCGTTCCGACTAAGGTGTAGCGGGCTCCGCAGAGACTGAACGGTAAGCAAGACGCCGACAGAAAAGCGTAAGCAGACCTGAGAGCATGTGAAATAAAGATTTATTAAAATATATACGTTCTAATGACGATTTGGGTTTGATTTTATCATATCGGTAAATTCAGAACGACTGCTTATCGTATCGGCAGATTATGCCCGGCAGCTTATGAGTTCTATCCTTACGCTTCTATTCCGGTTAACCTTATATTGCATGTTTATGTAACAATATGCTCACAATATGAATATTTATACAATGGCAACTCGCTGAGAATCGCGTAGAATCAAAAATAATTTTTTCGTTACCGTATACGCCTGCTATTCGTATGTTTGTATAATGTGTTGTATGTCAGTATGTTGTGTGGAGTACGTTTCGCGCGGCTACGTTCCGTCATGCGAAAAAGGCTTTTTGGGCACACGGGAGAGGCTGTTCCGGCAATCGGAAAAGCCCGTTCGGGAACATGAAACATGCTTTTCCGGAAAACAATATGCCTTACATAAGAGGAGTAAGCGTATGTGGAGGAGACGGAAAAGAGCCGGAATGGCGTATGTAGTATGTCTGTTGCAGACTAAGAGTAGGGGTAGGGCGTGGGCTGTAGGATAGGACTCTCGTTAAATATACGTCTTTCCGGCTTGCCGCGTTTCTGTTTTATAAAAAAATACGACAGTTATTTCTTACCACAAAGACTGTATAAATATTCATTTTATGAATCGTGTTTTTACAAATGCGTACGGCATTCGTACCAAAATAAACGCATTATCCTGATTCACACTCTGAATATGAGCGAGAACAGACGCTCACCGTCTATCCTGACAAGCCATAAGCATGCAGCCAATAACGCGCATACAGCGACTATCACGCCTGTACCAACTCTCACCAGCCTCGGAGGTATTTCTCCTATGATGTGGCGCATTTTCTCACTTCTCAATTCTATGTTTTCTCTTTCATCCATAGTTGTTTCTATTATCAATAGTCATATCCTGCAATATTCTTATCATACATAACGCACTCGCTGGCGTTGTGCTGTTTATGGCGGCTACCATGTCATGCCATTTCAATTGCCAAGCTCAAGCTGATTCTTCACAAGTTCATAATACAGTCCCTTCTTACGGGTGAGAGTCTCATGAGTGCCTGTCTCTGCCACGCGCCCTTTGTCAATTACTATTATCTTGTCCGCATTTCTTACGGTACTCAACCTGTGCGCGACGATGATTACGGTGCGGTCTTTACAGAATCTGTCAAGATTCTCCACTATTTTCCTCTCATTGTTCGCGTCAAGCGAGTTTGTCGCCTCGTCAAGGAATATGAAGTCCGGATTCTTGTACACCGCTCTTGCTATCAGAATGCGCTGCTTTTGTCCTTGGCTCAGTCCGGTGCCGTCACGCCCTATCTTTGTGTCGAACTTAAGAGGCAGGCTCATGATATAGTCTTTAATGCATGCCGTCCCTGTTGCGTTCACCATCCGTTCCTTGTCAATGTCGCCGTCGTCTACCGCTATGTTCCTCGCTATCGACTCGGAGAAAATCACACCGTTCTGCATCACCACCCCGCACCGCCTGCGCCACTCGTCAAGGTTGAGCCCCGCTATGTCTGTACCTCCAATGGCTATGCAGCCCTCACTTACAGGATAATAGCCAAGCATCAGTTTCACCAGTGTCGTCTTGCCGCTTCCTGATGCCCCGACTATTGCAGTGACCTTTCCTTCCGGGATTTCTATGGATATGTTGTCTATTGTCTTCCATGGAGAATGACGGTCGTATTTGAAGCTGATGTTGTCGAGCCTTATCGTTTGCGGTCCGTCAGGTGGCATGTGCCCGTGACTGTCAGCATTCTCGTCTTTTGTCTTGTGTATCTCGTTGATGCGTTCCAGACTTATCTTTACGTCCTGCAGGGAGTAGAGGAAAACCATGAGCTGCTCCACCGGAGCGTTGAGCTGTCCTATGATGTACTGCACGGCAAGCATCATTCCGAGAGTCAGCTCACCGTGGATTACTGCCGTTGCCGACACCACCGTAATAATGATGTTCTTAAGTTCGTTGATGAATATGCTGCCTGCCTCCTCTGTCTGCTGAAGCTTGAGACTTCTCATCTGCACGTTGAAAAGGTCTGCCTGAGTGTCCTCCCATTCCCAGCGGCGGCGACGGCGGCAGTCTTGAAGCTTTATCTCCTGCATGGATGTGATGAACTCATAAGTCTTGTTGGTGTTTATCGCCTGCTGCTCGAACAGTTCGTAGTCAAGCACCTTGCGGCGTCTGAGAAACGCTGCTATCCATAGGGCGTATATGGCACTGCCAACCATGAATATTGTGAATATCATCACGTTGTACATAAGCAATACCACACCGAATACCACGAGACTCAGCAAGGAGAATGCCACCCCGAGCGTCTGTCCTGTCAGGAAACTGTTGACTCTGGCATGGTCGTTCATCCTTTGCATCAGGTCGCCCATAAGCTTGGTGTCGAAGAACGACATAGGCAGTTTGAGCAGCTTTATGAAGAAGTCGCTCACCAGTGATATGTTCACCCTCATACTGATGTGCAGCAACAGCCAGCGGCGTATGAAGTCGAGTGCCGTCCGGCTTACCGTCAGCATGAGTTGCCCGAGCAGCACGAGCCACACGAATCCGATGTCATGGTTCTTTATGCCCACGTCCACTATAGCCTGTGTGAGGAATGGCAGCACGAGCTGCAGCAGGCAGCCGAGGGCAAGTCCTACGGCTATCTGTCCGAAGTGTTTACGGTATTTTTTCAGATAACCTGCCAGAAAACGGAACGACCGGCTCTCTCCTTCGTCGCTTGAAAGTCTCATGCGTTCGTAAAAAGCCGGTGTGGTTTCCATAATCATAGCCACTCCCCGGTCGCTGCCTTTCGCGCTTGTGCTCACCCAGTGTTCCTCCATGTCTCTCAACGAGCGTGTCACCTGTCCTTTTCCGGGGTCGGCTATGTGGAATCGCCTGCCGTTCCTGCTGATGCAGTGCAGCACCACAAAATGGTTCTGGTTCCAGTGAAGTATGCAGGGTAGGGGAACTGTGGCGAGCTGTTCTATGGTCAGCTTTCCGCACATGCTCTGCAGTCCCAGCTTTTCCGCTGCCTCACACATGCCAAGTAGCGACACCCCTTCGTTGGTGGCGAAACATAGCCGTGAAAGATATTCGGAGCTGTATTCGGCTCCGTAGTGCTTACACACCATGCGCAGGCATGTGATGCCGCATTCCATTGAGTCGTGTTGCCTGTAGGTCTTGAATCTGCTCATTGCTTTCCAACTTTTTCATTTACCTGTTGCCCAGAACGCTTGTCTTGGTGCTGCCGTCGAAGCTTGCTTCGTTGCCGTGCTCGGTCTTGCGTCCGAAGTCGAGAGTATATCTCACGGAAAGACTGAAATATCTGCCTCTCCTCGGGCTTGACACATATTGGCTCCATTGCACGTTGTCGCTGTCAAACCACGATTTATACCATCCTTTTTTTCTCAGTACCGACTCTACCGACAGCATGGCATGCAGATTGCCTGTTGTATATTGCAGGTTTATTCTCATGCTGTTGCTGAACCGTGACAATTCTCCGTTGCCGCCACGCATGAATCCCTTGCTACCTATGGCACCCATTGCGGTTGCGGAGAAATGTTTGTTTATGTTGTAGCTAAGATATGGATATATGCCGTAGTTGTAGAATGAGAAATGCCTTATGCCGGTGTGCATCTCGCGTGATAAGACTATCTGTGAACGCATGTTGAGTTTGCTGTTCAGTAAAGACAGCGACGGCATGAGTCTTACGGATATAATGTCGTAGTTGCCGCTGTTCACGATGTCCTGCACCATCATGTTGCCGTCGGGATGCCATGACGGCACTATGTCGTGCATTATCTCTTCCCACGACAGGCTCGCGCTCAGTGAGAAGCTGTTTGATGGCATCCACGAGTAGGATGCCAGTGTCGACACATATCGCTGTGGCTTCAACGAGGCGTTGCCTTTTGTTCCTTCTATCTCGTTGTCCTGACGTATTACGGTGTTATAGAATGTAGGTGTTATCGCCATCTGGTATATCTCTGCGTTAGCATATATGGAGTGCTTTGTGCCGACTCTGCCGTTCAGTGTCAGATCGCCGTTGACGTATGGCGTGGTGTTATATTTTCCGTCATTCACTTTGTATGAATTGACCGGCACCTTCAGAAATGTGCTTGCCGACCAGTTGTCATTGAATCTGTGGTTGTATCTGAGTACTGTGATAAGGTTGTTGTTTATGAGTTTCTGCCTGGTGTTGTCTGTCCCGGTGTAGCGTGTCTTATATATCTCAGAATAGTATTGCACAGAAAGCGTAAGATAGTTGCGTTTGTATATCGGGAAAGCATAAGCCGCCCAGATGTTGGGAAGATACACGTCTTCCTCTGTGGCGTTGAATATCGGTTTGTCGAAAGTGTATAGTGATGAGGCGTCGTTGTGATTGTATGAGAACGATGCCTTACCGTAAAGAAAGGAGTTGTGAGGAAGTTTCGGGAACTCGAAATAGGCGTCTGCGTATGGAACCGCACTCTTCGAGGACGACCTTGTGCTTGCCGTGCCGTCTTCCGGGACGTTGTTGCCGTTGTATGTTACGCTCATGTCGGAGTTGCTGACAGGCGTGCGGTCATAGCTGAATCCTGCCGATGTGATAAACAGAAACTTGTCACTGTTGTATATGGCTTTTGCTGCTGATACTGTTCCTCTGTTGTGCTGCCGTTTCTTTTCTTTTGTGCTGCGGTTTATTATGTTGTCGGGACTGAATGTGTATCGTGTGTTGGTGTTGCTGATTATGTCGTTAATGTTGCTGTAGGATGCCATTGACGTACCGGAAAAAGTCCACTTGCCGGTGTTCACCTTCACAGCCACATTGTAGTCACCACTGACGGGTTTCACAAATGTCTGACCTGCTTCGCCGAGTACATATCCGCCATACTTATATTTCTTCATCACGAGATTCACCACGGCTTCGTAGTTCTTGTATTTCGGATCGGAAGGCGATTTAAGGTAATCCACATGCAACACGTCTTTAGGGCGCAGTGCCTTTACTTCCCAATCCTGTGCCTCCACACCGTCGATATAGAAGTGAACGTCGGCTCCATATGTTGTCGACACCTTGTCGCTGCTTAAATCTACAAGCAATCCTGCTACCATCATTCTTGCCAAAAGGTCGCTTATGTTGAAGGCGTGCCTTATAGCCTCCTTTGACGGAATGTATACCACTCCGTCTGGTGTGGCATAACTGCGTGTGGCGTTGACCACCACTTCGTCTATATTGTGTACTTTCGCTGAATCTGTCAGCTCCTGTGCGTTGCCTGCAAGATTAAACGACAGCAATGAAATAATAAGAATGTCTCGCATAATTGTATGTTTTTTATTAATAATAATTAGCCGTAATGTATTTGTGCCGAATATACCATAGATATCAATTTCATTGAACGATGTGTTGAAGAAAAGAAATCTTGCCATACGGGATTCTGGACTTAATCATGAAAATAAATGTTTCTCAGACACATGTATTACATGAAGTAATAAAAGAATGTAGCGGCATATACATAGTATATAAACTATTTACATTGATGGTCTGGATATTGTATTGTAGTTTTGTGTACTCTGTGCCGCTCTTCTGTTCTTTACTTTTCCTGCATTGAATGAGTAGGTTATGGTCAATCCTGTATATTCTTCCTTGGTCTTGTTTGTTCTAACTGAGCGATAGAATGTATTGTACGTCTTTTTCTCTCTGCCTTTTCGGTATGGTTTTGCGTTAAGACTCACAGTCAGTTTGTCGTTGAAGAATGTCTTGTAAATGTTGAATGTAATGTCAATCACTGTGTTCCACCATTGGTCTTGTACGTTACATGAGGGATCTATGTATGAATAAAGGTTCCCGCCCCATGACTTGCCAAATTTGAAGTCATTGTTAATGAGAAACGTCCAGTGGGTCTGGTTGGAATACTCACAGTCAGGTGTTAATCCTGAGTACAGGCTGAAGCGTTCGTTAGCCTTCAAAGTCCACCATTGGAGGGGTGTTATTTTTTGCTCAAACCCAATAGAAAAGAATGATTCATGATTTGCATTTTTTGCCATGGAACGCAATATGTTATGGTTGTCTGGGTCTACGTCATTAGTGTAATAAATACTGTTTTATAATAGCTGTAGCTCACGTCAAGAGAATAATTTCTGAACATTGTAAGTGTTATTCCTGCATAATGTTCTGATTTTGGATTTATATTTTGGTTACCAATAGTATAGTGGTTAGCCTCATCATATTTCCTGAATGTGCTTATGGCATCGTAAGGCATTTCACCTACATAGTGTGAATAGGTGAAATATAGTGAATGTCCACATTTTTTGCTAATGTCATAGTTTACACTTAAAGACGGGTTAACGCTATATTTCTTATATGTGTTTACTGTTCTTTCATTGTTATTCGTGTCGTCATTTAGCCTTACTGTCATGTCGTCGTACTGAAATCTTAGTCCGAAACTGTAGCTCAAGGAATTACCTATTCTGCCGTAATATGTGGCGTATGCTGCAGGAGTATAGGCTGTCATTTTTGTATTGACTCGTATCAATGGACCGATGTTCGCATTATCATAATGAATGTATCTTAAGTCAAGACCTGCTGACAATTGTCCATAATCTCTGATTTCCTTATACCACATTGGTTTTATGCGTATCATATCTGCAGTTTGTCTGGTAGAAGTCACGCTCACCTTTGTTTCCTGTCCGACTGCTTTCGCGGTGATTGTCTGTTTTTGGTTATTATTACGTCTCAGATAGTCAGCTGTAACACGAAAGTACGATTCCAAACTGTCAATATCCCAGTTGTACATTACTATTGCCTGACCCAATAAAAGATGGACTGGTGTTTGGTAATCACTATTTCTGCTACCGTCGATATTGCTGGTAGTGGCTGTAATGTTATTGTCTGTGCCGTCGTAATAATTTAACATTCCAGATAAACTAAGTTGATGTGCTTGCGCCAAGTCGTATGAAAGATTCAACCAATCCTGCACCATCTTTCCTCTCATATTCGTTTGCTCATTAATAAGCGAGGACTGGCTGTCCGACATAGTACGTTTTTCTCTATATTTGCCATTGATGTCAGAGTTGTACATGGTAAGACTATTATATATTGTCAATCGTTTAGTTCCAAATGATATAAATGGATTGAGAGATTCCATGTTCCCATTGTCTTCACGTAGCCATTGCACGGTTCCGCTTATAGTTCCATTGATGCCAAGCTCACGTTTTGTTTTTATTCTTATTATTCCTCCGTGGGTGCCGGTTCTCTCCTGGCTTCCTGCATCCCAGCTTATCTCTATACTTGCAATTCGGTCCGGCGGCAATATTTTTATTATATCCATGCTTGAAGGTGTCCCGTTCAAATAAACGGCAGCAGGTGCTTGACCGTGGATTTTTATCACACCTTCCTCTAATGTCATGCCAGGCAGGAACGTAAGCAGATGATACATGTCCTTGCCTTTAGTTATTTCACTGCCAATAAGATTCACAACATATCCGTCATATTTACGCCTTATACGGTCGGACTTTATGAGTACTTCATTTAATGTCAGTTTCCATTTTACAGAGTCTGTAAGGACAGAGTCAGGCACAGCTGTATTTGCCATGCATTTTTTCGGAAACAATGCGATACAACATATAAAAGCAATTATAGATTTCTTCATAAGCTATAAAAGAAATGCACAACAGGTTTTATAGTAAATCTTTACAGTGCGATTCAAAATAATTATTTATTTGACGTTGTTTATCTTCTTCTGAAATGTTTTTAAAACAATGTTTACTTTTATGATTGTCATATCTACATATGAACTTATTTATCTCATGTCCATACATCCAATATATTTCAATATCTGTAATCATTGAGTGTTAAGTGTCATTCAGGTTGTGTGTTTTGTATTCATTTAAATTTATGTTTATTAGATAATAATGTTTTCAGAACAATATAATAATGTATATTGCCATTGTAAAAGCAATTATGAAACTCTATATTTCCATCATTGATATGCAAAAGCTGTGGTTTAATTTATTGAGTCATATTTTTATTGTTTTGGCTTTCTTTTTATCGCAAAGTAACGTTAAATAAGCATATGAAGCAAATCAAACGTCAGTTTATATTTCACAAAAATTTCACAAAAAGGTATACTATCGGTTGTCAAATGATTAACTATTAGTAGAACTTAATGTGTTAATGGTTTGATTGTAAGTTGATTATATATGTGTCAAAATCTTTAGGAGAGCCGTCAATACCTGTTAATTTCATCAACAGTCTTTTACGGATATTCGATATGTTGGATTGTGAAAGGTCTGTCAATATGCTTATGTCTGATGGAGTAAAGCCTGTCCTGACCAGCAGGCATATGATATATTCATTGTCATTTACAATGTTTTCTATTCTACGGAATTCAGGTTCGTCAATGACGACTTCTTTCAGCATCGCCATTTCTTCACTTGACATGTGGACAAAATCTTTCCTTGCATGGTGCTTCAATTGTTTCACTATAGTTTTGTCAGCGTATTTGTCAATATTGCAGCCCTTCGCGTTTATTTTTTCATATTTTTTGTTTTTACGGTTAAGCTCTTCTATTACGGCGTCCTTTTCCTTTATTATATTGATATACTCGGCTTTCTGCCTTTCGCCAAGTCTGTGAAGTCTGTCAATTGACTGTTCAAGTTTGTGTATCTGGCGTTTGTTGTCGTCGTTGCTTTTTCTCTGCAGTTCTATTTCTCTACATTTCTCCGTGATTACATGTGCCATAAGCTCTCTTCTGTGTTTATGGATGCTGCACAGTCCAATACGGGTTCTCTTAAGGGTGTCGATTTGTTTTTTATATTTCATCACATCTCTTAAGTGTGCCCGCCTTTCTATCCTTATATAAGCCATAAAGGCTAATGCTACAAGTGGTACCGTGATTATAATGGCAATTGTAGTCCCGGTTCTGTTGAAAGTGTATACATTGGCTGACTGCTTATCTACTGTACATTCATTCATGTGTTTCTGTTGCAGATGCACCGATTTATTATATCTGACATCTTGCCGTTGATTCGCTTCAGGCAATGAGTCAGCATATGGCGTGTTTCTCGTCAACGTATTATCTCCACACGAAAATAGCGTAATAAACGCAAGCGATAGTGCTATGTGTGTTATTATGGTTTTATAATATACAAAAAAGTGGGTCTCAGCCATCTTCATACTTTCTAGCTATGATATTACTGTTTACGTTTTGTTTCAAGCAAAGATAGCAATTTTACATCAGATTGGAAATAATATTTACAGTTTGTTAGGCAAGATGTCGTATATCTATCCATCTTTCCGTGTTATGTAACAATGATGTGTGATTCGGTCCGTCGTTTGATATGCTTTCCGGTAAGAATATGGCAGTATGTCTTGAAGATTGGCGCTTCAGGAAACAATAGGTTTTTTCTGTAATGAAAGTAATAAGAAGACAGTTATTCTATATGGATTCTATTAATATTGCAGTTTAAGGGTTGTTGTATAATAATGCTTGAACAAACTCTCAACAGAGTAGGGGTGTTCTTTGAAAAGTCCGAACATTGCGCTTCCACTTCCGCTCATTTGTGCATACAAGGCTCCATTACTGTACAGCGTGTTTTTTATTTCCTGCAATTCAGGATAATCCTTGAATGCCTGTTCTTCGAAATCATTTGACAGCAGGTCTTTCCATGTCTCCACCGGCTGTCCTACAATGTCACGGCAACACATCTCCGGATAATGAGGGTGTATGTGTGCATATGCCTCTTTTGTAGATATTGCTACGGATGGCTTTATTATAACCGCATAGTAGCCTGTGAGTGTCGTTGCCATATTGACAGGTGTGAGACAAGAGCCTATGCCGGTTGCAAATGCAGGCTTTGAATCGATGAAGAACGCGCAGTCAGCTCCAAGTCTGGCAGCATATTCTTTCAGTCTGTGGTTGCCGATGTTTAGCCCAAACAAATCATCAAGTGCCCTTAGCATGTATGCGGCATCGCTCGAGCCTCCGCCCAAACCAGCCTGTGACGGAATGTTCTTGAACAAATGCACATGTATACGCGGTATGTCATAATCAGACGCAATAATATTGTATGCCTTGACAATTATATTGTCCTTATCCTCACAGTCTATTTTATTTCCGGAAATCTTTATGTCACATGCCGTTTCAGAAGGAAAACGTTCGTCCATGACATTTATTTCCAGAGCATCGTACAATGGAACAGGAATAAATACAGTTTCCAGATTATGATAGCCGTCCGCACGTCTTTCTACAACATTCAGACCGAGGTTTAACTTTGCACAGGGTGATACCAGCATGATGATTTAGTATAAGATTATGGTTGAAGCATTAAGCTCCAACCATAATGATGTGATATATTGTTTATTTATTTGATTTTATCTTATCCACATATGCGTCTATTACAGCGATGGCAGTCACATTTACAATGTCGCGTACTGAACTTTCGAAATCTGTGAAATGTATCGGTTTGTTCAGTCCCATCTGTATCGGACCGATTATCTCCGCATCCGGATCCAAAGCCTGAAGCAGCTTGTAGCTTCCGTTGGCACTGCTCATGTTCGGGAAAATGAGCGTGTTAACATCAAGTCCTTTCAGACGTGTGAACGGATATTTGTCGTCTCTTAGTTCTTTGTTTAATGCAAAGTTTACCTGCATTTCACCGTCTATTATCATATCCGGATACCTCTGTTGCAATTCAGCTACAGCATTGTGAACTTTCAACGGGCTTCCTATGTCGTCTGTTCCGAAGTTAGAATAGCTTATCATCGCAATGTGCGGCTCCTCGTTGAAGAATCTCACCGTATGTGCGGAAAGCCTTGCGATATCAATGAGCACACTTTCGTCTGGATGACGGTTTATCAGAGTGTCCGCAATATAATATGTTCCTTTCTTTGTATTGAGGATGTGCATCGTCCCAAACGTGTTGTATTCCGGACGTATGCCTATTACTTCCTTTGCAACCTTTATGGTGTTTGAGTATTTGGTGTACAAACCTGTGATAAACGCGTCTGCCTCACCTGTTTCCACCATCATCATTCCAAAATAGTTGCGTTCATACATTTTGTCGTATGCTTCCTGGAACGTGTAACCTTGGCGTGCACGTTTTTCGGCAAGGTGTTTTGCAAATGTGGCACGGCGTCCCTGTTCCTGATCAGCACGCATATCTATGAGCTGAATGCCGGTCAGGTCAAGTTTAAGACGTTGTGCAAGGCGATTCAGTCTGTCCGGATTGCCTAATAGAATTGGAATGCAGATGCCTTCCGCTTTTGCCTGCACGGCAGCTTTCATCATTGTCGGATGCGCTCCTTCCGCAAAAACAACACGTTGAGGGTGCATACGGGCTGTGTCATGCAGGTTGCGTGTAAGCTTTGTCTCCTGCCCAAGCAACTGCATCAGGTTCTTTTTGTACGAATCCCAGTCAGTTATAATGTGGCGCGCAACACCGCTTTCTATAGCACTTTTTGCAACCGCTGCACTTACTTCTGTGATAAGGCGTGGGTCAACCGGTTTGGGAATGAAATATTTCGGACCGAACGTAAGGTCGTTTACATGATATACTTCATTCACAACGTCGGGAACCGGTTGTTTTGCCAAATCTGCAATAGCATTCACAGCAGCCAGTTTCATTTCCTCATTTATCGCTTTTGCGTGTACGTCAAGCGCTCCACGGAATATATACGGGAATCCTATGACATTATTTATCTGGTTAGGATAATCACTTCTTCCTGTTGACATAAGAACGTCGGGACGGCTTGCCATCGCATCCTCATAGCTGATTTCAGGAACAGGATTGGCAAGAGCAAACACAATAGGATTATCATTCATCGAACGTATCATGTCTTGGGTGAGTATATTCCCTTTTGACAATCCTACAAACACGTCTGCTCCATTTATAGCCTCTTCCAATGTATGTATGTCTGTGCGGTCTGTAGCAAATATCTTCTTTTGCGGAGTCAGGTTTTCCCGATCCTTAGTAATAACTCCCTTGGAGTCGAGCATAATGATGTTTTCTAACTTCGCTCCCAATGCAACATACAGTTTTGTACAGCTGATAGCTGCCGCACCGGCTCCGTTTACAACAATCCTTACTTTTGATATGTCTTTGCCGGCAACCTCCAATGCATTTCTCAGACCTGCTGCGGATATTATGGCTGTTCCATGCTGGTCGTCATGCATTACGGGTATATCAAGGGTTTTCTTTAATCTTTCCTCTATATAAAAACATTCAGGAGCCTTGATGTCCTCAAGGTTAATACCGCCAAAGGTAGGGGCTATTTTCTCTACCGCCTCGCAGAATTTCTCCGGGTCTTTCTCGTCTATCTCGATATCAAAAACATCGATTCCACCGTATATTTTGAACAGAAGACCTTTGCCTTCCATTACAGGCTTGCCGCTCATGGCACCTATGTCACCAAGTCCGAGTACAGCGGTTCCATTGGAAATCACTGCGACAAGATTACCTTTGTCCGTATATTTGTAAACATCGTTCGGATTTTTTTGTATTTCAATACACGGATAGGCTACGCCTGGTGAATATGCAAGACTGAGGTCTGTTTGTGTATGATATGGTTTTGTTGGTTTTACTTCAATTTTGCCCGGACGTCCGTTCATATGATAATCCAGGGCACTTTCTTTTGTTATTTTTACCATATACTTATATTTGATGATTTTCTTTTTATTTGAATACGAACGCAAAGTTAATAAAAAACTGACAAAGCGATTTCGGTTTCACATTTTTTTTATAACTTTGTCACAAAACTAACATGTATGCATAAAAACAGTTCTCAGACAAACTACAGACAACAGCTGCGCGAGAAGATACTGCAAACATCAATGGCTGAGTTTATGAGCAAAGGTATCAGAGCTGTTAAAATGGATGATATTGCGGCATTATTGGGTATATCCAAGCGTACGTTATATGAGATATATTCAAATAAGGAGGAGCTTTTGCTTGAAGGAGTCAAGTATCAGGAGGAACAATATGACGCCCACATGAAGTCGTTTGAAAAGGATCCTTCCCATAATGTTATTGATATAATAATAGAGTTCTATAACAGACAGATTCGGTGGCTGTCCGGTGTGAATCCATTGTATTTTTCAGACATACATAAATATGACCAGGTAATGTCATATTTTGAAGCCCGCGATTCTGAACGTAAGCAAGATAAAATGAAGTTTTATCAGCGCGGGGTGCGTGAGGGCGTGTTTCGTGATGATGTTGATTATGATGTACTTTCACGAATATTGAATGCTTCAATAGAGTATGTGAAGCAGTCGAAGATGTATAAAGAATATGATTTTACCCGTATCCTCAACAATATCATCATTCTGTTCATACGCGGTGTATGCACATACGACGGTATCAGGCAGTTTGATGCCCTGCTGAATTCGCGCCTATAAGCGCACTGCGCTTTTGACGCCTTTTATCGTCCTCAGCTTTCTCAATAGTGATTCAAGTCTTGATGTGTCGTCTATCTGAATTACAATATTGCCCCTGAACAGTCCGTCGTTGCTGTCGATGTTTATAGATCTCATAACGATTTTCTCTTCTTTGGAAATGACGCTTGTGATGTTGTTTACAATGCCGATGTCATCGTTTCCTATTATTCTCAAGGTAATATTATATTGAGAAGAACCTTTCCCGCTCCACCGTGCTTTTACTATTCTGTATCCGAAGCGTTTTCTGAGTTCTGGCGCATTTGGACAATTGGTACAGTGAATCTTTATTCCTCCGTTTATAGTGACAAATCCGAATATCGGATCACCATATATAGGATGGCAGCATTTAGCGAGGGTATAGTCAATTCCCATAAGATCTCTGTCGATAACAAGAACGTCCTCATGCGTGTGGTCCCTGTCATCATTGTGATTCTCATAACTGAATTCCTCGGCAGACCGTATGACTCCCGGACCGTTCAGATTCAGATCATGATTTCTGACATCAATATACGTTTCTATTACATTGTTTATGTCGAGTTTCTCGTCTGTCAGTTGTTTGTAGAAGTCGGAAGTCTCCTTGAACCCTAATTTTTTTATCATGTGAGCCATTATGCTCTCATCCATTTCTATTTTCCTGTTCTTGAGCTTTCGGGCAATCATTTCCTTTGCGTACAATCCTTCCTTAACCTGAGTCTCTCTCAGTGCAAGTTTGATTTTCGATTTTGCCCTTCCTGTCTTTACTATATTAAGCCAGTCGCGTTTGGGAGTCTGATTGCTCTGTGTTATTATCTCCACCTGATCACCGGAATGCAGTATTTCTCTTATCGATACATTCTTGTCATTAATTCTTGCCCCGACACATTTGTTGCCTATACCGGAATGAATATGGTATGCGAAATCAAGTACTGTCGCTCCTTTGGGAAACTTGAACAGGTCGCCTTTTGGGGTGAATACAAACACCTCGTCTTCATATAAATCCATTTTAAACTGATCCATAAGCTGCATGTCGTCGTTTGTCTCGAGGGCATTGCGTATGTTTCCCAACCATTCGTCAAGACCGGTCTCTCCCTTGATGCCTTTATATCTCCAATGGGCGGCAAGTCCGCGTTCTGCTATCTCGTCCATCCTTTCTGTGCGTATCTGCACCTCCACCCATTTGTTTTCAGGACCGAGTACAGTTATGTGCAGACTCTCATAGCCGTTTGATTTAGGCACAGAAAGCCAGTCGCGCAGTCTTTTGGGATTTGGCATATACATATCCGTAATGAGAGAGTATGTCTGCCAACAAAGCATTTTCTCTTTTTCTACGGGCGAATCAATGATAATACGGATTGCAAACAGGTCATATATCCCCTCGAAGGCACATTTTTGTTTTTTCATCTTCTGCCATATGGAATGAATGCTTTTGGTCCGTCCTTTCACATGGCATTTTATTCCCATCCTGTGCAGTTGTTCTTCAATTGGCTGTATGAATCTTTCTATATATGCATCGCGTGATTTCTTTGTGGCGTTGAGTTTTTCCTTTATTGCATAGTATGCGTCATGTTCAAGATATTTGAGACTTAAATCCTCAAGCTCGCTTTTCAGCTTGTATAGTCCGAGTTTGTGGGCGAGTGGGGCGTAGAGATAACTTGCCTCTTCTGATACTTTGCGTTTTGCCTCCTCATTGCCAGTGTCCCTTATCTGTCTCATCAGACACACTCTTTCTGCTATCATAATCAAAATGACACGCATGTCTTCCGCAAAGGACAGCAGCAGACTTTTGAAGTTCTCACTCTCAATGACCGGATTCTTACTGTACAGGTTCTGGATTCTCACAAGTCCGTGTATTATCTGTGCGACGCCCTTGCCGAATGTGGTTTCTATTATTTCTATGGAACTGTCGTCATTTGTGACAATGTTATACAGTAATATAGCCAACACACAGTCACGTTTCATACCTATCTCCTGCAGTTCGATTTCTGCTGTCTGAATGCTTAGCAATATCGGATTGAGTCCGAATACGTCTCTCTCTATACTGTTTTCGTCAATCGCAGTTTTTATGAACTGTCTCAGGTTCTTTTCGTCATCAGGCATCAGAGATTCGCCCAACACATCGCGTAAATACCTTATGATGCGTACAGACTCTGTCTTTTCGTCCTTTGTGAATCTTAATATTTCTGCCATAACTGTGTTTATCTATATTAAGTTTGGACACAAAGTTACAAAAAATACCTTTAATGTTTCGCGTTTATAAAAAAAGTAACTAAATTTGTAACGAGTATACAACAATTTACATAAACTGACTGATATGTTATCTCAAAAAGACCTAAAGCAAATATCATTAATTGGAATCACTGAAGAACAAGTAGAACATCAGCTTGATGATATAAAGAAAGGTTTCCCGTTCCTCAAGATTGAATCTGCTGCTTCCGTCGGAAAAGGCATTATGTCACCGTCGGAAAATGAGATGAATGATTATCTTGCCAAATGGGACGCTTATCTTAACGGAGGACATAAGATTGTCAAGTTTGTTCCTGCAAGTGGCGCGGCAAGCCGCATGTTCAAGAATCTATATTCTTTTCTGGACGCAGGCTACAGCAAGCCTGAAACAGAATTTGAGAAGGTGTTTTTTGAAAACATTAAAAAATTCGCCTTTAAGAAAGAACTGTGCAGCACATGCAAGAGGAATGAGGGCAAATGCGTGACATGTCTGATTGACAATGGTGAATACAAGGCTATTGTTGAGAATCTGTTGGAGCCGAGGGGGTTAAACTACGGGAGGCTTCCTAAAGGTCTGCTTCTTTTCCACAGTTATGATGACGGACCGCGGACACCGATGGAGGAACATCTTGTTGAAGCCGCGCTATATGCCAAGTCAGACGGGAAAGCAAACGTTCATTTCACCGTATCACACGATCATATTGAGCTTTTTAAACAGAAAGTTGCAGAGAAAGCTGATAAGTATGCGGCTATGTTCAATGTAAAGTATGATATAAGCTTTTCAGAACAGAAAGCCAACACAGACACAATTGCGGCAAATCCGGACAATACAGCGTTCAGAAATGAAGACGGATCGTTGCTTTTCAGACCAGGCGGGCACGGTGCCCTGATTGAAAATCTAAATGATATTGATGCTGATATTATTTTCATAAAGAATATAGACAATGTTGTGCCGGACAGACTGAAGGATGACACTGTTAAGTATAAGAAATTGCTTGCCGGCATCCTAGTTGATCTTCAGTCACGTGCATTTGCTTATCTTAATCTGCTTGATACAGGCAAATACACTCACGCACAACTTGAGGAAATAATTCGGTTTGTACAGAGAGATTTGTGTTGCAGACGTACCGACATAAAGGAACTCGAAGATGCCGAGCTTGTGATATATCTGAGAAACAAACTGAACAGACCAATGAGGGTTTGTGGAATGGTGAAGAATGTGGGCGAACCGGGTGGAGGTCCGTTCCTTTGCTACAATCAAGACGGCACTGTGAGTCTTCAGATTCTTGAATCAAGCCAGATAGACAAGAGCAATGATGAATATGTGCGTATGTTCAAAGAGGGCACTCATTTCAATCCTGTTGACCTTGTATGTGCCACAAAAGACTACAAAGGCAGACCGTTCCATCTTCCGGATTTCGTAGACAAGTCGACCGGATTCATCAGCTCTAAAAGCAAAAACGGAAAAGAACTTAAGGCTCTTGAACTTCCCGGTTTGTGGAATGGAGCAATGAGTGATTGGAACACGGTGTTTGTAGAAGTCCCCATATCAACGTTCAACCCAGTCAAGACGGTCAACGATTTGTTGAGAGAACAGCACCAGTAAGCAATTTATAAATACACACACCTATTATAAGTTATATTTAATCCCCGAGAGTCATATTGTTACTTTCGGGGATTTACGTTCTTAATCCATAATCAGCCGTTTTCTTTCATCCGCATTTCATGCTGCTGGAATATAAATATTTTTGGAGATAAAACGAATCAAGTGACTTCTGGATATTCATATACGGACTTGAATCGTATGCTTTTTCCTTATTTTCATTATATTATATTGAAATATTCAGGAAACACAAATTTACTGCGTATGTTTATGATGTCAGTCTTGTCCGTGTGTTGAAATGCATTATGACTGTACGCATGAATGGTTACGGACTATTGTGAAGATATGATTACTTTATGCAAAGTTATATAAATAAATGTTCTGCTGTTTCTGTCATAGAATATATTTTTGTATATTCACTGGGTTAAACACACAAACCTCTAACAAACAAATTAAATTATGAAAACACATGTATTTATGGTTTTTGTCATCTTGTCTGAGTTTACAATTCCTTATAACAATTTGCATTCATGATTTTATTGACTGTATGTAACACGTTTTATTATGTATGGAACAGAGTATTTTATTATATGTATTTGTTGCATTATCGTATCAAGATTTTGAGAAACAAATAATTTACCCATAGCAGTTATTATGATTGTAGGATTAGCTTTTAACATAGCGTCCATAATATATAAAAGTATAGTTTATAAAAAAATGACATAAGAAACATTATAGAGAAATGCTTTATATTGATTGGAAGTATAATATTGTTTGTGGGAATTATATTACTATTTAAAAAATGAGAAATTCTTATGGATATAAAACATATTACTCACAGAATTATATGCATTCCAAGATATTATAAAAAATGGAAATGTAAAATATTCAGCATCAGTCTAAAGATATGACAGGTTCTGTTTTTAAAGAAAAAGTTATGAGTGATTTAAATATGACAATAGGAAAGCTATTAAACTTTTACCGATATATTTTGGGAAACACCCATGTTTTCAAAGTCTTCCGGTCAATGTCTTAAAAGGAAATTTCCTTGAGGATATGCCGTACAAAAGTAATTTGATATGCCGTATTTATTAATGTGACAATTTGTAATTATGAGTTTATTAATCGTATATAATTTGTTTTTACTATGTATGAAATAGAGTATTTCATCCTATGCATAACTATCATCGTTGTATTAAGATTTTGGGACACGAATAATTTACCCATTGCAATTATTATGATTATAGGATTGACATTTAATATAGCATCTGTAATATATAAGAGCATTGTTTATAAAAAGAATGATATAAGAAATATCATAAGAAAAATCCTGATATTGATTGTAAGTATTGTATATTTAGTGTCAATCATATCATATCTTAACAGCTGAAAACTTCAGGGAGGGAATAATACTCCTCCCCGGGTCATATTTACTGTTATGCTTAATATCGTTAATACGTATTTTATGTTTGGAAGACGACTGCAACTCATCATAATAATGTGTTCATGACGTGTGTCAAAAAAGTGCAGATATTATATAATACTTTCCTTGAATTATCGGAGCGAATTGAAATTATAATACAACATTTACAGTTATGATTACTGTCAATTCCATGCTTCACGCCTGTTTGATTCATTGGGGTATTGTGGATGTTTCTTATTATTTTTCGTAAAAACAGTACCAGCAAACGCGATGAGAACTTGCTTTTAAATATCCGAGCGCAGCCTGTTTTATTTTAAAACAATGATGGCGTACGCCCAGTAGAGACGCAAAATCTTGCGTCTCCAGGGAAAAAGTCGCAGTAATGACGTGCTTCCCTTCACTTCGGTTTTTGCACATCCCTTCTTGTGAGACGCAAAATTTTGCGTCTCTACTTTGGATAGTCCGCGTATAATATCGCGTTACTTTTATGTATTAGACGGTGTCGATGGCGCAATAAGTTCTTGCTTTTATATTGTCAAGCGCAGCCTGTTTTTGTTCGAAATAATGATGACGTAACCCGGTAGAGACGCAAAATCTTGCGTCTCCCGGGCAAAAGTCGCATCAATGACGTGCGTCCCTCCATCTCTGTTTCTGCACATCCTTTCTTGTGAGACTCAAAATTTTGCGTCTCTACTTCGGATGGTCCGCGTATAATATCGCGATATTTTCATGTATTAGACAGTGACTGCGACGCAATAAGAGTTTGCTTTCATATTTGCCTTGTGCGCCTGTTTGTCAAAAAATACAGTCTATAAAAGAAAAACTTTTTTATTCAAATTTTATTATATCGTATATTTTTATTATCTTTGCACCCGAATTAAGGTTTCGTAGCTCAGTTGGATTAGAGCAACAGCCTTCTAAGCTGTGGGTCCTGGGTTCGAATCCCAGCGAAATCACCGAAAGACTCCCGAAATCAGAAAATACACTGACTTACGGGAGTTTTTTGCGTTAATATCGGACATAAATTATTCATTTTCAGATAATTCAAATTGCCATATGTCATATTGTTTTATCCTAAATGTTGTATAAGAATCACTTTTATTAGTTTTATATATGTATTAGTCATTACATGAGTTCGGGATTAAAATAAACTGAAATAAGTTCGAAATCCTTTAAATAAGGCGTTTCTTTATCTTTTGAAATTTATCCGTCACAAGAAAACATAAATCTTGACCTATAAGAAAAGTCATATCATATGAACAGCCTTCTTGATTTTGTTATAGATGTGTAAGGTTACGTCAGGACGTAGCTGAAAATAGTATGGCTTAAGCAGGGTGGAGTAGGGATGAGTAGCTTTCAAGCAGGCTGAATGTATTTTACTGCTGTTTGATGACGGTGTCTGGCTTAAATCGTATACCGTGATGTCTCTATGTATGAAGTAAAAAATATTGACAAAATATTTCAACGAAACAGATTTGTGCGACAACCTGAAAATAGGTTTAAAGCACGTTTGCCTATACTGTTTTTCGATATAATTGATATAATGGAGAAATCGTGGCTTACTTTTCCAACAGACACATCTTCTCGTAATTTCGTAACAAACTATATGTTGCACCGTATCTTTCGACAGAAATTCGTGTATTCTGTCTTTTTTGAGAGATGTCGGGTTATTTCACTATGCTTCAAATAAAATATCTTACCATCGGAAAGACTGTTTCATACCTCCATATAGCCTTTATTGTGAGCTCATATGGGCATTCCTGTCACATGAGAAAGCCTTTTCCGTAACGTATAAAATTGTTTTCTAAGATATAAGGCATGCGATATGCCTATATCCGGTGTATTATGTTGATGTGTCAAAAAACGCGCGTACGTTTACAGATGGGTTTCTGTTTGAGTCTGGGCGATTCTCAGCGACTTCACGCTGTCCGAATATTCCTTCTTTATCAACTATATCGTAATTATTTGTCATGTGGTATTTCTGGTAGAGTTATATTAATCCGCACGTCATAAGCGTAAGCGAAAGGTTGTTGTTATACAGTCCTAAAACGATACGATTAGCATCAGTGCATGAGTGCAATAGATGTATACAATATAAAAAACTCGACCATTAATCTATAATGGTCGAGTTTTTTTATTGTCATTTTAATGTTTTGCCTGATTGTAAGGATAAATATTCCTATTATCTTACACTGAACTTATATGCGACATGACTGTAGTATTTCTCTCCAGGTTTCAGATAAGGAGACGGCCAGTCTTTCTTGTTTGGTGAGTCCGGATATTTTTGTGTCTCAAGACAAACGGCAGATTGTTTCGGATATGCAATACCCTTCTTGCCTTTTATTGTCCCATCCAGGAAGTTGCCGGTATAAACCTGAATGCCGGGCTCGTTTGTGAACACTTCCATAAAGATGCCGCTTTCGGGGGAGTACAGAGATGCTGCAACCTTCTTGTCATCGCCCTTTCCGTCCTTATATGTATTCAGACACCAGTTGTGGTCATAGCCTTTGGCATTTTTGATTTGTTCAAATGTAGTATCTCCGATTGTCTCGTACAGAGCATGGCGCTTTGTGAAATCCATAGGCGTACCATATACGTCTCTTATCTCACCTGTTGTCATGAATGTGCTGTCAGCAGGAGTGAATTTATCTGCATTTATATATAAAACCATATTTGTACCAGCCTTTGACGGGTCACCGGAGAGGTTGAAATAAGAGTGGTTTGTCATGTTTACGACAGTCTCCTTGTCTGTTGTCGCCTCAAATTTCATGTCCAGAGTGTTGTCGCTCAGCAATGTGTATGTTACAGTAGCAGTGACGTTGCCGGGGAAATTGTTGTCACCATCAGGTGAGTTCATTACCAGCCTTAAGGTAGTATCATTGAGCTGCTCTCCTTCATATACCTGATATTGCCATCCTGACGGTCCTCCATGCAGACAGTGTCCATAGTTGTTTATTGGAAGCTGTACCTTTTTACCGTCGATGGTCAGCTGTCCTTTGTTTATACGGTTGGCATAACGGCCTATAGCTGCACCGAAATCGCTCGGACTGTTTACAGAGTCTGCATATTGTGCAATGTTGTCAAAACCTAAAACCACATCCGTTGGAGCATTGTTCTTATTGGGTACACATATTGAAACAACACGTGCTCCAAAGTTTGTCACACATACTTCTGCTTTCTCGTTCTTGAGTATGTACAACTGCACTTTTTTGTTGTTAATTATAGTGTCAAACTTTGCCGGGTCAAGTCCTGATTCTGTTAGATTCGCGTTACCACCGGCGCATGAGGATATTAATGTAACGACAGAACCCAATCCTAATAAAATGTTTTTTATATTCTTCATATTATTAATCGTAGATTTATTATTAACTGATTTAAAGACCATTAGCATATTTTGCGTGAACCGTCGCCGATAACAACATCGTATACTTTAGGCTCTTTACCGTATTTGGCGTAATACTTTTCTTTTGCGTCTGCAATGAATTTATCATACAACTCTTCTTTTACAAGATTGATTGTGCATCCGCCGAATCCGCCGCCCATTATACGGCTGCCGGTAACACCATTTTCTTTTGCTATGTCATTAAGAAAATCAAGTTCTTCGCAAGATACTTCATATTCTTTGCTTAAACCGTAGTGAGTCTCATACATCTTTTGTCCTACAGTTTCATAATCACCGGCATTCAATGCATCACATACAGCAAGTACACGGTCTTTCTCGCCAAGAACAAAATGAGCGCGCTTGTAATCCTCCTCGCTTATCTCTTCTTTCACCTCATCAAGTTGTTCCCATGTACAGTCGCGAAGAGTCTCAAACTTAGATTCTGGATGTTTGGCTGCGATGTGTTTGACTACATTCTCACAGCTGTTGCGTCTGTCATTATAAGGTGAGCCTGCAAGTTCGTGCTTAACGCAAGAATTAAGTAATACAAGTTTATAACCGACTGGTTTGAACGGGAAGTACTCGAATTCACGGCTACGGCAGTCAAGGCGCATCAGACAGCCTTCCTTACCGAATACGCTGGCAAACTGATCCATTATGCCGCAATTTACTCCACAATAATTGTGTTCTGTTGCCTGTCCGGCAAGAACCATATCCCATTTGCTTACTTTATTGTCTCCGAAAAGATCGTTTAATGCAAATGCAAAACAACTTTCAAGCGCGGCAGAGGAAGACATTCCAGCGCCTAATGGCACGTCACCGGCGAATGCAGTGTTGAATCCTTTCACATCAACGCCCAATTTTTTCATTTCCTGTACAATTCCGTAGATATACCGTGCCCAACTTGCACGTGGTCCGTTCGGATCGTCGACTTTAAATTCCACACGGTCTTTGAGATCGATGGAATAGCACATAATCGTGTCAAGTCCATTCGGACGAATCTCTGCCATAATGCCTTTATCTACCGCACCGGGGAAAACATAGCCACCGTTATAGTCAGTGTGCTCGCCTATAAGATTTATCCGACCGGGTGACGTGTATATATTTCCTGTCTTGCCATCAAAGTGTTTAATAAAACGACTTCTTACATATTCAATATCCATAATGATAAATTTTTAAGTTATGTGTTAGTAATTCTGAAAATCGGTTTATAATATAAAGAGGATGTGTCTGTGCGAAGCATACTCTTTACTTGTATTTACACTGGAATATCCTTGTTTACATTTTTACATCCGCTTACTCCGTAATAGAGAATGTAAGCAAGCATCGCAATAACAAGCCAGTAACTTGTTATGTATCCAGCAGATGAAGCGATGAGATTCTGAATGAGAGGCATCACACCTCCACCGACTACCATTGTCATAAATATACCTGATGCCGCAGCTGTATATTTGCCCAAGCCTTCTACTGCAAGGTTGAATATTCCACCCCACATGACGGATGTGCAGAGACCGCAAAGAACAATAAACAGACACTTTACTGGAACTTCAAACATTGCGAAACCGTCTGCCGCACTATATCCGGGCATCGACATTTGGAGATTTGCCGGAAGGAATATGGCAATAAGCAATAATATTATGGCAGTTGCCGCAACCGTAATAATCTGTGCTCTTGTAGATACATAACTGCTGATAAAGCTGCTTGAAAAACGTCCTACCAACATCAGCATCCAATATATTGCGGCAATGGCGCCTCCAATGGCGGCTCCGTTTGGAATGCCTATACCTCCGTCGCTTACCGGATTAGCCAAATAGAATGTAAGCTGTGATGGTATTCCTACTTCGATACCGACATAAAAGAAAATTGCTATGACACCCAATAATGTGTGACGGAAAGCCAATGGAGAATGCTCCATCTTTTCCTTTTTGTTTTCTCCTTTCTTTCTGAGGTGAGGCTCTGGTATTGTAGCGAATGAAATGACAAGTATTGATACTGCAAACACACCCATTGCAATGAACAGCAGTGGAGATACGTCACTCATGGCTGTCTTGTCAGTTACCTGACCGATAAGAACTCCAACAAACAGAGGGGTCAATGTCGCTGTGAGTGAATTGAGAGAACCACCGGTCTGAATTAACTGGTTACCTCTGTTTCCACCTCCTCCAAGCAGATTGAGCATTGGGTTTACAACTGTGTTGAGCATACATACGCAAAAACCACAGATAAATGCTCCAAGCATGTAAATGATGAAATTTAACATTACAGACTCACCATTTACAGTAAATACAGCGGTGTCGGCTCCGACTATACTTGAAAGGTATTGTACGGCAAGACCAATAAAACCTACTGCCATTGCTAAAATGGATGTTTTCTTGTAACCTATTCTTTCAAGCATCATGCCGGCAGGAATTCCCATAAACAGATAGGCAAGAAAGTTCATCATATTACCCATCATACCTGCCCAAGAATACTGGTTACCCCAAATCAAACCAAATGGAGCTGCAAGATTTGTTACAAATGAAATCATTGCAAAGAGAAACATCATTGTTATAATGGCAATAATGCTGCTCTGTTGTTTTGTTGAATTTTCCATTTTTCCTTTAAATGTTTTTGTTATTATTGTTTAAAATATTTATTATTATAATCACTTATTTGTCAACTCCGAATTTATATATGGTTTTTTGAGTATATCGTTCATCCGGCATTAATATAACTGAGGGGAAGTAAGGGTGGTTCGGGGTGTCTGGGAAATGCTGTGCCTCAAAACATATTGCGCTTCTGCGCGGGAAAGTAGCGCCGAATTGTCCCTTATATCCGTCTGCCCAATTGTCTGTATACAATTGCATTCCGGGTTCTGTAGTGTACACTTCCATTGTGCGTCCGCTTTCTTTTTCTGTTATTTTGGCGGCAAAACTTAATTCCCCTTCTTCTTTCTTGTTTAATACATAACAGTGGTCGTATCCGGCTCCATTTCTGATTTGCTCATCATCCGCATCTATGTCCTGACCAATTGTTTTAGGTGTTCTGAAATCGAAGGGGGTGTTTTTGACGAATCTTATTTCACCTGTAGGTATTGAAGTCTCGTCTATAGGCAAATAATAATCTGCATTGATTTCGCAGATTAAGTTTTCTATTGTGGGTGTCGGATTCCCAATACCGGCAAGCGAGAAGAATCCATGGCTCGTAAGATTGATGACTGTTTTTTTATTTGTTGTAGCCATATAATCAATAATGAGTTCATTCTCATCATTAAATGTATATACAACGGTTACTTTCACTTCACCTGAAAATCCTTCTTCACCGTATGGACTTACATACTTTAACACAAGTGTCTGGGTGTTCATCTGTAATGCGTCCCACACTTTGGCGTTAAATCCATGCTTTCCTCCATGTAAGGAATTTGGTCCGTTATTTATGGGAAGATTATAGACCTTGCCATTTAGCTGGAATTGTCCCTTACAGATTCTGTTTCCGTACCGTCCTATTAATGTAGACAGATACGGCTCTGGAGAATTGATGACATCGACAATATTGTCATGACCTTGTATGACATTTGCCATTTTTCCATTTTTGTCGGGAACCATTATTGCGACTATTGCTCCTCCGTAATTAGTTATTGCAACTTCATTACCCAGTGCGTTTTTAAGGATGTACAAGTCTGTCTTTTTCCCATTTATTGTGGTCTGGAAATCTTTATGTTTCAGACCGCAGATGTACTCAGCTTCTTTTATGCTCATACTGCAATAAGTTTTTAGTTATGTCTTATTATTGCAAAGTAACTGAAAAAAAACGAATTCGGCAAAAGAAATATTCAAAAATGTATTTTTGTCCTGTGTTAAAAACCATTAAGCAAAATGCACTTGTTGTTTTACTTACTATGTTGTTGCCGTATATAAAGTAACAAATCAGAAACAATATAACTGCTACCTCCTATAAATATCATATCATCAGGTGTTGCCATTTTTTTTGCAGCAGTATATGCCGATGGCACATCGTTATAGCAATCTCCAGCTAAACCGTGCGTCATTGCTTTCCGTTGTATGTCTTTCTCCGGAATGGCTCTTTTTGACTGTGGCTTTGTAAAATAATAATGTGCATTTTTAGGTAACAGGCACATCACCCCATCAACATCCTTATCGTTTACCATACCGAAAACAATGTGTAGTTTATTGTATTTCTGTACTTGCAGTTGTCGGCTGATATAAGTCCATCCTCCTACATTGTGTCCCGTGTCGCAGATGACAGATGGATTGGAACCTATCTTTTGCCACCTTCCAATCAGTCCGGTAAGTCTGCATACATTATAAAATCCATTGTTTATTGAGCCTGTATTCTTTATTATATGTTGGTTATATAAAAATCTTACTGCGTGTAGTATGGTGTTTGTGTTTTTTTTCTGATATAAACCACCCAATTCTCCCTGTATTATTCCGAAACTTCTGGTGTTGTATGTGATGCCACCATCTTCATTCATTGTGAATGATATTATTTCGTCATTTTCATCTGCATATATAATTTCAGCATTCATGTTCTCCGCGCAGGATTTGAATACCGGTTTTGTCTCATTTGTAGTTTCTCCAATGATTACCGGTATATTGGGTTTTATAATACCGGCTTTTTCCTTTGCTATTTTTTCAAGTGTGTTTCCGAGAAAATTAGTGTGGTCGAAACTGATATTTGTTATTATTGAAAGAATTGGAGTTATAATATTTGTGCAATCCAGTCTTCCGCCAAGACCTACTTCTATTATTGCGTAATCGACATGTTGTTCTGCAAAATATTTAAAAGCCAATGCCGTTGTTACCTCAAAAAAAGACGGGTGGATCTTTTCAAATAAACTTTTTTCTTGATTTACGAATTCGATGACATATTCTTTACTTATACACTCACCATTGATTTTAATTCTTTCTCTAAAATCCATGATATGTGGAGATGTATATAATCCCACTTTATATCCGTCATTTTGTAAAATAGCAGCTAAAGTGTGTGAACATGAGCCTTTGCCATTTGTTCCTGCAATATGTATGCTTTTAAATTTTCTATGAGGATGACCAAAATGCTCATCCAGCAGATATGTATTATCCAATCCCTCTTTATAAGCTGAAGCACCGATGTGTTCAAACACCGGTGCTATATTGAATAAATAATTTACCGTTTCAAGATAATTCATTATTCTTTATATATTATGTTATGATTCTTGAATCATTGTTATTCGGAAAAGTGGAAAGTTTAATTAAAATAGCTTCTGAATTTTTCAAAGATAGACTTTTTATCTGTATCATCTCCCTTGAAGTTCTTACTTTCTTTTAGGCTTTCTATTGTTTCCCTTTCATTTTTATTTAATGTTTGTGGGATATAAACACTAATATTGACAATTATATCTCCAATCCCACTCCCATAACCATGTATTGCAGGCAGGCCTTTTCCTCGAAGTCTTAAAGTCTTACCCGGTTGTGTTCCTGGATCTATTTTTATTTTTACTTTAGTACCGTCTATCGTAGGAATCTCAACGGTATCTCCCAATATTGCGGTCGGAATATCCAGCAGCAGATTATAGATCAAATCGTTTCCGTCGCGAATGAACGTATCTTCCGGTATTTCGGAAATATAAACTTGAATATCTCCATTAATTCCATTGCGAGGTCCGGCATTTCCTTTTCCGGGGATGTTTACAATCATACCATCAGCAACTCCGGCTGGAATTTTTATCTCAACGACCTCTTCTCCTTTTATAACGCCTGTACCCTTACATTTTTGGCACTTGTTTTTTATAATTGTTCCATCTCCATGGCAGGTCGGACATTCACTCTGTGTCTGCATTATACCAAATGCTGTTCTGACAGAGCGCATTATTATACCTGCTCCATGGCATGTCGGACATGATTCCGCGTGACTGCCAGGTTCAGCTCCACTACCATTACAATGTGTACATACGACGTCCTTTTTTACTTTGAACTTTTTGGTAATTCCGGTAGATATTTCCTGTAGGGTAAGAGACACTTTCATTCTAAGATCCGTACCACGGTATTGCGGTCTCCTGTCTTGGTTGCTGCCGCCGGTATTTCCAAAGTTGCCGAAAATATCCCCGAACATGGAGAAAATGTCATCCATAGAGAATCCGCCCGATCCACCAAATCCGCCAAAGCCACTGTTCGGACCGTCAAAACCGAACTGATCATATTGCTGCCGTTTCTGAGGATCATGCAGGACATCGTATGCCTCTGCCGCTTCCTTGAATTTTTCTTCAGCCTCTTTGTTCCCTGGATTTCTGTCAGGATGATATTTTATGGCAATTTTTCTGTATGCCTTTTTTATTTCATCTTCTGTAGCGTTTTTACTGACGCCTAAGACTTCGTAATAATCTCTTTTTGCCATTTTATTGTCCTACTGCAACTTTTGCGTGACGAATTACCTTATTATTTAATGTATATCCTGTCTGAATACAATCTATAACCTTTCCTTTCTTGTCATCTTCTCCTGTAGGTATCATCGCAACAGCTTCATGATAGTCAACGTCGAAGTCTTTGCCTACGGGTTCAATCTTGTTTACGCCAATACCTTCAAGTATCTTGTTAAATTTATTATAGATAAGCTGTATTCCTTCTTTTATTGCCTTCGGATCATCGCTTTTGTCTGTAATGGCGCGCTCAAAGTCATCAAGAACAGGCAATATCGCGGTGATTGTCTTTTCACTTCCATTAAGAATGAGTTCCGTCTTTTCTTTTAGTGTTCTTTTTTTATAATTTTCAAATTCGGCAATTTTACGAAGATAGCTGTCTTTAAGCTGTTTCAACTCTTCTTCAATATTCTCGGTATTTTCAGAAGGGGAAACCTTCTCTGTGTTCTCATTCTCATTATTTTCGCTATTACAGCTTTTATTCTCAGTATCCTTCTCGTTATCTTTGACAGAATTGTTCATATTCTCTTCCGTCTGTTTTTCGATATTTATATCCTTTTCATTCATAGCTTTGATGTTTTTATTTATACAGCAAAAAACCTGCCAAATATAATATCAGACATTATACATTTTAGCTTTCTGCTCTTTTATCTGCTCATTATAGATATAGTCATCATAGTCCATGAGTTTGTCAATTGTTCCGGATGGTGTTAATTCAATTATTCTGTTCGCAACAGTTTGTATAAATTCGTGGTCATGACTTGCAAAAAGAATATTACCCTTAAATCCGATAAGATTATTGTTAAATGCCTGTATGCTTTCCAAGTCAAGATGGTTGGTTGGTGTATCCAAAATCAAACAGTTTGCATTTTTCAGTTGCATACGCGCAATCATACATCTCATTTTCTCTCCTCCTGACAGTACATTGACTTTTTTCATGACCTCTTCACCTGAAAACAGCATTCTGCCTAAGTAGCCTTTCATTGCGACTTCATTTCCCGGACCATACTGACTAAGCCATTCAACCAAGTTCATATCACTGTTAAAAAATTCCGTATTATCAAGTGGCAGATAAGCGGTTGTAATTGTAATTCCCCATTTATATGTTCCGGCATCTGGCTCTCTGTTGCCATTTATAATCTCAAACAGAGCTGTCATAGCCTTTGGAGAATGGCTAAGAAATACTACTTTTTCACCTTTTTCTATATTAAAGTTTACATTGTCGAACAATACGGTGCCATCAGAATCTACAGCCTTAAGACCTTCGACTTCAAGAATCTGATTGCCAGGCTCTCGTTCCATTTGGAAAATAATGCCCGGGTATTTTCTACTTGATGGACGAATTTCTTCAACGTTAAGTTTCTCAAGCATTTTTTTACGGCTTGTCGTTTGTTTGCTTTTTGCAACATTAGCTGAGAAGCGGCGTATGAACTCTTCAAGTTCCTTACGCTTTTCCTCTGCCTTCTGACGCTGGTTCTGTGCCTGTCTTAAAGCAAGTTGTGAACTCTCATACCAGAATGAATAGTTTCCTGCAAATACAGTTACCTTCCCGAAATCAATGTCCACTGTTTGTGTGCTTACCGCGTCAAGGAAATGACGGTCGTGACTGACAACAAGAACTGTCTGTTCCACATTGCTAAGATATTCTTCAAGCCATTGTACAGTGTCCAAGTCAAGATCGTTCGTCGGCTCATCCAACAGCAGGTTGTCAGGATTTCCGAATAGTGCCTTTGCGAGCATCACACGCACCTTCTCATTATTAGAAAGTGTGTTCATCTGTTTATTGTGGAGCTCTTCCTTTACACCAAGATTTGACAACATCTGAGCCGCATTGCTCTCAGACTCCCAACCGCCCATCTCGGCAAACTTCTCTTCAAGTTCGGCGGCACGGTTACCGTCCTCTTCTGACATTTCCGGCTTTGCATATAATGCTTCACGCTCTTTCATGTTTTTCCACAATGGTTCGTGTCCCATCAGAACTGTGTCAAGAACGCTGTAATTATCGTATTTGAAGTGATCCTGTTCCAAAACAGACAGACGTTCGCCTGGTCCTAACTCAACATTTCCCTTATTTGGTTCAAGTTCTCCGCTTATTGCTCTCAGAAGCGTCGATTTTCCTGCACCGTTGGCACCGATTACTCCATAAATATTACCTGGAGTAAATTTGATATTTACGTCTTTGTATAACACTCGTTTTCCAAATTGGATTGCAAGATTTGTTACAGTAATCATCCTTTATTCTTATTGTTTTTATATATTATGAGTGTGCAAAGTTAGTGCAAATACTGTGAATATCCAAAAATAAAGGAATCTTTTGTATATATTTGATATATATGATATTATCGGTATTTTTATTATTACGCGGATATTTATGAAACACAATATATACAGCAATTTATTTTGTCACAAAATCGAATTGCATTATCTTTGTAAGACATAAAAATAAGAGTTGTATGAGGTCAAATATGTATAAAACATCCAATGATTATGCACAATATGTTGTAACAGAAGAGTCCCCATTGCTTGAATATCTAATGGAGACTCTTGATGACAGCCGTACAAAGATTAAAGCCATCTTACAGGGGAGGGGGATAAAGGTGAATGGTAAAATCGTCACTCAATATAATTTCCCGTTAAAACCAGGGATGAAGATTTCTGTTAGTCGTAAAAAGGAAAATAACACGTTTAAAAGCAAGTATTTGAAAATTGTATATGAGGATCGATGGATCATTGTTATAGAAAAAAATTGCGGAATACTTTCCATGGCAGCCGGACATTCGTCGTTGAACGTTAAAACCGTACTGGATGATTATCTTCACAAGAGCAGGCAAAAGTGTTCCATTCATGTTGTGCACAGACTTGACCGTGACACAAGCGGCCTCATGATATATGCCAAGGATTATGAGACAGAGCAGGTTCTTGAACGTAATTGGCATAATATTGTTTACGACCGTCGTTATGTAGCAGTGGTAAGTGGGGAAATTGTAGAAGACGGTGGTACAATATCCAGTTGGTTAAAGGACAACAAAGCTTATATTACATATTCTTCTCAAACAGACAACGGAGGCAAATTTGCCGTAACGCATTTCAATGTTCTTGCAAGGACCACTGAGCATACTTTAGTTGAGTTCAAATTGGAAACGGGGCGGAAGAATCAGATTCGCGTGCATTCCGCAGATATAGGTCATCCTGTATGCGGAGACACGAAGTACGGAAACGGTGACAATCCTTTGCTTCGTCTTTGCCTGCATGCATACATATTGTGTTTCTATCATCCTGTTACCGGTGAGCGTCTTGAATTTGAAACACCAATACCGGCATCTTTTAATAAGTTGTTCAAGTAAAGCATACCTGATAAATAAACAACTATTATACACATCCATATTTTTTATCCCGTAATATAGAATTTCATTATGTCGGAATCCGGTTATGACGCTGTAAGAAATACCATAAAATAAAAAAATTGATTGTCTCACGACAACCAATCTCTCTTAACCTTAATAATCTAATACCATGAAAAACACGATGCAAAGATATCTCTTTTATGCGATATTGCAAAAAAAAAGGTATTATATATCACGTCATATAACATTAATTAAAACTATTGCCATTCCATTTAAATTTTCTTTGCACTAATATCGCATTTATCTTATCCTGTTCTTCATCTGTGACATTTGCGACAGAAGCACTGACGCTAATCTCTTCTGAATCCGGTGACATATTTGCTGTTATAAGATATGGATCCATCATGAGTTTTATGTTTTCAAATTCAGATTGTTCTATAGAGTCTGGTTTATTCAAAAATTTTTCTATACTGAATTTTATTTCTGAGATTTTATTCCATTTTTGAGTGTAAAGAGCTATGCTGCTCTCTGGAAGCGGACCTTTATACGTATGAATATAGCATATTATAGTGTCATTAACTGCAGGCAATAATTTTATTTGTATATTAGAGGCTTCGCTCAATGTCGCTGAAATAAAATCTGACGTTATTGTGTCTATTCTTGTCTTGCCTCCAAGCCTATTTGTTATTTCCGGAGTCATACCTTTTTCTATAAGATCAATACATTCCATCCTTGCTTTTTTATCCATGTAAACAATCATGGAGTCAGGCATGGTTGTCCATATATCTTTGATATTCTTTGCGGATATCTTTAGATTGACTGTTAAGAATAAGAGCATTAATAACAGTAGGATAAGTTTATTAGTCTTTTTCATTTATACTTTTATATATAATTATTATCGTGTTGCTACATTATCTGCATTAATTGCAAAATTACCGAAAAGATTTGAGTTTCTCCACCTTTCATATATGAAATGTTTTCTTTAAGAATATAAAAAACGGGATGTTCTATTTTTTAACAGAACATCCCGCTATGCTATAATAGGATAGAATAAAACTAAGGTTTATCCTTCAATGGCAGCCTGCGCCGCTGCAAGCCGTGCTATAGGCACTCTGAATGGTGAGCAAGATGCATAATTCATGCCTACTTTTGCACAGAACTTCACTGACGACGGCTCACCGCCGTGTTCCCCGCATATTCCTGTGCGCATTCCGGGACGTACGGCGCGACCTTTCTCTACCGCCATCTTTATAAGCTGTCCTACACCGTTCTGGTCAAGAACCTGGAACGGATCAACACTCAGAATCTTCTTTTCAAGATATACAGGCAGGAAACTTGCGATGTCATCGCGCGAATAACCGAACGTCATCTGCGTAAGGTCGTTTGTTCCGAATGAGAAATATTCAGCTTCAGATGCGATTTTATCGGCAGTAAGTGCAGCGCGCGGTACTTCAATCATTGTACCGATTTCAAACTTCACCTCTATGCCTTCCTTCTCAAACACCTCTTTAGCAGTCTTTAGTATGACTTCCTTCTGCTGTTTGAACTCATATAAGATACCGATAAGCGGAACCATGATTTCCGGTTTCGGATTCTTGCCTTCTTTCTTCAGTTCGCATGCGGCAGTGAGTATGGCACGTGTCTGCATCGCTGTTATCTCCGGGAATGTTATTCCCAGACGACAGCCACGGTGTCCGAGCATCGGGTTATTTTCAGCAAGACTTGCTACGCGTTTCTGTATTTCCTCAACACTCACGCCCATTTCGTCTGCCATTATCTGCTGTCCTTTAAGGTCATGAGGTACGAATTCGTGAAGAGGCGGGTCAAGGAGTCGTATGTTGACCGGACATCCGTCCATGGCTTCAAGAATACCTTTAAAATCAGCTTTCTGGTAGGGCAGGAGCTTTGCAAGTGCTTTCTCGCGACCTTCAACAGAGTCTGCAAGAATCATCTCACGCATAGCTACAATCTTCTTGTCCTCAAAGAACATGTGCTCCGTACGTGTCAGTCCGATACCTTTTGCTCCAAAAGCCCGTGCTATTCTCGCATCGTGCGGTGTGTCGGCATTTGTGCGAACCTGCAGCTTTGTGTATTTGTCGCAAAGATCCATCAGTTCCTTGAAGTCACCTGACAGCTCTGCCGCTCTCGTCGGAATCTCTCCGGCATACACCTGTCCCGTAGAACCGTTCAACGAGATGTAATCACCTTCTTTATATACAATTCCTTCTATTTCTACAGTTTTGTTCTTGTAGTTCACATTTATGGCACCGGCTCCGGAAACACAGCATTTTCCCATTCCACGTGCAACTACGGCTGCATGTGAGGTCATACCACCTCTTGCTGTGAGGATGCCCTCTGCCGCAGACATACCTGCAAGGTCTTCAGGAGAGGTCTCTATACGCACCATAACCACGCGATGACCATCCTCATGCCATTTCTGTGCATCGTCTGCGTGGAATACTATCTGTCCGCATGCGGCACCCGGTGATGCGGGAAGTCCCTGAGTTATGACCTTGGCTTTTTTCAAGGCGTCCTTATCAAAAATGGGATGGAGCAGCTCATCGAGCTTTTGCGGCTCACATCTCATCAAGGCGGTCTTTTCATCAATCTTACCTTCCTTTACAAGATCCATGGCAATCTTCACCATGGCTGTTCCTGTACGTTTGCCGTTACGTGTCTGCAGGAACCACAGTTTGCCTTCCTGTACGGTGAACTCCATGTCCTGCATATCTTTATAATGCTCTTCGAGTTTATTCTGGAGCATATTAAGCTTTTGATATATCTCGGGCATAGCCTCCTCCATAGAAGGATATTTTTCAATGCGTTCCTCCTCAGATATTCCCTGTAGTTCTGCCCAGCGGCGTGATCCTTCCTTGGTTATCTGCTGAGGAGTTCTGATACCGGCGACAACATCTTCTCCCTGTGCGTTTACCAGATACTCACCATTGAAGATGTTTTCTCCTGTCGCAGCGTCGCGACTGAAGCATACACCTGTGGCAGATGTATTGCCCATATTTCCGAACACCATAGCCATGACATTTACCGCTGTTCCCCATTCCGCAGGTATTCCTTCCATCTTGCGGTAGAGTATGGCGCGTTCGTTCATCCAGCTGTCGAATACCGCACATATGGCTCCCCAAAGCTGTTCCATGGGGTCGTTCGGGAAGTCCCTTCCGGTCTGCTGCTTGATTGCATCCTTGAACAGAGTTACAAGCTGTTTCAGTTCGTCCACATTCATCTCGTTGTCGAGTGATATGCCACGTTGCGCTTTTACATTCTGTATTATAGCCTCAAACGGGTCGATGTCTTCTTTGTTGACCGGTTTCATTCCCATAACGACGTCGCCGTACATCTGCACGAAGCGGCGGTAGCTGTCATATGCGAACCGTTCGTTGCCGGTTTTCCTGGCAAGACCTTCAACAACCGTATCATTAAGTCCGAGGTTAAGAATCGTGTCCATCATTCCGGGCATGGAGGCACGTGCTCCCGATCTCACTGACACAAGCAGGGGGTTGGATGCGTCTCCGAATTTGCAGCCCATCAGCGACTCTATATGTTTTACCGATTTCTCGACGTCGTCTTTCAGTAAGGCAACCACCTCGTCCTTACCTTTTTCAAAATACTCGTTGCATACGTCTGTAGTAATAGTAAATCCAGGAGGTACAGGCACTCCGATAAGATTCATTTCCGCCAGATTAGCGCCTTTGCCTCCAAGCAGGTTTCTCATGTCTGCTTTACCTTCAGCTTTTCCATTACCAAAAGTGTAAACTCTTTTTTCACTCATAGTCGATAAGATATTATTATGTTATAATTTTGAATTTTATTGTGGTTAATATTGTAATCAAAACAATATATATGTCATATTTTTTTTCACCAATATTGTTTTCTGCAAAGATAATTTTATTATTATAAAATGCAAAATTTTTTATTGAAAAATGTAATGTCGGCTTTGCATTTTATACATTGTATCATCCTATATGTCTGTTATAGCATTGCAGACCCGTAACATTGCCTTATTACGGGCGTACAGCTTCTGACTTATGATATTCAACGAGTCTTTCCGCCGGACTCTGAAGAATACATCCTATTCTTACATTCTCAGCTTGTGCAGCTTCCAGAAGCTGTGTTCTGTAGATACATGCTATACTGCCGACAATGCCAACCTCAAGTTCGGGATAGTTGTATTGCGACGTGTTGTTTCTGAAGAAGGAGCGGAAGTTTGATACAACTATGTCTGCAACACCGTCTACATCAATGTGTGAAGAGATAAAAACAGATAAAGATGCAAGAAACTTGCTTGGTGTATTTCCGCGGTATACATTTTGTATGATGTCATCTATGTCAGTAGAACATTGCTCCTCGAATTCTTTGAGCAGCGGCTTCGGGAGTCTGCCTTTGTAAAGAGCATTAAGGAACAGCTTGCCAAGAACGGCACCGCTTCCTTCATCTCCAAGTATATATCCCATGGACGGAACCTTGTATGTTATGTTGTTTCCATCGTACAATCCGGAATTAGAGCCTGTTCCGAGGATGCATGCAATGCCTTTGTCCCGCCCGAATAAAGAACGTCCGGCAGCTGTCAGGTCACTCTCCACTTCAGTCTTGGAGCCTGTTCCGAATATGTTCTGCAGCAATTTTTTCATTTTGGGCACGTTCTGCTGGGAACATCCGGCTCCATAATAATATATCTCAATATCGTCACTCCGATGTCCGCTGTTACACCTTTCGGAAAGAATGCCACTTTGAGCCAGTTGAGGACGTAGCTCTTTTTTCAGAATATCACAAATTTGCGACTCTGACATGATAGCCGGATTTATTCCGCTTGTTCTTATGACAGTATCGCCTGTGCCCTCCAATATCCGCCAGTCCGTCTTCGTGCTGCCGGCATCTGCTACTATTATCATGGTTTATATATGTATGAATATATAAATAAGTGTAGCATGGTTTCAGTAGCTACACCGCATCGGTTCTAATAAAATTTATAGTAATATAATAGTAACATGACGGCGATAATGACTGCAATGACTATAAACTTAATAAGACAGCTTGCTATTTTTTTCAGTATAAAGAATGCGGCAATGACTGCCAGAATGCAATAAATGTAGTATTCGAAGTTTGAACTCATAGTTTTCTGTATATTTTACTATACACTTATATTATGCGGCAAAATTACACTTTTTTTTTCATCTGCCGTATTTTCATTACGGCTTTTTTGTCAGTTCAATCATTGATATGTGGATGTATAAACTAATTGCCATAATATTGTGTGCTGTTCAGATTCTGCATTTCAAAGTCCGAAGAGTGAGTGTGGCGGGCTACACTACCGATAAGACTTTGAAATGAAAACCTGAAGGACGCACATAATGATGGCAAAGATATATTTAACATATAAGTGATTTTATAATATAGGCTAATTTTGAACAGCTGCTTATATGTATTCGATGGCACTATATTCCAATTCTGTTTATGCCGTACGGATATGCACTTTGTATATTTATGCTTTTTCAATGGTAATTTTTTTTGACAGTCAGAATTCGTGAAATAGAATTTTGAATGTGAAGAACAGTTTAATCAAAATGTGTAAAAGCACATCGTAAGAACATGTATTCTTTATTGTTGCTTTCAACAAAGTGCTTTTCGCTTTATAAAAAAGCAGCTTTCATGCTTCAAAATGATGCTTTGGAGCCCGTGATATGGGCTTTTTCGTGACGTGAAACAGGCTTTATCGCGGTGCGAGTTAATATTATTCTTGATTTGAAATGTTGTAAAATATTAGTTCTCAGATACTTATACATATTGTAAAATACCTGCGCATTTGAATCCATATTTTATTTTTCTCAGAATAATACGTCTATGCGCACTTGAGAATATTTATTGTTGTATAATTATAAATAGTGATGAATAAATATGCATAAGTATATGTTCCAAATCGATTCACATTCAATCATATGCTGTAAAAATCGCATTTAACAGTCATAAGTGTCGGTTTTGCCGGCTCAACACTTCTGTTGATACTGTGTTTACGACCATGAAGAACGCAAAAGACGGTGACAAGGATATGGCGAAAATGTCAGTAGTTCACAACACCAATTTGATTTTGACATATAGCTATGCCATACAAAGTCAGTAAAAAATAGGTGTCAGAAAATACAGGAAGTCCGATATCTGATAATGAAAGAAATGTTCTTATCTGCATAAAGTCAATAATCCGAAATTAATGATGAATTATCCTAAATAGTAGTCTTAATTGTTTTAATCTCGAAATTTATCATTAATTTTGCATAAGATAGGGTATACCCGCAAGTTTAATGCCTGCTCTTATTGCACATTTTTGCATTACCATTGCATAAGACAAGCTTCGGCTCGGCAGTATCAAGTCTGGTAAAACTTCGTTTTCCCGTCTTGCTGTTGCGCTCGCCTTGCGTTATCTTTGCATAAGACAAGCTTCGGCTCGGCAGTATCAAGTCTGGTAAAACTCCGTTTTCCCGTCTTGCTGTTGCACTCGCCTTGCGTTATCTTTGCATAAGACAAGCTTCGGCTCGGCAGTATCAAGTCTGGTAAAACTCCGTTTTCCCGTCTTGCTGTTGCACTCGCCTTGCGTTATCTTTGCATAAGACAAGCTTCGGCTCGGCAGTATCAAGTCTGGTAAAACTCCGTTTTCCCGTCTTGCTGTTGCACTCGCCTTGCGTTATCTTTGCATAAGACAAGCTTCGGCTCGGCAGTATCAAGTCT
>ERZ827088.37-NODE-37-length-164256-cov-9.529997_pt1 | contig 164256 bp, 127 predicted proteins | sample MGYA00519922_ERZ827088 | MGnify/ENA primary metagenome ERZ827088 (study PRJEB31778, sample SAMEA3449254) | human gut metagenome | biome: human gut; feature: human-associated habitat; material: faeces | place: United Kingdom | collected 2010/2012 ... | reverse complement strand
CCAGCACTTCCTGGAGGGAATCAACATCAAGACGGGACGCTATCTCATTGCGGATAGCACTGACTATCTTGTAGTTGGTTATGGGGAAGGACGGATTTATCATAATCCAGCAGAACATCTGGTAGTGTATGTTCCCGTTCAGATGTTCCACCAGCTGCCTGTCAGAGAATCCGGTGTATGCCTTCAGGACCATAAGGGCAATCTTTGCGCAGGGACTGAATATATTCCTGCGCCCCAGATGCTGGTCCGACAAGCCCACAGTCTTTGCTATATGCTCAAATGGAAATACCGAATGAAGCCTGCCAAGCTCACTCTCATGAAAACTTTTGCGGTATCTTTCCAGAATATCAAATTCTGTAAACCCCAAAGTAGGGTGAATTTCTGAAATATTTTGTATCTTAGCCATATCTTAGTCAGGGTATTTCCCCCGTTTTGGCTGCCAAACCTTATTTGCGGGGGAATACCTAAAGATACAAAAAAGCCAACTAATTCGCAACATTTTATGTATGAATTAGTTGGCTGATTTTATAGTATTTACTGAATGTCCCGAATTATCTCCGGGGACTCGAAAGAGAAAATAAACGATATGCCCGTTTGGAAAACCCGGAAACCGAAGAACCTCAGATTTTCAATTTGTTCGTCGAAGAAGAGACAAACCAAATGCTGCAGACTGCCATCGGCCAACTGCCGGAACAAAGTGCCCGAATCATCCGTCTGGCTTTATCCGGTTTGGAAAACAAAGAAATCTCACGTCTGCTGAAAGTATCGGTCAACACGGTGAAAACCCTCAAATACAGTGCAATCCGAAAATTAAGGGAACATTTTCAAAAAAAAGCTATTTAACAAATCAAAGTCCGGTTCTAACGGAAAAACTTCAACCTGTTAAATAGCTTTTCTATCAGGCAAACCCTAATTCTTAATTCATCCGCATAGCTCTCATAACTTTACCACCGCTTCGTCTCTCTCCTTCTTTATTATATTTTTCTTCTTCCATTTTGGATTTATCAGCACCAAGCGTATCCCCTATTTTGGTTTGCAGCCGGGCTTTAGAATTCATCAGATTGGCTTTTGTAAAATAATCGGAAGTATTCAGGCATACTTCGTCAATCCACTTGATACCTTCCTCTACTAATGCCTTATCGTCGCAAAGTGTCAGGGCCTCGATATTGTTCTGGAAATAATGCTGGTCTGCTCCAGCCCGGAACATATTATAACTCAACACTTCCTTCATTTTATCCAGCATACCGCGGAAATCCCCTTTACGGATATAAGCAGCCGTATAAAGCTGTGCCAAAGCAGCCGGAGCCCCGGCATAATCGACAGAAAGCAAGTAACCGATCAGTTCTTCGTTCCGTTTTTCATCAAAAACCTGATCCATACCCGGACGCCAAGCTGCCAGTCTCATGGTTGCTCCCATAATACTGTTATCCAGCTTATAGTCGACCACCTCTTTACCGGCCACGGCATAAAATTTGTCCCGGCTCTGCATGACTTTTTTCAAAGGTTCTGACAACGGATCACTGACATACTTTTTCACCAGCTCCCAATTCTCTTTGGTAGCCAACTGTTCTTCTGAAAGCGAATTCAGGTATTCGGCTGCCACCTTACCCTGCTCTTCGGCCATATAGGCAGCGGATAAGGCAGCCAGATAGGCAGATAAAAACTGTTCACCTCTTTCTCCGGCCTCATAACGTTTGATCATGGCGCTCAGGTTATTCTGCGGATCGTTGGCCAGCTTGGCTCCTGCAATCAGCCAATCGGCCGATCCGGCCCCTACCATCCGGTGCACCACCTGTTGGGTGGCCGGGTCTACAAATACCAAGGTAGGAAATGCTTTCACCCCGAACCGGTCTTTCAGGATCACTCCGTCGGCATCCTTCTCCATATCGTATTTGGCACATACAAAATTGGCATTGAAATAATCCGCTACTTCATCCCGGGTAAATACATCTTTAGCCAGCATCTTACAAGGACCGCACCAGGAAGTGTAACAGTCCACAAAAATCAGCTTCTTTTCCTTTTTAGCTTTTTTGATGACCTTTTTCCATTCTCTGGTCTGTTCAAAACCGATACTCCGGTTCTGAGCCTCCACTCCCATCATCACTCCTGCCATTAACAGGGTCAATAAAAATAATTTTTTCATATGTATATTCTTTTTCAATGTAAATAATCCGATACTCCGTAGAGTGTGTCAAATTTACCTAAAATTACATTCCCATCGCCGGCATGGCCACGCTCTCCTTCTTTTTGCCGCTCACCATCTCCTCCAATTTATCCATCAATGCTTTGTCTCTCAGATTTTTACCGACGATCCGTCCTTCCTGATCCAAGACCAGAATATAGGGAATTCCAGAGAATTGATACAATTTCATCACATCCTTACCGGCCTTAGGAGCCTGCACCTGAGCCCAAGGCATATTTTCCTCTTTCATTGCTTTCCGCCAGGCGGCGCCATCTTTGTCGATAGAAACGCTCAGGAATTCGACACCCTTTTTGTTATAGGCCTCGAAAGCCTCTTTCAAATGCGGAATTTCAGCCCGGCAAGGACCACACCAGGACGCCCAGAAATCCAATACCAGAATTTTTCCTTTAAAGTCTTGAGGTCCTAAGTTCTTGCTCCCATCCGGAGTCGGGCATGAAAATTCGGGAGCCACTTTCCCCTCGGTAAGACTTTCACGCAAAGCTTTTACCTCGGCCATATCCGCTTTATATTTTTTCAATGGCGCATAATCCGGATTTTTAGCTTCCAATTTGGCCAGAACCTTTTCAACCAGCTCCGCATTCTCGTTTCCGCGCAACATCGGCAACACCGCCAGCACACTGTTCCGGTCAGCATAATGCTCTGCGATATACTTGATCCGGGCTCTGGATTCATCGCTCAGCATATCATAAAATTTCATAGAAGTTTCCTGTTTTGCCTGGTCATCCAATCCCTGAATCCGATACACACCCTGCGAAATCCCGATCATTAGCTGATAACCCCGGTAGCCATCCCAGTTCATCAAATTCATCACTTCATTGTTAGGCCCACCATTGATATACACATACGGTGGATTCTTGATCTTGATCCGGGCCGTATCCATACCACGGAAATTAATTTCCAAATCCTCATCCTCTGCCCAAAACTGTACGGACTGCCATTTCTGGCACTCTAACGTATACACACCGGGACGATCCACTTTCATGGTAAACCGGTAAGTTCCGTCCTTATTTACCTTACAGGAGTCGATAATGGTCTTGTCAAAACCGTTCCGTTCCACAATCTCCATGTTATACTGATTATCCGGAAACTGCACCTTCCCTTTAATGGTGATCGTCTTCTGTTCAGTAGCAGCACAAGCACCCAACAACAGGCAACCGCCCAACACAACACTAAAAATCTTCTTCATATTCTATTTCAATTGTTTATTTGCTTTCTTTATAATCTTGTTTCAAATCATTGGCTACTCTTTCAAAATAAACCTTGAATGACATCGGTCCTTCTTTCGATTTTGCTGCAGCATCATCAAACCATTGAGCTGCCTGCATCCTCAATGCAGAGTCCTTGCACCCCCGGTTGATCCGCAATCCCCAGTTATATAAAACGAGATCACCCACTTTCCCGTTTTTCAGCTGTTCACTGCCAAGCGCAATATAAGTCTTCCAATCCCCCAATTTTTCGGCATTGGTCATGCGGGCATTTTCAATGATATCCGTTTTTCCGTCCACATCCGCTTTGGACAGACGTTTCACATATTTTTTAAAACCTTTTTGGTCGTACACAACTTCTTCTCCCTCTCCCGTGACATAGCGATTGGCCCCCAACGTCCAGACTTTCCGAATTTTTGCCTTAACTTCCTTTTCTCCGAAAAGTCCGGCAAACTCATTCCGGTTGTCGTACACATACCGGAAAATATCCGAATCGACATCGTTAATGTATTTGTTGAACATATCCCAGTTCGCTTTTTCTTTCAATTGTGCCCGCTCTATCTTCCCTAAATAATCCAAAGCCACTTTTTCAGCCTCGGCCGCCTGATTACCCATATCCAAAGCCGTCAGGTAATCTTCGATAAACTGAGATTCCCGGTTTCCCTGTACGTAAAGCGTTTGCAAAGCAATCAGTCCTTTCCCTTCCAAAGCCAATTTAGCCTGGGCGATCAAAGCATCCGCCGGCATGCCGCCTACAACACAATGTTGCAACCCGCCATTACCGTCGATGAAATTCAAGGTCGGGTAGGCCGATACCTTATACTGTTCTTTCAGTTCCATCCCCTCACCTTTCTCCATATCCACCTTTACATTCACAAACTTCTCATTAAAGAAAGCAGCCACCTCCGGATCGGTAAATACCTCTTTCGCCAACATCTTGCAGGGTCCGCACCAAGAGGTATAACAATCCATGAAAATCAGTTTGTTTTCTTTCCGGGCCTGTTCCAAAGCCTGTTGCCAGGTCCCTTTGAAGAAGACAATGCCTTCCGCTTTTTTCAATGCCTCCTGCCCATAACCGATGAAAGCATCGGCTTCCGTATAACCACCTCCCGCATGAACCAGTTTGCCGTTTCCGTTCAGGAACAGGAAAGCCGGATAGCCACGTACCGCATATTTCTCCGCCAACTCTTTTTCTTTCCCGAAATCAATTTTCAGATTGATGAAATTCCGGTTATAAAAATCGGCCACTTTGTCCAGGGTAAACACATTTTTTCCCATCATGACACAAGGCTGGCACCAAGCGGTATAAGCATCAATGAAAACCAGTTTATTTTCTTTTTTAGCTTTTTCCAATGCTTCTTTCAAACCGATTTCCTCAAAGACAATAGAACGTTTGTTGTTTCTCTTCACTTCGGCCTGCTCCCAGGCCTTTTTCCCTCTTTCCAGGAAAAGTTCCGGATTTTTAGCCAACAGAAACGGACTGACCGTACCCAAAATATCACCGTTCGGCATGAAGAAACCATAGGTCGGATACATATTCATCACCAATTTCGGAGCAAACTCTTTCCCAGCCTCAGAAGCCATATCGATACGGATGGCCACCACATGCTGTTTACAAAATTCCAGGTTGGCAGCAACCTTCTGCCATACCGCCTCTTCCTTGTCTTTTTGTTTCCGAGCCTCCGGTGTAGCGGGTTCCCGCATGGCATCCACCAAAATAATCTTATTCTCTTTCTGTGCCAACTCCGCAGCCTGTTCCCACGTCAGGTTTTGAAATACTGTTTTTTGGGCATTCCCTGTCAGTGACAACAATACCAACATCACTCCTCCCAACCATTTCATCCCAATCCTTTTTCTGTTCTTCATAATTTCATTGTTAAATTTAAATGGATAAGACTGTCACAAATAAATGCAACAGTCCCTCCATAATCATTATTTATAAAACATATCCCTGATAAGTTTGAATCCGGTATATTCCAACGGTTCTTCCAGCAACAGACCCGACATCTCATTGAATACAGCCTTGTATACTTTCCCTTCATCTCCTTTTTGTGTCGCTACAAACAGCACTTTGCCCGTCATAACGTTGTCCGAAGGATTATTGTAGATCTTGATTTGGCTGATCCGCTCACCCGCTCCGACCGTCATACATTCCGTAGCCTCCTCTTTACCGTTACGCCAAGCGTACACTTTGGTATCCGTAGCATAAAACAGGACATTTCCCCTAATACCAAAAACAAACTGTTTCGCCTCACTCATATCGGTCAAGTTACCCAGGTTCTCACACGCAACAGCCACCGGCTCAGTCGCTGCCAAATTAGCCCGGAACAGATAGAAATCACCGGTTGTCTTATGCTTCATAACTAAGCAAGTCTCGCTGTCTTTACCCTCGTTCATATATACGTATTCCAAATCCGGATCAATGGCAGCCGTATTGAAAGCTCCTCCGGCAGATACCGGTGCCGCCAAAGCTTTAGATCCGGAAATTGTGATAAAACGATTGTTTTTGGTATCAAACAATACCGCACAATTATCATGGCCGCTTATCCGCACCGGGGCGATGGCCGGAGCCGCCACATAATCATCCACTCCTTTCGCCTCCGAATACTGACTTTCACCCATCATGATATAAGCAATCGCATACACTTTATGATTATTCACCAATACATCCATACGGCGATGATCGGTTTCATACACATGTGCCTGAGGATTAACCGCATCCAATGTAACGACAGAATTGAACAATCCGGCATAGGTTGCATCTTCTCTTTCCTTGTAGGTAGAAGCATCCATAATATATGCGCCTTCATCCGAATATACATATAGATTCGAAACCGACGAATTTGTACAAATTCCGATAAACCGGGCCCCTTGCATTTTTTTACCACCATTATTCACGGAAAAATAATCCTTCACTACCTGTCCATTTCCTCCCTCCACGATGTCTTTGTCGCGGATGATCTGCAAATCGCCGTTTCCAGCCGCATCTTCGTCCAAAACAATCCAACCGTTCACAGCCGAAATGATAAATTCAAACCTTTGTTCATTCTGCGCTCCGGTTTTCTTATTGATAACCTTATATACCAACCAATAATCGCGCGGACTGTCTACTATACGATAATCCAAATTCCGGGTCATCGCCAAAGTATCCCCTTGTTCATAATGCTGGTACGTTCCTTGCGGCTGCTGGGGATAACGGTACCAAATAAATTCGTAATCCTCAGCCGTCGTACCTTCCTTAAATTCTAGTTCGGGAGTTAATTGAATATGTTCATTTTCCAGGCAGACCAATTTATCCCCGTTATCCGTCACACCAGGTATTGCCTTTATAACCGCTTCCCCAATCTCTTTGTAATCGTAGTTTCCCTTGTCATCAAAACAGGATGTCAGTAAAAACATCGCCAAGACAAAAGAAAATCCTATATATCTGCAAATTTTCATAACATGTTAATTATAAATTAATAGCCATTACCAAATCTCATGACCTGTCCGTCATCATCCAACCTCGGATCTTTTTCCAGAATTTCATTAAATTTACTAGCCAAATTCATATATCCCATACCAAAATTTCCCTGATAAGGCCCCAAATCCACAGTTCCCAACTGTTCAAATACAAATGCATATTTAGCCTGCGTACATTTGCCCAACCAATAATCAGCAGCCCAACCTGAGGGATCTACCCATGCCGTCGGGAAACCAATCATCATTTTGACTAATACTTCATCATACACTCCTCCGGCAAAATCTCCGGTCGGATCAATCATTAAGTCGAACATCAACGGCTCCGTCGTCAAACCTTCACGGAATACTTTACACTGAATTACCGTATCTAAACGCCCGGCTTCCAAAGTTACTTCCATCGGCAATTCGAAATTGGTTCCGGCAACAGCCGTATGTTCCTTGCCAAAAGCAAATTTCAAAACCCGATCCTTATCGGAATGTTCGCCCTGTACAGCCAATTGGATATCAAATGTTTTTTCCAAATCGATTCCCCCCTGAACAAAGGTACCATCGCCGTCAATCGTTATATTGACTGCCGCCGGTCCGGTGTAAAAATCGATCTCATCTTCCGAGCAAGCCGTAAGCAAGCCTGCGAACCCTAATATTCCTATTAATAATCTCTTTTTCATAATGCAACATTTACGTTATTGACGTTGTCCCAAATTAATCTCATCATCCGGCATCGGAAGCACATAGACAGCATTGGCAGTAGCAATCATTTTGGTATTCATCCGTTTGTGATAAAAAAACACCTGCCCTTCACCGATCATTTCCCGGTAATATTCCCTTTCCAATTCCTGTTGTAATTCCTCTTTGCTCAGATTCTTTACTTCCGTTAATCCCCGGTGTATCCGCAGTGTATTCAACAGTCCGAGTGCAGCCGGCATATCCGTATCTTTCAACGCTTCTGCCGCAATGTAATACATTTCTGCGATCCGGATAGCCGGCATCCGGTCCCGTTTCGGACTTACATATCCCTGACCCGATACGTACTCTCTATCCATTTGCCAGAATTTGGTCAACACATCCGTAAAACCGCTGTAAGTCTCATAAAGATTCACACGGTAATCGTCCGCTTCATACAGTTCATCCGGCCGTAACCGTTCCGTCAATGGGGTCGATATCTCCCGAAAATACGTTTTGATGTAATCTTCCAATTTTGTTGCATTAAAAGCAAACAGATGTTCGGAAGAGAATGTCCTGTCCCTCAGATTCACTACGGTCGTCGTGATATCTTCCAGCTTTACCCAAGGGAAAAGGCCTTTTTCCTGTTGTGCCAGAATGACTTCATGTGCTGCCTCGTATGCCATCGTCTTGTTTTGGGCATAAAGAGCAATCCGGGCTTTCAGTCCCAAAGCGGCATAATAATTCAGGTGGAAATTCCGGTTAGCCAAATAACCGTTATCCTCTCCCGCAACATCAGCACCGGTATAAACCGGATCCTCTTTCAGTAATCCTAAGGCGTCATCGACATCTGCCAAAGCCAATTCGACAAATTTGGCCGGTGTCAGCTGAGGAGCTATAGCCGGGACAGCTTCGCGTACATATGGAATTGCCGGCTCGGCTTCCGCTGTAAAATCGTATGGAGCAAACAAGCGTAAAAGATCGAAATGCATATAAGCCCGTAAAGCCAAAGCTTCCCCTTTCACCACTTCATAATAATCACCCAAAACTTCCCGTTTCAGATCTGTATATTGGATCAAGGTATTCACATTCGCTATGTTTTCATACATCTTATTCCAAACAACGTCGATCAACGCCTTGGACACACTCTGCTCATAATTATAATTCAATAAATAATTGTAAGCTGAATAATTTGTCTTCAAAGTAGCTCCATCTCCCCATTCCTGTCCCAATACGCCTACCATACCGAATGTCATTTCCCGGCCATAAAGCCCGGACTGGGATAAACCGATGTACACTCCGGCCAAAGCCGATTTAAATCCGTCTATCGTAGAGAACAATTCCTCCGCCTCTTCTTCCGTTTTGGGCTTCACGTCCAGCCAATCATTGCACGAAGTGGCACTCAACAAACCCGCAACCAGCAGGAACACCACTTGCAAACGGTATATGTTTTTCTTCATCATATCTGTTTTTCTTAGTTATAATCATTATTATCCGTTAGAAAGTAGCCTGCAAAGAAAAAGAACATGACCTCGCAAAAGGATATTCAATTCCTCTTTCAGCCTTAATGGTAGAAGTCCGGAATACGTCATTCATGTAGAATTGCAATTTCAAGCGTTCAATCCCACTCTTCTTCAAAAAATTACAATACCTGAAATCGTACCCGACATTCAGAGAGGTCATCTGCAATTCCCGGACATCCTGCACAAAGCGGGAAGTCGGACGGGTCAAAGCATCATTGGGATTGAACCGGCGGTATTTGGCAGGCACACCGGGAGTTGTCCAACGATCGTCAAGCACCCGCTTGTCCACATTGTACTGGATATCCACATTCTCTACTTTATCCACCAAGGTCTGGTTGTAATACTGACCGCCCAGTTTGTAATAGAAAGACGTATTTACACTAAAACCTTTATACTCGAAGTTAAAGCCAAAGGTACCGCTCAATTTAGGCTGTTTGTCGCCTACGACCACCTGATTTTCAGCCTTCCATCCGTAAACCATTTTTCCGTCCAAATCCAGGAACACTTCTTTTCCGGTAGCAGGATCGATTCCCAAGGAACGTACCGCCCAGATTGCATCCATAGACTGGCCTTCGGCATACCGTACAGAGGGTTTGGTTATGCCGGAATTTTCCTCTAAATTCGGATTTCCGCCGCCACCGTTGGCTTTCTCTTTGTCACGCTCATTGTTCATTACAGACAATGCATCCGAAATCTTGGTGATCCGGTTTTTATTGTGCATACCGGAAGCAAAAACGGAAAGATACATGGCTTTGTCGTTATTTTTCAACACCCGGTAATTTACTTTAAATTCAACCCCCTTGTTTTTGGTTTCGCCCAAGTTCTCCGTATAGGAAGAAAAACCGGCAGAAGGCGGCAAAGATACCGGAGTCAGCAGGTTCTCGGTATTTTTCACATAATAGTCAAATGTCACATCCAAGGCATCAAACAAGGTCAGGTCTACTCCGAAATTATTGTCCCGGGTCTTTTGCCACTGCAAGTCCGGATTGGCCAAGCCCAGCAAATAAGAACCGATGATATTATCATAGACCTCATTGTAATATTTATAGGTAGCCATAGCCTGGTAGGAATTGAAGTTCTGAGAGCCGGAATATCCGGTGGATGCCCGGAATCGCAACTGATCCAATCCCTCCAAATCTTCTAAGAAATGCTCCTTGTGTACGTTCCAGCCGATACCTGCCGACCAGAAGTGTCCCCATCTTTTATCGTTTCCGAACAGAGAAGAAGCATTTGCCCGATAAGTCGCATCCAATAGATAACGGTTATCGTATGAATAGTTGGTCGAAATCAACGCACTGGTTTCCCTGGCCAGAGACTCGCTTCCGGTTGGTGCACCGGTAGCATATTCCTTGGCATGAGTGATGTAATCCATCTTATCGTTGGCAAAACCTCGGGCCGCAAATTCCACTGAATTGTATTTCTTTTCGCTGAAACTCCACTGTGCATTGACGAATACTAAGTGACGGCCAAATTCTTTGGAATAGTTGGCGGATAAATCCGCATTGTATTCAAAGTTCTTTCCGTTTCCCATACTATAGCTGCCTCGCTCAAAATATTCTTCAGAATTAATGTCTATATCCTTAAACATGGTATGATCGCGCGGATAGAAAACTTCAGACTCATCTTTCCGGTTAACGATTCCCAAACGGCCCTTGAAACGCATACCCGAGAATGCCAGCCATTCTACATAGAAATTATTGGTGATGTCTGTATAGGAACTCTGGTTCTTGGTATTGATACTCGCATTCGTCAATGGGTTATAAATCGGTTTGGTCCCTTGATAATTGGCAAGCTCATAATCCCCCATAATCTCTTTAATGGAACCGTCTTCGTTATAAGCCCTCCAATAAGGATTCAAACGGGCATATTCGGAAAAATTACCATAAGGAGATTCTTTAGCCTTATTAAAGGTAGCCGACAGTTGTTCCTGGAAAATCAGGGATTTGTAGCGATATTGCAAATTAAAGCCAACTGAAATCGTCTGCCGGTTAGAACCTTTCATAACACCGGCCACATCGTTGTACTGAAAATCCACACCATAACGTACGGCATCGTCTCCCCCCTCGAAAGTCAAGGAGTGTTTATGCCCGACACCAACCCGAAGCGGTTTGCTCAACCAATAGGTATCTACTCCTCTTAACACCTCATTATAATAGGAATTGTACTTTTCGTCAAGTTGCTGTTGTTCTATCGGATTACCGCCGGTAGAGGTATAAACGCCCGCCCTTTTTTCTATTTCCAATTTCTCCGCTGCATTCGCCAGATTGTAACTGGAAAGATCAGGCATCTGAAGATTCAGGTTCCCGGTATAAGAAACCCTCATTTTCCCTTTTTCCGGTGCCAAGGTTTCAATCACAACCACACCGTTCGCACCTTTGGAACCATACAATGCCTTGGCCGTGGCATCTTTCAACAAGGTAATGGAAGCCACCCGGTTCATATCCATATCCATCACTTTTTCAATGGTCTGTTCAAAACCGTCTACGATAAACAACGGCTGATTCGGATTGGTCTGGTATTTATCCTTCATATCCGTAAAGCTGGAAGCTCCCCGCATCTGGATTTCCGGAACCCGGTTCGGGTCAGAACCGAAATCATTGTTCTCCAACACCTGAAAAGAGGGATCGATATTTTTCAACGATTGCAGGATATTCTGATTGCCTACCCGCTGCAGTTCTTCTTTCTTTATCGTAGTTACGGCACCGGTGTAGCTGTCTGCTTTACGGGTAAACATACCGGTCACCACCACTTCCTCCATTTCCGAGGTCTGAGGTTCCAAATAAACTGTAACCTCATTGCTTTTCCCTAGTGTGATCTTTTGGGGAGCATAACCGATAAAGGATACTTCCAATTCGGTATTGTCTTCCAACACCGACAATTGGAAAGCCCCGGTAATATCAGTTGCAGTACCAATGTTCGTACCTTTGATTTTCACTGTTGCACCAGGCAGCGGCTCGTGATTTGCCTTGTCCAACACCTTACCTGTGATTTTCCGGGCTTTCTGCTGAGGCAACTGCTGTTCCCCTTTGCGAATCACCACATGATTGTTCACAATGCTGTAATTTATACCTTTGCCTCTCAGGCAATAGTCCAAAATATTACCGATTTCTTCATCCGTAAAATTCACATTCACTGTCCCTAACTGATCCACATCCTGCGTATTGTATACAAAGGCCAGATCCGTCCGTTTCTCAATCTCCGCAAACAGCTGCTTCATGCTGACATTGTCCATCTTTATACTTAAACGAGTCTGCTGGGAAAATCCGTTTGCCTGTATCTGCAAACAGAAAAATGTTAAAATTAGAGAAAGTTTAGTCATAAGGCATAATTTTCTCACTTTTTCTCTTGGATAACAAATACCCTTAAGTTTTTTTTTCATACATTTGAAATTTAGTTAATAATTGGTTTTCAATTATGCTTAAGAGAGGAAACCGCACACGGCCAAATGGACGGTTCCTCTTTTTTATTTAGCCAACACAGTCACATTTTTTCCATGGGTTGCAAAATCCAGCCGCCCCGTTCTTTTCAGTATATCAAAAATATCTTCCACCCGGTCGAATTTCCGTAGTTTCGCTGTCAAGGTCATCTGCCTCAACTCCTCCGACTGACAATCATAGGTAAAATCATACCAACGAGACAATTCCTTCATTATATCCTCCAAAGTTTTCTCCCGATAAATAAAATAACCATCCTTCCAGGCAGTATAAAGATCCGTATCCACCTCCCGGACCCGAATCCCGTCCGTCTCTATGACAGCCTGTTGTCCCGGCGTCAGATCACATTCCCGTCCTGCATCATGAATCCGGACAGCACCTTTCACCAAAGTAGTTGCCACGACCTCATCCTGATAATTCCGGACATTGAACTCTGTCCCTAATACAGTGATCCGGGAATCCCCAACACAAACGACAAAAGGCTTGCCCGCCTGTTTGGATACCGAAAAATAAGCCTCCCCTTTCAAGTGTACTTCCCGCTCATGTTCCGGGAAATGTACAGGATAATGCAATTCAGACTCCGCATTCAACCATACTTTTGTTCCGTCTGCCAATACCACAGCATATTCTCCGCCCCGTGGAGTAATCAAACGGTTATATTCTCCGGCTGTTTCTTTTGCATGCTTTTCTCCGTATACCAGTGTATTCCCTTCTTTTTTCACTGTCGTATTTCCAGCCAACAAGGTCTCTTCCGCTTCATCTCCCAACACCACTTTTTCATCGGAGCCCAACACCAGAATGGCTTTTTTCCCTCCGGGCTCGATATTTCCTTCCACAACATACGCCTGATCTTTGTCCTGATCACGACGCATAAAAACATAACCGACAGCAATCATCAATACCACCAAAGCAGCATATCCGGCTATCCGGGTCCATAAAAACAAATGTTTGACCGACATTCGGTGAAACAGACGATGTTCTACTTTCTTCCAAGCCTCCTCGGTCTGGTAACGCTGTACACATCCGGCTTGTATCCAATCTTGTCTGTATGCATGAAATAGAAGAAAATGCTGCTCTGATTCTTCCAGCCATTTTTGCAGGACCAACAACTCCTCTTCAGAAGCTGTACCTTCCAGAGAACTGATGATCAAGTGTTGTATATCGGTTTCGTTATCTTTAAAATTGTCCATAAATACTGAAATTTGTATCTAAGACAACTCTATTTTTAAAACTACTTACAGATTTTTGAAAAAATATGACTTTTTCAGTTAAAACAGTGACAACAGTCAGACTTACCCCCTTCATCTCACGGCAGAGTTAACCGACAAAGAAAATACAAGTGGAAATTTGCAGCAATAGAAAGCCGGACTCTCCGGATTATTTCCAGGAAGAATGATCTTTCTCAAATCAAGACTAGTCTGCAATTCAGTGATAACGTAAGTCGGAGGTGTTCGTGTTCGGGGACCATTGGAGCTTTGGCGAGTGTCATCTTGCTTTTTCTGAACGCCCGACCGGTGGTGTCTGAGCGAAGCGAGTTCCGCCGGTCAGTGAAAGAAAAAGGTAGACGACCGACAGAAGCGACCGGGTCCCCCAACACGAACACCGAAGACGAACAAGTAACAAAATAATTCTACATTTATCGGTGTAAGGTATATAACTGCCAAAATTTATTCATTGAGGACTTTCCAGAGTATATCTTTCAATTCGGTAAGGCCGGTTCCTGTCACAGAGGAGATAAAGACATAAGGGATATCGGGGAGATCGCACTCCATCTCTGCCATCAGTTCTTTATCGGCACAGTCTGATTTTGAAATGGCCAATACGCGTTTTTTATCCAGAAGCTCCGGATTGTATTGTTTCAATTCGTTTAACAGGATGTTATATTCCTGATGAATATTCTGACTGTCGGCAGGTACCAGAAATAGCAATACCGAGTTGCGTTCGATGTGGCGCAAAAATCGGATACCCAGTCCTTTTCCTTGGTGTGCTCCTTCGATAATACCGGGAATATCTGCCATAACGAACGAACGTCCATCACGGTAATTGACGATTCCCAGGTTAGGAACGAGTGTCGTGAAAGGGTAATTGGCGATTTCGGGTTTAGCAGCAGATACTACCGACAATAAGGTCGATTTGCCGGCATTGGGGAATCCTACGAGGCCCACATCCGCTAATACCTTTAATTCGAGAATGACCGTCCGTTCGACGCGGGGCTCTCCGGGCTGTGCAAAACGGGGCGTTTGATTCGTTGCCGAACGGAAATTCCAATTGCCCAGACCTCCGCGTCCTCCCTTGACCAGGATAAAACTTTCCCCGTCTTGTGTGATTTCACAAATCGTTTCGCCGGTTTCTGCATCCCGGGCAACCGTTCCTAAAGGAACTTCAATTGTAACATCTTCACCATCGGCACCTGTACTCCGGTCTTCACTTCCGTTTCCGCCGTCACCTGCAAATACATGGCGCTGGTATTTCAAATGGATCAGTGTCCAGTAATTTCGGTTTCCACGGACGATGACATTGCCTCCCCGTCCTCCGTCACCTCCATCCGGTCCGCCTTTCATCGTTCGTTTATCCCGGTGTAAATGGGCGGATCCCCGTCCTCCGGCACCACTCCGGCAGAAGGTTTTTACATAATCGACAAAATTCGTAGAAGCCATAATATGAAAAAGTAAAAGGTAAAAAGTAAAAAATCTTAGGCATTCAGGATATAGAGATCCGGATAATTTCTTCCCAAACCATCGTAATCCAAGCCTCTGCCCACGACAAAATCGTTTTCCAGTTCAATGCCTTTGTAGGCGATGGGTACCTGACAGACTGCGGCTTTGGGTTTATGGAATAAAGTGGCGACGATCACTTGTTTCGGATTCTTAGCATGTAAATATTCCAGCAAATGCTTCATCGATCTTCCGGAGTCGATGATATCTTCCAGAATGACGACCGTACGGTTCTGTATGTCCTCTTTTAGCCCGATCAACTCTTGGATTGCTCCGGTAGAACAGGTTCCGCTATAGGAAGCGACTTTGACAAAGCTGATTTGTGTACCCGGAATGACGATTTGTTTAATCAGGTCTGATGTGAACATAAAAGAACCGTTCAAAATACTTAAAAATAGAGGTTGGGTATCGGCTAGCTCCCGGTTCATCTGTTCGGCCATTCGGGTAATGACTTGATCGATTTTAGTAGCTTCGATAAAAGGACGAAACTCTTTGTCATGTAATATGATATTTCCCATTTTGCTAAATTGCTATCCCTTTGAGTATTTATTTGGACAAAAGTAATATTTTTAAGGCATATATGGAGGGACAAATCAGATTATATTTATTTTTGTATCGATTAGTCTGATGAATTTTACCTTATAAAACAAATATCGAATGAATCCAAGAGTAAGTATTATTATGGGGAGTACTTCCGATCTGGCCATTATGGAGAAGGCGGCGAAAGTATTGGATGACATGGGTATTCCATTTGAAATGAATGCCTTGTCGGCTCATCGTACTCCTGCAGAGGTGGAGGCTTTTGCCAAACAGGCTGCAGAGAGAGGAATAGAAGTCATTATCGCCGGAGCCGGTATGGCTGCCCATCTGCCCGGAGTCATTGCGGCCATGACACCGGTGCCGGTGATCGGGGTGCCGATCAACGCCTCTTTGAACGGAATGGATGCTTTGTTGGCTATTACTCAGATGCCTCCGGGAATTCCTGTCGCTACAGTGGCTATCAACGGAGCGATGAATGCTGGAATTCTCGCCGTACAAATATTGGCTGTCGGAGATCGGGAGTTGAAAGAAAAGATGATTCATTTTAAAGAATCTTTGAAAAAGAAGATCGTCGATGCCAATAAAGAATTGGCTGCGGTGAAATATAATTTCAAAACAAATTGATCTGAACCGACTGATATATCATCCCGTAAAGAGTTATCTATTCTTTACGGGATTTTCTTTTGTAAATATTTTTAAATTAAGTTTGTTTTTAAGTAAATAATTCATAAATTTGAGAATATAATAAGATGAGGTGTTATTGTTGTGTGGTCATAGCGTGATGCCGGCGGTATAAGGTAATTTATTTTTTGTTCGTTCTGTTTCGTCGCTTAATTTCATACCGTCGGTATTTTTAATGGAGAGTTCCCCCTTGTGGTAACGGGATGTTAGGATTTTATATCTGATGCAGAACTACAGCTTACTGCTTGTTGCGAGGTCCGGCCTGGCAGAAGTTGTATAATTTTCAGTACGATGAGATGCTGGCAATTTGGGTTATTTCTATTGTTTTCACTGGTCTCTTTGGATGTTTGGGCACAGGATTTACCTGATATTGAACGTTTGTTGGAAGGAAATGATATTCTGAATACAGAAGATGGATACGAGGAGATGGTCGATATCCTTTCTAATCTGTTGATGACTCCTGTGAACGTAAATACGGCCGGGTTCGATTCCCTCAAGATGTTGTTTTTATTGTCCGACAGTCAGATCGACCAGTTGTTGGAATTTCGAAAGAAATACGGGAATTTTCTTCATATCAACGAGTTATTGTTGGTGCCGGGAATTGGGAAGAAAGATCTGGAGAATATCCGGTCTTTCATTACTTTAGGGCATCCGGAAGTGCAGGACCGGGTGAAAGCGATAAGGTTACGTAGCCGACAGGAATTACTGACCCGTGCCAAAGTGAGTCTCCCCTTGCAGGAAGGGTATACAACCTATTCTCCGGTTGATTTCGATACCCGGAAAGAGTATGAACGCAAAGCAGATAATCGCTTCCATGGCCCTCCGGTCGGGCTGTTACTCAAGTATAAAGCGACGATCGGACAACATCTGCAAGCTGGTTTGACTCTTGAAAATGATCCGGGTGAAGGATATTTTACCCGGTATCAGAAAACCGGTTTTGATTTTTTATCAGCCCACATAAGTATTCATACAGATCGTTTTTTCCAACGGATTCTTTTGGGTAATTACCGCTTACAATGGGGGCAAGGCTTAGTGGCCTGGGGTGGTTTTACTTCCGGGAAATCGGAGGTTGTCGTCGGAAACGAGAAATCGGGCAAAGGTTTTTCGCCCTACACTTCTGCCGATGAAAATAATTATCTGAAAGGCGTTGCCCTGACTTTGAAACCCTGTCGGCAGGTAACGGCGGATGTGTTTTTTTCCAGGAAGAAAACCGATGGTAATATCGTGCAGGCGGATACACTGGCAGAAGAGGATCTGCTGTCGGTTTCTTTGTATGAATCCGGTTATCACCGTAATAATAACGAGTGCCGGAAAAAACATACCCTGGAAGAACTGACTACGGGAGGAGCCGTACATTGGAATGCACCGGCCTTTAAGCTCGGTCTGAACGCTTTGTATTATGATTTTAAACCGGCCTTGATGATCGGGGATCGTATTTATCAGCAATATAACGATACAGGGCACAAACGTTTTTTGATGAGTGTGGATTATAAAACTTCGTTTCGCGGAATATATTGGTTCGGAGAAACGGCTTTTAGCGGAATCGGTTCCTGGGCTACGATCAACGGGCTGAGGTGGGGAAATTCATTCTTATCTGCCTGTTTGCTTTATCGTCGTTACGATAAAAAATATATCTCCCATTATGCTGCCGGATTTGGCGAATATTCCAATACATCCAATGAGGAGGGGGTGTATTTCGGTACCGATATATCTCCTCTGAAAAACTTGAAGATTAATCTGTACTATGATTGGTTTCGTTTTTTCAGTCCCCGTTATGGAGCTACTATTCCCGGATCGGGGTGGGAACTGTTGGGACAGATCGGTTACCGGCATGGGAACTGGGAACATCGTTTTCGGTTAAAACGGGAGATCCATCCCGAAGATACGAAAGAAAAAATCTCTGTTCAGCGGGAAAAAAGTGAATACCGTTATCAGATCGGTTATCGGGTAACTCGTCAGTTGGAGTTAAGAACACGTTTCAGTCTTTCTCATTACCATAAAGAACAGATCAAGGAAAAAGGTTTCCTGGTCTATCAGGATTTGATTTATGCAACCCGGAATAGTCGTTTTAAAATGCAATATCGTTTGGCTTGGTTTAAGACCGATTCCTATCAGTCCAGGATTTATGCATACGAGAATAATGTGCTGTATGGATACTCCTTTCCTTCTTTTATGGGAGAGGGGTGGCGTACTTACCTGAACTTGAGTTGGAAACCGTTAAACGGCCTGACTTGTTACCTGAAGGGTGGATTTACGGTGTATCCCGACCGGGAAGTAATCGGTTCGGGAGTCACGAAAGTAGAAGGAAATAAATTGTATGATCTTGCTTTGCAGTTACGTTTTACCTTTTGAGATCATTTATTCCGGTTTGTTTTTGGCATGCAACAAGTGCATGATTTCTTCATCCGTCAATTTTTTCACGTTTGTGATGATCATATTCTCATGTAAGAAATTACCGTATTGATTACATTCGTCGATAATTCCTGCGAAAAGGGGTTGAAGCTCTGTTTTCAGAGGAAGGAGCAACAGCATCACGGCATAATTCCCTTTAAATTCCGTAGATTCGATACAGCCTTGAGCATTGTTAATGGCTGTTTCTGCTTCATTTTTCAGCGTATTTTGCTGAAAAGAGGGTAAGTCGCCGGGAACGCGGTAAAAAAACACACAGAAATACCGCAATAATAGCCCTTGGCCTCCCAGCCCTGTAGAGATAAACACACCGGGATCGTCCAGCAGAGTCGATTGTAATAACATTCTGGATTGTTGGAGCGCTATAATCGCCCATTTTTTTAAGGGAGTGTCTTGTTTCGAAAAATTTTCGATAGCACGGTATACCGAAACATCGTCCAGAGTTGCCAATACGACCAGCATTTTCTTTTTGATTTCCGGGTCGATCGTATCGTCATAGAGGTCATTGATGTTTTCCAGGTATTGTTTGCTTGTTTTTTGGTAGTTTTCAGTTCGTTTACTGAGTAAGTTTACCATTTCGAAGTATTCTTTCTGCACCTTGATATCCACTTCTTCCTCCAGGATGCTGAGGTTGGAGCCGGCCATGGCCAGTAATTGATCGATATCTTCTATTTTCTTTCCCTGTTTACTCATGTTCGATGTATTTCTCAGACAAATTTAAGCTATTCCATATAAAAAAAGCTGCCCTCGGAGCAGCTTTTTTTATATCTGTAAAGAATTAGGCCTTGTGTCTGCGTTCATCAGATACGGTCAGCTTCTTTCTTCCTTTTGCTCTTCTTCTGGCTAATACTGCTCTACCTCCGGCAGTTGCCATTCTTTCTCTGAAACCGTGTTTGTTTCTTCTTTTGGTGTTTGAGGGTTGAAATGTCCGTTTCATTGTAAAATATATTTTAGCATTATTTTCTCACTTCGGACTGCAAAAGTAGGGATTTTTTTGGTGTCTCCAAAAAAAAGTTACTTTTTTTTACCTGATTACTTGTAACTAAGCCTTGGCTGGTCTCGTATTATTACTGAAAGATGAAAAAGAAGTCTGAAAATTTGTTTTTATAAATCAAATTATTAACTTTAAGAGCGATTATCCTGATATGAGACAGCTTAAGATTACCAAGCAAATTACGGGGCGCGAGTCGTACTCCATCGAGAAATATCTTCAGGAGATAGGTAAAATCCATGTTTTATCTCCCGAAGAAGAAGCCGATTTGGCAAAAAAAATCAGAAGTGGAGACCGGGCGGCAAGGGAAAAACTGGTATTGAGTAATCTGCGGTTTGTCGTTTCTGTCGCGAAACAGTATCAAAATCATGGGCTGACTTTAGGTGATCTGATCAATGAAGGAAATGTCGGATTGATCAAAGCGGCCGAATGCTTCGACGAAACCAAAGGATTCAAATTTATTTCTTACGCTGTATGGTGGATTCGTCAGTCTATCCTTCAGGCAATAGCTGAAAATGCCCGGCTTATCCGGTTGCCATTGAATAAGATCAGTACGATCAATAAGGTGAATCGGTGTTATACTTTGTTGGAACAAGAGTTCCAACGCGAACCGACAGAAGAAGAGATTGCAGAGAAAATGGATATGACGCCTGAAGAGGTAAAGGAAAACATGAAGATCGCCACGAAGCCGGTATCTATGGATGCTCCTTTGACGACCGATGAAGAATCTATTTCCCTCTACGATGTATATATCGCTCCCGATCCTTCTATCCAGGCTCCTGAAAGTTCACTGAATCAGGACTCACTGAAAACCGATATCGAACGTTCGTTCGCTGCTTTGTCGGTACGTGAAGCTACTATTTTAAGTATGTATTATGGCCTGAACGGATATTCCTCGATGTCACTCGAAGAAATCGGAACGAAATTAGGTTTGACGAGTGAAAGAGTCAGACAGGTGAAGACTAAAGCGATCCGGAAATTGAAAGAGGTGAAGAACAACAAACGGCTGAAGACCTATTTGTAAAATAAGGATAGAATCAGGGATGAAAGATAAGCTTTCATCCCTGGTTTTTTTTAGAAGAATGCGGTGTAGATCACTACCAATAAGATACAGATGATATAAGCACAAATATTGAATACTTTGTCTGTTTTAAACATATCGGCAGTCAGTTTGATCGCTTTCGGATCATCATCTGCGGGATTACTGCTCAGGCTGACCATAAAGATCACTACAATCGTCAACAAGGTTGCGTAGAACATTTGGTCCATGAACGGCATCTCGAGTGGTAAGAGTTTAAAGATCAGAGCGATTGGAATGGAACAAAGTACACCCCAGATCGCTCCTTTGTTCGTTGCTTTCTTCCAGAACAATCCCATTAAGAATACAGCCAAAATACCCGGGCTTACCAAACCGGTATACTCCTGAATGTATTGGAACATCTGATCGATACCTCCCAATAGCGGGGCCAGACATACGGCTATGATCAAGGCGATACCGGCTGTTAAACGGCCTACGTTGACCAGTTTTGTTTGCGAAGCTTCGCGATTGATATATGGTTTATAGATATCCATCGTAAAAATGGTGGAAGTTGAATTCAGCATAGAAGCCAGCGAAGAAACGATCGCTGCAGCTAAGGCGGCTAGTACCAGTCCTTTCACACCGACGGGAATGAAGGTACTGATCAGCCAGGGATAAGCATTGTCATTGTTCAATGCGGTAGAACCTGCAATTTCGAAAGCACTTCTGGCGCCGTACAGGTCTTCGGAATACATTACCCAGGCAACGATTCCCGGAATAACTACGATGAAAGGAATCAACATTTTCAGGAAGGCTGCAAAGGCGATACCCCGTTGTGCTTCTGTCAGTGATTTGGCTGCCAGGGTACGTTGGATGATGTACTGGTTGAAGCCCCAGTAGTATAGGTTGGCTACCCACAGTCCACCGATCAATACATAGATACCCGGAAGATTGTTGAACTCCTTGTTATCGCGGGAGAGTACCATATCGAATTTATCACTGGCAGCATCGGCGATGTGAGAGATTCCATTCAGGATTCCTCCGTCGGGAGTGACGTAATGCAAGGCGATTAAGGTTGTAATAATACCACCGATGACTAGCAGGGCAACCTGAATGACATCTGTCCAGGCTACAGCCGATAATCCGCCATATAATGAGTAAGCTGCTGCAAAAATAGCCAGCGCGATAATAGCCGGAACGATCATACTGCCATCTCCAACACCTACAATCGTGTCGATGGCTTTACCACCCAGGAATAATACAGAAGTCAGGTTGACAAAAACAAAGAGAGCGATCCAGAATACAGCCAGAATGGTTTTCAGATTGGTCGAAAACCGTTTTTCCACAAATTCCGGAATCGTGTAAATCTCTTGTTTGATAAAAATCGGCAGGAAGAATTTTCCAACGATAATCAAGGTCAGAGCTGCCATAAATTCATAGGAAGCAATAGCCAGACCTCCGGCAAAACCTGAACCGGACATACCGATAAATTGCTCTGCTGAGATGTTGGCGGCAATCAGAGAAGAACCGATAGCCCACCAAGGCAATGCTTTACTGGCCAGGAAGTAGTCCTCGGCAGTTTTGGTGTGTCCTTTTTTAGTCCGTGATACCCACAGACCTACACCCACTAGTAGAATCGCGTATATTCCGACGATTACGAAATCAATTATATGAAAACTTGGATTCATAATAAAATTTTATGTGATTATTAATTTAATTTACGTGCTCCTTCACCGATGTCGGCGATATAAAATGTGGCTTCCAGATGGGTTTTGTCCTTGTAGATTTTCCCTACTTCCCGGATATAACGATCGACCTGTTCTTCTTGAATCAGCGTTACGGTACAGCCACCGAAGCCGGCACCGGTCATCCGTGATCCTAAAACTCCTTCCAGCTGCTGACCTTCTTCAGCCAGGGTATCTAATTCGATCCCTGTCACTTCGTAGTCGTCTTTCAGCGATCGGTGGGAGGCATTCATCAATTGCCCGAACGTTGTCAGTTTACCTGCTTTTAAGGCATCGATGGCTTGTTTGACTCTGGCATGCTCGTGCACAGCATGTTTTGCTCTGCGGTAAACGATCGGGTCGGAAATCGAAGTACAATACTGCCCGAATTCGGTGGGCGTCAATTCACAGAGGAAAGTGATCGGATGCCGGCTTGAAATAGAAGCGACCGCCTGTTCACATTCGCTTCTCCGTTCGTTGTACTTAGAATCTGCTAATCCTCTTTTTTTATTGGTATTGGCGATGACGAGCTTATATCCTTCCATATGTAAAGGGACATACTCGTATTTCAGGCTGGCACAATCCAGAGCGATCGCGTGATTGGCTTTGCCCATGCCGACAGCAAACTGATCCATAATTCCACAGTTGACCCCGACGTAATCGTTTTCAGCTTTTTGCGAAATTTTGACCAGCTCGGTCATATCGAGGTGTACCTTCGTGACATCGTTCAGCATCACTGCTGTGACTACCTCGATAGAAGCTGAGGAAGAAAGACCTGCTCCATTCGGAATGTTTCCATAGTACAAAAGATCGTACCCCCATACGTCGGAGCCCCGTTCTGCAAATTCTTTCATCACGCCGATCGGATACTTGATCCAGGCGGTAGGTTTGTCTTCGAAAGCGTTTGCATTAGCGGTGTAAGAACGATCCATATTTACACTCGAAAAACGATTTTGACGGTCTTCACGCTTCGCTATCAAAAGATAGGTCCCGAAGCTCAACGCACAGGGAAAGACCAGCCCTCCGTTGTAATCCGTGTGTTCCCCGATAAGGTTCACCCGGCCCGGAGCAAAGTAGGTATGCTCCGCTCGTTTCCCATAGATTTCTTCAAATCTATGTTCTAATTCTAGTGTGTTCATATTTATTGTTAGTTGTGTTCTGCTCTATATGCTCTGCACGCAAATATTCGGACAAAAATATAACATTTTTTTTAGTAGCACAACTTGAACTGTTAAGAATCAGGGCTGTAGAGTCAACAAGCCAGTGCAATTTTATGCAAAAAGTTTGAAAAAACACTCCTTTGGTGTATAAAAATTCAATTTTTCCCTTGGTCTTCTATTAATCTTATATTGTACATTCCTGATGAATTCATCCGTAAGCAGTCTGAAATCAGTTCCTTTTGGGATATATTGTCTGATAAGTTTGTTTGTCTTCTCAATGGCACCTTTCTGCCAGGAAGCGTATGAATCGGCAAAGTAGACAGTGGTCGCGAGCCTTTCTGCAATCTTTCTATGGCAGCGGAATTCCCCACCGTTGTCAGTGGTTATCGTGAGGACGTGTTCTTTAAACGGCATCAGCATCCTTATCACTGCCTCTGCAACCGCCTCCGGCTTCTTTCCTTGCGGCAGCCTCCCCATCATCATGTAGTTTACGCTCCGCTCGCATAAAGTAAGTATGGCGCCCTTTTGCCCCTTGCCAACAATCAAGTCCATCTCCCAGTCCCCGAACCTTTTTCCGTCAGCTTCTTCCGGACGCTCATGGATGCTGATGCGTTGCGGTATGTTGCGCACCTTGGTTGTGCGGGGGCGCTTTACATGATGCCTGTATTTCATCCTGTGACGGCAGTGGGATACCAGTTCTCCGCTCACATCCGCCCGGATGCGGCGGTAAATCGTTTCATGGGAGACGGTCATGCCTTTGTGCGACAGCCACCCGGATATCTGTTTGGGTGACCAATCCTCGCTTACCAGAAGCCGTAAGGCTTCCTGCATCACATCGGGACGGACGGCATGGTTGCCGGGAAGACGTTCACGACGCTCATCAGATAACTTCTGCGCGTGTTGCCATTGATACTCGCCGCGCTTCGTGCTGTTGCGCCTCACCTCGCGACTGACGGTGGAGGGATGGATGTTGTTTTGCCGAGCAATGGCTTTCTGGCTTTTGCCTTCTTGAATTCCCAGATAGATTGCGTATCTTTGCTCGCGGGACAGTTGTTTATACATTGCAATACAAAAGTAATTGTTCCTGGGGACTTCGGTCCCCTTTTTTTGTATTGCCTGTTGACTCTATTCTCCGTCGGCATGCCGACGGAGAATTGCACTTCTATTGTGAATCTTCAAAGAATGGTAAGATATACACGCTATATCTTTTCATTATTGATGGTGATTTTTCTCTTTTTTATTAAAGGAAATTAATATCTTTGCGAACAGTTAGTAAGAAATTAGTTATTTTTTGTTTTAAAGTGTAAGGGATTGGTAGAGTAATTGGAATAAATAGAAGTATTTACGTATGAAACCACAGATCTATATATTGAAAAATACGCACCTCGAAGTACATATTTCTACTTTAGGGGCAACTTTAACCCGCATGCTGACGAAAGATTTGCAGGGAAAGGTTGTAGATGTGTTGCTGGGTATGGAAAAGGCCGAAGATTACGAATCGCCGGAATATATTGCTAGCGGAGCTTATCTGGGAGCGATAATCGGACGTTATGGGAATCGGATTGCCCGGGGAAGATTTGAGATCGACGGTGTAAAATATCAGTTGGCGATAAATAATGGTGAAAACCATCTGCATGGAGGATTGTGTGGTTTCGATAAAAAGATCTGGAACGTCGGACAAGCCGGTACAGATTCGCTGACGTTGACTTATTGCAGTCCCGACGGCGAAGAAGCCTATCCGGGAACACTACAGGTGAAAGTCGGGTTTTCGCTGCAGGAGAAAGCTTTACGAATCGATTATGAAGCTGTTACCGATAAAAAATGTTTTGTCAATCTGACTCACCATCCTTATTTTAACCTGAATCCGGAGGCTGCCGATATTAAACGACATACCCTGAAATTATATACCGACCGCTATTTAAAGACCGACGATTTGATTCCGGACGGGACTTTTGTTACGGCTACCGGAGATTATGATTTCACTTCGCCGGCATCTTTACAAGGTGTGATCGGAAACCAGGGAGGACTGGACGACTGTTTTGTATTCAACAATTCCGGGAAACTGATTCGAATGGCAGAACTTTTTGATGATCAGACAGGTATAAAACTTTATGTATGTTCCGATTATCCGGGAGTGCAAGTGTACACGGGAAAATTTCTGAATGTAAAGCAGGCTAAGGATGGTAAACAATACGGACCTTATGCCGGAGTAGCTCTGGAAGCTCAGTTCTGGCCCGATTCTCCCAATCATCCTGAGTTTCCGTCTACACTTTTAGTGCCGGGAGAAATTTATCGGAAAACGACCATTTATGGTTTTGAATGAATTTGAGTGATTCAAATAATATTTTATTAAAACTGTTTATAACCTACAATTATGGGAAAATATGAATTAAACAAAAACCTTGCACAGATGTTGAAAGGTGGAGTGATCATGGATGTGACTAATGCAGAGCAGGCAAAAATTGCTGAGGCAGCAGGAGCTTGTGCCGTAATGGCATTAGAGAGAGTACCGGCAGATATCCGTCGTGACGGTGGAGTTGCCCGGATGTCCGATCCGCAGATGATCAAAGCCATTCAGAAAGCTGTTTCTATTCCGGTGATGGCCAAAGTGAGAATCGGTCATTTTGTGGAAGCTCAGATATTGGAAGCCATCGGTATCGACTTTATCGATGAAAGTGAAGTATTGACGCCTGCCGACGAACTTTATCATGTAGATAAAACAGCCTTCAAAGTGCCGTTCGTATGTGGAGCACGTAATTTGGGTGAAGCTTTACGGCGTATCGGTGAAGGGGCTGCTATGATTCGTACCAAGGGAGAAGCTGGAACCGGAAATGTCGTTGAAGCGGTGACTCATATGCGCCAGATCAACGATGATATGCGGCGGGTGAAAAATGCCGGAATGGAAGAATTGATGAGTCTGGCAAAAGAATTCGGAGCTCCTTATGAATTAGTGAAATATGTACACGAAAATGGGAAATTACCTGTCGTGAATTTTGCTGCCGGTGGTATCGCCACTCCTGCCGACGCTGCCTTGATGATGCAGTTGGGCTCCGAAGGGGTATTCGTAGGTTCCGGAATCTTCAAATCCGGTGATCCGGCAAAACGGGCAAGAGCTATTGTTCAGGCTGTTACCTATTATAACGATCCGGTGAAATTGGCAGAACTGTCGGAAAACCTCGGAGAGGCTATGTCAGGACTCGAGATTAAAACATTGGAGAATAAATATGCTGAGAGAGGTTGGTAAATCCGATATATCCATTTAAACTCAGTAACTTTTTACATGAAAATAGGAATTTTGGGTTTTCAGGGTGCTGTCATCGAACACCAGCGACACATCGAACAATTGGGGCAGGAAGCTGTCGTTGTCCGCTATACGGAACAATTGGCCGAGATCGATGGTATTATTTTACCCGGAGGGGAGAGTACTACCATGGGAAAATTACTAAACAGGACCGGAATGATGGAACCGTTCCGTGAAAAAATTCAGCAGGGGATGCCGGTTTGGGGTACGTGTGCAGGCATGATCCTGTTGGCAAAGGAGTTGGATCAGGATCCGGTTGTGCATTTGGGAATGATGGATATCACGGTCAGACGGAATGCTTACGGTACGCAAATCGATAGTTTCGATACTCAGGTGGTGATTCCGGAGGTAAGCGATGAACAGATTCCGCTGGTATTTATCCGGGCTCCTTATATTGTCCGTACAGGAGAACGAGTAAAAGTATTGTGTGAAGTGGAAAGACATGTCGTCGCTGCCCGCGAAAAGAATATGCTGGCGACTTCTTTTCATCCGGAGTTGACCGGAAATGCCGCATTTCATCAGTACTTTATCGGTATGTGTAGCGGTAAGTAAAAAAGCCTGTTCCCTTTCTGAAAATATTCGTTTCGGCAGGGAACAGGATTTTTTATTTTTGTTGTACTAATTCTTCGATGGTAAGCGTAGCTGTACCGACTTTCTTCACGACGATACCTGCTGCAATATTGGCTGTTCTCATCGCTTCGCTGATTTCAAAACCTGCCGCCAGGCAAAGTCCGAGTGTCGCTACGACAGTATCTCCTGCACCACTGACGTCGAAAACTTCTTCGGAATGGGTCGGGATATGAATGGGGGGAATGGGACCGATCAGGCTCATGCCTTTATCACTGCGGGTGACTAGTAAGGCGGTCAGGTGATTGTTCGTAATCGCTTCCCGGGCTGCTTTTTCAATGGCCCGGTCGGTATTGGGTACCGTATAACCGACGATATCACTCAGCTCTTTAACGTTGGGAGTGACGATATCGGCGCCTGAATATTTCTCCCAGTTTTTCCCTTTGGGATCGATAATGACTTTTTTATCGTATTTGTGAGCTAACTTAATCAGATAACGGCATAAATCTTCGGATATCAAGCCCTTGCCGTAATCTGAGATCACCAGGATATCGTATTCCGGTAAAATCCGGCTGATCGTGTCCCGGAATAGCTTTTTATTGTCCGCATTCAATTCGCTTTTATCTTCATAGTCTACCCGGACGATTTGCTGTTTTCCGCCGATAATCCGTGCTTTGGTGATTGTCGGGGAGGAAGTTTTCAACAGAAAGGTGTCGATATTTTTGTGGCGGCTGATCCGTTCGATTTCTTTACCGAAAAGATCATGGCCGATAACACCACATAATAAACTATGTCCTCCCAGACTGACAATGTTGTTGGCGACATTCGAAGCACCTCCCAACCGGGATTCTTCTTTTTGAATGTTGACGATGGGGACCGGAGCTTCCGGAGAGATACGGTCTACTTTGCCGAAATAATATTTATCCAGCATGACATCTCCGACAATCAGAATTTTACTGTTTGAAAAATCTAACATCTTAGGCTAATTTATTCGACACCTCCGAATTCCATCAGGTAGGCTTTTATGAAACCGTCGATTTTACCATCCATGACTCCGCCGACATCGGAGGTCTGAAAATTAGTCCGGTGATCTTTTACCCGGCGGTCATCGAAAACGTAACTCCTGATTTGTGAACCCCACTCAATTTTTTTCTTATTACTCTCGATCTTCTGTTGTTCTGCCATCCGTCTTTGTAATTCCATATCATACAACATAGAACGCAACAGACGCATAGCGTTTTCACGATTGTCCAGCTGAGAACGGGTTTCGGTATTTTCAATCAGGATTTCGCGGGTTTCACCGGTATCCGGATCTTTGTAATTGTAACGTAGGCGTACACCCGTTTCTACTTTATTTACATTCTGTCCGCCGGCTCCTCCCGAACGGAAAGTATCCCAACTGATATCCGCCGCATTGATGGCTATCTCTATTGAATCATCCACCAATGGTGTCACGAATACAGAAGCAAAAGAAGTCATTCGTTTACCTTGGGCATTGAAAGGAGAGACCCTGACTAAACGATGGACGCCGTTTTCACCTTTCAGGTAACCGTAGGCGAAATCGCCTTCCAGCTGCAACGTAACCGTCTTGATTCCGGCTTCATCGCCTTCCTGAATGTTACTGACCGTCAATTTGTAGTTATTGGCTTCTGCCCAGCGCATATACATTCGCATCAGCATGGAAGCCCAGTCCTGGCTTTCTGTTCCACCGGCACCGGAATTGATTTTAAGGATGCAGCTCATCTGATCGGCTTCACCCCGTAACATATTCTTTAATTCCAGCTCTTCCACCAATTGCAGGGTTTCTGCATAGTGGGTATCCACCTCTTCTTCGGTAGCTTCGCCTTCTTTGGCGAAGTCAAAGAGGACGTTCAGGTCGTCTACCGAACGGGATACAGCTTCACAGCCTTCTATCCAGCCTTTCAATTCGCGTACCTGTTTCATCACCTTTTCCGCTTGCTTCGCATCGTTCCAGAAATCAGGAGCTTGGGTACGCATTTCTACTTCTTCGAGCTCTATTTTTTTACGATCGATGTCAAAGATACCTCCTCAGAGCGCCACTGCGTTCTTCAACTGCTTTCAGTTGATCTGTTGTTATCATAATATCGTTTTTTTTTGTGTGTATATTTTATGCTGCATATCATCCGGTATGCAGCATAAAATGAATTATTATTTCCCGGCTTTGTCCGCCGTATCCTTCATCAACGGTTTATCGGGAGAAATATGTGAAGGATTATATAATCTCAATACTTTGTCCTGCAATTCCTGTGCCAGTTCTTTTTGTCCTGCCTGGGTGGCAAAAGCCAATAATTGCTTGATCACTTCGATGCTGAGTCTTTCCTCTTGTTGTATACTCGGAGTATTGGCAAATTTCGGCTCGAGTGAATTGGCATATTTCAACATCTGATAGTTGTTCGTTGCCAGTTCGTTGAGCAAGTGGTTCGCCTTTTCGGTTTCTCCCAGTTCGTAATACATCGGTATATAGAACAGCATACTATTGTCTGCCGGTACCTGATACAGTGGAATTTCTTCCAATGACTTATCCAGAACGGCGACCGCTTCGGCTTGTTTACCTTCGTCATACAGTTTCTGGGCCAACCGAAGGAAGGTATTCCGGTATTTCATGACGGCGATGGTCTGATCGTGGAAGAAGTCGATGTTTACTTTCGGATCTTTGATATTTCCCCATTCGAATTTATTCATGATATTATCGTAGAGGATATCGCTGTCGATCCGTCCGTAATCATAGAATTCGGCTTCTTTCGTTTCGATAGGTACGACGCGGTAGGCCGCCCCTTCGAGCTGGAAGTATTTTTCCAATCCCATATAGGCATCCGAACCCAAACCGATTCCGAAATATACCGGACGTTCCCAGTTGTTCGTCGATAAAATATCCAGGACCATCAGTTGTGATTTGGTCAAGCCTTGCATCGGCAAATGCAGTCTCAGGTCTTTGACGATCTGATCTGCATCCTGGGGTTTAACCGTCCCATTGGCGATTACTTTGGCCGAATCTACCGGAAGGATAACGTTACGTGTCGGTATAAAATCGAGTTCCTTGATATATCCCTGTAATTTTGTCTGAGGCAGGTCGCTGGCGACAAACTCCATGACATCTTTCAGGTTTCCTTCTTTGAACTGATCCCTGATCAATACATAGTCCCGTTTCCCATCCCGGTATTGTTCATGAGTGAACGAAATCGGCACTCCGGAAGATTCATAAGCTTTCCGTTTCATCTGGTCGATATACCAGGAACCGGATAACAAACTTAAATTGACGACCCGGACATCCCGCCGTACTCCTTCCACTTCTTGTACATACCACAGTGGGAAAGTATCGTTATCTCCATAAGTAAATAAAATTGCATTCGGAGCACACGAATTGAGGTAATTACGGGCATGGGCTGTCGTGGCATAACGGGCATGACGGTTGTGGTCGTCCCAGTTTTGGGCGGCCATATTGACCGGAATGGCGAACAGACAGACCGTAGTAACGGCAATGGCCGATACCCGTGGATCTATATTTTTGATCTTTTTATTCAGAAATTCCCAAATAGAAAGCACACCCAGGCCGATCCAGATGGCATAGGCATAGAAAGAACCTGCATAAGCATAGTCCCGTTCCCGGGGTTCCATCGGAGTCTGATTTAAAAAGACGATGATGGCTATACCGGTCATGATGAACAAGAGCATGACTACCCAAAAATCCTGTTTTCCGGTTTTCCCCTTCCGGTATTGGTAAAACATCCCCAACAGACCGAGCAGAAAAGGCAACATATAATATTTATTGTTTGCTTTTTCATTTTTCAAATTGTCGGGTAATTCATCCTGATTTCCCAGGCGTAATTCATCCAGAAATTTAATGCCGGTGATCCAGTTGCCGTGCATGATGTCGCCATATCCCTGGATATCGTTTTGGCGTCCGGAGAAATTCCACATGAAATACCTCCAGTACATATGCCCTAACTGATAATTGAAGAAATAACGCATGTTATTACCGAAACTCGGGCGGGTGATGGTCTCGCTGTTGACCGTATAGGTCGGACCGTTGTTTCTTCCTGCCCAAGCCTGGTATTGATTGGCAAAGTTGGGCCGGGTATCGCTGTACATACGTGGGAAGAAACCACAAAACCGTTTGTCGTATTCATAGATGGTTTTGTTACCGATTTTTTCATAGACCCCGGTTTCTTTGTTCTGATAATAGATCGGTTCGCCCTCCTTCGTCCCTACTTGGGGAGCATTGAAATACTGGCCGTAGAGTAAAGGAGCGTCACCGTATTGGTCACGGTTGATGTATGACAATAAAGAGAATACATTGTCAGGGCTTCCTTCGTCGATAGGAGGATCGCTTAATGAACGGATAACGATCATCGAATAAGAAGAATAACCGATCAGAATCACCATAAAACAAGTCAGGATGGTATTCCAGACAGGCATCCCTTTTTTCAGCGTATAACGGATACCCCAGACTAAAGCCCCGATAATCAGTAATACATAGATGATCACTCCGGTATTGAAAGGAGCCCCCATTCCGTTGACGAAAGTCAGCTCGAACCAACCGGCTACTTTGATCACGCCCGGAATGATTCCGAAATTAACTACACCCAGGATAAATACCGAAAGAATGCCTGTTTTGATAAATCCCCGTACGGTGGGTGTATATTTTTTGAAATAATAAACAAACACGATTGCCGGGATTGCCAGCAAGTTCAATAAGTGTACTCCGATAGACAGTCCGATCAGGTAAGCGATCAGGATCAGCCAGCGGTTGGCATAACGTTCGAAAGCGACATTTTCCCATTTCAGGATAGCCCAGAAAACTACCGCAGTAAATAAAGAAGACATCGCATACACTTCGCCTTCTACGGCTGAGAACCAGAACGTATCTGTGAAAGTATAAGTCAAAGAACCGATCAGCGAAGCTCCTAATATCGCAAACATTTGTCCCATAGTCATTTCTTCACCTTCTTTTACAATAAGCTTACGGGCCAGGTGAGTGATCGACCAGAACAGGAATAAAATGGTCAGCCCGGAACAAATGGCCGACATACAGTTGATCATATAGGCTTGGGTATCTGCCGATGGAGCAAATATCGCAAACAACCGCGAAATAATCATAAATAACGGTGCTCCGGGGGGATGTCCCACCTGTAAGCCCACAGACGTGGTGATGAACTCTCCGCAATCCCATAGGCTGGCCGTTGACTCAGCTGTGAGTATGTAAGTCATACTCGCGATAACGAAAGTGACCCAACCGGTAACCCTGTTAATCAGCTTGAAGCTTAAATTAGGATGATCTTTGATTTTATACATATTCATTAATTAAGATAAATTTGCGATTATTATGTGCGTAAAAAATCATTATTTCCTCCGTTTTGAAGCTTTCTTGCCCTTGGGGCGTATTTGAATAAATAGACATAAAGTGTTAAGTGTCTGGTTATCAAAAGATGACTTCGTAACGAAACAACTAATGAAGCACGAAAATAATTATTTTACTCGAATTTTCCTCATTTTTTTTGTTGGAAAAAAAAAAGGTCATATATTTGCACCGTCAAAAATGACACTATCAATGATTGTCCCATTGTGTAATGGCAGCACAGCAGGTTTTGGTTCTGTCAGTCCAGGTTCGAATCCTGGTGGGACAACACTTGATTGCCCAAGTGGTGAAATTGGTATACACGCTAGTTTCAGGTACTAGTGGCTTCACGGCCGTGTAGGTTCGAGTCCTATTTCGGGCACCGACTTTGAAATTTACGGTTTCAGATTATTTCTAAAATAATCTGAAACGTAAAGGATTGGCCCAGGTGGTGAAATTGGTATACACGCTACTTTGAGGTGGTAGTGGTCGAAAGGCTGTGCAAGTTCGAGTCTTGTCCTGGGCACTGAAATAGATGAAGACATGAAAAACCGTTGTATTTACAGCGGTTTTTTTGTTTTCTGAAATTTTCGGAAACTTTGGGAAATTCGTAAAAAATTTCAACATTTGTTTTGATAAAAGTCTGCTTAGAAGCAGCTGTTTTTTAGGGTAAAAAGATTTCAATAACAGATAAAGTGAATCAGTTGATAGAGCAAAAGTTTCTGGCTTTATTCGAACAGCAATGGGGGAAGAAAGCCGACCGGACCGAGATGTTACCGGCTTCCGGGTCTGCACGTAAATATTGGCGTATATATTGGAACGGGGAGTCGTGCATTGCGGCCTGGAATCGAAATGTGGAAGAAAATCGCTTGTTTATCGATTTTTCCCGGCATTTTGCAGAGAAAGGATTACATGTACCGCAAATTTATGCGGTATCGGAAGATCGGAAGGTCTATCTACAGGAAGATTTGGGTACGCAAACTTTATTGGACGTGGTCGGGCAGGAGCGAAAAGGAGATAGTTTATCGGAGCATTCGATGCAACTTTACCGGAAATCTTTGTCCGAATTATTGCGGTTTCAGTTGATCGGGGGACAGGGACTGGATTATGCCCGTTGTGTCCCACGTCCTGTATTCGACCGGCAGTGTATCCTGTGGGACCTGAATTATTTTAAGTATTGTTTTCTGAAATTGGCAGGAGCGGATTTTTCAGAGCAGGCGCTCGAAGATGATTTTGTCAGGCTGACAGATGCTTTGGTTCAGGAACCTGCGGATAGTTTTATGTTTCGTGATTTTCAGTCGCGGAATATTATGGTCAGAGCCGGAGAGGTTTGGTTTATCGATTATCAGGGAGGACGGCAAGGGGCTTTACCTTATGACGTAGCTTCGTTATTGTATGATGCTATCGTAGTGATTCCTGATGAACAACGGGAAGAGTTACTGGATGGATATATCTGCGGATTACAGGCTTACCGGACGGTGGAGCCGGGACTATTCCGTCATGTTTTTTATCGTTTTGTATTGGTACGGCTGTTGCAGGCGATGGGGGCTTTCGGGCTTCGGGGACTTTACGAAAGAAAACCGCATTTTATCGATTCGATACAACCCGGTCTGCACAGCATTGACCGGCTTTTCCAGTCCGGTAGGCTGGATGCCGATTATGCCGAAATCAGGCGGGTTTGCAGGCAATTGCTCGAATAGCTCCTAGGCTTCGGTTTGGAGTTTATGGAATACTTCCCGGAGTGAAGGATAGGTCTGGTTCGATAGCTGGGAGAGATTGTGTATCGGATACCAGAGCACTTCTTCGATATCCTCTTCGGTCTGAGGAATAAAAGATTGACCTGAAGGGGCAGACATCCGATACCAATATGTTTTTTTCAGGAACCAACTTTCATTCCGGTAATAAATATGGAGGGTGGTGTCTAAAGGAGACAGAATACTTACTTGTTTTAACCCGCATTCTTCTTCTACTTCCCGGACGGCACATTGTTCCATCGTTTCTCCATATTCCAGATGGCCTTTGGGTAGGTCGATCATTCCTAATCGTTTGATGACCAATATATCGGAATTTTGTATGACTGCTCCTCCTCCGGCTTTGACATAGGTGAAACAAGACTTGAAAATAGTAAACAAATCCTCCGGATCTTCATCATAAAGTACGGCTTTGAAAGGGATGCCTTTTTCCAGAGTTTGGTAAATGAAATTTTTCGTGGTCATAAAATCCCGGTGCACCCAACGGATATCCCCTTCTTTTAGTAAATTCTGATTATCGGTCAATAAAAAACAGCTCTCTTTAAAAAATACTTTATACATTTGCAAAAATTCTAGTATTTAACAATACAAAAATAGATAAAAATGAATACAGTTGCAGAAAAAGTGGCATCCTATTTATTGGATATTAAAGCAATTAAATTGGAACCTACTCATCCGTTTACCTGGGCTTCCGGATGGAAATCCCCGATCTATTGTGATAATCGGAAGACGTTGTCTTATCCTGAAGTTCGTTCATATATCAAAGAACAATTTGCAGCATTGATCCGGGAGAAATATCCGCAGGCAGAGGTGATTGCCGGGGTTGCTACCGGAGCTATTGCACAGGGGGTGTTAGTTGCTCAGGAATTGGGATTACCCTTTATTTATGTGCGATCTTCAGCTAAGAGTCATGGTTTGGAAAATCTGATCGAAGGTGAGTATAAAGCAGGGCAAAAGGTCGTAGTTATCGAAGACCTTATTTCAACCGGTGGTTCTAGTTTACAGGCTGTCGAAGCTTTGCGGAATGCCGAATGTGAAGTGCTGGGCATGGTTGCCATTTTTACCTATGGCTTCCAAAAGGCTGAGGATAACTTTAAAAATGCATCCTGTGAACTGACCACTTTAAGTAATTACAATGCTATGATCGATCTGGCTGTGAAAGTGGGATATGTACAGGCTGATCAGGTGGAAAAATTGAAAGAATGGCGATTGAGTCCTGAGACTTATAAATGAGTTAAAAGAGTTATTGAGTTGCTGAGTTAAAAGAGTTATTGAGTTGCTGAGTTAAAAGAGTTACTGAGTTAAAAAGAGTTGCTGAGTAGCTAAAGTGGAAGAGGGGAATAGATTAAGGGGTTGTCGATTCATCGTGTTGGGGAAGGAAATTATTTTTAATGCTAGACTTATAATTTATTAACTCAATAACTCAGTAACTCAGTAACTCAATAACTCATCAACTCATCAACTCATCAACTCAATAACTCATCAACTCTTTTAACTCATTAAATTATGTCGACAACAAAAATTACAAGTGAGATCTTAAAAATAGAGAGTCCTATTCGGGATGTTTATGCATTACTTTCCGATTTCAGCCGGATCGGTCGTTTGGTAGAGATGGCCAAACAAATGGGGATGACTAACGGATTGGAGATGGATAAAATCTCGGAAAAGATCGAATCTACCCGTTTTACAGAAGATGCTTGCTACATAACCTTAAAAGGTATGGGGGAGTTGGCTGTAAAGATCGTGGAGAAAGAAGAACCCAAATTAATAAAATTAGGAGGGGATGGAGCTACACCTTTTGAATTTAATTTATGGATTCAATTGTTGGAGAATGGACCTTACGATACCCGGATGAAGATTACTTTCCAGGGAGAGTTGAATATGGTGATGAAAATGATGCTGAAAGGAAAACTGGAAAAAGGAATCAATCAATTGGGCGAGGGGCTGGCAAAAATCCCTTATAGTTTGTTGAGTAATTCAGGTTTTTAAAACATAATTATTTTGAAAATATCCTCAGGTGTCAGGTGCACAATCGGATATTTTCAAAATAATTTTTATTTTATGCCCTCAATTTCTGGGCATTCACGCGATTCATCTTTTCTTCGGCATAAGCTTTGGTAATCGTAATATTTTTCTTTCCTTGTGAAGGTACTTCAAACATCAGGTCGGTCATAATTGCTTCGCAAATCGAGCGTAAGCCACGGGCGCCAAGGCGGAATTCGATAGCTTTATCGACGATATATTCATAGACATCTTCGTCGAATTTGAGTGTAATCCCATCCAATTCGAACAGTTTGATATATTGCCGGATAATAGCATTTTTAGGTTCTGTCAGAATATTACGTAACGCTGCCCGGTCCAACGGTTCCAGGTAAGTCAATACGGGGAGACGGCCGATGATCTCCGGAATCAACCCGAAAGATTTCAAATCCTGTGGGGCGATATATTGAAGGAAATTCTCCCGGTCGATTTTTTCTGTATTTTGGCTCGCATTAAAGCCGACGACCATCGTATTCATACGGGCTGCGATTTTCTTTTCAATACCATCGAAAGCTCCTCCGCAGATAAAGAGGATATTTTTAGTATTGACAGGGATCATTTTTTGATCCGGATGTTTACGTCCACCTAGTGGAGGAACGTTGACGATAGAGCCTTCCAGTAATTTCAATAGTCCCTGCTGTACTCCTTCGCCGCTCACGTCGCGGGTGATCGAGGGATTATCCCCTTTCCGGGCGATTTTATCCAGTTCGTCGATGAATACAATCCCTTTTTCTGCTGCCTCGACATCGTAGTCGGCTGCTTGCAGCAAACGGGTCAGGATAGATTCGATATCTTCCCCGACATAACCGGCTTCTGTCAGTACGGTCGCGTCTACGATGGTAAAAGGCACATGTAGCATTTTGGCAATTGTTCGGGCCAATAGGGTTTTGCCGGTACCTGTACGACCTACCATAACGATATTGGATTTCTCGATTTCCACTTCGTCGTTACCGGCTTTATGCAAAAGCCTTTTATAATGATTGTAAACGGCAACTGCCAGGTGTTTTTTCGCTTCATCCTGGCCAATGACATATTGGTCCAGAAAAGCTTTGATCTCTATGGGCTTTTTTACTTCGATATGTTCCAGGTTGAGTGTCGATTTACTTTTCATCTCTTCCTGGACGATATCATAGGCTTGTGAAGCACACTCATCACAAATAAAACCGTCCGTCCCCGCTATCAACAAATTAACTTCGTTCCGGTTACGTCCGCAAAATGAACATTTATCCTGCATCTTTTATTACTTTTGGGTCGATAAGAGCTCATCGACCTGCAATTTTCAATTTTATTTTTTAGCTCTGGTTAATATTGAATCGATCATACCGTATTCTTTAGCTTCTGCTGCTGTCATCCAGTAGTCCCGGTCGGAATCTTTTTCTACTTTTTTGTAGGGTTGACCGGAATGTTCGGAGATGATGGTATACAATTCTTTTTTCAGTTTCTGTACTTCTCTGGAAGTGATCTCGATATCCGCAGCCTGGCCTTGTACGCCACTCATCGGTTGGTGGATCATAATCCGGGAATGGGTTAGAGCCGAACGTTTTCCCTTGGTTCCGGCAGTCATCAGTACCGCTGCCATCGAAGCTGCCAAACCGGTACAAATAGTCGCTACATCACAATTGATATATTGCATCGTGTCGTAAATCCCCAAACCGGCATAGATAGAACCTCCCGGGCTGTTGAAATAAAGCTGGATATCACGCCCCGGATCGGCAGTTTCCAAAAACAACAACTGGGCCATAATGATATTTGCCACATCGTCGTCGATGGGTACTCCTAAGAAAATAATCCGATCCATCATCAAACGGGAAAAAACGTCCATGGTTGCAATATTCAGTTGGCGTTCTTCTATGATATTCGGAGTGATATAACTGTTCGTAGCTGTTTGAAACCGATGAAGGTTCAGACTACTGATCCCTTTGTGCTTTATAGCGTATTTTTTGAATTCGTCTTGTGGAAACATAGCTTTTTATTAGTTTTCAAGGGGCTAAATTACAAAAAAACTATGCAATAGCAAAATCAATGGATATCGATCTTAAAACGGGCGACTTGAAACTTTATCCGGTGAAGCCGCGTATAATCCTATTACAGAATTTTAAATGGACGAGAAATGAGGTTAGTATTGTTTTTTCTTTTGGTTTTGTCGGTATTATGTATGTCTCAGACAATTGAACAAAAATGTATCGAGAAGCCGATTTATGAGCTGTCGGAAAATGGGAAAGGTAAAATTGTAGGTTCGATCGAAGTGAAAGAACAAGGGAAAGGAATAGCGATTCATGTCGTTGCCTCCGGCTTGAAGCCGGGACAATATGGTTTTCATATGCATGAAAAAAATACGATGAGTAATACCACCGATGACAAAGGGAATACGGTAATAGGTGGAGGACTAGGTGGACACTGGGATCCGGATAATACGCATAAACATGCAGGTCCTCATGGGGATGGACATCGGGGAGATCTGGAAATGTTACAAGTCGGGAAAGAGGGAACAGTCGATCAAACCGTGATTTCGACCCGGATACCTTTCAAGGCTGTCAAAGGGAAGGCTTTCGTTATTCATGCGATGCCCGATAATTTTACGGATCATCCGGTCAATGGAGGAAGCGGTGCCCGTATGTATGCTGCCCCTTTTTAGAGATTACAACGATTATTTTTAACACTGATAAGTTTTTTCACCAGGAACAGTATGGATCACTTTTGCAACCTGGTTGCAGGAATCTTCCCTTATTTTTGTATCGAACAAATGATAAAAGAATATGGAAGCTACTTGTCAGCGTTGTGCGCATACACATACTCATGCCGGAGATTGTGGGCATACTCATGATCAGCAAGGAACCGGATTTTTGATCCTTTCGTTTTTACTTCTCGTTGGCGGAGTTATACTGCGTTATCTGCAACTCCCTTTCTGGATGATTCCGGGAGTTGAAGTGCTATGGTTTTTACTGGCCTTTCTTCCGGTCGGATTTCCTGTGATGGTTGAAGTTTGGAAAAGTATACGACAGAAGGATATATTCAATGAATTTTCCCTGATGTTGTTGGCAACGATAGGGGCTTTTTGTATCGGTGAATATCCGGAAGGGGTAGCGGTGATGCTTTTTTATTCGGTGGGAGAGAGAGTACAACATCGTGCAGTCGACCGGGCCAGAAGGAATATCAGGCGTTTATTGGATGTCCGTCCTGAAAAAGCTTTGGTTTTACGGCAAGGGAAAGAACAGTCGGTTTTCCCCGGTGAGGTTGAGGTTGGAGAGATGATCATGGTAAAACCCGGAGAACGGATTCCGCTCGATGGATTGTTACAGGAAGAATATGCTCTTTTCGATACCTCTGCCTTGACTGGAGAGAGTCTGCCCCGGACTATAAATCGTGGTGAAGAGGTATTGGCAGGAATGATCGTCTCTGGTCAGGCGATAAGATTGAAAGTGACTAAGCCTTACGAACAAAGTGCTTTAGCCCGGATACTGGCTTTGGTTCAGGATGCTTCTGAACGAAAAGCCCCGGCAGAACTTTTTATCCGTCGCTTTGCCCGTATTTATACTCCTGTGGTATTTTTGTTGGCCTTATCGATTATGTTGTTGCCTGCTTTGGTGGCAGCTTTCCATCCCGGATTCGATTATTTTTTCAAAGATTGGGCATACCGGGGACTGGTATTTTTGGTGATTTCCTGTCCCTGTGCCTTGGTGATCAGTGTCCCTTTGGGCTATTTCGGTGGAATTGGAGCGGCTTCCCGGAAGGGGATATTGTTTAAAGGCGGTAATTATCTGGATGCTATTACTCACGTCAATACTGTCGTATTCGATAAAACCGGTACTTTGACTACAGGCCATTTCCAAGTGTTTTCGATGGAGGCGGATACCGTTTCATCGCAAAGGTTGTTAAGTATCCTGTTGACCTTAGAGGAAAAAAGTACTCACCCTGTAGCACAGGCGGTTACCCGTTATGCCCTGCAAGAGGGAGCCGGGAGAATCGGTGTCACGCATTTACAAGAATATCCCGGTTATGGATTAGAAGGTGTGATAGAGGGAAAAAATGTTTTGGTCGGTAATATTCGCTTGTTGACCGATCGGGGAATAACCGTTCCGGCAGGGATTTCCGAGCGTGTCGCTACGGTTGTTGTGTGTGCTATCGCGGGAAAATATGCCGGTCATTTATTGCTTTCGGATACGCTGAAAGCAGATGCTGTCGAAGCTATCGGGCGGCTGAAACAGTTGCATATCGATAATATTCAGTTATTATCCGGCGATAAAAAAGAAATAGTCGCTATCTTTGCTAAGACCTTGGGGATTCGGCATGCACGAGGTGGTTTACTGCCGGAAGATAAAGCGGCTTACCTGGAAAAATTGAATGCAGAGGCCGGTGTTTCTGCCGCTTTTGTCGGAGATGGTATGAACGATGCTCCGGTATTGGCTTTGAGTGATGTCGGTATCGCTATGGGAGGATTGGGGGCGGATGCTGCTATTGAAAGTGCCGATGTGGTTATTCAGACCGACCAACCTTCCAAAGTGGCTACGGCGATTTCGATCGGACGAGCGACCCGACGGATTGTAAAGCAGAATATTGCCGGTGCTATCGGGGTGAAGTCACTGATTCTGATTGCCGGTGCTTGTGGATTCGTCACTTTGTGGGCGGCTGTCTTTGCCGATGTCGGTGTGGCTTTGTTGGCTGTATTGAATTCCGTACGTATCCTCAGTAAAAAATTCGAATGATGATAGAGGAAGATTTTTGCTTACATAAACTAGTTCTCCGGGATATCCGGCCGACGGCCATCCGGGTGTTGGTGCTCCGCACTTTGTTAGAGATGAAACAGGCGATGTCGGTCTCCGATCTGGAGGCTCAACTCGATACTGTCGATAAATCCACGATTTTCCGAACTCTGACCTTATTCCTGTCCCACCATCTGATTCATGGGGTGGACGATGGAAGCGGTACGTTAAAATATGCAGTATGCGACGATAGTTGTCAATGCGCGGTCGAAGATCAGCATATGCATTTCTGCTGCGAATGTTGCCATAAAACTTTTTGTGTGAAAAGTATACATATTCCCTCGGTACAATTACCTCCCGGTTTTATCCAAACCGGTGCCAATTATGTGATTAAAGGCTTATGTGCTGCATGTGCCCTCCGGAAAAAGGAATAGTCTGTGAGGGTGGGGTCGTGAGCTATTTGCGGGGGAAATAAGATAATCTTTCTCGCACTAATTGATTCGTTGTTTCTATAAAAATCTTTCCCGGGACTGTTGTCTGTTGTAGTTAATACGGATAAAGATTTTAGGATATTTATTTCTATGTTTGTGATATTTGCCCAATCGGTTTTTAGGCTTGTTTTTTGTGATGAGGGGGTAGCAGCCGGGTCATAGTGAACGATTGTTTATAGAAGATGAACATGGCGAGTGAAACACCGATGACGAGTGCAAACATAACAAATAAAGTAGTCAGGCCATTGCGGAAGATTTCGACAATCAGTTGTTGTGACTGGGATACATCGTCGCTTTTCATAAAGCGGATGAGGGCAAGTACAGTTTTATAGGCATACATACCTGGGATCATGGGAAGTAGAGCCGGAAAAGAAAATACTTCCGCCGGACACCGGACGAGGCGGGCGGCTAACATACTTAGCATCCCGATTCCGAAAGCTGCAAAGAGTGAAGATATGGTCAGATTCAACGGGGTGTAATGTAATAGGTAGAAACGACAGGCATGGCCGAAAGCTCCCAGTAAGGCTACAACTGAAATAGCACGTTTGGGGGGATTGGAGATAACGGCAAATCCGATGGCGGCAATAGCGGCAAATAATCCGTCGGTGAGGACAGGTAACCAGAATTCGTTGTTCATAATATATCTTTTCCTAAAATTAATAAAGTCATGGATAAGCCGAGAGCGATACAAATAATTAATATCGTGGCATTGATTGTTCTGGATAAACCGACAAGGACGTGACCTTCGAGTATATCCAGGATGGAATTGATCAGCGGTACTCCGGGAATCAGAAACAGGACGCTGGTACCTAGTGCGATATCTTGGGTGGTCCCTAAATTGCAGAATACTCCGAGTGCGGCAGTCAGGGAAGCGATAAAGGAACAAATAATAAAGATGACCATATGGTTCAACTGAAGTTTGGTGAGTTCCTGACGGATAAAAAAGCCGGCCAGGGTGGCAATCCATACCAATCCCATGGCGATCGGATCTCCTCCGAACAAACGGCAAAATGCAGCATTGGCACAGGCAACCAGCAACAGGACCATCCAGCGTGACATACGTGGGGTGTTGACAATGGTATTGAACCGGAGCTGCAGCTCGTGAAGTCCCGGATGGTGGTCATAAGCTTCCCAGCTCAGGGCACTCAGGTCTGATATTGTACGGAAGTTTAAAGCCATTGCTGGAATCCGTCGGACGTAAGTTCGTCGGATGGAGTAGTCTTCGGAATGTTTGACGGTCATGGTGATGTTGCGCTGAAAAATGGTCATATCCACTCCAAAGCCAAAAGACTCGGCGATGCGGGTCACGTTTTTTACAATACGTGAAGTATGGCTGCCGACTGCCATCAGTGTGGTGGCGTAATCCAGCAGAAAATTCGATAATTCCTGTATTTTTTTGCTGTGTTCCTGCATGGCTGCGTTTAGAGTTTGATTTCTGCTAAAATTTCGTCTTTACCAACGATTTGGCCGGTTTTGACACATAAACGACTGATTCGGCCTCTGTGGGTGGCGGTAATGATGTTTTGCATCTTCATGGCTTCAAGTATCAAGAGAGTGTCGCCTTTGTTGATTTCCTGACCGTTATCTACTTGGACGTCCAGTATTTTGCCAGGCATGGGAGATTTGATGATTATTGTCGCCAAGTCGCTTTGACGACTGGCCAGTATTTTTTTCCGTTTCAGAGAGAACGGAGTTTCAACAGAGAAAGTATATGCGACACCGTTGAGCAATATTTCGTATTCATTTTGTTTCCGTGAAACAATTTCTACTGGATAACGCAGTCCTTTATAAGATAAGACCAAAAATCCGTCTGCTTCCTCTATCAGGTCGAGGCGTATATTTTGCCGTTTCAAACTGAAATCATAATTATTCTTTACTGTAAATTCGAATTCCGTTTGTCTGTCGCTGAGAGCGATGTATTTACTGATTTCTTTATTATTCATATTTGGTACTTATAGATTTCTGATTCGTTTGTTCAATACCCAGGGGTCGATTTGTGTGTCGGGACCGATTTCAGGAGTATTTTCGTGTGTGTAGGTATACACGGCGAATAGAGCTGCGAGCAATTCTTCGTGCGGTTCGCGCCAGACCGTCGAATGGAGGCGGGTTTCAATGAAGGAGGTGTCGAAATCACCGTTACGGTAAGTTTCGTTGTGTAATACTGCTTTGCAGAAAGGGATTGTGGTACGGATCCCTTTCACATGGAAACGTTCGAGTGCCGAAAGAGTCCGTTCGATGGCTTGTTCGCGGGTGTCTCCGGTGACGATCAGTTTGGCTACCATAGAATCGAAAAAAGGGGTAATTTCTGAACCGGGGGCAATACCGGTTTCAATGCGGATGTGATTGCCTTGTGGTAAACGAAGTTGACGGATAACACCGATACTGGGAGAAAATCCGGCTTGTACGTCCTCTGCGTTGATCCGGCATTCGATAGACCAGCCGTTGAGGTGAATCTGAGATTGACGCAACGGTAATTTCCGGCCCGCAGCGATATTGAATTGTAATTCCACCAGATCGATTCCGGTGATTTCTTCTGTAACCGGGTGTTCCACCTGAATACGGGTGTTCATCTCCATGAAATAGAAATGCTTCTGATGGTCGAGCAGGAATTCCACTGTTCCCAGACTTTGATAGCCTGCCTGTTTTGCCAGGGAGACTGCTGCTGCTGCCATTTTTTTCCGGAGGCGTTCGTCGAGAGCGGGTGACGGGGCTTCTTCCATCAACTTCTGATGTTTACGCTGTATGGAGCATTCCCGTTCGCCCAGATGCACGACATTTCCATAATTGTCGGCTACAATCTGAAATTCGATGTGCTTCGGGTTTTCGAGGTATTTTTCGATAAATACCGAAGGATCGTTAAAGGCTACCTGTGCTTCTGCGGTTGCTATTTTGTAAAGTTGTTCGAGTTCATCCTGATGATGGACAATACGCATTCCTCGTCCTCCTCCGCCCGATACTGCTTTGATAATGACCGGATAGCCTAGTCGTTTGGCAATTTTCCGGGCTTCATCGAGGGTATGTACGGCTCCTTGGCTGGCTCCAAGCATGGGGACTCCGCTCTGTGCGGCAATTCCTTTTGCTGCAACTTTATCGCCCATAAGTCGGATGACTTCGGGTGAAGGGCCGATAAAGACGATTCCATTATCCCGGCAGCGTTCGGCTAATTCCGCGTTTTCAGACAGGTATCCATAACCTGGATGTAATGAGTCGATCTTATATTCCCGGGCTAGTCCAACCAATCTGTCGATATCCAGAAATTCCGGTATATTCCCATCGGTTTCCGGGAAATTGATCACGGCATCAGCAGCTGATAAATATACAGCTTCGGGTTCTTTGGCTGTTCGGACGACATAAGTTTTGATGCCCATGCGCCGGGCTGTACGGGCAATTCGGATGGCTATTTCGCCTCGGTTAGCTATTAAAACTGATTTTATCATATCTATTTCATTATCTTTTTATTTTGTCCCCCTTTTCTTTCGCTTTTATCTTTTTAAAGCGGTATATTTCCATGTTTCCGGCGGGGTAGACTGACTGATTTCTTTTCTAAAGATTTAAGTACCCGGATGATTTTCAGTCGGGTGACGGACGGGTCGATGACTTCATCGATAAATCCTTTTTCGTTGGCGATATAAGGATTGGCAACCTCCTCCCGGTATTGTGCCAGTAATTCTTTTTTCAAAGCAACGGGATCTTCGGCAGCGGCCAGTTCTTTGTGGTAGAGAATGGCGATTGCCCCTTCGGGTCCCATGACAGCGATTTCTGCTGTCGGCCAGGCAAAGTTGTAGTCGCCACCGATCCCTTTGCTGTTCATAACGATATAGGCTCCTCCGTAAGATTTTCGCAGTACGACGGTGATTTTGGGTACAGTAGCCCGGGTGTAAGCATACAATAATTTTGCTCCATGGCGGATAATCCCGGCATGTTCCTGATCAGCTCCCGGCAGGAATCCGGGAACGTCTTCAAGAGTAAGGATGGGAATATTGAAACTATCACAGAAATTGATGAAACGGGCAGCCTTGACAGAAGAGTTCATATCCAAAGTACCGGCCATCACCTGAGGTTGGTTGGCGACGATTCCGGTTACATAGCCTCCGAACCGGGCCAAGCCGATAATGATATTGGGGGCATAGTTTTCAGCTATTTCCAGAAATTTACCTTTATCGGTGATCAGCCGGATGATATTCCGGACGTCATAAGGTTTGTCGGGATCTTCGGGAACAAGGTCTCTGAGACTTTCTTCTATACGGTCCGCCGGATCGTCGGTGGCCAGATAGGGAGCATTCTCGATATTGTTGGAAGGAAGATAGGAAAGCAGCATTTTCACTCCCCGCAGAGTGTTCTCGTCATCGTTGAAAACAAAATCAGCGACTCCTGATTTGACAGCATGTACTGAAGCCCCTCCCAATTCTTCGGGAGAGATGGTCTCATTCAACACTTGTTTAACGACATTGGGGCCTGTAACAAACATATAACTGGTTGCGGCAGTCATAAAGATAAAGTCGGTGAGTGCCGGGGAATAAACGGCGCCGCCTGCTGCCGGACCCATGATCACCGATATTTGGGGAATGACCCCGGAGGCCAGTACATTACGGCGGAAAATACCGGCATATCCGGCCAGACTGGCCACTCCTTCCTGTATGCGCGCTCCTCCCGAATCGATCAGGCCTACAACAGGAGAACCTGTTTTCAGGGCCATATCCTGTACTTTTATAATTTTGGCAGCGTGTACAGAACCCAATGATCCTCCCTGAACATTGAAGTCCTGGGAATAGGCAAATACCTGTCTGCCGTTTATATTTCCAAATCCGGTAATAACTCCGTCTCCATAGGAACGTACTGTTTTACCGAAAGAGGTGGTGGCCGATGGAGAATAAGCATCGACTTCCTCGAAGGTGCCTTCATCAAAAAGAAATTCTATTCGTTCCCGGGCTGTCAGTTTGCCGCGGTTGTGTTGTTTTTCTTCATATGCTTCGCCGTATTGCCGGGCTAAGGCTTCCTGTCTCGCCAGGAATTTTTCAAACGATTTTCTCATGCTAAGTCAGTTTACGTCTATTAATTGCTTTATTATTCTGGCAATCTCTTTTAAGATTCGTAAGTGTAGCCGATTGATAATTACTCGTTAATCATCGATTGTTACCGTTGAGCATGGCTTAAACTTAGCTTTCACAAAATAAAGAATACGCAGGGGTATATTTACCCGGACGGGTGTCGGTCTGATAAGGGCTGACTCTGGCTTTATTCCGCGAAAGCATTGTCAATTCGCTGAGGCAGGTATCCTGACTTTCACCGTTTTAGCCGTCCTTCCCGTCTTATGCTGACAGTGGACATGATTGGCCGAACTTTTATGGTGATTACAGTTGCGCGACAGTCCGTGATTTTCACACGGTTCCCTATTCTCCCCATCGTAATGAGGCACCTGAGCGATCTGATTCACATCTTGTAAAGAACTTCAATGGGACAAAAGTATAAAAAATCTTTTATCCGTTGAAATTTTAATAAAATCTTTCCCTTTTCCTTTATTTTGTTGTTGATTATCAGTGAGTAAAAATTTGTAACTTCTTGTTTTTATAAGAGGCGGGTCTTTGTTGTCCGGATGATCGTCGATTATTTTTATGCATTCCGTTGTTTTTAATCGATTTTTTACTTCATCGGACGTTGAGAGAGGAGAAGGAAGTTCGGGTGAAGGAGGTGTTATTTTATGATTTTTTAGGAGAGGTTTGTTTCATTGCTGCAATTATTTTTCTCATTTTATTTAAAAATTAAAGAAAAAAAGTAGGAATATAAATTTATTTAGGTACATTTGCGTCGTCATGGTGACTCATCCTCACACGGAGGAATGAGTTGAATAGGGAATCCGGTGAGAATCCGGTACTGTACCCTCAGCTGTATGTTCTTTAAAAAGGGTTTTGCATTCTTATGGTCACTTTTTCCTCCGGGAGAAGGGAAGGCCGCAAAATCCGGAACAAGTCAGAAGACCTGCCTGACCTATAATTGCCAGTTGTTCTGGGGAATAAGGACAATGGGTATGTGCGTTGTTTTTCACAATTATTTTGGGAAAAGGGATACGGGTGTGTCCTGGAAAACACGAAGGCATAACCTCGTTTAGGGAGGATGTGTAAAGGATGCTTTTTTATTTTTTAAAAAGGCTGGCGCTATCGTTTCCGTAAAGGGAAAGACGTATGTTATATAGCATACGATAGTTGTCCTTTGTGTCTTTTGATTAGAGAAATAATTCTTTAAATATTGTATTGTTAATCAATAAAACGCCACTAATTATGATGACCAGAGCTGAGTACATTGAAAGCCTCCGCAGATTGAATCTGAAGGTTTATTTTATGGGTGAGCTGATCGAAAATCCTGTCGACCACCCGATGATTCGTCCTTCTATGAATTCTGTAGCCAAAACTTATGAATTGGCTGAAAAACCGGAATATCAGGATCTGATGACTGTTTATTCACCGCTGATCGGCAAGCGGATCAACCGTTTTTGCCATCTCCACCAAAGCACGGAAGATTTGGTGAATAAAGTGAAAATGCAACGTTTGATGGGACAAAAGACGGCAGCCTGTTTCCAGCGTTGTGTGGGAATGGATGCTTTCAATGCCATTTTCTCTACCACCTATGAGATGGACCAGAAGCTTGGGACAGAATATCACAAGCGGTTCACTGAATATATGAAGTTTGTACAGGAAAACGACCTTACGGTTGACGGAGCGATGACCGATCCGAAAGGTGACCGTAGTTTGTCGCCCTCCAGACAGGAAGATCCGGATATGTATATGCATGTCGTGGAAGTGCGGGAGGATGGTATTGTCGTACGGGGAGCAAAAGCTCATCAGACCGGGGCTGTCAATTCGCACGAACACCTGATCATGCCTACTGTGGCCATGAAAGAAGAGGATAAAGATTATGCCATTTCGTTTGCTGTCCCCTCAGATGCCGAAGGCGTATTTATGGTGTACGGCCGTCAGTCCTGTGATACCCGTAAAATGGAGGAAAATGCCGATATGGACCTCGGAAATGCACAGTATGGTGGGCACGAAGCACTGGTTGTTTTCGATAACGTGTTTGTTCCCAATGAACGGGTGTTTATGTGTCGGGAATATGAATTTGCCGGAATGATGGTAGAGCGTTTCGCCGGATATCACCGTCAGTCTTACGGAGGGTGTAAAGTCGGAGTCGGGGATGTATTGATCGGTGCAGCTGCCCTTGCCGCCGATTACAATGGCGTGCCCAAAGCCAACCACATCAAGGATAAGCTGATCGAAATGATACATCTGAACGAGACGCTTTATGCTTGTGGTATTGCCTGTTCGGCAGAGGGTGAAAAGATGCCTGCCGGTAACTATCAGATCAATCTGTTGTTGGCCAATGTCTGCAAACAGAATATTACCCGTATGCCTTATGAGATTGCCCGTCTTGCAGAAGATATTGCCGGTGGGTTAATGGTGACCATGCCATCCGAGCAGGATTTACGCAGCGAAAAGATCGGTCCTTATGTAGAGAAATATTTGCAGGGAGCAACCGGGACTTCTACCGAAAACCGGATGCGTATCCTGCGCCTGATCGAAAATATTACCTTGGGTACGGCAGCTGTTGGATATCGGACAGAATCTATGCATGGAGCAGGTTCACCTCAGGCACAGCGTATTATGATCTCCCGTCAGGGAAATCTGGCTGCGAAGAAAGAACTGGCTAAAGTGATTGCTAAGGTGGATGAAAGCAAAGATAGAAAGTAGTAGTAGTTTTGAGGAACGGGTCCGGGAGATCGTACTTTACCGGGTCCGTCCTCATTTACTGGAACATGGCGGGGATTTGAGTGTCAGGGAAATCCGGGGCCGGGATGTCGGAATTGTGTTTTCCGGAGCCTGTGGAGCCTGTCCTGCGGCACAAATTACGGTGGAACAAGTGGTAGAGAAAGGTTTGCGTCGTGAGCTTGGAGATAAACTCGGCCGTGTGTATCTGATCAACGAAACAGATGAGGGCTTACTCGCTTTTGCCCGGAAATTATTAAACCGAAAAAGGTGATCAAAACGAGGATTATGGAATGGAAAGAAATATATAAAAACAGGTTTGCGACAGTGGAGGAAGCTGTCCGTGCCATAGAAGACGGAGACCGTCTTGTGTTCGGACATGCTGCCGGTTGTCCGCAGGTTGTGCCGGCGGAAATGATCGCACAAAAAGAACGCTTGCATGATGTCGGTATTTACCACATGCTTACGCTGAACGATGGCTCATACCTGACACCCGGGACGGAAGGACATTTCCGCCACATCACTAATTTTGTCGGGGGAAATTCGCGCCAGGCTGTCGCTGACGACCGGGCCGATTTTCTTCCTGTATTTTTTTATGAAATACCACAGCTGTTTGATGAGGTATATCCTGTGGATGTGGCGGTAATCCAAGTGTCTTATCCCGATAGTGAAGGAAATTGCAGTTTCGGACTCTCTTGTGATTATACTAAAGCGGCAGCAGAAAAGGCGCGACTGGTGATCGCAGAGATGAATGAAAATATGCCCTATGTCGAGGGAGACAACAAAATTCATATCTCCCGGTTGGATTATATTATTCCGACTAACCTGGCATTGCCCGAAATTCCGCTGCCTAAAATTACGGATGTCGAAAAAGCCATCGGGCGTAATTGTGCTTCTTTGATCGAGGATGGTTCCACCTTACAGTTGGGGATCGGAGCGATTCCGGATGCCGTGCTCCTGTTTATGGGAGATAAAAAAGACCTGGGTATCCATACCGAAATGTTTTCCGACGGAGTGATCGATTTGGTGGAATCAGGAGTGGTCAATGGCAGTAAAAAGACCTTGCATCCGGGGAAATTGGTTGCCACTTTCCTGATGGGGACGCGCCGCTTGTACGATTTCGTCGATAAAAACGCCTGCGTAGAAATGCGTCCCGTAGATTATGTCAACGATCCTCGTGTCATTGCACAAAATGAAAAGATGGTTTCCATCAATTCCTGCATCGAGGTTGACCTGATGGGGCAGGTGGCTTCCGAGACAATCGGACTGAAACAATTCAGCGGAACCGGAGGACAGGTAGACTATGTCCGGGGGGCAGCCTGGTCTGCCGGTGGTAAATCGATCATGGCTATGCCTTCGACTGCAGCTAAAGGTAAGGCTTCCCGGATTGTACCTTTCTTGGCGCAGGGTGCAGCTGTTACTACTTCACGCAATGATGTCGATTATGTGGTGACTGAGTACGGCATCGCCCGGTTGAAAGGTAAAACGCTGAAACAACGGGCTCGGGCATTGATTGCTGTGGCACATCCCGATTTCCGCCCTATGCTGGAAGAAGAATATCAGAAACGTTTTAAGGATTAACTGGTGGCGGATAACTCCCGGCGATTTATGGTCGCGGGGCCGTCCATCGTTTTATAATCATGTATTATGCAATTATTTAAATTAAAAACCCGTTTGAGCAAATTCGATCATTTTGCCGATTTTGCCCGTGAATTCAAGCTCTCGGAGCACGATTTGGTGATTACCAATGAATTCCTTTATGATCCTTTTATGAAATCCCTGAATCTCCCTTGTCATTTCATTATGCAGGAGAAGTTCGGTTTAGGAGAACCATCGGATAAAATGATGAACACTATCCTGAAAGAAGTGAAAGGAGTCGGTTTCGACCGGGTGATTGCGGTCGGTGGCGGAACGGTGATCGATATTTCCAAATTGTTTGTATTGAAAGGGGTGGAAGACGTTACGGAAGCTTTCGAACGTAAAATTCCGATCGTCAAAGAAAAACAATTGGTCATTTTGCCTACCACCTGTGGAACCGGAAGCGAGGTGACCAATATATCCATAGCTGAAATTACCTCCAAACATACTAAAATGGGATTGGCCGACGATGCCATTGTGGCCGACGATGCTGTGCTGGTACCGGAGTTGCTCAAAGGGCTGCCTTTTAAGTTTTATGCCTGTAGTGCGATCGATGCGTTGGTACATGCCACCGAGTCGTATGTTTCGCCCAAATCCAATCCTTATACCCGTTTGTATTGCCGGGCTGCCATCGAAATAATCATCGATGTGTTTCAGGGGATTGCAGCGAACGGACCCGAATATCGTTTCGAAAGACTGGGGGATATGCTGATGGCAAGTAATTATGCCGGAATAGCTTTTGGAAATACAGGGGTGGGGGCTGTACATGCTTTATCCTATCCGTTGGGTGGTAGTTATCATGTACCTCATGGCGAATCGAATTATCAGTTTTTCACCGAAGTATTCAAACTTTATAATGCCAAAAATCCTTCAGGCGATATTGCTCGGCTGAACGACTTGTTGTGTGTACAATTGGGTGTGAACGAAAATCCCTATCCGGTACTCGATGAGCTTTTGGGTAAATTGATTCCGAAGAATAAACTCCGGGTGTATGGAATGAAACCGGAAGAAATTCAGGGTTTTACCAGCAGTGTGTTGCAGACTCAGCAACGTCTTTTGGCCAATAATTATGTCTCGCTGTCGGAGGAGGAGATCCGGGAGATTTATAAGGTGCTGTATTAAATCAATTTTTTAAGTTGAGAATTACATTGTAATCGTTTAGGAAATCCTGGATTTCGTTGAGAAAAATCCGGAGGATTTTTTGTCGGGAGCTTTGAGACTGATCAGGCAGAAACAAAGACAGAAAGCTGCCCGGCAATTAAAGTTTGCGTTATAATTATAAACTGAAAAAGTTATGGAAATAAAGGAAATGGTGGTGAAAGCCCGCAAGGCTCAGGAGATTTACGAACATCATTTTGACCAGGATCAGGTCGACCGGGTTATCCGCGAAGCTGCCCGTGTCATTTATGATCATGCCGAAGAATTGGCCCGGTTGGCTGTAAACGAAACCGGCATGGGGGTGTATGAGCACAAAGTAGCTAAAAACCGCAATAAATCGAAAGGGGTTTATTATAACCTGAGGGGTAAAAAATCCATGGGTATCATCGATATGGATGAAAAAACCGGATTGATCGAAATTGCCAAACCGATCGGTGTGGTAGCCGGGATCACGCCGATGACCAATCCGATTGTGACACCGATGTCGAAGATTATTTTTGCCCTCAAAACCAAAAACGCCATTATTATAGCTCCGCATCCACAGTCAAAAAGATGCTCGGCTCTGGCTGTAAATCTGATCAAGGACGTTGTGGCTCCGTTCGGGGTTCCTGCCGATCTGATCCAGGTGATCGACGAACCTTCTATCGATAAGACCAAAGAATTGATGGAAGCCTGCGATGTCGTTGTTGCCACAGGAGGGATGCCGATGGTGAAATCCGCTTACTCTTCTGGAAAACCCTCTTTCGGTGTTGGTGCCGGTAATGTACAGGTGATCCTTGATCGTAATATCGATCTGGAGGCAGCAGCTGAAAAGGTGATTACCGGACGTGCTTTTGATAATGGTATTATCTGTTCCGGAGAACAATTTTTCACTTATCCGGTAACCGATCGCGAAGCTGTGTTCAAGGCCTTTACTGCACATGGGGCTTATTTTGTTACTGCCGGAGAGAAAGAGCGTTTGCTGAATGTACTCTTCCCGGAAGGAAAAATAAACCGGGCTTTGGTTGGGCAGTCGGTGAAGAAGATTGCCGGTGCTGCCGGTATCGATCTGCCTGAAGGTATCCGTGTCATTGTAGCTGAAGCAACCGGAGCCGGACATGCCGATCGTATCTGCAAAGAAAAAATGTTTCCGGTAATGGGTTGCCTCGGATATGACAATTTTGAAGAAGCCTTACGGATCGCCAAGGCTAACCTGAACATGGAAGGTAACGGTCATACAGCCGGAATTCATTCCAACGATCAGGCCAATGTGATTAAGGCCGGCACCGAATTGTCCGTTTCCCGTCTGATTGTGAACGCTCCTTGTGCAACCACTGCCGGTGGGTCTATTCAGAACGGTCTGCCTGTAACCAATACGTTGGGATGCGGAAGCTGGGGAAATAATTCGATTTCGGAGAATTTTACTTATAAACATTTATTAAATATCACCCGGATTGCTCCGCTGTCGGCACGTATCCATGTGCCTTCGGATGAAGAGATCTGGGCGGATTGAAAATAGGGATTGTGGCCGGGTTTGCAGTGCCCGCAGTTGTTAAAAAATATTTCGGAGTGGTTTCATGATTTATAAGGATAACCTGCGGCCTGCAAACCCCAAAATATAGTTCGTAAAGTTTATATAGATGGATTTGCATTTGAGTATAAAGGAGATATTCACCGCTTTTATGGTGTTGTTTGCTGTGATCGATATTACAGGTTCTACGCCTATTATCATCAATCTCAATGCAACAGGAAAACAGGTGCAGGCAGGGAAAGCTGCTCTGATCTCTTATGCAGTCATGATTACTTTCCTTTTTGCAGGGGATGCCCTGTTGCAACTTTTCAATGTCGACATTTCTTCTTTCGCCATAGCCGGAGCATTGGTATTGCTGGTGCTTGCTGTAGAAATGATTTTCAGTGTAGAAATTTTCCGTAACGATGGACCTGCCGGGAGTGTAACTATTGTGCCTGTTGTCTTTCCTCTGATTGCCGGGGCAGGGACATTGACAACGACGCTTTCTCTGCGGGCAGAATGTCATCTCTCCAACCTGATCCTGGCCATTTCACTCAATATGCTTCTGGTTTATCTGGTACTCCGCAATGCTTATCTGGTGGAACGCATTTTAGGGAAAAGTGGTGTCTACGTCCTGCGTAAATTTTTCGGCATCATCCTGCTGGCAATGTCCGTACGGCTGTTTATCAGCAATCTGAGTATGTTGTTGAATTCATTTTCACGCTAAAGCCAATTATAGTAACGTTTTGTTTTTGAACGCCTTGTCAACGATTACTTACCGGTAACTATTCAGAAGTCGCTGTTTTATTCCTCTGTTCGGCTATAAAAAAGTACCCGCAGGAACCATCGGTTTTCAGCCAGGAATTAATTACTTTTGTGATATGGATTATGCTATTTCACATCATACTGTTTTTATGCCGGCCGGGGAGTATATCCGGAAATACCGGGATGAAGATAAATTCATTGTATTTTGCCGCAGATGTAATCGTTATGATCGTTGCTGGGCTTGTCCACCATACGATTTCGATATATCTGCAAGGATTGGCAAGTACAAATATATCTGCATAACAGGCACTCAGATCGTGCCTGATCCATCCTCTGTACCAACTATTCCTGCGGGAACAGAGAAAGAGGTCGTTATCGGCCTGTTGACAGAAGTGCGCCTTCAACTAGATTCTTGGTTGCGGTGGCTTGAAACGGAATATCCTGGTAGTCTGGCTTGTTACGCAGGGACTTGTCACCTTTGCCCTGACGATACGTGTACCCGTATCACCGGTCAGCCTTGCCGTCATCCTCATCTGATCCGTCATTCCCTGGAATCTTTCGGTTTCGATCTCGGCCGTACGGCTGAAGAATTACTTCATATTCCACTGGTATGGAGTGATGGGGTGAAATTTCCCGAATATCTGATGTTAGTCAGTGGTTTATTTACCGATGTGCCAATCGACATAAGCTTAAAACCTGCACCATAGTTTGGTTTTTCCGTTCCAGTGGTTGCGTCGGCAACCTGAAATGTGTCTGCGTGATTTTGTTGCTTTATGGTCTTATCTTTCGATCGATTCCAGCCTTTTATTTATACGCTTTAGGAATCGTTTATAAGCATCGGTGGGCTGAAATTTCTACCGGTGTTTTCAAAATAAGTTGTCTTAAAATTTGTAAAATAAATTTTATTCTCTATTTTTGAAGCGTATTGGCTTTCCTATGTCCATCCGGTATAGGAAATAAAAGGGAACCGGGTGTAAATCCCGGACAGGCCCCGCTGCTGTGAGCTTCTTTACAACGTCCGGACAATACTTCTGCCACTGTCGTTTATACCTCCGACGGGAAGGCGTCTGGATTGGAGCAAGTCAGAAGACCTGCCATACAAGCAATCGTCTGTGCTTTCGCGGATTCAGAGCCGGACACCTGCACATATATATTACTGTACTGTTAAAACACCGGGGATAAATGCGGGTGTATGTGGGAGGCGGCAGAGTGTTCGTATTTCCTTCTGGCCTGTTTTTATTTGAAGGATCCGTCCGACGCATCCTGCCGGTGTTTTTAATTTTCTTTTGAATTTTTCAAAACAATAACCAACTTTTTTTTTATTCGATAAATTCCGTTATATTTGTGTCGGTATCAGGTTTCAGAATCGGTCATCACTGATTCAGGATTAAAATGGGAACTCCTGTGAAAATCAGGGACTATCCCCGTAGCTGTAAGTTCTATTCAAAGGTTGTACATTCGGAAGCCACTGCCGGTATGTCCGGTGGGAAGGCGTACAATCGGAACAAGTCAGAAGACCTGCCTGAGTACTTTTGTTTAATTCGTAGCTTTCGGGTGAAAGGTGACAGAATAAATGAACTGGTAAACTGTACTTGGTGTGTACAGGGCAGTGGTCATTTACATGCAATCTATCTTATCTGTGAGTTACCTTAATTCTGTTAAAATCAATGGAACAGGTAAAACTTCCGTTTAGGGCGGATATTGTCGGTAGTTTCTTGCGACCGGAACGACTGAAAAAAGCAAGAAAAGACTTCGAATCAGGCTTATTATCTCCTGCCGCACTCCAACAAATCGAGGATGAAGAAATTGAAAAATTAATAGCCGAACAAAAAGTTGTCGGCTTACAGGTTATTACGGATGGGGAATTTCGCCGTTCGTGGTGGCACCTCGACTTCTTTTGGGGATTAGGAGGCATAGAGAAAAAGGCAGTTGGGCAGGGATATGTATTTCACAATCTGGAAACCCGACCGGAATCTGTAAAAGTGACCGGGAAAATTACAGGATACAATCATCCCATGATCGCTCATTTCCGTTTCATCCGGAAACTGGCTGGCCAGGCGATACCCAAGCAAACGATTCCTTCTCCGGCACAACTTTTGGCCGAATTGATCCGCGAGGAAAATATGGATGAAACCCTGAAAGTATATGGCCGGATAGACGGATTATTAGAAGATATAGCACAGGCCTATCGCCAGGTGATCAGTGATTTCGCTGCAGCAGGATGTCGTTATCTCCAATTCGACGATTGCACATGGGGTATGCTTTGTGATGAAAAATTCCGCTGCAATCCACAGGTGAATGCGGAAGAAATGGCCCTCCTTTTTGCCCGGATAAACGAGATGGCTTTGAACTCAAGACCGGAAGGAATGACCATTACAATGCACGTTTGCCGGGGTAATTATCATTCTGCCTGGGCATCGTGGGGGGGGTATGAGCCGGTTGCCGAAACCTTATTCGACCTCCCGGTGGATGCTTTTTTTCTCGAATTCGACGACGAGCGTTCGGGAGGTTTTGAACCCTTACGCTTCATACAGAACCAAACTGTAGTCTTGGGATTGATTACAACCAAAAATGCTGCCCTTGAGGATAAACAGAAAGTGAAAAACCGCATTGCGGAAGCCAGCCAGTATGTTCCCCTGGAACGGCTTTGTCTGAGTCCCCAGTGTGGCTTTGCTTCTACCGAAGAGGGAAACAAACTTACCGAAAAGCAACAGTGGAACAAAATCCGGTTAATGTTAAAAATTGCACATTCCGTATGGAAAAATAAATAACGATTTATATGGATTTTTCAACATCAAAAACAGAAAATTTATTCTTGCAAATGATCCGGGAATTTGCAGAAAAAGAAGTGAAACCGTTGGCAGCAGCTGTCGACGAGGAAGAACGTTTTCCGGAAGAAACGGTAAAGAAAATGGCTGCTTTGGGAATGATGGGCATCCCATTCCCCAAAGAGTATGGCGGGGCAGGTGGCAACAACCAACTCTATTCGATGGCTGTCGAAGAATTGTCACGGGTATGTGCTACTACAGGGGTTATTGTTTCTGCACACACTTCTTTGTGCGCTTCTCCGATTTATGAGTTCGGCAATGAAGAACAACGCCGTAAATATTTGCCCCGCTTGTGTTCCGGCGAATGGATCGGAGCTTTCGGACTGACCGAACCGAATGCAGGCACGGACGCTTCGGCACAGCAAACGATGGCTGTGAAGGAAGGGGAGCATTATGTGCTCAACGGCTCCAAAATTTTTATTACCAATGCTGCTTATGCACACGTTTACATTGTCATGGCCATGACCGATAAGGCACAGGGGACGCGGGGGATTTCGGCCTTTATCGTAGAACGTGATTTTCCGGGATTCTCTATCGGTAAAAAAGAGAAAAAAATGGGCATCCGGGGATCCGCAACCTGTGAGTTGATTTTTGAAAATTGTATCGTCCCGAAAGAAAATCTGTTGGGAAAAGTGGGGGAAGGCTTCAGGATTGCAATGAAAACACTCGACGGCGGACGTATGGGAATCGCTTCACAGGCCTTGGGTATTGCTCAGGGGGCTATGGATGAAACGGTGAAGTATGTAAAAGAACGGAAACAATTCGGACGGTCCATCGGACAGTTTCAGAATACTCAATTCCAATTGGCCGATTTGCAGACCAGGATTCAGGCTGCCCGTCTGCTGGTGCGTAAAGCAGCTTGGAAAAAGGATATGAAACAACCTTATTCTGCTGACTCTGCACAGGCTAAATTGTTTGCAGCCGAAACAGCGATGGAGGTGACGACCAAAGCAGTACAATTCCATGGAGGCTACGGTTATACCCGTGAATATCCGGTGGAACGAATGATGCGGGACGCCAAGATTACAGAAATCTATGAAGGAACGTCTGAAGTACAACGGATGGTGATTGCAGCTGCATTACTCAAATAAGAGTGGAGAAAAGATAATCGATAAATGAAAAAATGATAAACGTATGAAAATAGTAGTATGTATCAAACAGGTGCCGGATACAACAGAGATCAAATTGGACCCCGCTACGGGGACGATGATCCGGGATGGGGTGCCCAGCATTATGAATCCCGACGATAAAGGGGGACTGGAAATGGCTTTACAATTAAAAGATAAATATGGGGCGGAAGTCACGGTAATAACCATGGGGCCTCCTCAGGCCGATGATATTTTGCGTGAGGCTTTTGCTATGGGAGCTGACCGTGCTATTCATTTGAACGACCGGAAATTTGCCGGTGCCGATACTCTCGCTACGTCGAATGCGATTGCCGGCGCTTTGCGCGTGTTGGATTTTGACCTGGTAATCACCGGCCGGCAAGCCATCGACGGGGATACCGCTCAGGTAGGACCACAGATTGCCGAACATTTGGATTTACCTCAGGTGACTTATGTTGAAAACCTGGAATTTGACGGGAGCAGGACATTTACGATCCGGAAGTCCACAGAAGACGGTTTTCAGCTGGTACAGGTAGATGCGCCTTGCGTGGTGACGGTGCTGGCAACGGCTAATAAAGCCCGTTATATGTCGGTCCGGGGAATTGTGGAGGCTTATAACAAAGAAGTTGAAGTGTGGGGCTTTGAACATATCAGTGTAGAAGAAGAAAAACTAGGCTTGAAAGGATCGCCCACCCGCGTATGGAAATCATTTACCAAAGGAGCAAAAGCAGCCGGAAAGGTGTTTGAAGTGGAACCTGCCGAAGCTGCCGATATAATCGTAGAGAAATTGAAAGAAAAATTTATAATCTGATGAACAGGTAGCAACGGATTGCAGACCACAGACTGTGGTAAACCTTAAGTTTTTATACCTTGAACATATACTTTTTTTCCGGCCATTGGCTGAGGTCTGCTTCCGTTTACCGTTCATTGTTAATTTGAATACAATGGATAAATCCCAATATAAAGACGTCTGCGTGTTTGTAGAACAACGCGAAGGTATCATACAAAAAGTGGCATTGGAACTGCTGGGTAAAGCCCGGGAACTTGCCGATTCCTTGAATGAGAAAGTGATCGCCTTATTGCTCGGTTATGATATGAAAGACCAGGCTCAGGAGCTGATTGCTTATGGTGCCGACATTGTCGTGTGTGTGGACGAACGTGAATTGGCAGAGTACAATACCGAGCCTTATGCACAAGCTGTCAGCCAATTTATCCGTGAACGTCATCCGGCCATCGTATTGATCGGAGCCACGACTATCGGCCGCGATCTGGGCCCCCGATTATCTGCCCGGCTGACTACCGGCCTCACGGCCGACTGTACAGGCCTGGACATTTCGCCCGAAAATGATTTGCTGATGACCCGTCCGGCTTTCGGTGGTAACCTGATGGCTACGATCATTTGTAAAGAACATCGTCCGCAAATGTCTACTGTCCGGCCGGGAGTGATGCGTACAAAACCCAAAGATCCGGCACGGCGGGGGACGATTGAAAATATGAAAGTCAGTTTCGACCCGTCGAAATTCAGAGTTAAAATTCTGAAAACGGTGAAAGAACAGAAAACCCGGATCGACATAACGGAAGCTAAAGTGCTGGTGTCAGGTGGGCGTGGTGTCGGCAGTACGGCTGGTTTTGTCATGCTGGGTCGTTTAGCGGAAACATTGAATGCCGAAGTATCTTCATCGCGGGCAATGGTCGATGCCGGGGTTATGCCCCACGAACGCCAAGTGGGGCAAACCGGAAAGACGGTCCGGCCGGATCTGTATTTTGCCCTGGGGATTTCAGGGGCTATTCAGCACCTTGCCGGTATGGAAGAATCAGAATACATCATTGCTATCAATAAAGACAAATATGCTCCGATCTTCAATGCAGCAGATTTGGGGATTGTTGGAGATGTACATAAAATTGTCCCCATATTGACAGAAAAACTCCGGAAGTAAAAATCGGAAATGAACCGGGTGTTTGTTCAATTATACTCTTTCCTTTTCTATTGGTGACGGTAGCAAGAGGAAAGAGTATTTAAGAGTAAATCAATATCTTGGCACTGATAAATCAAATTGATTGCATCTTAAATGTCAAAGCTCGTATTTTTGAAATAATCGGCTGGTAAAGATTGTCCCAGTATATTTTTACGCCTTATATTAAAAATGATTTAAAAAATTACTTAAAATAAACTTTCATCTCTCTTTTTTTGTACTTTTACCGTCGATTTTGGTGCTGCTCGTTATTTTCGTAACGGAGCGGTGAAAAGGGAATCAGGTGTGAATCCTGAACAGACCCGCTGCTGTAAGCTTTTTAAAGTCTTTGGACATTACTCACGCCACTGTTTTACATGAACGGGAAGGACGTCCGGAGATAAAGCAAGTCAGAAGACCTGCCAAGATCAGAAACTTGGTGTTCTCTGGGATTAGAATGCCGGTTGTACTGATTTTTAATTGGAATTATTCTATTGGATGTCGATGGAAAAACGTTCGATTTTTTTGTGGATTTCCACAAGAGGAATAATTGACCGATGACAATTAACAATTGACAATGATTGGAAGCTTTACTTCCATCAAAAAACAGCTGAAAAAAAGGGAAATGAATAGGGGAATTGAATGTTGAATGATTGATAATCAATATGATGTAAATATTTCCTAAAGTATGTTGTTTTACAGTAAACTGGTATTTGTCAATAGTCAATTAACAAACGTCCTGTAAGGGGCATCACTTTGTAAACTTTATGAAATTTCGACTAATTTAATCGAAGATTTAAACGTCACACTTTTAGGACTGGATACTGAAAAATTAGGGGCTTTGGAAAAAATCGGAGGGAAGCTGTCATTGAACTGTACGGCAGAATATTTGAAGTTGCCTGCCGGTTTGAAAAATTTGAAGGTGTTTGTAGTATCGAAAGGTATAGAACGCCTGGATATCCAGGGAATAGAAATCGAGGAATTGCGATTCAGCGGTACCGGATTGGAAAATACGACGGTGATCGGTGACGATATTTTTAAAGGTAAAATCAGTTTGGATAACCTTTCGGGATATTTCCCGAAATTAGAAGGTTTCCGGGAAGTGGGAAAACTGAATATCGGTTATCTTGGCCTGAACGGAGGGAGCATTGAAATCGGTAATATCCGTAAAATTAACGGGGATTTCTCTTACTGGGCCAATTCCAATGTAAAGGCCGTCGAATTTCCTGCACTGGAAGAAGTAACCGGTAATTTTGAATTATATTCCAATATCAAGGAATACCATTTCCCCGAATTGAAGTCTATCGGAGGGAAGGCAATCATAAGTATCGACTATTATGATGAAAAGACTTTTCCGAATCTGGCGACGGTCGGGGAGGATATGATGTTTCAGACCGGATATGACTATTATGGATCGAGGGGACCGGCCGTGGTCTTGTATCCGGCTTTGAAGCAGGTTGGAGGGACATTGGAACTGCGCCCGATCGGACCAACTCCCTGGGGAGATAATGAGAATACCGGTTATTTGAATCAAACTCTGGAAAATCTGGATTTCTTGTCCAGCTTGGAAAAAGTGGGGGGAATCCGGATTCATGATCATGGGAAACTAGCTTCTTACGAGGCAATTAAAAAGGCCATCCTGACCTGTCCCGAAGAGAAATGGAGTGTGGAAAATAATTTGTACAATCCGACTTACAAGCAATTGGTAGAAGACCAGCAATGGATAAAACCTGCTATTCAGGAGTAACAGATGAAGCCTGTTTTTCAACTGTGAGATTAATCAGCTGAAAAAGTTGTAAATGTAAAAAATGATAAACCTATGAAGATAAATAATTTAATATATATTGTGTTGCTTGGCATTATTGTTTCGCTGACGAGTTGCGAGGACGATGACAGCCTGTTTTCCGGAAATGAAAACTACATCACCTCATTCCGACTGGTTCAGCAGGGAGATTCCTATGCCGGGATAATTAAGGGAGATAGTCTGATTTTGAGTATCCCTGAAAATCTTTCTCTTGAGGGGGCGATAATGGAGATTTTGTGTAGTGAAAATGCCCGGATATCTCCGGATCCTGGTGAAGTTGAGGATTGGGGAAAGTTACAAAATTTTACAGTAACTGCTTACAATAATACTCAGCGTGTTTACAAGTATATAGTACGGAGAACCTTGACGGGTAGCGAAGGAGATGTTCGTCTGACTTCGGTTGAAGATTTGGAAGCCTTTGCTGCTCAGGGGATCAATAAAGTCAATGGAAATTTGGTTATCGGTAAAGAAGAAGGAACTGTGAAGGAAGACTCCCTTACTTCTTTGGCAGCTTTGGCCTCACTAAAAGAGGTTGTCGGAACGGTGACCATAAATCCGACTTATGCCGGAACTTCATTTGCCGGTTTGGAAAATTTGGAACAGGTTGGAGGATTGGTGATGGGACGTGTAATACAGAATGCAACCATTGGACTTCGGTGGATACGGGAGATTGAATTGCCAAATTTGAAAAAAGTAGCTTCAGAATTGACTTTCAGAGCTGATACCGTTGAAACGTTGAGTTTGCCTGCATTGGAAAAGGTAGGAAGAAATTTGTCGATTCAGATTAAAGATGTGAAAGATATAGATTTTTCGGCCTTATCGGTTATCGGAGAAAATTTATCCATGAAAGTGAACGGTGTCTTGAATGCTCCGGAAAAATTGAGCTTTCCGAAATTAAGTTTGATTGGAAATCAATTAGCATTGAGTAATGTTTATAGGGTGAAAGAGTTAGCTTTCCCGGAATTAAAATCGGCGACTGCTATTAAATTGGAGCAGATGAATGCTGTTGAAACTTTGAACTTCACCCAATTGGAGCAAGTCGCCGATTATTTTGAATTGTGGTGGACGCATCAAGTAAAAGAAATGAATTTTCCTTCAGTAAAATCACTCGGTGGATTTAAAATTTATTACATTCAAAATTTGGAAAAAGTCAGTTTGGAGTCTTTGACAGAAGTCGGTCTGCGAGGATTCTGTATCGATGCATCTGATAAGATACAAGAGTTGAATTTGCCTGCATTGACGCGAGTGAAAGGTGATTTTGTTTTAACCAGAATGGCAATAACAGAGGTAAGCTCATTGAGAGCATTGAAGGAAGTGGATGGAAAATTTGATTTCTCCTCGATGAGTGCATTGACGGTTTTCGACGGTTTTCCGAATCTGACAACAGTCGGTGGTAATTTCACCCTGTCCGGTTTGGCAGTCAGCGAATTAAAGGGATTCGATGCCCTGACCTCTATCGGTGGTTCGATGAGTCTGAGTAATTTGAATGAGGTTACTTCGATTGACGCTTTCCCCGTATTGAAATCCATCGGATCACAATGTTCGCTCATTGGACTGAAAAAATTGCAGGATATTTCTTTGCTGGCCCAGTTCAAGGGAATGCATTTGAACAATTGTATTTTAAACAATTTGGATGCCTTGACTTCCTTGGATCTGACCGGCCTTGAAGTAGATGCCCTGCAGATTACCGGAAAAAATGCTTTGACGTTAAAGGGCAGTAAAACCTTGAATACGAATCTGACCATTAACGGGATTCCCGGAATTTCTTTTTCAGGAATCGAAGAGGTGCAGAATGTATCGGTAAGTAATATGCCTGCAACTATTACCGGACGGGTAGAATACAACTTCCCCGGATTAAAGAAAATAGGGACTTTGTCGGTGAGTCAGGCATATGGTGCCAGCCTGGGTGTGCTTCGTTTTCCTGATTTGACAGAGATTAGCGGAAAATTGACCCTTTCCGAAGGATTCGGACAAAAAGTACAGCCGACGGAATTTCCGGTTTTAAGGATAGTGAATAACATGACCTATACCGGAGTCTGTGATGCCCTTCGTTTTCCGGCCTTGGAGGAGGTGACGGGTGAATTGAATATCAAAACCAGCTATGTGAATGGATCTTTAGTGAGCATGTTACAGGAAATCTATACTCCCGTTTTGAAAAAAGTCGGGATATTGGTGCTGACTACTTACAGTAAAAATCAGGATAGTTGGTGTAATAATGTCCTGACTAATCTGGATTGTTTTAGAGCCCTGGAAAATGTCGGAGTGATCAATATCGAGTACCAGTTAGGCCTGGTATCTTTTAAAGGATTGGAAAAAGCAATCGGGGGATTGACGGATGATACTTCTTGGGTTGTCGGGCATAATGCTTATAATCCGACTTTCGAACAGGCTAAAAACGGAGAATTGGAACGAAATTGAGGGAAATACTTTACATCGGACGGCTCCCTGCAGCTTTTAGTTGGCAGGGGGCTTTTCGTATTTTGTAAGGAAAGGCATTTTTTGTACTTTTACGCTTCAATGGAAACAAAGGGATACCTTCAGGTTTATACCGGAAACGGTAAAGGTAAGACAACGGCTGCATTCGGTTTGGCGGTACGTGCTTTATGTGCTGGTAAACGGGTGTTTATCGGGCAGTTTGTCAAAAGCATGAAATATAACGAAACCCGGCTGGAAGCCTGTTTCCCCGGGCGGTTGGCGGTCCGGCAGTTTGGAAGAGGATGTTTCCTTGATCACCGGCCCGAAGACGAAGACGTACGCCTTGTCCAGGAAGGACTCCGGGAATGTGCGGCAATACTGGCTTCGGGTGAATGGGACCTGGTCATCCTGGACGAACTGACTATAGCTGTGTATTTTGGTTTGCTCTCCGATAAAGAAATACTGGAAGTCATCGGGCTGCGTGACACAGGGACAGAGGTGGTGATTACCGGGCGTTATGCTTCCGAAGCTTTGCTGGCTTTGGCTGACCTCGTGACAGAAATGCGTGAAGTGAAACATTATTATACCCGGGGAGTATTGTCCCGGGATGGATTTGATCATTGAGATATGGATAGATTGATGCGGTTTTGGTTGCTGGGGCTGTTGTTGGCTCTTGGTGTAGGTTGTAAAAGTAGGCATTCGGCTTCTGCAGGAGATGCTTTGTCCGCGCTCCGGATGGAATATGCCGGGCGGATTCGGATAGATTCGAGTGAACATTATATATTGGTGCGGGTACAAAACCCTTGGGATACGGCCCGGATTTTACATACCTATGTTTTGGTCGGCCGGGAAACTGAATTGCCGGAAGGATTGCCTGAAGGGACCTTGGTCCGGACGCCGGTGGAAAAAGCATTGGTATATTCTTCGGTACATTGCGGGCTTCTGTCCGAACTGGGGGCAATCGATCGGATTGGTGGAATATGTGATCTGCAATATATCGAAATACCTGAAATACAAAATCGTTGTGCTTCCGGGCGAATGGTCGACGCCGGAAATTCTATGAATCCGGATATTGAAAAAATAATCGACTTTCATCCTGATGCTATCCTGCTCTCCCCTTTTGAAAATAGTGGAGGTTATGGCCGGATTGAAAAATTAGGGATACCGATTATCGAATGTGCCGATTATATGGAGACCTCTCCTTTGGGGCGGTCTGAATGGATGCGTTTTTTCGGTTTGCTTTTCGGGAAACGGCGGCAGGCTGATTCGTTATTCACTGCTGTCCGTGCGGATTATTTACAGCTGTGTGATTTGGTCAAGTCTGTAAATCAGCGGCCGACGGTGATATCTGAATTGAAAAGCGGTTCCGCCTGGTATGTACCCGGAGGAAAAAGCACGACCGGACGGTTGTATCAGGATGCCGGGGCTACTTATATGTGGGCGGAGGACGAACATAGCGGTTCGATTCCTTTGTCTTTTGAAACGGTATTTGACCGAGGGCAGGATGCCGATTTTTGGTTATTCAAATACAACCGGCAACAAGATAAAACCCTGACCGAATTAAAGTCCGACTACGCTTCATATGCCGGTTTCCGGGCCTTTCAAACCGGGCAGGTGTATGGATGTAATTCGGGACAGGTACCTTTTTATACAGAGACCCCTTTTCATCCCGAACGGCTGTTGGAAGATCTGATCCGGATTTTTCACCCGGGAGTGTTACCGGCAGGAGAGTGCCGTTATTTTAAAAGATTGGAAAAATGAAATCTTTACCATCCGGATGGAAATATAGTATCGGTTTGATCGTATCGATCCTTCTGTTGTTCGCGGCGAACTTATGGGTAGGCTCGGTACGTATTCCTGCAGGCGCAGTATGGGATATTTTGTGCGGACATGCCGTAGAACGGGAGAGCTGGCGGTTCATTTTGCTGGAATCGCGTATTCCGCAAGGGATAACTGCTTTGCTGTGTGGAGCAGCCTTGGCTGTCTCGGGGTTGATGTTGCAAACCGTTTTCAGTAATCCGCTGGCAGGACCTTCGATATTGGGGATCAATACCGGGGCCAGCCTGGGCGTGGCCTTGGTGATGTTGCTCGGTGGAGGAAGTATTACTGCCGGGGTTTTCAGTATATCCGGTTTTCTGGCGGTATTGGCCGGAGCTTTTGCCGGGGCTATGATCGTCATGGGAATCTTGCTGTTCTTTTCTGCTTTTACAAAGAATAATTTGATGCTACTTATTATTGGGATCATGATCGGATACATCACCTCCTCGGTGATTTCATTATTGAATTTTTTCTCTACGGCCGAAGGAGTACATTCTTATATGATCTGGGGATTGGGAAATTTCAGCGGAGTGTCTTCCGGGCAATTGCCTGTATTTATCGTTTCGATTACCGCCGGTTTGGTTTTATCGGTCATGTTGATCAAACCTTTGAATGCCTTATTGTTGGGAAACCGGTATGCTGAAAATCTGGGTGTGAATGTGCGGCTTACCCGCAATCTGTTATTGATTGCGACCGGTATGCTGACGGCAATAACAACCGCCTTTTGCGGGCCTATCGCTTTTATCGGATTGGCCGTGCCGCATATTGCCCGCTTGATGCTGGGTACTTCGAACCACAATTCCCTGATGCCTGTGACCTTATTGCTGGGAGGGGCGGTAGCCCTGTTGTGTAATCTGATCAGTGTATTACCCGGCGAAACGGGGATTTTGCCATTGAACGCCATCACTCCCGTTTTGGGTGCTCCCGTCATTATCTATATTCTGGTCAAACAGCGTAAAATTCAATATTTCAATTGACTATGGAAACTTTACCTGTAATTGCAGCCCGTCAATTGGCTATCGGCTACTCTCATGGTAAGAACGGTTCTACAGTGGTACACCGGGATCTGTCTTTCGATTTGTGGGCGGGAGAGTTGACTTGTCTGTTAGGTCCTAACGGGGCAGGCAAATCTACTCTGTTGCGTACTCTTTCGGCTTTTCAATTGCCTTTGGAAGGTGAATTATGGCTTGAAGGACGTCCGCTGAGGGATTATTCCGAACGGGAAAAATCGCGCAAGATCGGCGTCGTACTGACCGATAAGACACAGGCCGGCGGATTGACCGTATATGAACTGGTAAGCTTGGGGCGTCAGCCCCATACCGGATTCTGGGGCCGTTTGAACCGGGAAGATCATAAGCTCGTCGAAGAGGCTCTTACGGCAGTGGGAATATCCCATAAAGCTGCAAATTACGTGGCCGAATTGTCGGACGGGGAACGGCAGAAAGTGATGATCGCCAAAGCATTGGTGCAGGAATGTCCGTTGATTTTGCTCGATGAACCCACAGCTTTCCTGGATGTGGTAAGCCGTATCGAGATCATGACTTTATTGCATACCATTGCCCGCGAACAACATAAGACCATTCTGCTGTCTACCCACGATATCGACCAGGCACTGATCCAGGCCGACCGGCTGTGGTTGCTCGCGCCCGGAAAAGGATTGCAGTGTGGCGTTACGGAGGATATAGTCTTTAACGATGGACTGGACTGTTTGTTCGATCACCGGAAAATATGTTTTGACCGGGGACGTGGGGGCTATTTCCCCATCGTACAGGATTATCAGGAAGTCGTCGTCAGGACGGACGATCCCTGCCTTTGGCATTGGTGTGTCAATGCTCTGAATCGTTTTGGCTATTCCGGTCTGCCCGGAAATGCCGATAGAAAAAATTTACCCGTATTGACGGTTACTTCCCCGCATGAAATGAGTTGGGAAAAAAATGGAATGTCTACTATACTGACTTCTTTCGAGGACTTGACCGGATTATTGAAAAAATGACCGGGAAGGTTTTTGAATAAAAAGAAAACGGTGCGCATCAGTTTTTACCTGTTGGCACCGTTTTAACTTTTTATTTATTTGCTTCTGCAGCTTTGATCAATCGGGGGATGGGGGATACATTGACCATAGACGTGTAATCGATGGGAGAAAGTGTCCATACATCCCAGGAGAGATTTTCAAGTTGGCGATTGTCGACAAATGTCTGAGAATATTCAAAGTCGGCAGCTGTCGGCACCTGATTGCCCGAACCGAGCCAGTAGGTGGTATAGGCATCGTTCGATCCCATCCAATAATCGGCTGCATCTAACGGTTTCAATTCGTCAGAATCGTATTCGGAGAGTTCGTAGAGCCCGTTTGTAAAATCAGCTTGTGTCAGATGTAAAGTAGAACTTTTCAGTTCGATTTTACCGTCGTTATTACCGTCATAACCGAATCCTTTGATATAATTTCCTGATAAGGCGACATAAAGGCGGGGATCGTTCTTGGCAATAGCTTTGAGCATATCGATTCCTGTAAAAGTTTCCGTTTTATTCCAACGATATCCCCAGGCAATGAAAAAAACTTCCTGGTCTGCCGGTTCTTGCAGATGCTCCCCTGTAACCCATTGAATGGCAAAGACCGAGGTGTTTTCTCCGTTACCGGTCCAATTTTTCAGATCGGAGATCGCGAACCGATTACCGTTGACCTTCAGAAATAAGGTGTCGGAATCCTTGCCGTCCTGATTGGTTGCGGTCAGGATAATTTCAAAACTACCGGGGTCCTGAGAGGTGAAACGATAGATTGAGTCTGTGGAAACCGTTTTTTTGTTCAGTTGCCACTGGAAAGTGGTCTGTAACGGATTGTTCAGAATCGCTTTTAACTCGATCGTTTCACCCGGTAAACAGGTGGTTTGCCCACTCGGATTTCCGATAGAAACCTGAGGCGGAGTAGGAAGATACGGATCTTTTTTGTTGTCGTCACTACAGGAGGTCGATAGACCTGTAAGCAGACTCCAGAATAGAAATAAAGAATAGTATTTTTTCATTTACAAAATTCTTTTATTGAAAATTATAAGTAAAGAATGTTCCGGCTGGATAATTGGTATGATTCTTATAATTGGCGCTCAATTTCGGTTCGGTTTCGCTGAAATCGAATACACTGATGTGGTTGATCAGACGGTCGTTACCCCACCCTTTGATTGTATTCAGATAGACTTCGCCTGTAACCGGATTGACGGCTATGGTATTGTAAACACTAGTTGTTGTCACGATGTTTGCCGCATCGACCATCAGATCCGTCTGGTTTTTACTAAAAATGTGACGATAGATTTTGGTACCTGTGCCGTTCATGTACAAAGTATCTCCTTGTGCTGTAATACACGGAGTAGAAGTGTATGAGGCCGACTGAGTGCTAATGGCATCTCCCGGTAAAGTATTGGTTTTGATAATAGTATAATTTTGGGCATCGACCTTAGAGATTTCCCCGGCCGAAGTGGATACCCACAAGTTACCGTCCGACGATTTGACGACTCCTCTGACCGGATCATTGAATTCTATCGATTTGGAGATTTTGTTTTTTCCTTTTTCGATCACAAGGACGTTATTTCCTGCTGCAGCGAATATTTTCCCTTCCGTTACAGCCATGGTATTCTTATTAGCCCTTTCAGCTCCCTCGATGAGAAAGAGTTCGCCGCTGGATGGGTGGAATACCTTAATTCCTTCGTTGTCGCGCAGATAGATATCGTCGTCTCCCAGTACGGCAACATGAGTCGGACTGCTTACTTTATCTTCCAGTTCGGTCTTATAGCCGGCTTCTTTTTTCAGGGTTTCTGCATTGGCAACGATAAGATAACCGTCGTCTCCGCTTTTTTGTGAAATGATATACAGTTTGTTGTTGGCGATAAATAAGTCTTGGGAAAGAAGGCTCAGCATGCTGCCGTTTGCCTTGTAATAGGCACTGTCCGTGAGAATACCTTTCGGGCTGATGAATATCAATGTAGAAGGATCGGCCTGGTAACCTTCATTTAAAACAAAAGTACCGTATTTGTATTTACCGTACACTTCGATGGATGTTGTGGCAGAAGTCACTCCATCGGCATTGGTCGCGGTTAATTTAACATCGTAGGTCCCCAATTCGTTCATTTTGAAAGTAAATACTGTATCCTTAGAGACTTCATTTCCTTTGACGGACCAGCTCAGTGTGGTTGGCAGCGGACTTTCTACTTTCGCTTTCAGTACGATAGAGTCTTCCTGAGGCATTGCGAACACTCCGTTTACACTCTCGATAGATACTTCGGGAGGAACCGGATATTTGTCGTCATCGTCACATGATGCGAATATTCCTGCTAACAGGAGGCAAACTAAAAGCGTAAAATTAATTTTTTTCATGGTTTCTATTTATTTAAAGGATTTATATGATTCAATTAAAATTCGAATAAAAGCGAGAACAAGCAATTACGCAAAGGCATGGGATAATATTGGGTCGACTCATAGTAGGTATCGAACAGGTTATCTATCCGCATCTGAGGGGTTAGGCTTGTCCCATTCCGGAAGGAGTAGCGGTAACCGAGCAAGAGGTTATGTACGGAATAGGGATCCGTGGCATATGATTCGTCGGTAGTAATGAAACGCCGGCCGGTGTAGGTCATCTGCCAGACGAAAAAAGCATCTTTATAATCGATATTCCAGCGCAGATTCCACTTGAATCGCGGTACATATGGAATTTGCCGCATATAGGCGTTGTCGTCTACGTGTTGTTTCTTGCGGGTCCGGGATTGTGACCAGCTGTAATTACCCGAAAGAGAAGATACGAGTTCCCCGTAGTGGAAAGTGGTTTTTCCATAAAGTTCCACGCCATAGGAACGTACGTTTCGTTTGTTTTGCGGAGTCCACACCCATTGGTTTCCGTCTTTGGGGAGCCAAAGGATCCAGTTGTCGATGTTCATTAGATAACCGGAAACTTCGGCATCGAATAAGAGATGTTTGTTTATACTCTTCCGGTAAGAAATAGAAGCATCGTAAGAATACCCCTCTTCCGGCTTTACATCCGGATTACCGCCGGGGCGCCAATATAGGTCGTTCATACTGGGGAAACGATAATTATAAGCAGTACTTCCTTTCAATTTTAATTCTTTTTTCAATAGATTGAATACTATTCCTGCCGACCAGGTGGATACATTCCGATTGTCGTTATGTTCGAACATATATTGTCCGTTGATCATCATCCACCGGATAGGCGTCCACAAAGCGGAAGTTTGCCAGGAGAGTATGTTACGGTGGTGGCTGAAAGGGGATTCCACCTGAGGAATATCAAAATCGATACCGTCGAGCGTATATTTCGATGAGTCGATGTCTATGTAGCTACTCACCCGGATCAGGTCGTGAGAATAGGTTAACGTCGTGTTGAGGATAAGCTTATCGGTCGGGGAGTACGTATAATCGGCCACGACCTGTGCCGTGTTAGAGCGGTTTTTGTTTCCCTTGGGATCGAATAAACCTCCGTCATACCGGATATCGTAAGTTTGGCAGAAATACAGCCAGGCAGCCTTTACATGTAATTCATGGATACCCCGGCTGAAATCCAGTCCGGCATATCCCCGGAAATTATTTTCCTCCTGATCCTCCTGGGAGCGGTTGACTACACCGAGCGGTTGGGGGAGGTTACGGTGATTTTTCTGATACCAGGCGACAGCTGTCAGGCGGGTGTAGGGAGATACTCTGAAATAGCCTTCCTGCATAATTCCGAATTGAGAGTAAGCGGCATCCTGCCTTTTTTCACGGAAAGGAATATTGGTCAGCACTTTATTCAGATAGGTATAGTCGTTGTCGGAATGCTGATAATATAACCGTGTCTTTGAGGCCGATTTATTACCGCTTATATTCGCCTGTCCACCGACGGTATATGTGTTGTACGATCCATACTCTGCCAGTACCCGGCCATTTACGCCTCGGTTCCAATCGGTGTCTGTGAATAAATTCACACTACCTCCGATAGCTCCGGTACCGTTTTTTACATGGCTGCTGCCATAGTACAGGTTGATGTTATCTGTAAAAAAGACCGGGATCTGTGAAAAATCGAAAGTACCCGATAAAGGAGGTGTGATATTGATCCCGTTCCAGTTTACCCGTGTTTGGGAAGCGCTGGTTCCACGGAAAGAAGCTGTCGATAATGCTCCTGTTCCCAGACTCTTGATGTAAATAGAGGTATGGTCGGTCAGGAGTTCGGCCAGCGAGCGGGTTTTGTTGGCTTGTAAAATGGCTGGGGAAATATGGGTTACCCGGGCTCCTGCGTTTGCCTCGTTGGCGTGTTGTATACGTTGGCGGATGACCTGCACGGTGTCTAATGTGCCGTATAGGGTGATCGAATCCCGGGATTGGGCAGGAGTACGGAATCCCGACCCAAGGAATATGCCGAGGTATAAAATGAAGATCAGACTCTTGTATAGGTTCATATCGCTAGGCTAATTAGGGGAAATACACTTGGCTAGGATAGATACCGACTCGAAAATTCCGGATGGAACCGTCTTTTTTGTAATTCCGGATATAACCGCGTTGTGCACTGTAATCCAGACAGTCACATAGATAGACCTCTCCTTGCGGACTGACTGAAAACCCATACATCATATCGATTCCGGGAAGATCGAGGTAGTGTTCGAATTCTCCTGTGCCGATATTCATCCGGTAAACACTTTGGACAGAGGTAATCCCTGCTGCCGTGTTACTTTTACAGGTTTTGACGTTGAAATAAATCCAGTTCAGTGTAGGATCGATATCCGTGCGATTATAGGTGATTGTACCGATTACGTCTCCTGCTTGTGGATTTGCCTTTTCACTGATGGGAAGGGTATAAGAGACCTCGACTTTTTCTTGGTGGGGGTCGATACAAACCAATTCTATTCCGCAGACTCGATTCCCCTCCCGGATGTTCATCAAGGCCCATACTCTTTGGTATTTATCGACCAGCATCCGGCAGGTTTTGGTATTTTCGTCGTTTTTTACTTCCGGGATGACCCGGACAGCTTTTTTGCTGATATTGTCGGTATCGAAGACATATATTCCGCCGGTAGTCATTCCGAAGATTTTATTATCTACCGTTACCAGATATTCGACCGATCGCGGTATGGAGATATATTCCAGAGGTTCGCCATAAGGTTCCACAGTCCGGATACGCACCAGTTGTCTCTCCAGATCGGATACGATAGCTTCTGTCGGGGAAATGGCTACGATCTGGCGTGGAAATCCCGCTTGGGTATAGAGGATTGTACCGACGGAACCGAACGTTTCGGGATCTATAACCTCGATTTTTTTGGAGTTATCCAAAGTCACAAAATATTTACCGTTGATCTTGGTGATGGATTGGGCCACATCACCCAGCGGTCGGTGATTCACTTCCCGGAAAATATCCGGAATGACTGATCCGTCTTTGTTTAAAATGGAGATACCGCCCATATTCTGATTGATTCCCCCTTCATTGAGAACAAGGGCTTCGATATTACCTTGGCTTACCGGCCCGTAGGGATAATCCGTTCCTGCGGAATCACAGGCTGTGAATAGCCCTGCTATTACGGCAAATATGAAAAACAGAGAATTTTTTTGAATAGCATGATTTACTGACGTTTATGTTCTTCTTCCCTTTGAACGTTAAACAAATGAATCACGTGGCAGGTCTTCTGACTTGTTTCCTTTTCGGTTTCCTTCCCATTCCGAATGAGGAACAGTGGATAAAGCACGTCCGAAAAGTGTTATGAAACTTACAGCAGTGGATCTGTTCAGGATTTACACCTGATTCCCTTTTCATTGCCGGACGAGACAACGATCCGGCAACTCCACGCAATTTTTATGTGATGGCAAAGATATATAAATCATTTTATAAGGGAAATGATATTTTGTGAATGTTTGTTAGTCCACAGGGACGGAGGCAATACTTTGTGCTGAACGGTTATTTTGGGAAAAACCTTTAGAATTTCTTTAAAATCGGGCTTTTATCCTTGTACAGGCAATGAAGTAAAACCTGTTCTGAACGGAAAACATGTCAAACCGATTATTTCAATGATGAAAACAAGATGGATTATCTCTTTTGCCCGACTTCCTGTTTCTGTGAAAAATCCAAATGCGCCCCTGTCGAAGGGAATATCGTGCCGGAGTTGATCGGTACGAATAATAGCGATAAGCAGATTGGGGAATTAGATGATATATGCAAATTATTCAAAATTAATAAACATGATTTATTGGTTTTACCGGAATAAAATTGCAGCTTTGTTCGGGATTGATCGGGTGGGAAAGATTTTGACAGACTATTTATCCGATACTTTATGAAAATAGAGAAAGTACATGCGGTCTATTTTAGTCCGACAGGCACAACTAAAACAGTGATTACCCATTTGGTAAAATGTATCACTACGTTATTACCGGAAGTCGTGACGGAAGTGAAAGACTTTACATTGCCGTCGGGGCGGAAGAAAGTGCCTGATATTCGGGAATCGGAGTTGGCTATTGTCGGTTTGCCTGTTTACGCCGGCCGTTTACCGAATCTGTTATTGAACTACTTGACTACCTGGCAGAGTAATGGGGCCTGGGCGGTACCTGTTGTGGTTTATGGGAATCGGTCCTATGGGAATGCGCTCGTCGAACTGTATGATATTTTAAGATATAGAGGGTTTCATCCGATAGCTGCTGCGGCTTTTGTCGGTCAGCATTCTTTCACGACCCGGTTGGCTACCGGGCGTCCCGACCGGGAAGATCTGGAAAAGGCAGAACAGTTTTCGGCAGAGATCGTGAGAAGAATATTGCAACCAGGAGAATTTACCGGAATAAAGATTCCGGGACAAGGGGCTCCTGATTACGGTGGATATTATAAACCCAAAGGAAGGGATGAAGAGGTGGTGAATTTCCTGAAAGCAAAACCTGTTACGACCGATGCGTGCATCGATTGCAGACGTTGTGCAAAAGTTTGTCCTATGGGGGCTATCCGGCAGGATCATCCTTCTGAGGTTTCCGGTATTTGTATCAAGTGTAATGCTTGTGTAAAACAATGTCCTGTACATGCCAAACAGTTGACGGATGAAGCTTACCTAAGTCATGTCGGTTTTCTTGAAAATAGATATACCTCGAGGGCAAGAATCGAATTATTTTAATCGACCTAAATACTTGGTATATGAAGACCGGTCTTTATACGAAACTGATTTTGAAGGTAATCGCTGGCTGTTTGCTTATCACTGTCATCCGGGGTATTCATTTCTGGAATTGCCCGTTAATATAAAAGATATCGAGATGCATGTCGATATTAAGTCCGCCAGTACAAGAGATGAAATGAATGTGAAGGTATCCGGTTCATACTAAAAATAGGGGAATTGTTTTTGAGGATTTTTTTTATGGCATGGAGCTTTGCGCTCCCCGGTGATTTCTTATATGTCTTGATTTTTTCGCTGGTTGCGGATAAATTTATTCCGGTATTCTGCCGGGAAATTATTTTCATGGTGTTTGACGAATCGTTTCAGGTAGGATTGACCGGAGATCTAAGAAGGACGGTATGTCCGTTTATGTCAGATCATTGAGGGTACAGTGCTGAACAGCCATTCAGGTTAATGCCGGACCCCCTGAAGCTTATCCCTTTCCAAACCGCTATGAGATAATGACAAGTAATGTCCGATAAAGATCTTAAGTTAAACAAAAGAGGGGGCTTTCCCCATTCTCTTTTCAGTCCGCCAAAACAGCCAAACAGCCAGAAGGAGGGAAAGAATGTCTGCTACAGGTTGTGCCGCTTCCGCCCCGATCGCCTGCAAGGTGTTGATATAAATAAACAGGATACCCATCACTGGTCCCGACAGCAGCAACGTCCGGACGAGCGGCGTACCATATTCCCGAATACCTTCCGAATCAATGACACAACTGATCAGTTCTTCGGAAAACACTCCGCAAATCAAGGTCAGTATCACGCCCATACCCAATCCTGCGAAGCATGACAGACGTATGACTGCCTGAGACGGTCCCACTGTTTCTTTTCTCATATTGAAACAGGCTATGGATATGGTCAGGTGGGAGTCTTTACCCGTCAGCAAGATAACGTAATATGCGTTGCTGCCGTATAACCGATGGCCGTAGCCCATGCCGCACCGGCAATCCTGTAGCCGAGCCATAGGATAAACAAGCGATTGAGTACGATATTCTGTATGGTACCTATCAGTATTCCGTTCAGTGCCTCTGTCGATTTCCCTTTGGCACGGACAAGGTTGCTGAAAGCTGTGGAGACGATGACGAAAGGAGTACTCCACGCTACATACCCGTATTTCAAGAATCTCCCTACAGCCGTCTCTATGATTTTTTTTAACAGATTACGGTTTATAATCCTTTTTCATTTTTTACAAAGGTCGTCTTTGGATATTCGGAACATTAATGGGTGTTCTCCGTTTGAAAGTGTTTTTGATTTGTAACAAACCACTGAAATAGAGGCGTTCATGGCTAAAGTTGGTTTAAACCTCGGTTTAAACAGATGCCTCCAAACCACGAAAAACCACAAAATAAAAAAGGTAGCTACTTTCGTAGCTACCTCATTCAGAGAGCGGAAAACGGGACTCAAACCCGCGACCCCCAGCTTGGAAGGCTAGTGCTCTATCGACTGAGCTATTTCCGCAAATGTATTGTTCCTCACACACAAGCCGGACTCACTATGCTTTTTCGATCCGTAATGGGGGGAGGCATAAACAAATTTTAAACTAATAACTATTTCTAATAGCTGTAATTTAAAATTTGTGGGCAGTGATGGATTCGAACCACCGAAGGCTACGCCAGCTGAGTTACAGTCAGCCCCATTTGGCCACTCTGGTAACTGCCCTTAATTGTAAAAGAACTCTCTCTTTTTGCGGGTACAAATGTATGCTTTTTTTCTGTTAACTGCAAAATTTTTGACTTTAAAAATGCGAATAATAAATGAGATTTTTTTTTTGAAAGATACTATAATTCTGAGTGTCAGGTTACAAATCGTCTTATTTTTATTTTGTGGTAGGATCGTTTGATTCTTTGCCTGCTTTTATCGTAGGGTAAACCTCCTGGCTTTTTCTCGACAAGCAGTATTTCTACTCAGATGAATTTTTAGAAGAGGCTAATATTGTCAATCTGATTTTCAGACTTTGATAGATAAAAGAAAATCCCCAAAGTTCAATGACCGATCTTTGGGGATTTTCCGATTACTTGTAAGTCAGTTCGATGCTGCGCGTTGTATTGGCCGAATCGTTATATTTGACGATCATTTTTATCGGTTTTTCATAGCCTTCGGTGAGCTTCTGTATGGGGAAAGAAACTGTACCGAAATAGAGTTTATCCCGGGAATCTCCGAAATCATTGTGCCGGAATTCGAAGATGAGGCGGTCGTCTTCGGTGGGGCATTGTAATAAATTTACCATATGTGTTTTGCCTGTACTGGGATTCAGATGGGCAGCAAACATAAACTCAAAGTTCAGGAATCCATGAGCGAACCAGGAATTGACGATCTTTACCGGAGCGTTTCCGACACTGTCCAAAATCGTTTCGTCGTACGGAAGAATGGATTTGGTCAGAATTGTGTCGGCATAGACAATCCGGGCATATAAATTCGTATCCTGTTCTTCCAGAATGTTGAATCGTATCCGTAGACGGGTACTGTCGTTCAGTTTTTCAGGATTGAAGTAATATTCCCGGGGATAGAGCAGATAACCATCGTCTAGCTTGACGGTAAACTTTTCGTCGCCTGATTTACTGACCAGGCCATAACCTTCATAATAGGTTTCATAATCATCCTTGCAACCGGTGAAGGAAAAAACAAGGGGGATCAGGATAAGAACGATCCCCGAAGTTAGATTGAAATGTTTATTTTTCATGTTTTTATTTTTAGTTGTTTTCTGTTATAAAGATGAAAACTAACTAAAAAGGTTGCGTGGCCTGAAAGTTAAAATAATTTTTTTCTCAAAGAAAAAATGAACTCTAATCCACCGTCTTTCCGGTTCTTAGCCGTGATTTGGCCTTTGTGAAACAATACGGCATTTTTTACGATGGAGAGGCCCAGACCCGATCCGCCCGTTTTCCGGCTTCTGCCTTGATTCACCCGGTAGAAACGGTCGAAAATACGTTCCAGGTGTTCTTCTTCGATTCCCCGGCCGGTATCGTAGAATGAAAAATAGTAAAATTCGCTGTCTTCCATATAATTGTCGATACCGATCGTGATATTTTCTCCGGCATAGTTGATCGCATTGTCGATCAGGTTCCTGAAAATGGAATAAAGTAGGGTATGGTTACCTTCGATTTCAACTTTCGGGCCGATATGATTGTGAACGACGATGTGATTGTGTTGTAAGGATACTTCCAGGTCGGTGGTCACTTCGTCGATGGTCGTTCGGATATTGATCGTTTCTTTCTCGAATAGGTCGGAGGCTTCTTCGGTCTTGGTGATCAAAGCCACGTCGCGAATTAATTCGGATAAGCGAAGAATTTGAATATAAGCCCTCTCCAGGAAAAATTTCTGCTTGACAGGTTCCAGGTGTTCCTGTTCGAGAATAGTTTCGATGTAGCCGCGGATACTGCTGACCGGAGTTTTTAATTCGTGTGCGATATTATTGGTCATCTCTTGTTTCAGCAGCCTGTTTTTTTCTGCCGAGGTGACGTTGTTCAACGTGATTTCGTAACTGTTGTCGTAGAAAATAAGTAATCTCACAGCGAAATGTTTCCCGTTTTTGGCAATTTTTCCTTGCCAGATCGGAATCGATTTGGCCTGAGGATTGACCGGTGTGTTCTTTTGCAGGAAAAATTCGGCTTCTTTGAATTCAGGTGCCTGGAAAATATGATCTACATCAAAGGTAGGTTCGTCTAAAATAGTGTTTACATATTGGATGAAATGGGTGTTGGCATATATCTTTTTGTGATCTGCCGAGAAAATACAAATACCTTCATCGGAATGGTGAAAGTGGCGTAACAGTTTTTCCCTTTCCTGATTGAGCTGATCTTTGCTCTTTTTCAGCATCTTGTAGTTGTCGACGATCTTATGACCGATTTCTCCCAGTTCGGTATCGGGGAAATCGATTTTGTCGTAATCCGGTTGGCTGTGTTCGGCCGTGATGATAAATTCGTTCAGGCCGGATACGGCTTTCCCGAAACGATCTGCCAGATATAACAAAGAAATCAGGGTAGTAAAAAACAAGAGCAGAATGAAATAAGTGAAGATTTCGTCAGCTTTCAGGATATTCTGTACCTGATCGGTATAAGGTAGAGCTACCCGTACGAAATAGTTGTTGAAAAGGCGGGCATCGTAATAATAATCGATACCGGTAGTCTCCGATTTACGAATATTCGTACCGTTGCTTTGGGTTAATGCTTGTGCTATTTCCGGTCGGGACAAGTGATTTTCTACCGTTTCTTCCTCGTCGATATCGTTGTCGTAAAGCACTTTTCCCTGGCGGTCGATAATGCTTACCCGTAATCCTCGGGGGAGTAAGGGAAGCAAATTATTTAACGAATCCAGCCGTTTATCTGCGATCAGACGGTGACTATCGACATAGTTGGCGATGATTTCTGCATAAGCATTGAGACTGGCTTTGAAGTTCTCTGACTTATACATTTTCTCCCTGTTCTGTTGCACTGCAACGATGATGACTGTAAATATGGTAAATACAATCAGAAAATACAGGAAAATCTTCTTTTTATAAGTAAAGTGCATAAAAAAGTAAAAAGTAAAAGGTTAAAGGTAAAAAGCTAAAAAAAAGCTATAAGCTAAAGGCTGAAAGCTGAAAATTGTGGACCAGGAGTTGAAGGCTTTTAGCTTAAAGCCTTTAGCCTTTTCAGCATTCCAGGCAGTAACCGTACCCCGAACGGTTGGCGATATGTTTACCGAAAGCTCCGAGTTTTTTTCTGAGCCGGGTGATGTGGACGTCTACCGTTCTCTCCAATACATAGCCGTCTTCTTGCCAGGCTTTGCCCAGAATATCTTCCCGTGAAAAGACCCGGTTGGGAGCTTTGGCCATCATACTGAGTATTTCGAATTCTTTTTTGGTTAAAAGGATCTGCTGCTCATTGAGGTATACGGTCTTGCTGTTGAGGTCCAGAGTGAGTTCTCCGATTTCGATCGTTTTCTTTTTTTCCGGTAGTGCGATATTACCGGCCCTTTTCAATACTGCTTTTACCCGGGCGGCAACTTCTTTGATCGAGAAGGGTTTGGCGATATAATCGTCTCCGCCGATACTGAATCCGGTCAACATATCGTTTTCGGTATCCTTAGCGGTCAGGAAGATGATCGGGGTATTCATATGCATTTCTTTGCGGACTTTTTCGGCCATTTTGAATCCGGACATACCTTCCATCATGACATCCAGTAGAATTAGTTCATGTTCATCGGTCAGCAGTTTTAAGGCTTCTTCGGCTGAATTTGCGATGTCTACTGCAAAACCTTCACTTTCCAGATTGAATTGAAGGATTTCACATAAATCTTCTTCATCGTCGACTACTAATATTTTATTCCGTTCCATATATTTTGTCATTCAAAATCGTTCATTATTCTTTTCTCATTTTTTAACCTTCACTTCCTGCCAGTAGCAGGTCTTCGTCCGGTTTCGGCCAATGTTTGATATTCTTTCCTTCGATCAGGTAAATAGCGGCTTCTGCAATATTGGTCGCATTATCTCCGATCCGCTCGATGTTATAGGCCATGCTGTTGATGCATAGGGCATCCGTTACTTCTTGTTGCGATAATATCTTATCGAAACATTGTGTCGGGAGATGCTGGCCGATAAAATGATGCAGTTCGTCGACCTGGTCATCCGTCTCGATCGTTTCTTTCGCTAACTGGATATCCTCACATGTAAAAGCAAATATAGCATTTTGTGTCATACTTTCAGTGAGTGAGAGCATCTTTAGTAAATCCTTTTTATAGGTTGTGAACAGACAGTCGTCGACTGCTATTTTTTTCATGAAATGGGAAACATTCAGAATCAGATCTCCGATCCGTTCGAGATAAGCGGTCATATCGTAGTAAGAGATGATCATCCTCAGATTCGTGGCCCGCGGACTGTAAAGCACGATCATATTGATCACTTCGTTGCGGATTTTGACCTCTATACTGTCGATGATCCGTTCGTTATTGTTGATCTCTGTATATATCTCCTCTTTGTGGTTGTCGTCCATTAATTGCTTGGTCAGATTCAGCTGGCGGATGACAATCTTTGCTAATACCTGAAAATCTTCGGTTATCCGGCTGAATACTTTTTCTTTTAAAGTTGGCATAATAGGAATTATTTTTTTTGGTTTTTTACATCGGTTTATCCGAATTGTCCGGTCAGATATTCTTCGGTCCGTTTATCCCGGGGATTGGTAAACATAATCCGGGTTTTGTCGTATTCGATCAGTTCGCCGAGATACATAAACATCGAATAGTCTGAAATACGGGCAGCTTGCGACATGTTGTGGGTGACGATGATAATGGTAAATTCTTTTTTCAGCTCGAGTAACAATTCTTCGATCCGGTTGGTGGCGATAGGATCGAGGGCGGAGGTCGGCTCGTCCATCAGTAATACTTCCGGTTTTAAGGCCAGGGCCCGTGCAATGCATAGCCGCTGTTGCTGACCTCCTGATAAGAAAGTGCCTTTCTTGAACAGAGCGTCTTTCACTTCATTCCACAGCCCGACGTTGGTCAGACAAGTCTCTACAATTTCTTCTTTTTCTTTTTTCTTCAGGCGGATGCCATTGAGTTTGTAACCGGCGATCACATTATCGAAAATACTCATAGTGGGAAAAGGATTAGGGCGCTGAAATACCATGCCCGCCATACGCCTGACCTCCATGGGGTTCATCTTTAAAATGTTGCGGTTGTCCATCAGAATTTCTCCGCTGATCCTGATGTCCGGATATAATTCGTGCATGCGGTTGATGGCACGCAATAAGGTACTTTTGCCACATCCCGAGGGCCCCATAATGGCTGTGATCCGATTCTTTTTAATATCGGCATTGACATGATTGACGGCATTTTTCCCGGGAGTATAGGAAATACTGACATTTTTAAATTGTAATATCGGATGATCTATTTGCATGATGTAGTAGGACTGTTATAAATTAAATTTTCCATTTCCGGGCGACATTTTTAGCGATGATGTTCATCACCAGAATCAATAGTAATAGAAATAAAGAACAACTCCAGATCATATCGGCCAGGTTCGGGTCGTTATAAAATTCCCAGATGAGCAAGGGGACTGCACTGGTCGGATCCAGAATATCCCAGTTGATCGCTGTACTACCGAGGGCGGTTAGCATCAGGGGGGCTGTTTCGCCCATCACTCTCGACACGGCTAGTAAAGTACCGGTGAACAGTCCGCCGAAAGCTGAGGGAACCAGGACTTTCAGGATAACACTCGTATAGGAGGCTCCTAGCGCAAGACCGGCTTCTTTGAGGCTTGTCGGGAGAAGTTTCAGGGTCTCTTCTGTCGAGCGTATGATTAAGGGTAACATCATAATAGCCAGAGCGACACTACCTGCCAAAGCGGAATAACTACTCAAAGGAACGACAACCCAGGCATAAGCGATGATACCGATGACGATCGACGGCGTGCCTTGCAGGAGGTCGGTCAGAAAACGGATCACATGAGAAAATAAGGTTTTGGGTTTTTCCGATAAGTAAATTCCACCCATAATACCGGTCGGGATAGCGATAACGGAGGCCAGTACCACCATAAGTAATGTGCCTGTGATTCCATTGGCGATTCCTCCGGGAATGATTTCTCCGTTGATTTTCGCTAACATGGCATCCAGGGTACTGGGGGCTGTCTCGGTGAAGAAATTCAGGTTGATCTGTTTGTATCCTTTCCGGACCACTTCCCAGATGATGACTACTAACGGGACGGCCGTTAAAGCAGAGAACAGGCAAACCAGCCAGAAAAATATCCTGTCCTTGGCTTTGCGCCAGCCTGAATGATAAGATGTAATAGGGCGTTGTATCATGTCAGCTTAATTTTTTCATGATCATCTTACCGATGAAATTGATGATAGCGGTGATGAGGAATAGCAATAGACCGATAGCGATCAGGGAACTGAGTTTCAGGCCGTCGGCTTCTCCGAACTGGTTGGCGATGACACTGGCCATCGTGTTGCCGGTAGAAGTGAAAGACGTAGGCAGGATATTGGTATTGCCGATCAGCATCGTGACTGCCATCGTCTCTCCCAATGCTCTTCCTAAGGCCAGGATATAACTGGCGAATATTCCGGAACCTGCGACCGGGAAAATCACCCGCCGGATCACATCCAGACGTGTACCTCCCAGGCTGTAGGCCCCTTCTTTCAATTCTTTGGGAACCATAGAGATAAATTCGGCACTCAGTGAAGAGGCATAAGGGATGATCATGACGGCTAATACGACCGCTGCGGTGAATATGCCGAACCCCTGTTCCGACAGCTGTAAATCGACCATGAAGGGTCGGAGGGTATAAAATCCCCACAAACCGTACACAATCGAAGGGATACCGGCCAGCAGGTCGATGACCGAACCGATGATCGTGGCTGCCCGGGTACCCCGGAAATATTCGCCGGTGAATAAAGCCACAGGTAAAGAAAACGGAATACAAAATACCAGGGCTAAAAATGAGGTCATAATGGTTCCCGTGATGAATGCCAAGGCGCCATATTGCTCATTACCGGGCCGGGGATCCCATTCTACGGAAGAAATGAAATGAAAGAATCCGAATTTTTCAAAGGCCGGTACTGCCCCGCTTACGAGGGAATAGACCATTCCCCCACAAATCAGCAGAACCAATAAAGAGCAGAGAAATAACAGCCGTTTGAAAATATAATCACGCATATTATTTTAGGATTGGTTGACCGTTATAAGTGATGGTTTTCAGGATTTGTTTGGCATTTTTCACTGTCGAAGCCGGCAGGGGAGAATAATGTACTTTTGTCGTTATATCCTGGGCTTCCGGATTCGTTAACCAATTCAGCAGCTCCACCGTAGCTTGGGCCAGGGGTTCAGGCCGGTTTTTATAAGCTTGTTCCTGATAAAGGAGAATCCAGGTAAAGCAGCTGATCGGATAGGCATCGGCTACCGGCGAGTCGGTGATCATGGTGCGGGTATCGGCCGGCATTTCGATATCTGCGGCAGCAGAGATGCTTTCGGTTGTGGGGGCTACAAAATTTCCGGCCTTGTTTTGCAGTTTGGCTACCGGTATTTTCAAGGCAAAAGCGTATTCCGAACCGATATAACCGATCGCCCCCGGAGTTTGACTGATTGTCCCGGCTACGCCTGGATTTCCCTTGGCGGCAATACCTACCGGCCATTTCAATGCTTTTCCGGTTCCGATATTTTCTGCCCACGGAGCACTGATCTTTGTCAGGTAATCACTGAAGACATAGGTGGTACCACTACCGTCGGAGCGATATACCGGGCTGACCGCTTTGTCGGGAAGGGTAACTCCCGGATTTACTTGTTGAATACGGGGATCGTTCCAACGGGTGATTTTGCCTAGGAAGATGTCGGCGATCATGTCACCTGTCAATTGCAGCTCTTTTACTTCGGGTAGGTTGTAAGCCATGACGACAGCACCCATACAAGTCGGGATATGTACAACCGGGGCCGGCATTTCCGCCATTTCTGCTTCAGAAAGATAAGCATCGCTGCCTGCAAAATCTACGATCCGGTCTTTCAGGCTGCGTATACCTCCACCGCTGCCGATTCCGCCGTAGGTCACCGATACCCCGGTAGAATCTTTATAGGTTTTAAAAGCCAGATTGTAATAGGGGAGCGGGAAAGTGGCTCCTGCTGCTGTCAGATCTATATTACTTTTGTGGTCCGAGGTCTTCTTCTTTGAATGGCCACAAGCTGCCAGGCTGAGTGCTAATGCGATAATGATTAACTTGTTCATGTCTTTGACGATTAGTTTTTTACAATGCAATATTAATAAGTGGTTGCTACACCAGTGTTACAATATTATTACGATTTTGTTACAGTATTTCGGATAAAATTCCACTTAACCGGATTGTAATCCGGAACGATGGAAGAGCTTACTGTAAATGTACGGATGACTATTGCCGGGGAGCGAAATTTCTTTTTACTTTGTGGCGATATGTTTTTATTGGTAAGTGAACGAAATGGAAGACAAGAAGAAAGAAAAATTGTTTATGCGGGATTTTTTCCGGAAGGCGGGAAAAGCCATTTATGATTATGAGCTGATCGAACCGGGTGATAGAATATTGGTCGGAGTCTCCGGAGGAAAGGATTCTTTGGCTTTATTGGAAGTATTGGCATTGCGGGCCCGTGATCCGAAACAAAATTATACGGTTGTGGCTGCTCATATTGCTGTGGAAAATGTCGCTTACGAAGTCGACGGTGAGTATGTAAGGCAATTTTGTGAACAGCTGGGAGTAGAGTTTATACGTCGTACGATTGCTACTGCCGTAAAAGAAGATTCCGGTAAACCGGTCTGTTTTGTGTGTTCGTGGAATCGCCGGAAGACCTTGTTCGGGATTGCGAAAGAATACGGATGTAATAAATTGGCCTTGGGACACCACCGGGACGATGCCATCGAGAGTCTGCTGATGAGTATGATGTTTAACGGTACGATTGCCAGTATGCCACCGAAGTTGGCTATGTTCGATCGTACGTTTACCCTGATCCGTCCTTTTATCTATCTTACCGATGAAGAAACTACCCGGTATGCTGCCTACCGGAATTTTAAAAAACAGAAAAAGAATTGTCCTCATGAACGAGCGACGAACCGTCATGCCGTAGCTGAAATTATCCGACAGATGGAAGCTTTATCTCCCCACGTAAAAGGCAACCTCTTTGCGGCGATGAAAAATATCCAATCCGAATACTTACCCTAAGAAAGGTAAAAAGTAAAAGGTAAAATGGAGAGAAATCCATCTTTTACCTTATACTTTATACCTTTTACCTTTCCTCCTTTTATTCGATGACCTGTAGTTTGTCTCCGGCCTTTTCGATGATGGTGCGGAGGTACCATTCGGGTAGTTGCGGTTGTTCTACTTTAGGATTTTTTTCGCCCGGGACCGCAGTTTTGATATTACCATCCATATAGCGGCAGAAAAGATAACCGTAGAAATCTCTCCAGGTGTCTACCAGGTGGTTACCGGTATTGCAGGAGAAATCGGTCAGGAATTCTATTGCTGCTGCACGATCTTTGTCGAATAGTGCTTTAGCTCCGGAGTCTATTCCTTCGACAAACGTTTTGTATTGGGATTCCAAAGCCTTTTGTTTTTCCCGGATTTCCGGATGAATAGCATTATAACGGGTATAAGCGAAATTAGTCACCTGATTGAAAACCCAGAAAGCTGCCTGATCGGTGAATTCCATCATGCTGCCGTTGCCGACTGCATAAGCGTGAGGAACACGGGTGGAGCAGGAATACATGGGGAAATACACGGTACTGGCAGCGTCGTCAACACCGAACCAAAGGATACCGCCTACTGCATCCGGCAACCAACTGCGGCTTTGTGACACAAAGGTAAAACCGGTTTGTTGGGTGGCTGTGGCCCGTTCGTGAACATATTCTTTACCATCGACTTCGAAACTCATCGGCCGCCATCTGTAAGGGCATTCGTAGGGACCGGCTCCCGGATCTTTACTCATATCCAGTTCGGTGCCTTCGAGGTGATCACGCATAAAATCCATGACTTCCAGTACATCCACTTTCCGGTTCGGTTTAACCCACAGGGGCATCCGGTTTGTCGCATAGCCTTTACCGTCACGTTCGATTTTCCCTTTGGCATAGTTCCAGTACTGAGCCATATCGGGATTTACAGCATTGAAGAACGCCCATACCCGGATTTCACAGGCACGGGCACCACTGAAATCTACCGGAGCATAAGTATCGGAAAAACTGAAATCGGCATTTTTCCCGTCCTGGGGATAAAGGCCTTTTTGTTTGGCAAAAGAAATCACATCTTTTGCATATACCGTTGTAATTTCTTTATCATAGATTTTTTTCATCTGGTCGGATGAAATGGAAGTTTTTCCTTCCAGGGGAAAGGTGGTGATCCGTGCCTGGTTGGCATGTGCACAAACATAACCGTCGGGGACCATCCGGGCCACCCATACCGCTCCTTTTTCGCCTTCGCCTTTACCGATCATTTCGAGAATCCATACTTCATCAGGATCACTGATGGAGAAAGATTCGCCTGAACTGGCATAACCGTATCGCTCTACCAGATCGGTCATCACGACAATGGCTTCCCGGGCATTTTTAGCGCGTTGCAGGGTGATATAGATCAGACTTCCGTAGTCGATAATAGCTCCCGGCTGACTTTCCAGTTCTTTACGTCCGCCGTATGTCGTTTCACCGATAGCCAATTGATATTCGTTCATATTACCGATTACGTTGTAAGTCTGGGCAGCCTGCGGGATTTTACCCATATATTTACCGGTATCCCATTCATAGATATCCATCATCGTTCCGGCAGGCCAGGTACCGGCAGGCCAATGATAAAGTTCTCCATACAATACGTGAGAGTCGGCCGAATAGGTGATCATCGTCGATCCGTCCTGAGTGGCTCCCCGGGTGAGTAAGAAATTAGTACAAGCAGAAACTTTGATAAAAGTTATCGCTATAAGAAATAAACTAGCACAACAAATTTTGAACATACGATTTAGATTAAGGAAATGTTATAGTTTACGATTTAGATTTTCCGTTTTCCAATGGCCACTACAGCTGTTATGGGCTGTAGCGGTATCGTTTACCGAATCCGGTCGAACGATTTCAGTAAGGTGATATCTTTCACAATTCCCCGGATAGCCAGCCACGTGAAGATCACACCGATCAGTGGAAAGATAAAACTGATATCGGCAAACCATTCGGCATTGAGTTCGTTGCTACGTTGACGCACTTGTAGCCACATCAGGACGATTAACCCCAATTGAAGCACAATATTGACAATACAAAGACGCAATTGCAGAAATAGAGTCGGTTTCACCGTCTTGGATTTTTTGTGATGAATGAAAATAGTGACTACTGCCAATGTGGTAATAAGGGCATTCAGGATCAATGACATCCAGTTCCAGGTGATGAATACACACGGACTTCCGGCCTGTACCACTTTTGTCGTATAAAACGCATAGGTAAAATTATTCGGAACTACAATGGAAGCAACCGGCATAAAAAATAACAGCCCGGTCACAATTGCTGTACAAAGCAAAAAAAGAGATTGAATACGTTGAATCATAATATAAAGTAAAAAATAAAATGCTAAATACTAAAAGCAAAAGGCTTATAGCCTATAGCTTTTAGCTTAATTTTTCCAGGGTATAGCGGATCAGTTTATTCATATAGCTGTGGTAATCGGCGGAGGCATCTCCGTTTATCCGGTTGGCGATGATCAGGCAGATGGTGGCGGCCCGATGCCCCAAAAGGTTACAAAGGCCTGTGATAGCTGCACTTTCCATTTCATAGTTGGTCACTTTGTAGCCTTCGTAGCGGAAAGCGGTGATCCGGTCGTTGATTCCCGGCATGGCTAGCGGCAGACGCAGGACACGTCCTTGCGGGCCGTAAAATCCGACTGCTGTCAGGGTAACTCCTTTGATGGTGTGTTCTTCGTCATACAGGCGGTCTACTAATCCGGGATCGGCATTGACTACATAAGGGCGGGCTGCAGAGGGGGTCCATCGGCAATGCCGGATAAAAGCTTCTTCGAACGGATGGTCGCAAACCGATTCGTTGTTTGCATAAAACCTCAATACCCCGTCGCAGCCGATGCTTTTTTCCGAGATGACAAAAGAATCTACCGGAATGTCGGCTTGTACCGAACCGGAAGTACCGATACGGACGATATTCAGGGTACGGCCGATCGCTTTTATTTCTTTGGTTTTCAAATCGATATGGGCCAGAGCATCCAATTCGTTGATAACGATATCGATATTATCCGGACCGATACCGGTGGAAATCACGGAAAGCCGGTGACCCCGGTAACTGCCGGTGATGGTGTAAAATTCGCGGTTACTTTTTTTCAACTCGATTTGTTGAAAATGGGAGGCGATGGTTTCCACCCGTCCCGGGTCACCGACCAGAATGATATCGTCGGCAAGGTCCTCCGGAAGTAAATGCAGATGGAAAATACTGCCGTCCTCATTGGTAATCAGTTCTGAAGATTTTATAGAGGCCATATTGTTTTTCTTTATGCTTTAAACGCAGTCAAATTTAACGATGTTTGGTTTATTAACCAAATAATCCGGTTCTTTATTCTCCTTGCAGCTTATAGTACCCCCCGTGTTTGTTCTCGATGCTTAGCGCGGGATCTTCACTCAGTTCCTGGCGGAGATGGCCGATGTATCTTTTCAGTTCCCCGATATTTTTTTCCATTCCCCACAAACCGAAACTTAATTCCTTGGGCGATACCCATTCATTGAAGTGCAGGCACAGCAATTGCAGCAATCGCATATCTTTCCCTTTCAGTTTATGACTTTTGCTTCCTATGGTCAATACTCCGTTTTCCTGGTTATAGGTGGTGGTGGCCGATAGCTCATATCGCGGGCTTTCACCTGTCTGGGAGTAATTGCGTTTGGCTATGTTTCTGAGTTTGGCCAGGAAGACTTCGCGGTCGGTATCTTTACCGATATGGTCCATGACTCCCAGTTCAATGGTGGTGATCACGGTTGCCGGATCGGTATGCGAACTATAGACGATAACCGGATACTGTTTTACTTCGGTGATAATCTGCCGGATGAGGTCGATTCCGTTCTTGCTGCCTTCAAGGTCCAGGTCGACCAATAACAGATCCGGCCTTCGGGTATGGAATAACTTCCAGGCCTCTTCAACATTTGTCGTCAATTCGACCAGAAAGCCGGCCTGATCCAGGAAAACCTTGGTCATACACCCGAAATCGAGGTCGTCTTCCACATATAAAATCCGTATCACACTCATATTCTTTCATTATTATATCGTTAGCCCCTCTTCTCCAACTTATCCTCTTTTCGCCTCTTGCCTCTAGCCTTTAGCTTTTCGCTTCTAGCTTCTAGCCTTTAGCTTCTAGCCTTTCGCCTTTTCGCTTTTCTCTGCGGTATTTCGATGATAAATTCTGTTCCCTGCTTTCCGTCACTGTTCACCTGAATATGTCCGTGGTGGGCTTTTACGACTGCTGCCACATAACAGAGTCCCAGTCCGAATCCTTTCCGTTGTTTATCTCCTTTATAACGTTGTCCCCGTTTGTATTCCTGAAAAATGAATTTTTGTTCTTCGGGTGGTATGCCGTAACCATCGTCTTGTACTGTCAATATCCATTTTTTTGCCTCCCGGCGGCAACCTATCCGAATACGGACTTTTGTTCCTGAATATTTAATCGCATTTCCTAATAAGTTTCCCAAGGCACTATATAAAAGTAAAGGATCGACCTGTGCAAGGGGGACGGTAGGAGAAATTTCTGTTTGTATATCGATTTGTTTGCCGATGCTATTGTTTTGCCTGTATTCCGTTGTGATTTGTGTTAACAATTCCCGGATATCGGTCGGTTGTATACAGGCTTTCAGACCGTAGGCATCGACAGAAAAGGTCAGTAGATTTTCGATATCTTCCAAAGTTTTATCGGTCCATTGTTTACATCGTTTATAGGTTTCGTTCAGGGAGATGGCGGTTTTGTCCTGCTGGTCGGACAAAAGATTTTCCAACTGGCATTTTATATTCAGTATCGGCCGGCGTAGGTTATGGACCAGAGTATGCGTAAATGCTTTTTGATTATCCCGTAGTTTTTTTTCATTTCTCAATAGCCGATAAAGAAGATAAGTCAGACAAATAATCAGGATAAAGAGCAGGATAGAAGTAAGAATACGTTCCAGGGCTAGTTTGAAAAATAAAATCAGGGGGAAATTGAATTCTGCTTTTAGAAGATGTTTTTCGAGGTATCCAAGAGGAAAGACAAGGGATATCTCCGGAGAGGTGATCTGTTGCTTCGTGTTAGAATACTGTGATAGTAATGTCCCCAGAGAATCCGTTAACGTCAATCGGTAAGGTAATGCATGCAAATTTTCACTGGCAAGGTGTGTATCGAGTAGCCGGGCTAAAGTATCCGGTTGCCATTTTCGGGGATTACGGATATCATAGCCGATGATCCGGTTAAGGGAATCCAAATTAACATGGGCATTGACCGGAATAACCGTATCTGTATTACGGATGTTATAATGAATTTTGTTTTGGGAAAGAGCATAACTGGCACTCCACCCTTTCTTTATACATAGTACATTCAAATGACTGATATCTGCCTTTAAAACGTCTTCAATGGTATGGCTGAGAAGAGATTTTTCATGTTCGTATACCTCTTTCAGTGTGAACAACTGAAAAATAAACAATATAATAATTGTAGAAATGATAATGAACCAACCTATTTTTATGTGTCCTTTCATAAGATAAAATTATTAAAAATTGCTACTGTTTTTGCTACTGTTTCGATTAGGTTGTTTGAGAAAATATGCTGAAATTTGTTTTGGAAAGTTAAGTAAAATATGTGATATGTGCAAAATATTTTTTACCGGTTTATTTTTTATCCTTTGGGGTGTGGATCAGAATTCTGATCCGGTAATGGTATTAAATCGCTTCGGGATGATGGATATTGGGGTTGCCGATGAGTGTGGCTCCTCCCTGTATTTTGGCCGATCGGATGAAGTACCGGGAAATGTTTTTCAGTATTGCAGTAATTTGATTGTATTCGACCGGCAAGGAGGAATCCTTGAATCCTATAGACTGGACACCGATTTAATAGCCCTTTGTTATGCTCCGGACGAACAAAGGTGGTATGGCAAACGGTTACCGGCCGGAGATCACCCCGATGTTTCTGTGTTTATCCCAATCGATAAATAAAGACTGACATGAGAGGTGGTGCTATGCGATCGATTTTAATAATCGGAATACTTACTTTGGTTGGTATTACAGGACTTTGGTTCTTGTTCGGAGACTCTACGGAAGTGTTTGAATTATTATATTCATCACCGACTACTATTCGAATAGAAGGGGATACTATCGACCTGGATATTGTGAGGTATGGCGAAAAGAAACAGATTTCTTTCCGGATCTGTAATACGGGCGAGGTTCCCTTATTGATCCGTGATGTGCGGCCTTCTTGCGGCTGTACTGAAGTTCGATGGGAAAAGCGTCCGGTACAACCCGGAGAAGAAACGTTGATTTTCGTCACTTTTGAACCGAATTCTTTGGGTCGGTTTATGAAATCGATTGAGGTATTGTGCAATATCGAACGGTGTTTTTGTATATTACACATTATGGGAACGGTATCGGTTAATTGAGTTTGAAAATTAATTTTGAGATAGAAAATCAGACAGATATTTGGCTGATAGTTGTATTGTTTTATCTTTTAATAAATTTATAAAAATTATATCATGATTAAAAAGATTATTATTTTAGAGGTATTAGTATTCGTATTGATTCTTTTAACTAATTCATTTATTGATAAAAATTCGAAAATGAATATTAGTTTTAATCAAATAGAAGCTTTAGCGCAGGGTGAAACGAAAAATTGCCCACCCCAAAAATGTAATGATGGGGGATGTGGATCATCAAGTTGCTCTTTGGGGCAAAGTTATCCTGGAGGGTTAGGTTCTACTCATTCAGTAACGGCGCAATCCGGGTACTTTGCCTGTTGTATCAAAGATAAATGGGGTAATATTTCTGCTGTTTCTTATCTTAACTCATGTTGTCCTGGCTATTGATTATGGGATCTTTGATTTTAAATTTGGAATATGGAGAAATTATATTGATGGGTATTGCTATAATTATTATAGTCGTCGCCATAATTTGTATAATTAGGTTGGAAAATAAAGGGGGCTGTTCCAAAAGTTAAAATATCCTTTTATAGAATTGGATATTTGATTTCAGTCTCTAATAGGGCTACAAATGAATCGAGGGTGCCAAATACTTTTTGGGTACCCTCTTAATACATTTTTAATATGAAAAATATTTATATATTGTGTTTTATAATTTTAATGGGTTGTAAAAGCACTGAAACCTATACCGATTCTATTGAGAGAATTTTGATAAAGCCGGAACAAGGAATGGAGATCCTTTTATCTCAATTGGTAGATACATTGACATTTGTTTCTTTAGAGACCACACTTAATTCATTGTTAGTTCAAATAGATAAATTAGAATATGATCGAGGTAAATATTTTATATTGGACCGATATCAGCATTCGGTGCTAATATTCGATTCATTGGGAGGATTTAAAACAATAAAATTTTCCTTTATAATACTCCATGCGTCGGAACATCGAAGCGTCAATCAAACATTCGTCCGTCGTTTCCAAAGGGATATAAATCGCAGTGTCCACGATTTCGCTCATCGTCATCCATACATCATTAGCTATTTCAGGAACTTTGATTGTTATCACAGGAGAAACCGAAAACTTTTGACATGAATACATGCATACAATAAATAGTAATTTTAAAATACTTTTAATCATATTTTATCAATTCACAAGAAATAATAATCAAGAACGTCAACAAAACCATTTTCCTATTCTACAAAATATCTTTTAAACTATCAAAATATGAAATTGAAAAATTATTGTCATTTTGCATCGGGAAAAAAAGATTAGAAACATTAAAGTTTTCGTCAATCAAACAAATATAAAATTCTTCATCTCTTTCAAACGGCAATAATTTGTCATCCTCACATAGCACAACAATTTTTGCCTCCAAACCTATACTCAATATTTTGCTTCTAATCTTTTTCTCATCCAAATTGGCCCCAATTATAATGTCTGTTTTTGGATGAGAAACTTTGAAATTGACCAAATTTAACAACTCTCTCTCAATACATGGATTACAACTTGAATCATAAAATCTGAATATAATCAACGACTTATTTAAATTTCCCAGAGACATGAGAAGCTTTTTCAATTTTTCATTTTCTTTTGAGCTTAAATTTACCTTAGTATTCGCAGCTATTTTGATCAGGTTTTGTTTTACCGTATAATACGAACTAGCCATAGACAATAACTTTTGATGCATCACATTAATAGCATTAACATACTTATTTACTACATAATAATTATATCCCATGACAGATAATATTATTATAATCATTATAATTATCTTTTTCAGACTAATCCTCTTCATTGATCAATACCCTCATTTTTTTTAAATTTACATTTCATAACAATAGGATTATTATCTTCATTGACATCCAATAAACCATGCTCACGAAAAAAAGTAATGTATTCATTACTAGGTTCCTCTTCAACCAACTTCTTTATGAGTAAGGGAGAAAAATACGAAACAAATTCGTTGTTTATCACCGATTGGAAGAAAAGATCGATACCAAAAAAATCATTCTTCAACGCTCCGGTCATAATACTATGATTCACCCCCTTACGAATAATTGTCGAGTATAATTTGTTACCGAAAAAATAATCGATTTTCATAAATTCATCCGTTTCAATAAAATTATTCACGAAATAGGCACAATCTTTATTTTTTTTATAAAATTCTTCCACCTCTTCACCATTCATCGCTATTAAATCCTCTTTACTTTTTTTATCTTCGAAATCAATATAATATAAAGGGTGCGGTTTATGATCAATGATCTGAAATATGGTATCGTTAAAAGGATAAATGTATCTGATGAAATGATTGTATTTAGAAAAAGGATAGGAAATATCCTGATACATTTTTCCATTATCGAATATTTTATCACTGTATGAAAAATATTTAACAAATTCAGATCCGGTTTGAATATGCAAATTGAAACAGGATTTTTTTACTGTTATTTTTCCCAGAAAATTCTTTTTATACTCATAATTGATCATTTTTGAAGTATGAAAAGCTAAATCACCTCCAGAGGTAACAATCAAATCTTTGTAAAACAATTCTAAAGGAACTGACTTTATATATTTTCCTTCATAACTAAAGTATTTCAAATTCTTAAAATTATCTGTAGTTATGACATATTGATTTTCAGTATCTAAAGTAAAACATTCTAAAAATTCGAATTCTCCCGGAGCACGTCCTTTCTGCCCAATTTTTGTTTTAGTATTTACAGGAGGGTTGTATATTTTTGACCGGAATGGTAGATTCCAAAAATTGATTCCGATAGGCCGTGCACCTGGAGAATTAAATGTTTGTAATTCTCATAAAGCGTTTTTGATTGATAAGAAAAATGATCGGTTGGTATTTCCGGGTTGGTATAAATTTTATTATTACGATTTGGAAGGGAATTACATCGAAAGCCGGAATCTGAAATCGAAGTTGGTTCCTGCTCAGGCTGCCTTGGAGAACGGTGAGTGGTGGTTTTATTTTTTCGGAAGTGCTTCTTTTAATAAAGGCGATGCCAGTCATTACTACCGGTATGATTTTGATGAGGGAATAAAGGAAGGATTTATGCCTGCAAGTCCATTAAACCGCTACGCAGAAGGAGGATTTGGATATGGAGTGGATAGTTTAGTATTGGCTTATTCTCCTTTAGTGAGTGATACCATTTATCAGATTAACAAGGGACATTTCTGTCCTGCTTTTTATGTCGATTTTGGGAAAGATAAATATGTTTTGGGGAATGATTACATACAGCATAATATAAAAAATCTGAGATCGAAGACCGGTATTATTACAGAGGTCGTTGCTGGGGATGATGTTATTTATTTCGTTTTTGTACGTAAAGGTTATAGTCAGGAGGCTTACTTCTATAGAAGAACAGGAGAAGTAATTACGGGAGCGAAGCATAAAGAAGAGGATATATTTGTACCCTTCGGTTCAACATTAACTTATACGGACGGTTACTTCGTTGCTTGGGAAAATGCTTATATTTTTACCCAATGGGCTCCAGATATAGCTGCAAGATTGAATGTGAAAGAATCGGATAATCCGGTCATTGTTCTTTATCGTTTGAAAAAATAAAAATCTCGTAGCATATGAGAATAAACCGAATTATAAAATCGATCATGAAGTATATTTTGAAAATCCTGCTATTTCTTATCATTTGTGATGCATGCAAGCGTTCAGATATCGATGTTTTCGATATTGTCGAGGAAATCACTGACTACGACAGTGTTTATTCTGATAAGAATGACGTTTTTAATAGAATAACTGATATGGCGATTTTGGACAGTGTCTTGATAACTAAGCATATGAATGACACATATCATTTTTCATTTATTGATGTCAATGGGAAGAAGATCATAAAAAGATTAGGAAAAAGAGGACGAGGTCCTGGTGAATATCTTCAAATAGGAACTGGATTTACGGTTTGTGGGTCAAAATTGGTTTTTTTGGATGCTATGCAGAAAGAAATAAATTATGTTTCGATTTCTGATGTGATTGAGAATAAAATTCCTTACCATATAGAGAAAGAAGCTTATCCATATACGGTGGATTTTAGGCCCAGGCATATGGATGTAATCAATCACGTAAAAGTTGCAGTTGGATCGTTAAAGAAGGGTACTTTGGTTTGCTTGATTCAAGTAATAATATACTCGGTTGTTTTTTCGATTATCCTTTTGCTTATGAAGGAGTGGAAGGAATATATAGAGGGAGTGTATACCAAACAAAAATTAGTTCAAATGATATTCAGAATAAATTTGTTATTTTAACCTTAGCATCCGATGTTTTTGAGATTTATCAAATTGAAGGAAAAGATATCCATCGTATATTTCTTAATCCATATAATCACATCCCTCTTATTCGTGAAAGAGCAGGACGCTATGGAATCAGAATAAATGAAAGTATAGCCGGCCTGATGAAGATGGCTGTTTCTGATGAAATGATTTGTTTTACTTATTCTGCAGAAAGTTATGCGAAAGCTAATAAAGCCGGATTTATTTCAAATGAAATTCTTTGTTTTAATTGGAAAGGTGGGAAAATAAAAAAATATTTATTACCTTTTCCAATAAGCACTTTTTGTGTCGATAAACACTTCATTTATGGAGTCAGGTATATCGACGATGAATCGATAATCTATCGCTTTAAACTGTAATTATTCTCTCCTGCCGGTGTGCCGGATTAAATGTTTGTATGAAAGACGATGGCTCCTTTCATACAAACATTTAATCCTACATTCATTTTACCATCCGGGATTCTGATCGTGCTGAAGATTAGGATTCCGTTCCAGTTCTACCTGCGGGATAGGCCATAACTCATGCCGTGGCTGGTACTCACGTGTAAACATCAAATCGCCGTAGATATCGGTTGCATTTTTGACTGTCGGGCCATAGATACCCCAACGTCTCAGGTCCCAATAACGGTGGCCTTCAGCCGGCAATTCATATGCCCGCTCGTTACGAATACGTTGCCGCATTTCTTCCTGGCTGTTGACAGCCAGCCAGGGGCTGCCATTGTTCAACGACGGCATCCCCACCCGGTCGCGTACTTTGTTGAGTTCTGTAACGGCTTTGTCTAAACTGTTCTCTTCGTTATATGCCTCTGCCAGCATCAACAGTACATCCCCCAGGCGGATCAACGGAAATTCATAAGGTACCCGCGTATATTCTCCCCAATAACCGTCAAGATTACCGGTGGGAATAAATTTACGCCAGAAATAAGAATTCCAGCCTTCGGAATTCCGGATAAAGGCCTGTGCTTCCATCGGTGAACCGCCTTTTTGGGGATTGTGAAGCACAAACTGCTTATCCATCGGCACCGAACCGGCGTCTGTTCCCAGATAATGGGAATAAGGCGTAATGACATTCAGGCACAGGCGGGGATCCCGCTTGCGGTATGCGTCGAGGACTTTAGTTGTGTCACAATTCAATAAGTCGGTAATCTTTGTACTCCCGTCATCTATCGCAACACTCAGGACATCACGCCGGAATTCCGGACTACCGTCGTTGAATCCCGGAAAGATATCGTCCCAGTTAAACGGACTGCCATCGAGGTTCTCGTACATATCCACCAGGTGGGTCGAAGGTACGATACAATTGCTGGCAATGAGGCGCATAGTGGATTTATTGCCCAGAAAACTGCACAATTCCAGCCCGTGCCCTGCCACGTTACCGTCCAGAGACTGGATGGAGAAAATCATCTCTTTGCTGCGTTTGCCGTTGTACAAGCGGAACAGTTCATTGTAATCCGGATGCAGTTCATAGCCGTAATTATTCGTTTTGTTGTAGACGATTTCTTCAAAATCGGCAATGGCCTTGCTCCACTCCCGGTTGTAAAGATATACCTTCCCGCGCAAAGCGTAGGCAGCCCCTTTCGTGGCACGCCCGTAATCGGATGTTTCCCAGGCTACGGGAAGTTTGGAGATGGCATCCGTCAGGTCGTCGAGAATGTGACCGCGGATGGTTTCTGCCGATTCGCGCGGGTTGGACAAGGTGGCGAATTCCTCTTCGATGATACAGCTCTCATCGTAATAAGGTACTCCTCCCCAGCAATTGAGCATTCTGAAATAGGCCATGGCACGCAGGAATTTGGCTTCGCCTATGACACGTGTTTTCACTGTTTCATCGATATCCATGGCGGAGACATTCCGGATGACCGTATTCGAACGGTGTACTACTTCGTAGAGATATTGCCAGGTGTTCTGGACAGAAGCGTCTCCGGATGAAAAAGAGGTACCCCGGGCAATTCCGGCATGGGGAGACGTACCGTCCGCAATATCGGATATCATATCGAAAGTAAAGTCGCGTCCGAAAGCCCAGCCGGCTTTCATGGCAGCATATAGAGCGACGGCCGCCTGATTGGCATGTTGCTCCGTCCGCCAGAACGTTTTGTCGTTCAATTGGTCGGCAGGAGTATAATCGAGCGTTTCACACCCTTGGAGTAATAAACCTATACCTAAAAGAGCGGAAAAAATATAGTGTCCTTTCATTAGTGCTGAATTTTAAAATGTGACATTGATTCCTACTGAATATTGCCTCAACTGAGGATAACCTACGCCGGCGGCTATTTCCGGGTCCAGGCCGGGGAAATCCGTTAAGGTAAACAAGTTGTCGATACTGGTATATATTTTGAGATTTTCGACAAAAAATTTCTCCGAAATATGGCTGGGAAGCGTGTATCCTAACTGAATGTTCTTACACCGTAAATAAGAGGCGTTAAACACCAAGGCATCGCTGGCAATGTTGTTTTTACTGTTGGCATTGTTCCGGAGCCGGGGATATTTGGAATTGTAAGGATTTTCAGGTGTCCAGGCATGGTCGGTAATATCTTTATTCAAGGATTGCCCCATGACAGTGACAAACCGGAATGCCTGGTTGTTATAATAGACTTTGTGTTTTCCTACCCCTTGAAGCAACATACTGAAATCGAATCCTTTCCAGGAAATACCGATATTACCGCCGAAAGTAAATGCGGGGGAGTTGCCGTTACCGATCTCGATCCGGTCGTTGGCATCCAGATTCCCGTCATGATTCGCATCTGCATACAGGAAGTCGCCCAATTCCGGTCTTTGATAAGTGGCGAAATAGTCCGGATTTTTATCGACCAGAGACTGTACATAGTCCAGATCGGACTGATCGCGGACAATACGGTCCACAGACATGACATATAACTGATTGATGGGTTTTCCTTCCTGCAATTTATAAACGCCGTTAATAGAAGGGACTTCCCCCTGAAATTTGGTCACTTTATTGCGGACATATCCCATGTGGAAGCCAAGAGAATAGGTCATACTGCCGATATGATCGAACCAGCTGATATCGAAATCGATACCCCGGTTGCGTACCTTGCCGGCATTCTGATTGGGGACAGCAGAAGTGCCGTGCTCTAACGGTGCCGGCAATGAAATCAGGATATCTGTCGTCAGCCTGTTGAATACATCCACAGAACCGCTTAAACGATGGTCAAACAACCCGTAATCCAGACCGATATTGGTCATGTGCGTCGTCTCCCAGGTGAGATTGGGATTGGCGAGGGTGGTCTGTGCCAGACCACTGGCCACCGCATTGCCCAGTACGTAATTGGCTGAAGCATAGAGTGGCTGATACATATAGAAAGTCGATGTGGCGTTGTTGCCGAGTGTACCGTAAGAAACCCGCAGTTTCAGCATATCCAGCCAACCGGCAGCTTTTTTCAGGAAGGGTTCTTCCGAAATGCTCCAACCGGCGGATACGGAAGGAAACCATCCCCAGCGCTTATCGGGGGCAAAACGGGAGGAACCGTCTGCCCGCAGGTTTACTTCCAGTAGATATTTATCGTCCCACGACAGGTTTATCCGGCCGAAATATGAACGCATGGCCCATTCTGTATAGTTTCCTTCAATCTCACCGTTGGTACTCCCCCCGTTGATACTGGTCAGAGCATCGTCGGCCAGATCGTATTTCCTGAACCGTTCGTCTTCCCGTTTATTGTATTCCTGACTGATACCAACCAGTGCAGAAGCATTCAGTTTGCTGACATTCCATTCATAGCGTGCCGTCACATCCGAAGTCCGGAACGTATTCCGACGATTATACCGGTTGATATAAGTACGGACCGTACCTTCCCGCAGCAGTACAGGTCCATCCAGTGTAAAGCGATATAAATTTTTGTCGCATAATTGATATTCTTCATTCCGTTCCCAGGAGTTATAGGTGAACGAAGCACTCAGGGTCAAACCTTCTACCGGTGACAAACGGGCAAACAGTTTGGGGACAATACGACGGGTTTTTATCGGAAAATCCTCTTTGTAAAACCACATACGCCGGTAAGGATTAAAATTGCTGACGTTCTCTTCCTCCGGATTTTGCACACCTCCGTACAGACCCGTTTCAGGGTCATAGAGCGTCATGCCGGGAACCGTATTCAATGCTCCCGAACCGAATATCACGTCTCCTCCGTTGGTAGCATTTTCGGCATTCGGATTATTGGAATCCATATAACCGAAGATGTTCATTCCGGCAGTGATCCAGGGTTTGATGTCGACTTCGACATTCGAACGCAATTGATAACGCTCATAATCGGTATTATAAACGATACCCGGATTTTTCACATAGCCCAGAGACAGGTTATAACGTACCGTTTTCGTTCCTCCGATAGCCGAAAGATTATGATTCTGTACCACCGACGGATTCCGGTAAATATGATCCTGCCAGTCGGTATTGGGATAAACGGTGGGGTTAGCTCCGTTGTCATTGCGCCAGGCGTCGATGGAGGTCTGGGAGAAACGGGGGGCTTGCCCGTTAGCACTCAGAGCCGCATTCTGAATCTCCATAAAATCGGCATAGTCGGTGACCAGATTCAAACGTTTAGCTACCTTTTCAAACGAGAAATTGCCGCTGTACGTAATTTTGGCACTGCCTTCGTATCCGGTTTTTGTGGTAATCAGGATCACTCCGTTGGCAGCCCGCGAACCGTAGATGGCCGACGAAGCGGCATCTTTCAGTATCGAAATGTTTTTTATATCCTGGGGATTGATATCACTGATAGCACAACCGGCTACGCCATCGATCACCACGAGCGGATCGGCATTATTCAATGTACCGACACCCCGGATCCGGATCGTAGAAGTCTCGAAACCCGGAGTATTCCCCCCCGAATTGGTTACGGTCAGTCCTGAGGCCAATCCGGCCAGGGCATTCTCGGCATTGGTGACTGGCCGCTCGGCCAAGGCATCGATGTTAACCGAGGAAACAGCTCCGGAGAGATTTGCCTTTTTCTGTGAACCATATCCTACTATAACTACTTCATCCAATTTTGTCCGGTCTTCATACAAGGTAAGGCGCATATTTTCCCGCGCATTGACCTCGAGGGGTTTGTATCCGATAAAGGAGATGCGTAACGGGGAACCGAACCGGATATCCGGTAATTTGAATTCGCCGTTAAGATCGGTCACTTGCCCTGTGCCGCTTTCTTTGATCAGTACATTTACACCGATCAAAGGTTCTCCGGCAGCGTCGGTCACTCGTCCCTTGACTGTAATGATATGCTGTTTTTTCAACTTATCCTTTTGGTCTTCCAACGGTTCCGGAGATTTTTTCCGGTTATCCTTTTCTGCATAAGAAATCGGTTCACCGGCCGGCCGGAATTCTTTTCCGGCCTCCTGAGCATGAAGCGGCAGCCAGAACAAAGTTACCAGAAAGGTCAGGCATCGTATCCGGACTCTATACTTTCTATTCATATTAAATTTTTTCAGATTGTGCATATTTTCCATTTTTTGAATATACTATAGCATCCAATAAAACACATGCCAACCGGATTTTGCAAGATTTTACAACTGAGAAACAATTATTTACATTTTAATTACACAAGCGATAGCTGAGTAATAATTCCCCGGTTTGTGGAATATTTCCCCAACGAGTATCTCCGAATTCTATTATAATTTCCGATTTTTTTATATATATGGTGTATTAAAACGGCTTATATCGGAAAAATCTTTAAATTTGTCTTATTTTCTGATTCGTTATGATTATTTGATGAAACAGAATATGGGATCACTATATTAATTTTTAAAAGAATCGGATGGTTTCGGATAATCGGTGGGTTGCCACAACTAAAGGGATCGTGGTGTTTTTGTTGACTGCACTGTTGTTTGTATTTTGGTACGATCGTGATCGTGAGCTGGCAGAAAGCCATGTAACGGCCGTGCGTTTCGGTTTCTATCGGGTGATTTGGATAGAAGTTTTGTGTGGTATTGCAGTGGCTTGGTGCGTTCGGAAAAAATTTCGTTTTCGCCTGCCGGATGCGGGGGTATTGTTGTTGGGGGGATATGTCCTGCTGCGTTCGGTTTATGGGGATGGGATGGTCGGTTATCGGACAGAATTATGGATTTTGTTTGTGATCCTTTATTTTTTATTGCGTCTGCTTTCTTCGCTTTGCCGGAATGCCGTCACGGTGATGTTGTGGACGCTCATGGGAGCGGGATTGGTAGAGACGATTTATGGGTTCGGACAATTGTATGGTTGGTTCGCCTCGGGGCATTCGCTTTACCGGCTGACAGGATCTTTTTTTAACCCGGGGCCTTATTCGGGATTTTTAGTGATGGTATTGCCGGTCGTTTTGTTCTATTGTTTATCGGTGTATCCCGGTCGGCAAAAGAGTGTCGGTGAGTGGAGGTACAAGTTGGAGTCCGGCTTTGTCTGGGGGATACTGTTGTTGATTTTGTCTATTTTGCCGGCCGGAATGAGCCGGAGCAGCTGGTTGGCGGCGGTTGCCGGATGCGGGGTGGTAACGGCATTTTATTACCGGATCAGGAAACAGCTGAAAGAGCTGGGACGAAAACTGGGAAAAAAGGCTTGGTGGGTAGCGGGTATCGGTGTGGTGTGTCTGTTGCTGTTGTTCAGTGGACTTTATCTGATGAAAAAAGATTCGGCCGATGGACGCCGTTTAATGTGGAAAATCGCTGGTCGGGCGATAGCCGAAAATCCTTGGGGGGGATGTGGATTGGGTTATTTTGGCGGTGCATTCGGGAAAGCGCAGGCTGCTTATTTTGCCACGGAGGAAGCTACGGAACAAGAAGAGTGGGTGGCCGGCTCGCCGGAATACGGGTTTAATGAATATTTGCAGTTGGGGGTGGAATTGGGGATTGTCGGGAGTATCCTTTTCTTATTGGCTGTCGGGTTGGCAGTCCGGCAATTGCTCTATTCTTCCCGCCCCGAGAAAGGAGCGGTGCTGGGAGGGCTGACAGCCTTTTCGGTGTTCGCCTGTTTTTCTTATCCGTTGAGTGTGATTCCTTTGGTGATTGTATTCGTTCTGTTTATGGCGCTTGCCGGTACGCTGGATGACCGGAAACTGCCTGCGGAGGAACGAAAAAGGACTGTGGGTGCATGGTTTGTCATGGGAGCTTCTCTCTTGATGGCAGGTATTACCTGGCGATTGACGCAGCATAAGGAGGAATGGAAGCAGGCTTATATCCGTTGGGGAGAGGAACAACGTTATTTCAGCATGGATATTTTTGAGGAAACGGTAGATCATTACCGGGATTTATATCCTTTTTTGAAAGACCAGCCGAAATTTCTTTTCGAGTATGGACAGTGTTTGTCGAAAACCGGGCAATATGAGGAAGGGATTCGGATTCTGACAGAAGGTACACGGCTCAGTGCCGATCCGATGTTCTATAATATTATGGGGAAAGACGCCGAAGCCTTGAAGCATTTCGGACAGGCTGAAGCCTGTTTTAAGCAGGCTTCCTATATGGTGCCTCATCGTTTATATCCCCTCTATTTATTGGCGAAAATGTATTTCGAAAGCGGACAATCGGAGAAAGGCCGTGATATGGCCCGGCAGGTGATTCAGAAAGAACCCAAAGTGATGTCGGATGCCGTAAAAGAAATGAAAGCAGAATTGGAAGAAAGACTGAAACCATAGGAAAAAGAGAGAATTTGTTAAAAAGTACCGTTCGGATTGAAAAAGAAGGGGAAAAGTGAAGGGAGATTGTAAGGTTTTAATATATTTACAACTAATTATACTTTCGCAATATTTTAAAGAAAAGATATGAATAAAATCGCTTTTTTTGCATTAATGCTCGCCTTGGGGCTTGTCGGTGGTTGTGGAAATAAGAAGGAGGAGAAAAAAGAAGAAAAAGATTTGGCCCGGATCAGCCAGAAACAGGACAAAATCGAGGTGAAAGCAGCAAAAGTCCGGCTGGCTCCCTTTGAAATGGAATTGGTCAGTAATGGCAAAGTTAATGCCCGTCGGAAAGCGGTTTTGGCTTTTATCACGAATGATGTGGTCAGGAAAGTACATGTGAAAAATGGAGAAAGGGTGAAAAAAGGAGATCCCATCGTGAGCGTGGACGAACTGAAAGCCGGTCAGCAGTTGGAAGCCGCCCGCCTGAGCTGGGAAAAAGCGAAGCTGGAATTGAGGGGACGGCTGATGAATGAGGGGATAAATTCATTGGAAGATACGCTGGACGAACGTGTAATCTCTAAAACCCGGCTGGAAAATATCAAATTACAGATCGGTTATACCTCTGCGGCTAAAGAATATGAAAAAGCGGTGTACGATTATTCGAACATCACGGTGTATGCTCCTTTTGACGGCGTGATCGCCGATCTGGAGGTGAAGGAATACAACCAGTCCTCTGCCTATAAAGAGGTTTGTTCGGTAATCGACGATGCTACCATGGAGATTGTGTTTAACGTACTGGAAACCGAGATCGCCCATTTGAAGGCAGGGATGGAAGTAGAGATTACGCCTTATGCAAACGATAAAGTTACCCTGAAAGGCACGGTGACTGAAGTGAATCCGAAAATCGATGAAAACGGTATGGTGAAAGTCAGGGCTACAACCGATAATCCCGAAGCAGTGTTGGTGGATGGAATGAATGTCAGTATATTGGCTAAACGGCAAATCGCCGATAAATTGATCGTCCCGAAAACAGCGGTGTTGCCGCGGCAAGGGAGAAAAGTCGTGTTTGTCTACGAGAACGGCCGGGCTATATGGAAATATGTCGAAACAGGATTTGAAAATAGCCGGGAAGTGTGTATCGAATCGGGATTAAAAGAGGGGGAAGAGGCTATTTACGAGAATAATCTGGGGTTGTCGCACGAGTGTGAGGTGACGCTGATAAATAAAAAGGAGTAGTAGTTCCTGAAAACACTTGGAAGGTGAAATTATCTGCTTTTTCTGTCAATACTATTTTTGTCGTACTGATGCTTTTAGGGATCAGTCTGATTCCTGTGTTGTCTTTGCAGTTGCTCCCTTCTTCCCGTTCGAACGATTTGTCGGTATCTTTCTCTTGGGATAATGCCGGCCCCGAATTACTGGAAATGGAGGTGACGACCAAATTGGAAGGGGCTTTGGCGCGGACGAGAGGGTTACGGGAAATTGTTTCGGAGACCGGGAATGGCTGGGGAACAATCAGGCTTTCTATCGATAAAGAAGAAAATATCGATGCCATTAAACTGTATCTGGGGTCTGTCGTCCGTTCGGTGAAAAGCGGATTCCCGGAAGGAGTACAGGTGTCGGAAGTACGTGGAGGAGAATACAGTTCCGGTAAAGAAGCTAAAAAAGAACGGCAGCTTTTATTGACTTACGGTATTTCAGGGCCTGGTACTACTCAGGATGTCTCCCGTTTTGCGGAAGACAATATCTCGAACATCGTCTCTACCATGCCGGGGATAGAAAGTGTGACGGTAACCGGGGCTGTTCCCATGGAATGGGTACTGATTTACGATCAGCAAGTGCTTGAAAATATCGGTATCAGTGCTTCCGATATCCGCTCGGCTTTGAACAATTATTATATGCGCCGGGATGGGGGAAAAGTATTGATCGATACCGTTCCTGCCAAAGAATATGCTTATATTATTTTCCGGGGTAATCCGCTGAGTCATGAGATCGATATGCTGAATATGCCGATCAAGACACTGGGGGATCGGATTGTTTTATTGAAAGATATCGCAACCCTGGATTATCGGGAGAAGTCTCCTTCCTCCTATTACCGGATCAATGGTCTGAATCAGTTGAATATCAATATTTTCGCAGAAAAGAATGCTAATGTGATCGACCTTTCGGCCAAAGTCAGGGATAAGATGGATTTGTTGGAAAAGGATTTCGGCGGAAAATATTCTTTGCAGATGGCTTATGATGCCAGTAAGGAACTGGAAGATGAATTGAACCAGACGCTTTTCCGGACCTTATTGACGATTTTGATTCTGCTGATTTTTGTGTTTCTGGTGAGCCGGGATTTCCGCTATTTGTTGATTATCGCCGTTTCTTTAGCTGCTAATGTGCTGATTGCTTTTGTTTTCTATTATTTCCTGAAAGTAGAAATCCATATTTATACTCTGGCAGGGATAACTGTGTCGTTCGGTATCATCATCGATAATGTGATCGTTATGGCCGATCATTACAGACATCATCGTGACCGGAAAGTATTTATGGCTATTCTGGCTGCGACGCTGACGACGATGGGGGCTTTGACCGTCATTTTCAACATGGACAATGAGATCATGCGGAATATGTGGGATTTTACTACGGTTATCATTGTCAATTTGTCCGTATCGTTGTTTGTAGCTCTTTTCTTTGTACCGGCTTTGATGGAAAAAATACCGTTGCGGAAAAAAGAAGCCAGAGTGCGTGTTGCCCGCAAGAGAAAAGTTGTAAAATTTACCTGGAAATACAAGCGGTTTATCGGGTTCACCTGGAGATTCAGGAAAGCATGGGTGATTTTGGCTATTCTCGGATTCGGATTACCTGTATTTATGATTCCTTCTTCAGTGGACCGCGATAAGTCGTATGCCGAGACCTATAACCGAATCTTTAGCAGCGAATGGTTTCTGACGATCAGACCCTGGATGGATAAGCTGTTGGGAGGAAGCCTGCGCTTGTTCGTGGAAGGAGGAAAAGGGGAGTGGAGGCAAAATGACAATAACGACCGTATCCGGACCTCCCTGAGTGTAGTGATGACAATGCCGCATGGAGCGACGCTGGAACAAATGAACGAGGCATTTATGAAAGTGGAAAATTTTGTCTCCGGATTTCAAGAAGTCGACCTTTTTACGACGAGTATCAGTTCTGCTAACGAGGGAAGAATGAAAATCACCTTTAAAGAAGAAGCCGAGATGACCGGTTTCCCCGAGATGCTGAAGAATGAGTTGGTGCGTTATTGTAATTCGATCGGGAATGCCGATTCACAGATTTCCGGAGTCGGAAGGAGTTTTTCCAATAGCCTGGGAGACGGTTACCGCAGTGAAGAGCTGAAGGTGGTGGGATATAATTACCGGCAAGTGATGAAGTATGCCGAAGTCTTGAAGAACAAGCTATCTGAAAACCGCCGGGTGAAGAAATTATATATCGGAAATGCCCGGAATCCCGAGAAAATGAGGGAGTTTGTGGTGAAAATCGATAAAGCTAAACTGGCCCGTAATAATTCGAATGTCAATGATATTATGTGGAGATTGAGGAGTTTGTCTTATGCCCGGGATGAGTATACTACGGCTTATATCGATAACGAACAGACTTCTATTGTTATCCGGCCCAAAAATACGGTGGAGACCAGTATCTGGGAGATGCAGAATTATCCGGTACAGGGCGATAAAGCCACTTTCCGTTTGAGTGACGTCGGCACGATCCAATATGAGGATACGTTCGATAAGATCACGAAAACGAATCAGGAATACGATGTATCGGTACAATATGATTTTATCGGGGATTATATGTTGTCGAATAAGGTGAAAGAGAGAGTGATGAAGGAAATGAACCAGAGTATGCCGATCGGTTTCCGGGTGAAGGAAGGCCGGGATTATTGGGGAGGATACTGGAAGATGAGCAATGGGTTCGATCGGCGTATTCTGTATATCTTACTGGTATTCTGTATAATTTATTTTATCTGTGCCATCTTGCTCGAATCCTTGAAGCAAGCGATGATCGTAATGCTGATCGTGCCTTTGTCGTTTATCGGCTGTTTTTTGGGTTTTTACTGTTTCGGGCTGGTATTTAACGAAGGGGGATTGGCGGCCTTTATCCTGATGTGCGGATTATCGGTGAATGCGGTGTTGTATATTCAGAACGATTATAATAATAAGATCATTGCGGGAAAAGCGAGAGGGTTACAAACTTATTTGAGTGCCTGGAATGCGAAAATTATTCCGATTCTGCTGACGGTTATTTCCACAATTTTGGGATTTATCCCTTTCCTGATCGGAAGTAACGTGGCCGATTTTTGGATCAGCCTGGCGATCGGGACGATGAGTGGCCTTATTTTTTCTGTATTGGTGTTGATGATTTATCTGCCTTTGTTTTTTATGCGTAGGGAAGATAAAGCGGGATACAGACGGAAAAACAGTGGGGTGAAGGAAGAGGGAAGAAAATGGTTAAGTCATATTGAATTGAATAAGATACGGGGATTCATAAAGCATTGATGTTTTCCTTTTTGGTCATTAAATATTAAGAAAATGATTGGTTTTTTACTCAAACGTCCCGTCGCGGTAATCATGAGCACCATTGCCTTTTTGGTATTGGGGGCAGTGGCTATGTTTCAGCTACCGGTTTCATTGATGCCGGATGTAGATATTCCCGAGATCAGTATACATTATACTCAGGATAATGCCTCGGTCAATGAAATGGAAAACAGTATCACCAACTTACTGAGAGGGCAGCTGCAACAGATTCCGTCATTATCGGACATTACTTCCGAATCCAGGGAAGGGAGCGGAACGATAACCATGAAGTTCGAATACGGCACTTCGATCGATTATGCTTTTATCGAGGTCAATCAGAAAGTGGATGCTGCGATGAACAGCTTCCCTAAAGAGATGCAACGGCCTACGATTATTAAAGCTTCGACTTCGGATATTCCTGTATTTTATATTCAGTTGAATTTAAAAAAATTGGAATCGGATATCAAATTCCTGGAATTTTGCGAATTTGCCGATGCCGTTTTGAAAAAGCGGTTGGAGCAATTGCCGGATGTCGCGATGGTGGATATTAGCGGGATGTATCAGCCCGAAATGTATATCTTGCCCGATGAAGCCAAAATGAAGAGTCTGAATATTACCCAAGACCAATTGAAAGAAGCTATCGATCAAAATAACCGGGTGTCGGGAAGCTTGTCGATCCGGGACGGTTACTACCAATATAATATAAAATTTACCAGTCAGCTGATGTCGGTCGAAGATGTCCGGGAGGTATACCTGAATATCGAAGGGCGTCTGATGCAGGTGAAAGATATTGCCGAAGTGGGCATACGGCCGAGAGATAAGAGAGGGATGTTCGTGAATGGCGAAAAACAATCCCTGTGTATGGCGGTGATCAAACAATCGAGTGCCCGGATGTCGGAGATGAAAGAGAAAGTCAGTGAGATGCTGGAAAATTTTGAAACAGAATATCCGGATATCGAATTTTCCGTATCGCGGGATCAGGCTGCCTTACTGAATTACTCGATTACGAATTTGCAGCAGAGTTTAGTATGGGGGATTATCCTGGCTGTGTTTATTATGCTGTTTTTCTTGCGGGATGCCCGTTCACCGATGATTATCGGGATCAGTATACCGGTTTCTGTGGTTATCAGTGTACTGTTTTTCCAGTTGATCGGTTTGTCTATCAATACCATTTCTCTGTCCGGTTTGATCATGGGGGTGGGGATGATGATCGATAATTCGATTATCGTCATCGATAATATCAACCAGCGAAGGGAACGGGGAGATTCGCTGTTTGTGGCTTGTGCGGACGGTACGGCCGAGATTTTCCGTCCCCTGTTGTCTTCGGTGTTGACGACTTGTGCGGTATTTGTGCCGTTGATATTTCTGGGAGGAGTTGCCGGGGCTTTGTTCTATGACCAGGCGGTAGCTGTAGGTGTCGGGCTTTTTGTCTCGCTGATCGTTTCGCTGACGATTGTCCCTGTCATTTTTTTTCTTCTCTTTAAAAGAGCACATGAAGACGGAAAAATCAGTAATTTCGTCAAACGGATCAGTTTTAAGCATCTGGATAAGTACTATACGATTGTCTATCACTTTGTGTTCTATCACCGCCATAAGACCATGCTGATCGTGGCTGTGCTGGTATTGTTGGGTGCTGCTACGGCTTTTTTCACTAAAGTGGAACGGATGCCTCCGGTAGAAATCAATGAAATGTTGATCCGGACAGACTGGAACAATAGTATTCATGTCGATGAAAATTATAACCGGGTGCAGGATATTATCCGGCAGTTTAAGGGACGTTGTACTGAAATATCCTGTCATATCGGTGAAAAACAGTTTTTCCTGAATCCCGAGGATAACGGTAATATCAATGAGGCGGAGTTTTATATAAAAACTACCGATAATGAAAGCCTGAAAGTTTTGGTCGGGGATATAACCGCTTATATTAAGAAAAACTATCCGGAAGCCCGGGTAGAACCGGCGAAGGTGGAAAATCTGTTCGAACAGTTGTTTAAGGGAGAAGATGCTCCTTTGATCATTTACCTCTCGGGAGAATCTGCCCGCAAGATAGAGGAACTATCGAAAATTAATGCATTTATCGACCATTTGAATGAGGAAATGCCCGGACTGAAATTGAATAAACCTGCCGTACAGGAAAGAATCGTAGTCCATATCTTGCCCGAACGTTTGGCGTTGTATAAAGTGAATCAGAATGTGTTGCTGAATACGTTGGAAAAGAATATCAGTAAGGTCAGTATCGGAAAATTGAATACGGGGAACCTTTATATTCCGATTGTCATTACTGAAAATGAACATACGATCCGGGATATTCTCAACGAGGTGTATGTGTCTAATTCGGATAGGAAGTATATTCCGGTAGCTGCGTTGACCGATTTGTCAATGGAATACGATTACAAGAAAATTTTCGGGAAAAAAGAAGGAGTCGTCGTGCCTGTTCAGGTTTACCATACAGGAGATAGCATCCAAGAAATTATAAAGACGGTGAGGACAGAAGCGGTAAAAGCTAATCTGGATCCTCATTTCGGAGGGGCTTATTTCGAGGGGAATGAGACTTTCTGGCAGATGTTGATGATCGTAATCGTGGCCTTGCTGATGCTCTACTTTATTTTAGCCAGTCAATTCGAATCGTTGACATTACCTTTGATCGTATTGATCGAGATTCCGATCGATGTGGCGATGACTTTGCTGGCATTGTGGATTTGTGGGATCTCACTGAATCTGATGTCGATGATCGGTATCGTGGTCATGAGTGGTATCGTGATCAACGACTCGATTCTGAAGATCGATACGATCATCCGGCTTCAACAACAGGGATTTCCTTTGCTGGAAGCCATTCACGAAGGTGGGGTGAGGCGGTTGAAGCCGATTCTGATGACGAGTTTGACTACTATTTTTGCTTTGATCCCTTTTTTATGGGGTGACGATATCGGTTCCCAATTGCAGCGGCCGCTGGCGGTAGCTATGATCAGCGGGATGACGATCGGTACTCTGGTCAGTCTGTATTGGGTACCTCTGTGTTATTATTATTTAGTTAGAAAAAAAGGAGAATAGACGATGGAAACATTTACGCGGTGGGTGTATTATTTTTTGGAGTCTTTAGGTCTCGATCTCAGTTATATGACTAATCTGAATCGCCTGATTGTTCTTGTATTGATAGCCGTATTGGCTTTTCTGACAGATTGGATTTGCAGGAAAGGGATTGTACGGTTGGTGCGTAAGGTTACCCAAAAGACAAAGGTGACCTGGGACGATCTGTTGTTTAACGATCGGGTCATGAATAATTTCTGCCACATCCTGCCGCCTGTGGTAGTATATATACTTTTGCCGATTGCTTTCCCCGACGGATCGGATGCCCTGGCGTTTATCCGAAAGCTGTGTATGGTGTATATTATAGCGGCTGCTTTGCGGTTTATCAACATTTTTCTGGGAGTCATATTCCAGTTGGCCACACAGAAAGAAGTATTTCGTGACCGGCCTCTGAAAGGTGTCTACCAGATTATTCAGGTCGCTTTGTTTTTTGTCGGTTCGATTTGCATTATTGCTGTATTGATCGAGAAATCTCCTATCCATCTTTTGGCTGGTTTGGGAGCTTCGGCTGCTATTTTAATGTTGGTTTTCAAGGATAGTATCATGGGCCTTGTTTCCGGAGTGCAACTTTCGGCCAATGATATGTTGCGCCCGGGGGATTGGATTACGATGCCTAAATACAATGCCGACGGTACGGTGATCGAAGTGACTCTGAATACAGTGAAAGTCCGTAATTTCGACAATACGATTATTACGATCCCGCCTTATGCATTGGTGAGTGATTCGTTTCAAAACTGGAGGGGCATGCGGGAGTCCGGTGGACGTCGCGTGAAACGTTCTGTCAATTTGGATGTGAATAGTGTCTGTTTCTGTACCCCGGAAATGCTGGAAAGATATAAAAAGATCGTTATTTTAAAGGAATATATCGAGCAAACCGAGCAGAAAGTACAACAATACAATCAGCAGCAGGGGATCGACGATTCTGTGCCGGTCAATGGAGTACACCAGACAAACCTGGGCGTTTTCCGGGCTTATCTCGAATTATACCTGAAAAATTTACCTGTCGTAAATTCTGATTTGACGTATATGGTCCGGCAATTACAACCGACCGAAAAAGGAATCCCTTTGGAGGTGTATTTCTTCTCCAGAGAGAAAGATTGGGTGCCTTATGAGAAAATCCAGGCCGATGTTTTCGATCATATTTTTGCGGTAGTTCCTTATTTTGGTCTAAAAGTATTCCAAAATCCTTCTTCTGCAGATATAGTCCGGGTTTTAGAAAGAGTGTGATTGGTGTTTTGTATAAAACAATCCGTTTTTTTTATAAGTGTATCTTGATTTAATCGTTCTATCTTTGGGGGAGATAAATGACCTAAAATCGAAAACAATGAGTAAAATTTTATTCGGATTGGTGGGGATTGCTTTGATCAGCTCGTGTACGCGTCCGGGAAGTTTATATAATGGCGGACAACGGATTGCTAATTGTGTTACTTCAGAGCCTTTTGAAGTACCGGTTCAGGAGGGGTGTGCCACCTATGTGATGTATGGGCAAGATACTGTCGCTATTGTCACTCAGCCGATGACCATACAAATCCCGAAAGGGATGAAAGTATCGACGAAGGGAAGTACCGGTGATGAAATCTCGATCGAATATGAGGTATTGAACGATACAGATGCTAAGATTGCTTATAATAAATCCTGGCAGGCGATTATGTTCGAAGATACCCGTTCCGGTGATTATGATTACAATGATTTGATTATCCATGTTCGGAATTTGCATTCCTGGAATAAATTGCAGATCGATATTCAACCGATTGCTTTAGGGAGCCAAAAGGTGATCAAACTGGGATGTGTGATCGGTAATGATAAAAGCAAACATATCATTTCGGAAGATGTGCGTAAAGACTTGTTCGGTGGTGAAAAAGGATTTATCAATACACAAAGCGATCTGCAACCGGTCTGTTATAGCCTGGAACGCCGTCTCGACCATGAATTGGAAAAAGGGAAAGATGAATATGCTAGTATCGCCTGGTTTATTGAAGTAGATGATAATCGGTATTTTGCAATAAATGCCGATGCTGAATACAGTGACTATGATTTATTGAATGAGGAAGGGATGCCTTATGGTCTGGTCGTTTATGGTCTGAACGGCAGTCACGGTACGTTTGCTTATGCCGAAGAAAAAATTTCTTTGTTCGAAGCTTATCCGGATTTCAAAAATTGGATTAATGGGGAAGTAGTTACTTTTGGGGAATATGCCGACAAGAAAATGATCTACAAATACAATTATGAAAAAATCCCCGGGACGACTAAGCGGATCTGGGATTGGCAATAATGGAAGGGCTGACAGCCTAATCCTTCTTTTACGGTAAAAAGGTGTAGTCGATAACAACGTTAAAACTGAATGCTCATCGTTTTTGTTTAGAATAGAATAAGTTTTAAACCTTATGAACTTTCTAAACTAATTTAATTCCAGGTTTATTTTTTCTTTCTATTCCGATTCCGGGTGAACCGGTCTGATGACACAAAAAACGAAATAGAAAATGGATTCTACTCTCACTGAGATTTAAGTTCTGAAAACGGTACCGCTTTGTCCGTTTGCTTCATTGCTACTCTCCAACTACAATATCGACTTAGCATGTTTTGAGCGAGAAAAGGAGTAAAATGGGACGAAAGGTCCGTCCCCGGAGTACGGAATAAAAAACAGCAGACCGGGTAGGGCCTGCTGTTTTTTATAAAGATGAATCTTAAACTATTTGGCATAGTTGATTGCCCGGGTTTCGCGGATGACGGTTACTTTAACCTGTCCGGGGTAAGTCATTTCATCCTGGATTCGTTTTGCGATATCGAATGAGATTTTTTCTGCTTCTGCATCCGAGATTTTTTCACTCCCTACAACGACTCTCAATTCCCGTCCGGCTTGGATGGCATAGGTCTTCACAACTCCATTGTACGAGAGTGCCAGATCTTCCATATCTTTCAAGCGTTTGATATAAGATTCGACGACTTCCCGACGTGCACCCGGACGAGCTCCTGAGATCGCATCACAAGCCTGTACGATAGGTGCGATCAGGGTCGTCATTTCGATTTCTTCGTGGTGGGCTCCGATAGCATTACAGATATCCGGTTTTTCTTTGTATTTTTCAGCTAATTGCATACCCAGAATAGCGTGTGGTAATTCCGGCTCGTCGTCGGGCACTTTACCGATATCATGGAGTAATCCGGCACGTTTGGCTTTCTTCACATTCAGACCCAGTTCGGCTGCCATGATCGCACAAAGATTAGCTGTTTCACGGGCATGTTGCAATAGGTTCTGACCATAAGAAGAACGATATTTCATTTTACCGATCAGACGGATCAGTTCGGGATGTAAACCGTGGACTCCTAAGTCGATTGTGGTGCGCTTACCGGTTTCGATAATTTCTTCTTCGATTTGTTTTTTCACTTTATTCACTACCTCTTCGATGCGGGCAGGATGGATACGTCCGTCTGTTACCAGCTGGTGTAAAGACAGACGTGCAATTTCCCTTCTTACCGGATCGAAACCCGAGAGTACGATCGCTTCAGGAGTATCGTCGACGATGATTTCAACTCCTGTTGCAGCTTCGAGTGCGCGGATATTACGACCTTCGCGTCCGATAATCCGGCCTTTGATTTCGTCCGAATCGATGTGGAAAATAGAGACTGCATTTTCGGTCGCTGTTTCGGTCGCTACACGCTGAATCGTCTTTATCACGACCTTTTTAGCTTCCATATTGGCAGTCATTTTAGCTTCCTCCATGATCTCGTTGACATAAGAGATGGCTTCTGCCTCTGCTTCTTCTTTCAGAGAGTTGATCAGTTTTTCTTTTGCCTGCTCACCGGACATACCTGAAATGGCTTCAAGTTGTTCGATTTGCTGTTTTTTGATCTTGTCCAATTCTGCCGTTTTCTTTTCGATCAATTCTTTTTGTACTTCTATGTTGCTTTGCTGGCTTTGGAGTTCTTTCCCTTTGCGTTGTATTTCTTCCAGTTTGCGCGAAATATCGGTTTCCTGTTGTTTTAACTTGTTTTCGGCCATCAACAGCTTATTATTTCTGGCAGCAGCCTGTTTTTCATGTTCGGCTTTGATCTGTAAGAATTTTTCTTTAGCCTGAAGAATTTTATCCTTTTTGATCACTTCTGCTTCAGCTTCAGCTTCTTTGATGATATTTTGTGCCCGGTATTTCATGGCTAATCTCATAATAAACCAGCCGATCGCTATACCGACGAACAAAGCTATCACGCTTGCGATTATTGTTGTCATTGTCATATTTCTGTTATTAATTAAATTTATAATATAGTTTAATGTTACACTGTTTTCTCTTTTTGTAAATGCACAAAAAAATCCCGCACTATTTCTTTTTAATAAAACCCCTGTATGACACGGGTAGAGCTGCCATTTGATTCAGACTTCCACTGTCCCGAAGGAACTCCGAAGAGTCGAGGCCTGTCTTGTGCAAATATAAGCGTCTGCTCTAATTGTTTGAGTGTTGAGTTTTTCGCTTAAAGTCGAAATAATGCGGGAATATCTATGTTCAAAGAACTCTAAAAATACTTACTCTTTGATGAATTCATCAAGTTTCAAATTAATTTGTTCTATTTCATTAAACTTCTGTTCTTGTTGCAGCATTTTTATCGTATGCAACAGCGAAACATAAGCTAAAAAATAAAAAGGCTCCGGTTCTGTATTTCCGGTTTTATATTTTAAAACACGTTCATTAATTTCCTTTGCCGCTTTCCGGATGATCTCTTCATCTGCTGCTGAAATATTCAAATTCAGAGGTATATCGGCAATAGTTAAGTTAATGTTGCGTTTTTCAGACATAATTAATTATTCAAAAGAGCAATACATTTATCTATCTCCCGCACCAGTTGGTTGATTCGCATTTTCGCTTCATAACTTCCGTTCCCTTCCGAAATTGCACTAGCCACTCTGGTTGTTTTTAGTTTATTGTTTAAATCTTTGTTCTCTCTTTGCAGGTTTTCAAGCTCGGATTGCAAATCCTGTATTTTGCTTTCCAGACTTTTGTTCTGTTCCAGAGAGGATATATATAGTTTTATTAATTTATCTATTTTAAAATTCAGCTCGTTTATAACGGCATCGTGTTTTGCTGCCATAACTCAATCTTTTCATGACAAAGATAAAATTTATTCTTTAAATTATCAAGAGTGTTGATATATTTGCAGCATAAAATTAGTGTTTTTTTTGATATGGAAAAAAGGAGGTATAGGAAATTTATTCGTTATTTTTTGTTTAATTGGTTGTCTTTGATTTCATTAAATATATTTGCCCAGGACATGATAAAGCCGATCGATCGGCCTGTTTTGTTGAGTGGAAATTTCGGAGAATTGAGGGCGACTCACTTCCATTCGGGTATCGATATCCGGACCGGTGGGGTGGAAGGATTGCCTGTTGTGTGTGTGAAAGACGGTAAAGTTGTCCGGGTGAGTGTGTCTCCTACCGGCTATGGGCAGGCATTGTATGTGGAGCATGAGGATGGAACGACCACGGTTTACGGACATTTACAACGTTTCAACGCTCGTATCACAGCGCTTGTCCGGCAAATTCAATACGAACAGGAAAGCTTTAAAATAGATGAAGAGGTGAGGGACAGGCAGTTGATCTTCCATCAGGGAGATACGATTGCTTTTAGTGGTAATACCGGATCTTCCGGGGGACCACACTTGCATTTCGAAGTCAGGAATACCCGTTCTGAACATACCTTGAATCCTTTGCTTTTTTATAAGATCCGGGATAGCCGGATTCCGGTGGTGAGAGGTGTTTATCTGTATCGTGAATCGGCTTCGGGTTGTGTCGGATTGGTGAGGCGGGTGGCTTTGAAACAGTCGGCGAACGGCCGTTATACGCTCGGACAGTTGAATATTCCGGCAGGGAAAATAGGTATTGCTGTATTTGTTACGGATTATATGAATGATTCCTGGAATAAACTGGGAATTTATCGGTTAGGAGTAGTGGCCGGAAAAGATACGCTTTTTGCCATGCAGATGGATTCCTGTTCTTTTGATCAGACTTGTTTTATCAATGAAATAAAGGATTTTGACTGTTATAAGAAAAAGGAAACGGTTTATCGTTGTTTTGGTAATTATCAGGGACAGGTGATGGGGGTGAAGAATCGGAATCAGGGATGGATTACTGTCGGTGAAGACAGTATTGTACCGGTGAAAATCGATCTGAAAGATATCAATGGTAACCGGGCAACCGTAACGTTGACCCTGAAAGGCAAGGAGGCACCTGTGCAGGAAGAACAGGAGGTGTTGCGCTATGATCGCAGCTATAGCCTGGACTTGTCCGGGGCTACGCTGGATTTAGAGGCCGGAGCTTTGTCGGCTTCGGTGCCGAAAGGGATGAAAATAGAAAAAGATACGGTTTCCGGAAGGGATATTTTTGTATTATCGGAAAAAGATGTTCCTTTGTTAAAGAAAGCCCGTTTGTCTGTGGCCGGGGAATTTGACCGGAAGGCTTTGATTTGTGAGGTGGACCGTGCCGGCAGGAAATACCCGCTTGCAACTCAGTGGAGTGAAGAGGGCCTGGTGGCGGGAATCGGCTATCTTAGCCGGTACACGATAGCCGAAGACCGGCAACCGCCGGTGATTTCTTTTTTAGGGAAATTTCCGGATGGTTCTTTGAAATTTAAGATAAAAGATGATTTTTCAGGGATTGCAACTTATCGGGGAGAGGTAAATGGCCGGTGGTGCCTGTTTTCCTATGATCCGCGCTATAATTTGATGCGTTGCAGTCTGAAAGAACCGGTTTTTGTTTCCGGTCAGGTGAATGAAGTGAAGATTATTGTCGAAGACCGGGTCGGAAATAAAAATGAACTCCTTGTCAAGGTAAAGAAATAAAGAGAGGATATTATAGAAAAGGATTAATTGGAAGCATATTTATGAGAAAAGAAATACAGGAATGGATCGAAAAAGGGAATCGGACAGAAGCTGTCCGCTTACTGGAAGAATGGGTCGGAAAACATCCGGCAGATGAAGAGGAGTGGTTGCTCTTGGGAGAATTGTTGTATGCCGACGGAAAAATGACGGAAGCCTTGAATAAATTCAATACGGTTCTCCGCCTGAATCCGGATCACCGGAAGGCAGCGAATTATGTGATTATGATCAATAATATTTTGGGATACTATTGTAAAGATATGTTCAATCCTTAGGTATGAAATTATATCATAAAGCCTTTTTATACCGGCACAAATGGATACAACCTTACCTGCAAAAAGTGTTGGGTGGGATAGATGCTGTCACGTTTCTGGCAGCCTTGGCCTTGATTGGCGGTGTCGTCTATGAACATGGCTTTATTATTTCGGAAGGAGCGGAGGCAGATCTCGGTGTATTGTATCGGACCGTATGGGGCGTTTTCCTGGTTCAGACCACGATGCATATCGGGCTGGCGTATCGGGAAACGCTGAAGAAATACCGGACATTTACATGGGTATTGAATATTTTACTTTATCTGACTCTAATTCCCGTCATTTTTTTCGAACCGGAATCGGGGGCATTGAAATATTTCTGGTTATTTTTAAACAACCGTATTTTTCAGCTGATTCTGTTGTTGTTACTTTCCTTATTGCGCTTATCTTCGGGGGTGATCGGACTCTTGGGAAAACGGACCAATCCCTCCCTGATTCTGGCCGGAAGTTTCTTCCTTATTATTTGTATCGGCACCGGTTTGTTGATGTTACCTCGTTGTACCGTTGATGGTATTTCGTGGGTAAATGCTTTGTTTGTGTCCACCAGTGCTGTTTGTGTGACCGGTTTGGTACCGGTAGATGTAGCGACGACTTTCACTTCTTTGGGACAGTTGGTCATTATTATATTGATACAGATCGGTGGGTTGGGAGTAATGACGCTCACCTGTTTCTTCGCCATGTTTTTTATGGGTAATACTTCCGTATATAATCAGTTGGTGGTAAGGGATATGATCAGTTCCGATTCTTTGTCGTCTCTGTTGTCGACGGTGATTTATATTTTATTTTTCACTTTAGTGATAGAAGGAGCCGGGATGTTGGTCTTGTTCCTGAGTATTCACGGTACTTTGGGGATGACGGTGCAACAGGAAATGGTGTTTGCTGCTTTTCATTCTATTTCGGCTTTTTGTAATGCCGGTTTCTCGACCTTATCGGAGAATCTCGGTAATCCTTTGGTCATGCAACACCATAATCTGCTCTATATAACCATTTCCGTATTGATTATTTTGGGAGGAATCGGTTTTCCGATCTTGGTGAATTTTAAGCATATCGCCGGTTATCATCTGAAGCGTTTGTTTTATTTTATCCGTACAGGAAAAAGGGATAGACAGCGTATCCGGCATTTGTATAATCTGAATACTAAGATTGTTTTGTTGACGACGCTGATTTTATTGACCGGTGGGACTATAGCGATTCTTCTGTTCGAATGGAACGGAGCTTTTGCGGGAATGAGTATGCCGGATAAATGGGTACAGGCCTTTTTCAATGCGACCTGTCCCCGTACGGCCGGGTTTACGAGTATCGGTTTGACCTCTTTTCATTACAGAGTTTGTTGCTGATGTTGCTTTTAATGTTTATCGGAGGGGCTGCCCAATCTACTGCCGGCGGAGTTAAAGTGAATGCTTTTGCTGCCGCTGTATTGAGCCTTTTTGCTGTGATCCGGGGAAAAAGCCGGGTGGAGGTGTTCCGGCGGCAGCTTTCGGTGGATTCGATCAGGCGTTCCAATGCTACCCTGGTGATGTACCTTATGATTCTTTTTCTGGGTGTATTTGTCCTGAGTGTGCTCGAACCGCATGCTTCGCTATTGGCCTTGGTTTTCGAGTGTACTTCGGCTTTGAGTACCGTCGGGTCGAGTCTCGGTCTGACTCCGGCTTTAGGAGAAGCAGGTAAATTATTCGTATCCTTGCTGATGTTTATCGGGCGGGTGGGAGTCATTACGATCGTATTGGGATTCGTACCTCCGCAGAAGCATACCAAATATAAATACCCGGATGATAATTTGATCATCAACTAAGCAAGAGAGTTGTCGTATTAACATGATATACATATGAAATATATAATCATTGGTTTGGGAAATTACGGAGGAGGTTTGGCCGAGGAGTTGATGGCCATCGGACACGAAGTCATCGGTGTCGATCAGAACGAAGGGCGGGTGGATAATCTGAAAGACAAGATTACCACGGCTTTTGTGTTGGATGCAACGGATGAACTGGCTCTGGAAACTTTGCCACTCCGAGAGATCGATGTGGTGATTGTCGCTATCGGAGAAAATTTCGGGGCTTCTGTACGGGTGGTCGCTTTGCTGAAACAAAAGAAAGTGAAGCATATCTTTGCCCGGGCTATAGATTCGGTGCATAAGGCGATACTGGAAGCTTTCGCTATCGACAAAGTGCTGACCCCTGAAAAAGATGCCGCCCGCGAATTTGTACAGTTCCTGGCTTTGGGTATTCATGCCGAGTCGTTCCGGGTCGACGAAGACTATTATGTGATTAAGTTTAAAGTGCCTCGGAAATGTGCCGGTTATCCTTTGAGCGGAATGAACCTCGAAGAGGATTTTCATTTAAAACTGATTGCTTTGAAGCAGGCTGCCGAAGTGAAAAATATACTGGGAATGAAAAAACTGACTAAAGAGGTGATGACGGTTATTCCCGACAATTACCTGTTGAAAGAGGAAGACGAATTGGTGTGTTACGGTTTGTATAAAGATTTTCAGGCCTTGTGGAAAGCATTTTAAAAATCGGGGTAAATTTTCTTTCCCTTTTACTTTTTACTTTTTCCTGACTTCGTCACTATAAAATTATCGATTTTGTAATTGCTTGATAAATAATTATATATACTTTTCGTACCCCAAAAATGGGGTACGCAACGTATTTTTCTATGTTCATTAAGCGTAAAAAGAATCGGTCTGGTACCGTAAGCATTGTTGTCGCTGAAAAGAGTTCCGGCTTTTACAAGGAGTTTGCAACTATAGGCATCGCCAAAAGTCCAGATGAGATCGATGGACTTTTGGTCAAAGCTCGTGTCTGGATTGACAGGGAGGAAGAACGCCGCCATCCACGTCTGGACCTTTTCGGTGATGAACGCAAGAAATGTGAGACTGAACTGCTAAGTGCCGAACAAATGCTTTCATGTATCACTAATATATCTATCAACGGAGCTGATTTAATACTCGATCGTGTATTTGATAATATTGGCTTTAACCGAATTGAGGACATTGTTTTTCGGCAGCTTGTCAAGGCACGTCTTGCTTATCCTGTAAGCAAATCAGCCACAGTAGAATATCTGAAGAATCATTTTGACGAAGATGTCAGCTTGTCAAAGATATACCGCTATCTGGACAAACTTAGCGACAATCAGCATGAAATTGTCCAGGGTATCAGCGTTATGCACACCAGTAAAATACCAGATGGGCATATTGGCGTTCTTTTTTATGATGTAACCACCCTTTATTTTGAGGCCGATTATGAAGACGACTTGCGTAAGACCGGATTTTCCAAGGAAGGCCGTCACAAGAATCCGCAAATAATCCCAGGGCTGCTTGTCAGTATTGGAGGCTACCCGTTGGCATATTGTATATACGAGGGCAATAAATATGAAGGACATACAATGTTACCTGTCGTGACTGAATTTGTCAGGAAGTACAGTCTTGATGATTTTATTGTCGTAGCCGACTCCGGGCTTATGAACGGCAATAATATAGCGGACCTTGAGAGTAATGGCTACAAATATATTATCGGCGCAAAGATAAAGAATGAAAGCAAGAAAATACAGGAGTGGATTCTTGCACAGCCGAAGGTCAATTGTCAAATGATAGAGTACGACAAAGGTAACGGACAGCGACTCTTGGTAGGATATACCGACGACCGTGCCCGCAAGGACGCCTATAACAGAGAAAAGGGAATACGCCGTTTGGAAAAGGCTTATAACCGAGGAACACTTACGAAAGACAACATTAACAAGCGTGGTTACAACAAATTCTTAAAAATGGAAGGAGACGTAAAGGTTTCCATAAATTATGATAAGCTTGAAGCGGACGAGAAATGGGACGGTCTTAAAGGGTATCTTACAAACACGGATATTCCTGTTAGCGAGGTATACGCCGCATACCATAATCTCGGGCATGTTGAGAGGGCTTTCCGGATATCAAAATCAAAAATAGAGATAAGGCCGATGTTTCATTTTACCCGTAGGAGAATAGAAGCTCACGTGTGCATCTGCTTTGTGGCACTTAAAGTCTACAAAGAGCCAGAGAGACTACTGAAGCTATCCAATATAAACATGAGTGTAGATAAAGTGCTGGCGCTTGCACAGACTATAGTCACGATACAGGTGACTTTACCTCAAAGTAAGCAAACTATAACAAGAACAATGCTTATGAAACGTCATCAACGGATCGCACCATTGTTTAATGATGGGTTTTGGGGTACGCATTGACGAAGTCAGGGGGTAAATTTTCTTTCCCTTTTACTTTTTACTTTTTACTTTTTCCCTTATCTTTGCCGTCCATTTTGAATAGGTTTAACGCATTAAAAATCAATCCACTTTGGAAGGGGGTGCTTAAATTCGGACAAGCGGTGCTTGCCATGAAGTAGAAAAGAACTGAAAATAGAAGACAAAATGACCTCAGGAAGAGACTAAGCCGGAGGTTGTAATGGGAGGGTGTTACCCTGTTGTTATTTTATTTAATGCGTTTATTATAAACTATAAAAATTAGAAATCATGATTATTGTACCTTTAAAAGAAGGCGAAAATATCGAGAGAGCCTTAAAGAAATTCAAGAGAAAATTCGAAAAAACCGGTATTGTAAAAGAATTGAGAGATCGTCAGGCTTTCACAAAACCATCAGTACGTAACCGGGCCCAGCGGATCAAAGCTGTCTACAAGCAGAGTTTGCAACAGGCAGAAGAATAATTTTCTTCCCGGGCTTGTTTTTCCCGGAGGAAAGTGTTAAATTGGGTTCGTTTTAAGAACGATGAGTATGGAAATAGATTCATTTCTGAGTTATTTGAAAAATATTAAGCGCTATTCAGCACTTACTATTACAGCTTATAAAGAAGATTTGAATCAGTTTCGTGAGTTCTGTGAAAAAGTGGAATTGATCCGGCAGGATGAGGAAATTACTTCCAAGATGGTCCGGCGGTTTGAAATGGGATTGATGTCCGGTGGGTTGAAGATTGGCGGGGTGGACGGTGAAGAAAAGCTGAGGCCGATGACTGCCCGTTCCGTTAGGCGTAAATTGAGTTCTTTACGGACTTATTTCCGTTATCTGGTACGGGAGGGAAAGTTGACAGAAGATCCGACGGAGATTGTCGTGGCGCCTAAAATGGGAAAGCGATTGCCGGTGTTTGTGCCCGATTATCAAATGGATGAGGTGTTGGATAAACACGCTTCCGACAAGGATTTTGCAAATATCCGTGATCGGATGGTGTTGATGACGGCTTATTATACCGGAATGAGACGCTCGGAACTGGTGGCATTGAAATTGGAAGACGTCGATTTGGGGGGAGCGGTGATCCGGGTGAATGGGAAAGGAGACAAACAACGGATTGTTCCCATGTTACCGGAATTGGCCGGAGATCTCCGGATTTATCTGAACAAGCGGGAAGAACTGGTAGGTGAAAAACATCAGTTTGTATTCGTTACGGATAAAGGAAAACCGGTATACGATAAATTTATTTATCGTTTAGCTGTAAAATATCTGGGCGAAGTCACTTCGTTGAAGAAACGAAGTCCGCATGTCTTGCGGCATTCTTTTGCTACGGCTCTGTTGAATAACGGAGCCTGTATCGAGGCTATCCGTGAATTACTCGGCCATGCCGGACTGGCTGCGACTCAAATCTATACTCATAATTCTTTTGAGAGTTTGAAAAAGGTTTATAACCAAGCTCATCCCCGGGCTTAAAATTTAAGGAGGAAGTACTATGGAAATTAAAATTAATGCGGTTGGTTTTTCAGCAAGTTCTCAGTTGGAAGATTTCATTCAGAAGAAAATTTCTAAATTAGATAAATACCACGACGGAATTATCGGTTCGGAAGTTACCTTGAAACTGGAAAAAGACGACAATCTGGAAAATAAAGTAGTCGAAGTGCTGTTGAATGTTAAAGGCCAAGAAGTTTTTGCAAAGAAAAATGCAAAGAAATTCGAGGAAGCAGTCGATGAGCTTTATGATGTAGTAAAGCGTCAATTGGTGAAAATCAAAGAGAAAGAAAGAGAGTGCTGAAAAGACTAAAGGCGAGAAGATCAGAAGCTAAAGGTTAAAGACTGGAAAGCTAAAAGCGGGAAGGTTAAAAAAGCAGGGGAGGAAAGGCTGGAGGCGGATGAGTAAAACCTGAGCGAGAGTCGGAAACCGATAGTCGGATAAAAAGTTGAAACACAAACATTCAACTTTAAAGAAAATAATTTTGTAGAACAGAATTATTTAATTATATTTGCACGCTCAAAAGAGTGGGCTGAATAGGCTTGTTGTATGCAGGTCTTTGATTCCCCTGATGAGTTTTAGTTTGTATATAGAGTTATTTGAGATAAATTGTTTAATAATAAAAAGTTTTTAAGTCATGGCTAAAGAAAAGTTTGACAGGTCAAAACCACACGTAAATATTGGAACTATCGGTCACGTAGACCACGGTAAAACCACTTTGACTGCTGCTATCACTACCGTTTTGGCAAAAAAAGGTCTTTCAGAAGTAAAATCATTCGATCAGATCGATAACGCTCCGGAAGAAAAAGAAAGAGGTATTACCATCAATACTTCTCACGTTGAGTATTCTACCGCTAACCGTCACTATGCTCACGTTGACTGTCCGGGTCACGCCGACTATGTAAAGAACATGGTAACTGGTGCTGCTCAGATGGATGGTGCTATCATCGTAGTTGCTGCTACTGATGGTCCTATGCCTCAGACTCGTGAACACATCCTGTTGGCTCGTCAGGTAAACGTACCGCGTTTGGTTGTTTTCTTGAACAAGTGTGATATGGTTGACGACGAAGAAATGCTGGAATTGGTAGAAATGGAAATGCGTGAATTGCTTTCATTCTATGGATATGATGGCGATAACACTCCTATCATTCGTGGTTCTGCCCTGGGTGCTTTGAATGGCGATCCGAAATGGGAAGAAAAGATCATGGAATTGATGGATGCTTGCGATACTTGGATTCCTCTGCCTCCGCGTGAAATCGATAAGCCGTTCTTGATGCCGGTTGAAGATATCTTCTCAATTACTGGTCGTGGTACTGTAGCAACAGGTCGTATCGAAACAGGTGTTGTTAAGGTAGGTGATGAAGTTCAGATCATCGGTTTAGGTGCTGACGGAAAGAAATCTGTTGTAACAGGTGTTGAAATGTTCCGTAAGTTATTGGATCAAGGTGAAGCTGGTGATAACGTAGGTCTGTTGCTTCGTGGTATCGATAAGAACGAAGTTAAGCGTGGTATGGTAATCTGCCACCCGGGTCAGGTTAAGCCTCACTCTAAGTTCAAAGCTGAAGTTTATATCTTGAAGAAAGAAGAAGGTGGTCGTCACACTCCGTTCCACAACCACTATCGTCCTCAGTTCTATATCCGTACTTTGGATGTAACAGGTGAAATCACTTTGCCGGAAGGAACTGAAATGGTTATGCCGGGTGATAACGTAACTATCGATGTAGATTTGATCTATCCGGTAGCATGTAGCGTAGGTTTGCGTTTCGCTATCCGCGAAGGTGGCCGTACTGTAGGTGCTGGTCAGATCACAGAATTGGAAAACTAATTTCCGATATAAATAAAAGCCAGCTCTTGCGAGGGCTGGCTAATTTACGGAACTAGCTCAGTTGGTAGAGCACTGGTCTCCAAAACCAGGTGTCGGGAGTTCGAGCCTCTCGTTCCGTGCTAAAAATAACCTATTCAATGAAGAAGATATTTGAATATATTAAAGAATCTTATAACGAACTTGTGTATAAGGTTTCTTGGCCTACAAGAGCAGAGTTATCCAATAGCGCAGTAGTGGTTATGTTTGCTTCCCTTATCATTTCTGTCGTTATCTTTGCTATTGACATGAGCTTTGAAGGAGTGATGCGTTTCTTCTATGAAAAAATCTTTTAATTAGTGTAAAGGTATGTCTGACGTTCAAAAGAAATTTTATGTTCTTCGCGCAATTAGCGGGAAAGAAAATAAAGCGAAGGAGTATCTGGAAGCTGAAATAAAGAATACAGACTTAGGAGAGTATGTATCGCAAGTGTTGATCCCGACTGAAAAAACTTTTACGGTTCGTAACGGTAAAAAGGTGATGAAAGAACGCGCTTATTTGCCGGGTTATGTATTAGTAGAAGCTGCTTTAGTGGGTGAGGTTGCTCATCGATTAAGAAACATTCCGAATATCATTGGTTTTTTAGGTGGTTCAGATAATCCTGTTCCCCTTCGTCCGGCAGAAGTTAATCGTATTTTAGGTACGGTTGATGAAATGCAGGAACAACCAGAAGATATGGATATCCAATTTGTAGTTGGAGAGAATGTGAAAATTACCTTTGGTCCGTTTAATGGATTCAGTGGTATAATCGAAGAAGTCAATGCTGAGAAGCGTAAGCTGAAAGTGATGGTTAAGGTCTTCGGACGTAAAACCCCACTTGAGCTGGGTTATATGCAAGTGGAGAAAGAGTAAGACTCTGGTTACGAAAAGTACTTATTCTTTCGGTTATTGATGTTATATATCTAAAATTTTTAGAAAATGGCTAAAGAAGTTGCTGGACAAATCAAATTGCAAATTAAAGGAGGAGCAGCAAACCCTTCTCCCCCAGTTGGACCGGCTTTAGGTTCTAAGGGTATTAATATTATGGAGTTTTGCAAGCAATTTAATGCCAGAACCCAAGACAAGGCTGGTAAGGTATTACCTGTTGTAATCACTTATTACGCTGATAAGTCTTTCGACTTTGTCGTTAAAACTCCTCCTGTAGCAGTTCAGTTGTTGGAAGCTACAAAAGTGAAGAGTGGTTCTGCTGAGCCGAATCGTAAGAAAGTTGCAGAAATTTCTTGGGATCAGGTAAAAACAATTGCAGAAGACAAGTTACAAGATTTAAACTGCTTTACTGTTGAATCAGCCATGAAGATGGTTGCCGGAACAGCTAGAAGTATGGGTATCACTGTTAAAGGGGCATTCCCGGGTAATAATTAATAAACTTCAATTGAAATGAGTAAACTTACAAAAAATCAAAAGTTGGCTTTAGGTAAGATTGAAGCTGGGAAGACTTATTCATTGAAAGAAGCTGCTGCTTTGGTAAAGGAAATTACTACTACCAAGTTTGATGCTTCTGTAGATGTAGACGTCCGTTTAGGAGTTGATCCCCGTAAGGCCAATCAAATGGTAAGAGGTGTTGTTTCATTGCCTCATGGAACTGGTAAGCAGATTCGGGTTCTTGCATTGTGTACTCCAGACAAGGAAGCAGAAGCTACTGCAGCAGGTGCTGACTATGTAGGTTTGGATGAATATATCAATAAGATCAAAGGTGGCTGGACTGATGTTGACGTAATCATCACTATGCCGTCAATCATGGGTAAAATTGGTGCTCTGGGTCGTGTATTAGGTCCTCGTGGTTTGATGCCAAACCCTAAGAGTGGTACAGTTACTAACGAAATCGGTAACGCTGTTAAAGAAGTTAAGCAGGGTAAGATCGATTTCAAGGTTGACAAAGCAGGTATTGTTCACACATCAATCGGTAAGGTTTCATTTAATGCTGATCAGATTCGCGACAACGCAAAGGAATTTATTTCAGCTTTGATTAAATTGAAGCCGTCTGCTGCTAAAGGTACATATATAAAGAGCATTTATCTTTCAAGTACTATGAGTGCGGGTATTAAAATTGACCCAAAATCAGTTGATGAACTTTAAAAACAATTGAACAACAATGAGAAAGGAAGATAAAGGTGTAATTATAGAACAACTTACTGCTACATTGCAGGAGTATCCTAACTTCTATTTGACGGATATTGAAGCTATCGATGCTGAAACAACAAGCCGTCTGAGAAGAGAATGCTTCAAGAGTGATGTTAAGCTGGTGGTTGTTAAGAACAATTTGCTTAAGAAAGCACTTGAAAATGTAGAAGGTGATTTTTCACCTCTGTATACAGCATTAAAGGGCAATACAGCTGTGATGTTTTCACAAGTTGCTAATGCTCCCGCTCGCCTGATCAAAGAATTTACTAAGGATACAAAAGGTGAAGGTAAACCTCAGTTGAAAGCTGCTTATGTACAGGAAAGCTTCTACGACGCTTCATCTTTGGAAGCTTTGGTAAATATCAAGAGCAAAAACGAACTTATTGCAGACGTTATCGCTTTGTTGGAATCTCCGGCAAAGAATATTATCTCTGCTTTGCAGTCATCAGGACAAACTATCCACGGCTTGTTAAAGACCTTGGAAGAAAGAAAATAATAAATTAATCAAGTAAAAAATAATCATTTAAATCATACAAAAATGGCAGATTTGAAAGCTTTTGCAGAACAATTAGTAAACCTGACCGTAAAAGAAGTTAGTGAATTGGCAACAATTCTGAAAGAAGAATATGGTATCGAACCTGCTGCTGCAGCTGTAGCTGTTGCTGGTCCTGCTGCTGCAGGCGCTGCTGCTGTAGAAGAAAAAACTTCTTTCGATGTAATCCTGAAATCAGCTGGTGCAGCTAAATTACAGGTTGTTAAGGCCGTTAAGGAACACTGTGGTCTTGGTTTGAAGGAAGCTAAAGACTTAGTAGACGCAGCTCCTAGCAAAGTTAAAGAAGGCATTTCAAAAGAAGATGCTGAAGCTTTGAAGAAGGCTTTGGAAGACGCTGGCGCAGAAGTTGAGCTTAACTAATATTTCAAAAACCTGGTAATCAGGGAGTCGGTTAAGAATCTTCGGAGACGGAGATTCTTAACCTTTTTGTGTCTATAATTTCAATAAGTTCAATAAAATCGTTACTAGATGTCTTCAACAGATGTAAATCAAAGAGTTAATTTTGCTTCGATAAAGAATTCTTTACCATATCCAGATTTCCTCGAAGTGCAATTGAAGTCCTTCAGAGACTTCCTGCAACTCGACACGCCTCCCGAGAAGAGAAAAAAGGAGGGTTTGTATAAAGTATTTGCAGAGAATTTCCCTATTGCAGATACGCGTAACAATTTCGTGTTGGAGTTCTTAGATTACTATATTGATCCACCTCGTTATTCTATTGATGAATGTATTTCACGAGGCTTAACATATAGTGTCCCATTAAAAGCGAAATTAAAGTTGTATTGTACCGATCCGGATCATGAAGATTTTGATACGGTGATTCAGGATGTATATTTGGGGCCTATCCCATATATGACTGAGCGCGGTACTTTCGTGATTAATGGAGCAGAACGTGTTGTGGTTTCGCAGTTGCATCGTTCGCCGGGCGTATTCTTTGGTCAAAGTGTGCATGCTAACGGTACGAAGTTGTACTCTGCACGTATTATCCCATTTAAAGGATCTTGGATTGAGTTTGCTACAGACATTAATAATGTCATGTATGCTTACATCGATCGTAAAAAGAAATTGCCTGTAACCACTCTTTTGCGAGCTATTGGTTTTGAAAGCGATAAAGATATTCTTGAAATCTTTAATTTGGCAGAAGAAGTTAAAGTAACGAAGGCTAATTTAAAGAAGTTGGTTGGCCGTAAGTTAGCTGCTCGTGTGTTGAAAACCTGGGTAGAGGATTTTGCTGATGAAGATACAGGCGAAGTTGTTTCTATTGAACGTAATGATGTAATTGTTGATCGTGAATCTGTCCTTGATGACGATAATATCGATGCAATTCTTGAATCAGGTGCTCAGAATATTCTGTTGCATCGTGAAGACCAAAACTTGTCTGACTATGCAATTATTTATAATACATTGCAGAAAGACCCAAGTAACTCTGAAAAAGAGGCTGTACTTTATATTTACCGTCAGTTACGAAATGCTGAGCCTGCAGATGAAGCAAGTGCACGGGAAGTTATTACAAACTTGTTCTTCTCTGAAAAGCGTTATGACTTAGGAGATGTAGGTCGTTATCGTATTAATAAGAAATTAAACCTTTCTATCAGCGATGATATTAAGGTATTGACGAAAGAAGATATCATTGAAATTATAAAATATCTGATCGAACTGATCAACTCAAAAGCAATTGTTGATGATATTGACCACTTGAGTAACCGTCGTGTACGTACAGTAGGCGAGCAGTTATATAATCAGTTTGGTATAGGTTTGGCTCGTATGTCTCGTACGGTTCGTGAACGAATGAATGTACGCGACAATGAAGTCTTCACTCCGATTGATTTGATCAATGCTAAAACAATTTCTTCAGTTGTTAATTCATTCTTCGGAACGAATGCTTTGTCACAGTTTATGGATCAGACCAACCCATTGGCTGAAATTACTCATAAACGTCGTTTGTCTGCGTTAGGTCCTGGTGGTTTGTCTAGAGATCGTGCAGGATTTGAGGTGCGAGACGTTCACTATACTCATTATGGTCGTTTGTGTCCTATTGAAACACCTGAAGGTCCGAATATCGGTTTGATTTCATCTCTTTGTGTGTATGCAAAGATTAATGACTTAGGATTTATCGCAACGCCTTATCGTCGGGTAGTCAATGCTCAGGTAGATTTTTCTGAAGAGGGATTACAATATTATACAGCAGAAGAAGAGGAAGGTAAAATTATTGCACAGGGTAATGCTCCTTTGGATGATGAAGGACATTTTGTTCGTGATAAAGTTAAGTCAAGATTGGAAGCAGATTTCCCTGTTGTTGCTCCTGAAGAAGTAAATCTGATGGATGTTTCTCCAACACAGATTGCTTCAATCGCAGCTTCCTTAATTCCGTTCTTGGAACATGACGATGCTAACCGTGCGTTGATGGGATCAAACATGATGCGTCAGGCAGTTCCATTGTTGAGAACCGATGCTCCTATTGTTGGAACGGGTATTGAGGCTCAAGTTGCACGTGATTCACGTACGCAGATTATCGCTGAGCGTGAAGGAGAAGTTGTTTTTGTTGATGCAACTTGCATTAAGATTAAATATGACCGTACAGAAGATGAAGAGTTCGTTAGCTTCGAAGATGCGGTTAAGACATATAATATTCCGAAATGGCGTAAGACGAACCAGTCAACAACTGTTGACTTACGTCCTATTTGTCATCGTGGTCAACGAGTGAAAGCTGGTGATATTCTGACTGAAGGATATTCTACTGAAAAAGGTGAATTGGCTTTGGGTAAGAATGTGAAAGTTGCTTATATGCCGTGGAAGGGATATAACTATGAGGATGCTATTGTACTGAATGAACGTATGGTTCGTGAAGACTTCTTTACTTCAGTACATGTAGATGAATATATCTTGGAGGTTCGTGAGACAAAACGAGGCATGGAAGAACTTACTTCAGATATTCCAAATGTTAGCGAAGATGCAACCAAGGATTTGGATGAAAGAGGTATTGTTCGCGTGGGTGCACGAATTGAACCAGGAGATATTTTGATTGGTAAGATTACACCGAAGGGAGAATCTGATCCGTCTCCGGAAGAAAAGCTTTTGCGTGCTATTTTTGGTGATAAAGCAGGAGATGTAAAAGATGCTTCATTAAAGGCTACTCCTTCTTTGCGTGGTGTCGTTATTGATACGAAGTTGTTCTCTAAGGCAGTTAAGAAACGTAAGACTAAGGCCACAGAAAAGGCTGTCTTACCGAAGCTTGATGAAGAATACGAAGTAAAGATGGCTGAGTTGAAGAATCTTTTGGTTAATAAGTTGATGACTTTGACAGAAGGTTTGACTTCTCAAGGTGTAAAAGATTATATGAATTCTGAAATCATTGCGAAGGGTGCTAAGTTCACTCGCCGTGTGTTGGAAGAATTAGACTTCAATGCAATTCAAGTGAGTGCTTGGACAACAGATGATGCAAAGAATGAGTTAATCAAGCAGGTTATCTTGAATTATTTGAAGAAATATAAAGAACTGGATGCTGAGTTACGTCGTAAGAAGTTCGATTTGACTATCGGTGATGAATTGCCTACAGGTATTGTACAGATGGCAAAAGTTTATATTGCTAAGAAACGTAAAATTCAGGTAGGTGATAAGATGGCCGGACGTCACGGTAACAAAGGTATTGTTTCAAAGATCGTTCGTCAGGAAGATATGCCGTTCTTGGAAGATGGTACTCCAGTAGACATTTGTTTGAACCCGCTGGGTGTGCCTTCTCGTATGAACTTGGGCCAGATCTTCGAAGCTGTATTAGGATGGGCAGGACGTAATTTGAATGTTAAGTTTGCCACTCCGATCTTTGATGGTGCTTCATTAGATGATTTGAATGCCTGGACAGATAAGGCTGGTATTCCACGTTATGGTAAGACTTATTTGTATGATGGTGGTACGGGTGAACGTTTTGACCAGCCGGCAACCGTTGGTGTAACTTACTTCTTGAAATTGGGACACATGGTTGACGATAAGATGCATGCCCGTTCAATTGGTCCGTATTCATTGATTACGCAGCAGCCGTTAGGAGGTAAGGCACAGTTTGGTGGTCAGCGTTTCGGAGAAATGGAAGTTTGGGCGCTTGAAGCGTTTGGTGCAGCGCATGTTTTGCAGGAAATCCTGACAATCAAGTCTGATGATGTTGTAGGTCGTTCAAAAGCTTATGAAGCAATAGTAAAAGGTGATCCGATGCCACAACCGGGTATTCCTGAATCTTTGAATGTGTTACTTCATGAGTTGAGAGGTCTTGGTTTAAGCTTGACTTTGGAATAATAAATCACATAATATTAAGTAGATGAGCCTAAATGGGCTTGTCTACTTTTATCAATTGATAACTCTTTATAAACATAAAATATGGCCTTTAGAAAAGATAACAAGATAAAGAGTAACTTTACTAAAATAACCATTGGTTTGGCTTCTCCGGAGGAAATTCTGGAAAATTCAAGTGGAGAAGTGCTCAAACCAGAAACGATCAACTATCGTACCTACAAGCCTGAACGTGATGGTTTGTTTTGCGAACGTATTTTTGGTCCTATTAAGGATTATGAATGCCATTGCGGTAAATATAAAAGAATCCGTTATAAAGGTATTGTCTGCGATCGTTGTGGTGTGGAAGTTACCGAGAAGAAAGTTCGTCGTGAACGTATGGGACACATCCATTTGGTAGTTCCTATTGCTCACATTTGGTACTTCCGTTCGCTTCCTAACAAAATAGGTTATTTGTTAGGTTTGCCGACCAAAAAGTTGGATGCCATTATCTATTATGAACGCTATGTTGTCATTCAGCCGGGTTGTGTAGATTCTGTTGCAGAATTGGATCTGTTGTCTGAAGAAGAATATTTAGAGATCCTGGATAATCTTCCTAAGGAAAATCAACTGTTGGAAGATTCTGATCCGAACAAGTTCATTGCGAAAATTGGAGCAGAAGCTGTTTACGATTTGCTAACTCGTCTGGATTTAGACTCATTGTCGTATGAATTGCGTCACCGTGCAAGTACTGATAGTTCTCAGCAACGCAAGAATGAAGCTTTGAAACGTCTGCAGGTAGTGGAATCTTTCCGTGCTTCAAAGGGTAAAAATAAGCCGGAATGGATGATCATGAAAGTAATTCCGGTTATTCCTCCCGAATTGCGTCCGTTGGTTCCGCTGGATGGTGGTCGTTTTGCTACATCAGATTTGAACGATTTGTATCGTCGAGTAATTATTCGAAATAATCGTTTGAAACGATTGATTGATATCAAGGCACCGGAAGTTATTTTACGTAATGAAAAGCGTATGCTTCAGGAAGCAGTTGACTCATTATTTGATAATTCACGTAAGTCAAGTGCTGTTAAGACAGATGCCAATCGTCCGTTGAAATCTTTATCTGATAGTTTGAAGGGAAAACAAGGACGTTTCCGTCAGAACTTGCTGGGTAAGCGTGTTGACTATTCAGCTCGTTCTGTAATCGTCGTTGGTCCTGAGTTGAAAATGCACGAATGTGGTTTGCCAAAAGGAATGGCAGCCGAATTGTATAAGCCGTTTATTATTCGTAAACTGATTGAACGTGGTATTGTAAAGACCGTAAAATCAGCGAAGAAAATCGTAGACAGAAAAGAACCGGTTGTTTGGGATATTCTGGAATACGTAATGAAGGGTCACCCTGTTTTATTGAACCGTGCTCCGACATTGCACCGTTTGGGTATCCAGGCTTTCCAGCCGAAATTGATTGAAGGAAAGGCTATCCAATTGCATCCGTTGGCTTGTACAGCGTTCAATGCTGACTTCGATGGTGACCAGATGGCTGTTCACTTGCCTTTAGGTAATGAAGCTGTTTTGGAAGCTCAAATGTTGATGCTTGCTTCTCATAACATTTTGAATCCGGCCAATGGTGCTCCTATCACTGTGCCTTCTCAGGATATGGTACTTGGTTTGTATTATATTACTAAACTGAGAAAAGGTACTCAAGGCGAAGGTTTGGTCTTCTACGGACCGGAGGAAGCAACAATTGCTTACAACGAAAAGAAACTGGATATCCATGCTCCGATCAAGGTATATGTAGAAGATCTGGATGAAAATGGAAATTTAGTCAAGAAGATGGTTGAAACATCTGTAGGACGTTTGATGGTTAATGAATTCGTACCTAAAGAAGTTGGCTATCTGAATGAAGTTTTAGGTAAAAAAGCTTTACGTGATATTATTGGTAAAGTTATCAAAGCTTGTGGTGTAGCTCGTACTGCTCAGTTCTTGGATGATATCAAGAACTTAGGATATTATATGGCATTCAAGGGTGGTTTGTCATTTAATTTGGCAGACGTTCTTATTCCGCCTGAGAAGGATGCCCTTGTGAAGGAAGGTTATGATGAAGTAGAACAGATCATGGCCAACTATAATATGGGTTTCATCACAAACAATGAACGATATAACCAGATCATTGATACATGGACGCATGTCAATAGTAAGTTGTCAAATATCTTGATTAAGCAATTGACTGCAGACAACGATGGATTCAATTCAATTTTCATGATGATGGATTCTGGAGCCCGTGGTTCTAAAGAGCAGATTCGTCAGTTGTCAGGTATGCGTGGTTTGATGGCTAAGCCGCAGAAGAGTGGAGCTGAAGGTGGTCAGATTATTGAAAACCCGATTCTTTCGAACTTTAAAGAAGGTTTGTCTGTATTGGAGTATTTTATTTCTACCCACGGTGCTCGTAAAGGTTTGGCTGATACAGCCTTGAAGACTGCCGATGCTGGTTATTTGACTCGTCGTTTGGTAGATGTATCGCATGATGTGATTATCAATGAAGAAGATTGTGGTACATTGCGTGGTCTGGTATGTACTGAATTAAAGAATAATGAAGAAGTGATCGCTTCTTTGTATGAGAGAATCTTAGGTCGTGTTTCTGTTCATGATGTAATTCATCCGTTGACTGGAGAGGTGATCGTGAAAGCCGGAGAAGAAATCCGCGAAGATGCTGCTAAGAAGATTCAGGATTCTCCGATCGAAAGTGTAGAAATCCGTTCAGTACTTACTTGTGAATCAAAGAAAGGTGTTTGTGCTAAGTGTTATGGTCGAAACTTGGCTACAAATCAAATGGTTCAGAAAGGTGAAGTTGTGGGTGTTATTGCAGCTCAGTCAATCGGTGAGCCGGGTACACAGTTGACACTTCGTACATTCCACGTCGGTGGTATTGCATCTAACGTTGCAACAGAAAACAGCATAGCTTGTAAGTATGATAGTGCTTTACTTGAAATAGAAGAATTACGTGCTGTTGAAGCCGAGGAAAATGGAAAGAAGCATAAGGTTGTAGTAAGCCGTTTGGCCGAAATGCGTTTGATCGATCCGAATACAAAGATTGTATTGATGACAAACAATATACCTTATGGTTCTAAGTTGTTCTTCAATAGTGGTGATCTTGTTAAGAAAGGTGATGTAATCATCGAATGGGACCCGTTCAATGCTGTTATCGTATCAGAAGTTTCTGGTAAGATTGAATTTGAAAGCGTCATTGAAAATGTTACTTACAAGGTTGAAAGTGATGAAACAACAGGTCTTAAAGAAAAGATTATCATTGAATCTAAGGATAAGACAAAAGCTCCTGCAGCTCATGTTGTGGATGAAAACGGAAACTATTTGAAGAACTATTCTTTGCCATTAGGTGCTCACGTAGTGAAGGAAGAAGGCGATTCTATCAAAGCTGGTGAAGTTTTGGTTAAGATTCCGCGTGCTGTAAGTAAAGCCGGTGATATCACGGGTGGTTTGCCTCGAGTTACAGAATTGTTTGAAGCTCGTAATCCGTCTAACCCAGCTGTCGTTTCTGAAATTGATGGTGAAGTTGGCTTTGGTAAGATCAAACGTGGTAATCGAGAAATTACGGTAACTTCTAAGCTAGGTGAAGTTAAGAAGTATATGGTTCCTCTGTCTAAGCAATTGTTGGTTCAGGAAAACGATTATATTCGTGCGGGTATGCCGTTATCAGATGGTGCAATTACTCCTTCGGATATTTTGGCTATCATGGGACCTACAGCTGTACAGGAATATATCGTAAACGAAATTCAAGATGTGTATCGTTTGCAGGGTGTGAAGATCAATGATAAACACTTTGAAGTCATTGTTCGTCAGATGATGCGTAAGGTTGAAATTGTAGATCCAGGAGATACACGATTCTTGGAACAACAAGTTGTTGACAAGTTGGAAGTAATGGATGAGAATGATCGTATTTGGGGTAAGAAAGTTGTTACTGATCCGGGTGATTCTCAAACATTAAAAGCTGGTCAGATCGTTACAGCTCGTAAACTGAGAGATGAGAATAGTATGTTGAAGCGTCGTGATATGAAGTTAGTCGAAGTTCGTGATGCTATTCCAGCAACAGCTAATCAGATTCTTCAAGGTATTACACGTGCTGCATTGCAGACTAATAGCTTTATGTCAGCTGCATCATTCCAGGAAACAACCAAAGTATTGAATGAGGCTGCTATCAATGGTAAGGTTGACTATTTGGAAGGCTTGAAAGAAAATGTTATTTGTGGACATTTGATTCCGGCTGGTACAGGTCAGCGTGAATTTGATAGATTGGTTGTAGGTGCGAAAGATGATTTCGATCGAATCATGGCTAATCGAAAGAATGTTGTTGATTTCAATGAAATGGACAAAGACTGAATTTGATTATTGAAATATTTAAATTAGGGCAGACTATATATTATTATAGTTTGCCCTAATTGTTTTTATTATAGTCAAAGTTTTTTATTGAGTTATAAAGACGGATCTTTTTTCGTGAAATTCATGATAAACATAGATTTTGTTCGGATATTATTGGGTTACTATAAATAATCTCTGTATTTTTGCAGTACAATAAGATTTTGATTAGCACTAAACACTGTTTCGTATTGAGCGTTAAGCGAAACAGAGAAAACACAAAGGTATTTTTACATTGGTCTAAAGAATTGAGAATTAAAAACACAACTGGAAAGCGGCTGCTTGTGAAAGTAGCCGCTTTTGCTTTTATAATTATGTATTGCGAAGACTGATCCAATTTCTCTGTTTATACAATTCTTGTTTTTTTGCGGATTATTCCAATTAAGTATGTATATTTGCAAGCGTATAACTTTTATATTTAACAATCATGGAAGAAAATAAAACAACAAACAATGAAATCCAAGTAGAGCTGTCTGATGAAATGGCTCAAGGAACTTATGCTAACTTAGCCATTATCTCTCATTCTGCTTCAGAATTTATCTTAGACTTTATCCGCGTTGTTCCGGGTGCTCCTAAAGCACAAGTTAAGAGCCGCATTATTTTAACTCCGGATAACGCTCATCGTTTATATTTAGCTTTGCAAGATAACTTGAGAAAATTCGAGGAAATGATGACTGCTGGTAAAGCTCAGGCAGAAAACAAAACAGCTAATTTTGAGGATTTCGTTCCCAAAGGAGATGCTTGATATATTTGATAAAGCATATGAAGGGTATATCGTTTGCGATATGCCCTTTTTTTATGCATAAAATTCCTATTTGCTAATTGTTTGTTGATTTTACTGGATTTTTGTTATTTTATTTTCTATCTTTGAAAATCATTATTATAAAGGATATATCATGGATGAACAAATTAAACAAATAGCGGAACGTTTGATCGGTTTGCGTGAGGCTTTAGAACTAACACCTGAAGAAGTCGCTCAAACATGTCATATTTCAGTTGATGAATATAATCGGATAGAAAGCGGATCAGTTGATATTTCAGTTAGTGTTTTGCATCAGATTGCTAAGGCTTATGGAGTCGAGCTAACTACATTGATGTTTGGTGATGAACCTAAAATGAGTTCTTATTTTGTTACCCGAAAGAATAAAGGAGTAGCTGTAGAACGTGTCAAGGCGTATAAATATCAATCGTTGGCAGCTGGTTTTGCTCAAAGGAAAGGTAATCCTTTTATGGTTACAGTTCACCCGAAACCAGAAGACGAACCAATTTATCGGAATTCACATCCTGGGCAGGAATTTAATTATGTAGTTAGCGGACGAATGATGATAGAGATTGACGGGAAGCAATTGATCTTAGAAGAAGGAGATAGTATTTATTTTGATTCACAGCAGCCGCATGGAATGAAAGCTCTGGATGGAGAGAAAGTTTGTTTCTTAGCTGTTATTTTATAAAGAAGAAGATTATGTTGGAAAGATTTGTAGGTCAGACTTCTTTTGTTTCACAAGAAGACTTTAAAAAGAACTTTAAAGTAAATGTACCCGAGAATTTTAATTTTGGGTATGATGTCGTAGATGCTTGGGCAGAAGAAGAACCAGAGAAGAAAGCTTTGTGTTGGACAAATGATAAAGGGGAACATATTGACTTTACATTTGCCGAAATGAAGAAATATACAGATCAGACAGCGGCCTATTTCCAATCCTTGGGTATTGGACGAGGTGATATGGTCATGCTGATATTGAAACGCCGTTATGAGTTTTGGTTTTCAATTATTGCTTTGCATAAGCTGGGGGCTGTAGTTATTCCTGCAACGCATTTATTGACAAAGAAAGATATTGTTTATCGTGCTAATGCCGCCGATATTAAGATGATTGTTTGCGCGGGAGAAGAAGTTATTACCAAACATATAGAGGACGCGCTTCCTGAATCTCCCACGATTGAACACGTAGTTTCAGTCGGACCATTTGTTCCTTCCGGTTTCCATGATTTTCATAAAGAATGGGAAAATGTGCCAGCCTTTGTACGTCCTGTACATGCTAATAGTAATGATGATATTTCATTGTTGTATTTTACTTCAGGAACAACAGGAAATCCTAAGATGGTTGCGCACGATTTTACTTACCCGCTTGGTCATATTACAACGGGTTGTTATTGGCATAACTTGCATCGTGACAGTTTGCATTTAACCATTGCTGATACAGGTTGGGGTAAAGCTGTTTGGGGAAAACTTTATGGTCAATGGATTGCAGGAGCAACAGTTTTCGTTTATGACCATGAGAAGTTTACGCCAGCTGATATGCTTCGTATGATTCAGGATTACAAGATAACTTCTCTTTGTGCTCCTCCAACAATTTTCCGTTTCTTGATTCGGGAAGATTTGACTAAATATGATTTGTCATCATTGCAATATTGTACGATTGCTGGTGAAGCTTTGAATCCAGCTGTATATGAAACTTTCTATAAACTGACAGGTATTAAGTTGATGGAAGGATTTGGGCAGACGGAAACAACATTGACAATTGCAACTTTCCCTTGGATGGAACCGAAACCGGGTTCTATGGGTATGCCTAATCCTCAGTATGATATTGATTTGATTCGACCGGATGGTACATCTGCCGAAGATGGTGAGCAAGGTCAGATCGTGATTCATACACAGAATGGAAAACCTTTAGGTTTGTTTAAAGAGTATTACCGGGATGCTGAACGCACACGTGAGGCTTGGCATGACGGGTTATATTATACTGGTGATGTTGCTTGGCGAGATCAAGATGGGTATTATTGGTTTGTTGGTCGTGCCGATGATGTTATCAAAAGTTCGGGATATAGAATTGGCCCGTTTGAAGTGGAAAGTGCTTTGATGACTCATCCTGCTGTGGTAGAATGTGCCATAACTGGAGTCCCGGATGAGATCCGTGGACAAGTCGTAAAAGCAACGATTGTCTTGTCTAAAGAATATAAGGACAAAGCCGGAGAGGACTTAATTAAGGAATTACAGGATCATGTGAAACGGGTTACAGCTCCTTATAAGTATCCTCGCGTGGTTGAATTTGTGGATGAGTTGCCGAAGACAATCAGTGGAAAGATTCGTCGGGTAGAAATCAGAGATAAAGATCATCAGGTAAAATAATATAGAATCAGCTAAAATGAGAAATTTCACTTGTGTACAGGATTTAGGGGATTTACAGCAGGCCCTTAAAGAAGCGTTTGAGATTAAGAAAGATCGTTTCCAGTTTTCTGAGTTGGGAAAAAATAAGACCTTGTTGATGATTTTCTTCAACTCAAGTTTACGAACTCGTTTGAGTACACAGAAAGCTGCGATGAATTTAGGCATGAACACAATCGTGTTGGATGTAAATCAAGGTGCCTGGAAGTTGGAAACTGAACGCGGTGTCATTATGGACGGAGACAAACCTGAACATTTGTTAGAGGCTATACCGGTTATGGGTTGCTATTGTGATGTTATTGGTGTTCGTTCGTTTGCCCGTTTTGAGAATAAGGCAGATGATTATAATGAAAAGATCTTGAATCAGTTTATTCAGTATTCTGGACGTCCGGTATTTAGTATGGAAGCTGCTACACGTCATCCGTTGCAGAGTTTTGCCGACCTGATAACGATTGAAGAATATAAGAAAACCGCTCGTCCGAAAGTTGTTATGACGTGGGCTCCGCATCCGAAAGCTTTGCCTCAGGCTGTTCCCAATAGTTTTGCTGAATGGATGAATGCGACAGACTATGAGTTTGTCATTACACATCCGGAAGGATATGAATTGGATCCTAAGTTTGTAGGTCATGCCAAAGTAGAATATGATCAGAAGAAGGCTTTGGAAGGTGCAGATTTCGTTTATGCAAAGAATTGGGCTGCCTATCAGGATCCTAATTACGGAAAAGTGATCAATATGGATCGTAACTGGACTGTTGATACTGAGAAGATGGCTTTGACAAACAATGCTTATTTTATGCACTGTCTACCAGTTCGCAGAAATATGATTGTGACCGATGATGTCATTGAAAGTCCACAAAGTATCGTTATTCCGGAAGCTGCAAATCGTGAAATTTCAGCGCAAACCGTATTGAAGAAAATATTGGAAGGTTTAAAATAATGGTAAAATGAAGAAAACGTATCCTTTAAGATCTTTCTTAAGGATACGTTTTCTTTTTATTTATAATTGTTCAATATCTTCACTACTTAAACCGGTAGCTTGTTTGATTTGCTCTATGGAAATTCCTATCGCTTTTAGTTTTTTCGCTATTTCCCGTTTTTCTTCAGCTTTCCCTTCAGCTTTTCCTTCAGCTTTCCCTTCAGCTTTTCCTTCGGCCATGCCTTCTATTCGACCTTCGATTTTTCCTTCCAATTTGGCCGAATTTAAAACATCGTTTTGTATCATGATTGCATTGATATGCTCATCATAGGCATGGCGTTCTTCGGAGCTCATATTATAGTATTGAAGCTTTTCTCTCGCTTCCACCAAACCGGGAGTTGTTGTGTCAGGACGAATGACTCCGTTTTTTAGGTAACTGATCCATTCTTCCAATGGGGTTTTAGCTACCTGATTGAATTCGTTGACGCGAATCAGATAGTATTCAGGAAATATTTTAGCCGGTAATTTATGAAGAATCGCATTTTCCTGTTTAGTAGAAATAACCAGTTCGTCTTTGGTGTGTACTCCTATAAAATGGTTTTGTCCGTGATATAAATAATCACTTCCTTTTCCGATATCAAAATACAGGATACTGATGGAGTAGATTTTCTTAACTGCCTGGTATGATTGTCCGAGCGTAATGTGTTCGGTAATCGCTTTTGCTACGCCATAGAGAATCCTTTCCAGATAATACAATTCTCTTGTATTCTGGATTTCTACAATAATAATTTCATCTTTACTGTCTTTGGCTTTGATGTCTACGCGATTGAATTTGTCATCTTCCGATTGTTGATTCCCTTCACTCTCCAAAATTTCCAGAATGTGAATAGGCTCTTCCAATAACACCGTAAGTAAACCTTCCAGGACAGCAAAATTGGCTTTATCCCGGAGCATTCTTTTCATCGCCCAGTCGAAACGTACATATTTATCCATTGCTATAGTTTTTTGGTTTCCTACAAATTTATGTATTCTTTTTTGATACTTGCTTTATTTCCTGATTTATTTTAGTCCACAGCTTAATTCCTATATGATTAAGGCCAATTTAGCGGATGAAGTTCGTGTTGGTACGCGTTTCAAACGCGGGTGGATTGATACCTGCCTGTTTGCCTGCTTCAATGCATTTAAGTAGCCAGGCCATATTACGGGCGAGGATGCGCATCGTTTGTAAACCTTCGATATCTTGGGTTACTTCTTCTGGTGTGTTTCCGTGTACGGTATTCCAATAGTTGGATGAAACAACGGGCATATTGCTAATGGTAAAGTATTTGTTGAGCTGGTCGAAGGTGGTAGAAGAACCTCCGCGACGGCAACTGGCAATTGCAGCAGCCGGTTTGTTAGAGAATAATTTGGCACGTCCGTAGAATACACGATCCATAAACGAAGTCAGTGCGCCTGTAGCTGATGCAAAATGAACGGGTGAACCAAATATAAAGCCATCAGCTCGTTGCGCTTTTTCCAAGAATAGATTTACGGAGTCTTCCATACAGCAGCGACCGGCTTCCAGACAATAATTACATCCCATACAACCTGAGAGCGGGCGAATACCGATCCAGAATATTTCTGTTTCTATACCTTGTGTCTGTAATTCCTTTTCTATTTCTTGTAGAGCGGTGAAAGTACATCCTTTGTGATGTGGACTTCCATTGATTAATAAGACTTTCATATTTTTGATATTTAGTGAGATGATGTACTGTATAATGACAAAAAAAGCGAGAAAAGTGTTATCTTTTCCCGCTTTCCTTTGAGCCTCTTGTCGGATTCGAACCAACGACCCCGAGATTACAAATCACGTGCTCTGGCCAACTGAGCTAAAGAGGCAGATGGGTAAGCTAGCTACATCGCGCCGCTACAACCAAGTACCCTTGCTACGGTCAAGTCCTGGGGGATTCCGAGGGAGCTTGCCGTGTAGGACTTACCCGACTGCAAAGGTAGATATAATTTCTGAATTTGCAAGAGCTTTTTTTATTCTATCTCTTGTTTTTAGTATAAGTGATTGAAATATTAAATATTACGCATGTGTTAAAATATGTATTGCTATTATTGCTTATGGTCTTTGTTGGATTTTTAGGGCTTCCAGAATTTTATGGAATATTTCTGTATTGGGATAAGTTCCGCAGAATTTAGATGAACCAGGACCATAGGCGAAAACAGGAAGCATAATCGGTGTGTGATCGTCGGTCATATACCGGGCTGTCACTTTTCTTTTCTCCAGATTTCCGTCAACTAATGTCAAACCTCCGGTTTCGTGGTCGGCAGTCACTATAACCAGTGTTTCTCCGTTTTGGTCTGCAAATCTGAGGGCTTCTGCTACCGCCTGATCGAAACTGAGTGTTTCCAATACGGAGCCGGGCAAGTAGTTGGCATGTCCGGCATAATCAACTTTCGCCCCTTCTACCATTAGAAAGAATCCTTTGCTGCTGGCGCTTGTTAACTTTTGAATCGCTTTTTGTGTAGCTTCTGCCAGAAGAGGTAAACTTTCTTCCGTGGTGGCTTTCCCCATCTGTTCATCCAAACAGATTTCCTTTTCTCCATGGGTTTTGATTTCCTCTATTGAGGAAGAGATAAGGTATTGTTGGGATAATTCGTCCTTAAGATTTGTACCGTCTTTTCTATCTGTAAGTGCCGACATGCCGGAACCGTTGAGTAAAGTCAAGTTGCCATTTAATAACCAGCGGGTAATTTCGTCGGTTTGATCTCGTTCCGTGGTATGTCCGTAAAAGGCTGCCGGTGTTGCATCTGCTATATTACCTAAAGTTACGATTCCACAGGCGTATTGACGTGGTACCAATATCTCGGTTAAAGAAGGATTGATACTTCCATCTTCATTGGTACTGATATGTCGGTTGCAGGTTGGTTCTCCGGTGGCGATTGCGCTGCCTGCTCCTGCCGAATCAGTTGTATATTGATCTTTGGCATGCGTTCTTTGTAATCCGATTTGCTTTAATTGCAGCATCGTCAGTGTTTGGTTGACTGTCTGTGCCGCACAGATTTGGGCCAGTCCCATGCCATCACCTATCATAAGGATAATATTCTTAGGCGTTCGATTGGCATTATCCGACTGAAAGGTAGGTTGATAGGTTTCAACAGGACGGCTTAGTTGGCTGGTTGATTGATCGAAACCTCCAAAAGAACGGGTTGCTTTGTCTAATCGATTTGTCTTTGCGATTTCTTCCGAAGCTTGTAAGGCTGTCTTTTCTGCCAATTGCATATTTTTACGTTCGAAATCCTTGAAGAAGTCTGAACATAATTCCGGTTTGTCGGTATTGATGATATCAATTCCCATTTTATGAAATGTATTCCAGGCAGTCACACCGTCGGGTGTTCCCCAAAAGCGGACCGGTTTTCCCCAGTTATGTACCATCTGAATGATCTGATTGAGTTTCTCTTTTTCCGGAGCCACCATAGCTCCTTTGCCGTTCCATTTTGAATACTTGTCGAACGAGTCGCTGACCAGTCCGATTCTTTCCAGTTGCTCCGGTGTGTAGTCATATTGAGGTCTTCCGTCGAAAAAGATAAACTCCGGATAGTTCTTGAAATCTTCCGGTTTAGGTGTATTGCCTGTGATCAGTACCTTTACAGCTTTCGGATTGACCGACGGATCAAATACTTCGGGATATTGCTGGAGTTTCTTTACCAATATATCTAATGTAGGATGTTCTGCTGTTTTCAAGTCGATCATCAATTGTAATGTATGCTCATTGTCGGCCCAGGCTTTTCCTTGGTTTCGCTTGAATTGGGTTACGATCGGCGAGATATACAGTTCGTCAATTGTAAGGGCTGTGGGAAGTTCGTCCCGGTCGTGAGCTACCAACAGACCAGTCTCGTCGGCATTGGTGTAAATATCGGCTTCAATGGAATAGACCTTTTGGGAATAGGCCTGATAAAAAGGTACACTTTGGCAATAATCATTGTGCGAATGAATATAAATACGAGACTGAGCCATTAATGATCCGATGGAACCGATGGCGATAAAAGCCAGCAGGCTTAACTGTTTGTACATGTGTTTTAGTTTCATCTGCTTATTCATTGAATAGATTGTAAAGTAACTGCTTTTTTATTTTTCAGGGATGAATATCCGATGACATCCGGATGACAATGTGGATACATGTGCGATCTTCCCTTTGCTGGCAAATTTATAGTAAAATCAGCTAATTGGCTAATGACCGGTTCAATAAAAGTGACAGGCTTCTGAGTTTTCATTCAATCGGAGATGAAGAAAGATGCTTTTTGTGAGAGGCTTTCTGCCGATAAAGGGTTTCTTGACTGACAAAATGTAAAGTGTATCCACCACAAATTAAGATGTTTTTTGACTGCACCTTTTTTACAGATGGCCGATATTTTGTATTTTTGCACCCATATTTCAAAAACTTAATAATAAGAATAAACACAATGGGTGGTTTTTTCGGTACTATCTCAAAGTCGGCCTGTGCTACTGATTTGTTCTATGGTACGGACTACAATTCACATCTGGGAACCCGTAGAGGCGGTATGGCGACATACGATAAAGAAAATGGGTTTACTCGCTCTATTCATAATCTGGAAAGTTCTTATTTTCGAACCAAGTTTGAAGCTTCTTTGCCTAAATTCGTAGGAAATGCCGGTATTGGTATCATCAGTGATACGGATGCACAACCAATCGTTATCAATTCTCATTTAGGAAAGTTTGCGATTGTTACGGTAGCTAAGATCAATAATATTGACGAACTGGAAAAAGATTTGCTGGCTGTCAATATGCATTTCTCTGAATTAAGCTCCGGAAAGACGAATCAGACGGAACTGGTTGCCTTGTTGATTACGCAAGGTAAGGATTTCGTAGAAGGTATTGAAAATGTGTATAACCGGATCAAAGGATCTTGTTCGATGCTGTTGTTGACGGAAGACGGTATTATCGCTGCCCGTGATAAATGGGGAAGAACTCCGATTGTCATTGGGAAAAAAGACGGAGCATACGCGGCAACAAGCGAATCGAGCAGTTTGCCTAACTTAGGTTATGAGATAGAGAAATTCGTAGGACCGGGCGAAATAATCCGTTTGCGTGCCGATGAATTGGTACAAATGCGCAAACCGAATGAAGGTATGCAGGTTTGTTCGTTCTTGTGGGTATATTACGGCTTCCCCGTTTCCAGCTATGAAGGAAAGAATGTTGAGGAAGTGCGTTTTGCCTGTGGATACAAGATGGGACAGAAAGACCATTCGGAAGTAGATTGTGCCTGCGGTATTCCAGATTCAGGAGTAGGTATGGCTTTGGGTTATGCTGAAGGAAAAGGTGTTCCTTATCATCGGGCTATTGCTAAATATACGCCGACCTGGCCCCGCAGTTTTACTCCGGCCAATCAGGAGTTACGTTCGTTAGTAGCCAAAATGAAACTGATTCCGAACCGTTCAATGTTGGAAGGTAAGCGGATTTTGTTCTGCGATGATTCGATTGTCCGTGGAACTCAGTTGCGGGATAACGTAAAGATCCTGTATGATTATGGAGCCAAAGAAGTGCACATGCGTATCGCTTGCCCGCCGTTGATTTATGGTTGTCCTTTCATCGGATTTACTTCATCCAAGAGTGATCTGGAATTGATCACACGTCGTATTATTAAAGAACTGGAAGGCGACGAAAACAAGAATCTGGACAAGTATGCAACAACCGATTCTCCGGAATATAAGAAAATGGTTTCTATCATTGCCGAGCGTTTTGGTCTGACTTCTTTGAAATTCAATACATTGGAGACGCTGATTGAAGCGATCGGATTACCTAAATGCAAGGTATGTACGCATTGTTTCGATGGAAGCAGTCATTTCTAATCCATGATAAACTCTTGGAAAAGAGACTGTAATTAATTAAAAATAAATAAGCTTTTGTTTGCATCACCCAGGTGAATTAATTGATTCATATAGCTGAATTGATTGATTCACCCGGGTGATCTGTTTAATTCACCAAGGTGAATCAATTAAAAGTAAATCAATTTTTACGTAAATAGTCTTTCGTTTTTCCTTTGTTGATACAAACTTTTCATTAACTTTACCGCGGATTTGATCAGAAGATCAGACGTCTTGTGCCATGAATAATATCAGTTTCAGTGGATTATATACGGAGTACTATAAGCGGTCATTCCTGTTTGTGAAGTCGTATGTCCGCGATGACAGGGTGGCCGAAGATATTGCTTCAGAGGCTTTGATACAATTATGGGAGACTTTGAAGACGGAGACGGTAAATACGCCATTGGCCTTGCTGACGACTATCCTGAAGAATAGGGCACTGAATTACCTGAAGCATCAGGCCATCGAATGGGAAGCGATGGAAAATATCTCCGATAAACAGATGCGGGATACTTCTTATCGGATTGCTACTTTGCAGGCTTGTAATCCGGAAGAGATGTTTTCTTCTGAGATAACCCGTATTCTGGAGGATACATTGGCTTCTTTACCCGAAGCAGACACGTCAGATCTTTATCATGAGCCGTTATGAACAGATGTCGGTGAAGGAAATAGCCGAAACCTTGCACTTGGCTCCCAAAAGTGTGGAATATCATATTACCAAATCATTGAAAGTCCTTCGCGTTGCTTTGAAAGATTATTTGCCTTTGCTGATCTGGTTCTTGTAAATTTAAGCAAACGAAAGTAATCTTTCTTTTGAGTTTACTTGTTCTGAAATAAAAAGCTTTATGGATCGTACCAGTAAAACACAGGTGCGCCAGTTGTTGATGGCCTGTTTCTTAGGCTTTTCATTGGGCGCGAAGGGACAAGTGGAGTTAATCTCTTCAGATACATTGCGGATAGATTCATTGCGAGTGGAGGAAATCAAGATCGGGTATGCCGTCGGAAACCAACAAACCTTATCGGGGGCTGTCGATAAAGTTTCTGAAAAGCGGATGAATAAAGGATTTGTGACGACACCTTTGGAAGCTTTGAGCGGACAATCGGCGGGTGTCAGTATTTCTTCAGGTGAAAACCGGGCAGCCATGCTGTCGTCGGTGCGTGTCAGAGGTACAACTTCTCTGACGGGAGGAAATGATCCCTTGGTAATTATTGACGGAGTATCGGCAGATTTGAGTGCATTGAATACGATTTATCCGGCAGATATTGAGAGTTTCACGATTTTGAAAGATGCGTCCGAGACTGCTCAGTACGGATCGCGGGGTGCTTCTGGCGTAATTGAGGTTGCAACCAAGAAAGGGAAAAGTGAATCTTTTCGGGTAAGTTATACCGGGAATTACGGTGTTCAGTCGGTTTATAAGAATCTGGAAATGCTTTCGGCCGATGAATTCCGGGCCGTAGCGCGACAACTGAATATGGATATTCTGGATTTAGGCAACCAGACGAATTTCCCCGAAGAGATTACTCGTTTGGGAGTCATGCAAAATCACCATATAGCTTTTGGAGGCGGAACGAATACGACCAATTACCGGGCTTCTATTGGTATGATGGATCGGAAAGAGGTGGTACAGAATAATGCTTATCAGAATTTTACCGCCAAGGTAAATCTTTCGCAGAAGGCCTTTCAGGATCGTTTCCAGTTGGATATGGGTTTGTTTGGTTCGTTGCAGAAAAACAATTACCTGACGGATGAACAAAAGACCTTCTATTCGGCAGCGACATTCAATCCGACTTTCCCCAATCATAGAAATCCGGAAACTGGTTCGTGGGATCAGATTACGAATGCTAGTCAGATCACCAATCCGTTGGCTTGGCTGGAGGTACAGGATGATGAGTCGAATGCTCACTTTAATACCCACATGAAACTCTCTCTCTTACTGAACCGGCATCTGACGTTTTCGGTTTTTGGCTCGTATTCCTATAATGTCATAGAAAATTCGCAGTATTTGCCCACTTCGGTCTGGGCACACGGACAAGCTTACAAAGGGGAAAACAAGACGGAAGATTTGCTCGGGAACATGATGCTGAGCTATGCCAATACCTGGGGAAAGCATAAGTTGGATGTCCTGGGATTGGCGGAAGTCCAGAAAAAGATTCTGACCGGATTTTATACCACTGTGACCAACTTTACTACCGATCAGTATGGATATAATAACTTGCAGGCAGGTGCTGTCCGCTTGTGGGAAGGAACGGGTTCGTTTTATGAATCGCCCCGGTTGGCTTCATTCCTAGCACGTTTCAATTATGTGTACGACGGGAAGTATGTCCTGACCGCCAATGCCCGTGCAGATGCTTCGTCGAAAGTAGGAGAGAATAACCGGTGGGGCTTCTTCCCTTCTACATCTCTGGCGTGGGTTTTGTCGGAAGAAGGTTTTCTGAAAGATGTCTCGTTTCTGAATAATCTGAAACTGCGTGCGGGTTATGGTGTTTCTGGAAATTTAGGAGCCATTGATTCGTATAATTCTTTACAGTTGATGAAACCGAATGGGGTTGTTTCGGTAAACGGTGCACCGACTGTTACGATGGGTGTGATCCGAAATGCCAATCCCGATTTGAAATGGGAAGTGAAGCGGACATTCAATGTCGGACTGGATGCCGGTTTCTTCCAGAATCGGCTGATTCTGGCGGCAGATTATTATCATGCTAAAACGAGTGATATGTTATATCTGTATGATGTCAGTGTCCCTCCGTTTGCTTATAATAAGTTATTGGCGAATTTAGGTTCGATGGAGAATAGTGGAGTTGAATTGGGATTAGGTATCACTCCGCTTCAGAAGAAAGATATGGAATTGAATATCAACGTGAATGTTGCCTTTCAGAAGAATAAACTGTTGTCGTTAAGCGGTATGTATAACGGGCAATATATGTCGGCACCGCAATATACGCCGATTGCCAGTCTGAACGGAGCAGGTTTTCACGGAGGAAACAATCATATTGTATATCAGATTGTAGGAGAGTCGTTGGGCGTTTTCTATCTACCGCATTGTACCGGATTGGTAGAACAGGCCGACGGCAGTTATCGCTACGAAGTGGCAGACTTGAATGGAAGCGGTGTCAATCTGGAGGATGGAGAAGACCGTTATGTGGCGGGACAAGCCACACCGAAGGCAATGCTAGGTTCAAACTTCAGTTTCCGTTACCGGAACTTCGATATCTCCCTGCAGATTAATGGGGCATTCGGACATAAGATTTATAACGGAACGGCACTGAGTTATATGAATATGGGTAGTTTCCCGGATTATAACGTTATGAAAGGTGCTCCCGAACAACGAATCAAAGACCAGACTGCTACCGATTATTGGTTGGAAAACGGAGACTATGTCAATTTTGATTATCTGACAGTCGGCTGGAATGTTCCTTTGGGGAAACTGAAGAAATATATTCGCTACTTACGCCTGTCTGCGTCTGTGAATAATTTGGCAACCATAACCGCATATTCCGGTTTGACGCCAATGATTAATAGTTCGATTGTGAACAGTACACTGGGAGTTGATGATAAACGGAATTACCCGGTGGCCCGTTCGTATTCAATCGGTTTGAATTTCCAATTTTAATGTTTGTCGGGTATGAAGAAGTTCAGTTTGTTTCTATATATAAGTAGTCTTTTCCTGTTAATGGGATGCAGCAAATTCCTGGAAGAACATCCGCGTGATCAGATCTCGGAGGAAGAAGCTTTTGATACGCCAGCCAATATTTATCTGAATACAGTTGCTACCTTATACAATTATATAGGAGGGAATAGTGATAGTCAAGGTCTGCAAGGAACGTATCGCGGCGTGTACGACTTGAATACGTTTACGACGGACGAAGCTATGCTCCCGACACGGGGTGGCGACTGGTACGACGGTGGTTTCTGGCAAGGACTGTTCTTACATCGTTGGGGAACGAATAATTACGCAATTCAGGCGACCTGGGAATATCTGTATAAGGTAATCGTATTAAGTAATAAGTCTCTGGAAATCTTACAAACCTTGCAGAAACAACATCCGGAGTACGAATTATCGCCTTATTTGGCGGAAGTCCGGGCAATCCGTGCCTTATACTATTATTATCTGGTAGATCTTTTCGGACGTGTACCGTTGGTATTGTCGTCGTCCACGCCTATGCAGGATGTTAAGCAAAATGAACGGAGTGAGGTATTCCGGTTTATCGTAGATGAACTTCAGGTCGCATTACCCGATTTGAGTTTGGAACGAAGTAATTATCCGGGTGATTATTACGGACGGGTGACGCGTCCGGTGGCATTTTTCCTGTTGGCTAAACTGGCATTAAACTGTGAAGTCTATTTACATGACCGGTGGACGACTACAGCTCGCCCGGATGGAAAGTCTATTTATTTTAAGGTTGGCGACCGTTACCTGAATGCCTGGCAAACAACGATGGCGTATTGTGATTCGCTGACAGTCTGCGGTTACCGGCTTTCTCCGGCTTATACCGATAACTTCAAAGTCTATAACGAAGGTTCGGAAGAGAATATCTTTACCATCCCGATGGATAAGAATTTATATGCGAACCAAATGCAGAATCTGTTCCGTTCCCGTCATTATAATCATGCAAAGGCGTATGGGTTGGGAGGCGAGAATGGATCGAGTGCTACCATCGAAGCCCTTCAGACATTTGGTTATGGAACGGATTCTGTTGATACCCGTTTTGACGCCTGCTATTTTGCAGGAGTAGTATTCGACTTGAACGGTGATACGGTTCGGTTGGATAATGGAACGGTCTTGGAGTATCTTCCTTGGGATATTCAGCTGGATCTTTCGGGACTGGCTGCTGAGAAGACGGCAGGAGCGCGGATGAAGAAATACGAAGTGGATAGTCAGGGAACGAAAGACGGGAAGTTATCTGACAATGATATCGTCCTTTTCCGGTATGCGGATGTCTTGCTGATGAAGAGTGAAGCTAAAGTGAGAAATGGAGAAAATGGTGACAGCGAACTCAACGAAGTACGTCGGCGGGTAGGAATGCCGGAACGGAAAGCTACGCTTGAGAACATCCTGGCAGAACGCCAATTGGAATTGGCTTGGGAAGGCTGGCGCCGACAGGACCTGGTCCGCTTTGGTCGGTTTACGAGGACTTATAGCAGTCGCCCACAGTTACCACAAGAAGAAAATGGTTATACCACTGTTTTCCCGATTCCCGACAATGTACTTACACTGAATAAACAGCTGACGCAAAATCCGGGATATTAAAGAAAGACCGGGAAAAAAGAGAAAAGCCCTTCGAATTTCTCCGAGGGGCTTTTCTATGTGGGTTAATTCTACGAAAGATGTTTCGTGAAGTTTAGAACAAATCCAATTCTGCAATAGCTACTACCTGACCTCCGGCGGCGATGCGGGTGGCTTCTATTTTAACGAAGCGGGCAGAAACCGGTTGCTGGAAGTAATGCTGGCGCTTGGTTGGGTCGTTGATCAGATTTCCGAATTCAAAATCTTCGACCTTTTTCCAGCTATTGCCGTCAGCACTGATGTAGAATACTCCTTTTTCCATCATGCCTTCTGCATTGACTGTCTGTGGTGTGTAGGCAAATCCCTTGAGTTCACGTGAAGCTCCCAAGTCGATGACAATAGATTGATTCTTTCCGGGTTTTGACAACCAATAAGAATAAGGTTGCTCGTCGAATGCCAAGGCAGCCTGATGATTATCGGCTTCACTGCTGGCTGATACCAATTTCCAATCCTGTTTGATCCATCCGAAACGATCCGATTGCATGGCACCTTCCATCTCATTTAATACCGCAAAAGCTTTCACTTCTCCGTTTTCCATCTTAAACGGCTTTGTATAGGGGGTAGATGAGGTGGTCGGAGTACTGCCGTCTGTTGTATAATAAATGGTATAACCTTGACTTAAGTTCTTGGATGCATTCTCGCCATACTGATTCCATTTGAAGTTCTGTACCTTTGGCTCGATGCTGACATTTCCAGATAAATCACGGATGAAATCCAACTGAGGCGGACGTGCCTGATAATGATGAGCCGTGATGGTATGGATAGCCGGATTCGCCCTATTCTCCAGGAAGCGTACACGGATCTTGTCAGTTGTTACATCCGGGAAACGGAGGATTCGTTTGTATCCGATATTTGTAGCCTGGGCAATCTCTTTCCATTCGCCGTCTATCCAGGCATCTACCGCATGTTTTTCTACTCGTTCACTATGAGAAGTGATTGCTTCCTGCAAGAGTAAACGGTTGAACGTAATAGGTTGAGGCGTTGAGATTGTGATCTCTTTCTTCTTACCATTCAGTTCCACATACGTATTTTCATCTTTATCCAAAACTTCTTCCGGACCTTTGGCTCCTTCCAACAAGTTGGTACCGTAAGTCTCCCGGATCCGTTTGCCTGCTTCCGTCAGAGTGGCTACATCGGCTGGAGAAAAACGTCCGTCGCGATTGGGTGGAATATTCAACAGGAAGGTTGAATTGCCGCCGACAGCACGTTCGTAAATATCAAACACATCGTCGGCACTTCTTACTTTCTGGTGTGTATCATCCCGATAGAACCAACCTTCACGGATAGAGGTATTCGTTTCTGCCTGTTGGTAATGCAGGTATTTCGCTTTATACAAAACCTCGCGGCTGCCCAGATCTGTATCCGTCATATCAACGAAAACCGTTGCTGTATCCGGATTGTGCGGATAAGTGATGACATTCCATTCGGTATCTCTTGTTTTCCCGGCTTCATTACCACACCAACGGACATCTTCCCGACCAAAGATAACAGCTTGCGGAGCCAGTTTGTGAATCAATTCTTTCCAAGCAGTATAATTATACCGCTGTCCACCTTTTCGCTTCGGATGTGCTCCGTCAAACCATACTTCATGAATAGGGCCGTATTCGGTCAACAATTCAAACAGCTGGTTGAGGAAATACTCATTGTAATCATCTACCTCAAACTCAAACTTAGTCTGGTTGGCAAACGGACGACCCGGCACTTCACGTGGAATCGTTCTTTTGGTATATTTGCTCAGGTTACCATACAGACCATCCGGACTTTCTATCTGAAATAAGTCAGCTGGTGAAAGATAAATACCCAACTTTAGTCCATATTTCTGACAAGACGCAGATAAATCTCTCAATACATCTCCCTTCCCATTTTGGAATGGACTCGACATAATTCCATGAGTCGTATAACGACTTTGCCACAATACAAAGCCATCGTGATGCTTCACTGTCAGAATAACCATCTTCATGCCGGCAGCCTTCATTGTTTCACACCATTGGTCGGTATCCAGGTTCTTCAAGTCGAAGATTTTGGGGTCTTCCATACCTGTTCCCCATTCACGGCGGGTAAAAGTATTGGGACCGAAATGGATAAATGCAATGTATTCATTATGAAGAGCTGCCAACTGGTTTTCTGTTGGAACCACGTGAGCCGCCTTTTCGATAATCATTTCTTTACTGTCATTTGGCTCGATTGGAATCGTGTTTTGAAACGCCATCTGCTCTTGCTGATTTGTACCACAAGCCGTCAATAGCAACGTGGCACCCAATAAACTCCAAATAGTTCTCATGTCATTTTGTTGTTTAGGTTTGCAATCCGTTTTTATTTGATAGAACAAAGAAAAAGAATATCAGTTATTTCTCCTAACACGAAACAGATAAAATATACTAGAATATCGACTTCTTGATTTTTTTCTGAAAAAAGTGGATTTTTTGTTCAGGGATTTTTAGGGTTGAATTGTCATATTAATGAAACGGATAAAAAACAGATGGATTACGAATTATTACAACGATATATTGAAGGACGAGTAACGGCAAAAGAAGCGGAACAAGTTGTCGATTGGCTGGATGCGGATGAAGCGCATGTGAAAGAGTTCATGGCTTTACATAAAGCATTCGACATCTCCGTGATGAACCAGTCGGCTGCTCAAACACTTCGGAAACGGGCAAAGCAAATAAAGCTTCGTTTGATAGGAGTCGAACTCGTCAAGATCGCAGCTGTGATCTTACTGGTATTGGGGATTCAATACGGATGGGAGTTCAGACAGTCAGAACAAGATATGGAAGAACGACCCCTGTACCAAACTTTATATGTACCAGCTGGGCAACGAGCAGAACTGACGTTGCCGGATAGTACGAAGGTATGGCTGAATGCTCATTCCAAATTGGTTTATCCTCTTTCTTTTCAGAAAGATACTCGGTCGGTGGAACTCTCTGGAGAGGCTTATTTTGAAGTCCGCCGGAATGAAAAAGTGCCATTTGTTGTAAAAACTTCGAAAGTAGATGTAAAAGTCTTGGGAACAGAATTTAATGTTTCGGCCTATGAAGAAGAAGCCGACTTTGAAGTAGCTTTATTAAAAGGGCGTGTCTTACTGGAATCATCAAGGTTGCGGGAACCTCATTCGATGAAACCAGGAGAGATGGTCTATTTCAAGGACGGGCAATATTATTCGGGACTTATTCAGAATCTGGATTATTTCAAATGGAAAGAAGGTTTGATCTGTTTTCAGAATGAACCGATATCTGATATCATGGATAAGCTGTCTTTATATTTTGATGTGAAGATACAACATCGAAACCAAGCCTTTTTGAAGGAACATTATACGGGAAAGTTCCGGAGTAAAGACGGCGTGGAACAGGTGTTGAAGGTTTTACAGATGGAACATCATTTCCGTTATGTAAAAGATAACGAACAGAATGTAATAACAATAAAATAAAGTGCCTATGGATAAATGAAAGAACAAAACATGAAGCCGGGTAATGCTGCCACATAACCCGGCTCAAAAAGTCAGTATTCTGACACTAACGGGAATTAAATCGAATACCAACAAATTAATTGCAACAAAGTTATGAATAAAAAGTTGATCAAGGTATCAAATGCCTTGTCGTTAACCGAATTTAAGCACATTTTTAAAGTGATGAAGTTAACCTCATTATTTGGAGTACTATGTGTATCTTCGGCCTTTGCTGTGAATGTAAACTCACAAAGTCTGCGGGTAAATATCCATGCGAATCAGAAGCAGGCGAAAGAAGTCATCAAGCAAATCGAAGAACAGACAGATTATCTGTTTGTCTATAATCATGACAAAGTAAATCTGAACAACACTGTGACGATCCAGGCAAACAACGAAACGGTTGCCGAAGTGTTAAACCAAATGTTTGCTGGAACAGACATTATTTATGCCATGCAGGGAAATAACATCCTGTTGATGCAGAAAGATGCTGTAGTTCAACAATCCGGAAAAGTTGTTACCGGAACCATCGTTGATCCATCTGGTATGCCTGTGATTGGTGCTAATGTAATGGTAAAAGGTACCACCAACGGAACTATTACCGATATGGATGGTAAGTTCTCATTGGAAGTAGAAGAAGGAGCCACCTTGCAAATCTCTTATATCGGTTATGCCAACCAGGAAATAAAAGTAGGAAACCAAAAAACATTGTCCATAGCTTTAAAAGAAGATGCTGAAGCTTTGGATGAGTTGGTAGTTGTGGGGTATGGAACGATGAAAAAGAGTGATTTGACAGGATCTTCAGCTTCAGTAAAAGATGAAGTGTTAAGTCAACGAACGGTAACTTCTGTAGGGCAGGCCTTATCAGGTCGTGTTTCTGGTGTTAATATTTCTACGAACTCTGGTCGTCCTGGAGGACGTACTACTATTCGCATTCGTGGAAATTCCTCTATTAGCGTGACAAATGATCCATTGTATGTTGTAGATGGAGTTATACTTAATGTAAGTACGTTACAAAATGGGACATCACCCATTGATTATTTAAATCCAAATGATATTCAATCAGTAGAGGTGTTGAAAGACGCATCTGCGACAGCGATATATGGAGCTAGAGGTGCTAATGGTGTTGTTTTGATTCAGACGAAGAAAGGACAAGGACAAGGGTTGAGCATTCGTTATGACGCTGATTTTGGAGTAGGAATATTGCCTAAAAAACTAGATGTCTTAAATGCTGAGGAATTTTTGAAAGCAGAAGAAATAGCTTATCAAAATGCCTCTAAATATGATCCTGAGGGATTTGCAAATGGAGCTTATGTTGATCCAAAGACAAAACGAACTAATCCTCTTTTGTTTGATTCTAATGGAAATCCTCTTTATGATACGGATTGGCAGGATGAGGCTATTCGTAACGCTTTTTCTCAGACTCATCAGATTTCAGTGACCAATTCAGATGGGAAAAATAGTTATGGATTATCCGTTGGTTTTCGTGGAGAGGATGGATTAATAGTAGAGTCTTGGTTGAAACGTTACTCTGGTCGTTTTTATTTGGATAGTCAAATCAATAAGTGGTTGAAAGTAGGAGGTAGTTTAAATTATACATATCAATCGGAACGGCAGACTGATTCCATGGGTGATGGTGGTATTACCGTCGGACGACAGATTGTAGAGGAATTACCTATTATACCAGTGAAATATGCTGATGGAACTTGGGCTGGAAATAATGATTATCCAGGAATGGAAGGAGGTAATAACCCTGTTCATGTAGCAACAGATCGAAATAATAGATTGACTACCCAAAATATGTTAGGAAATGCTTATGCAGAGATTACCTTTATGCCAGGTTTAGTATTTCGCTCTATGGTAGGAGCTAATATTATTAACCAACGTCAAGATTATTATGCTGGTAAGGAGTTGATTTGGATCTCTGCTCCAAATGGAAGCGCATCTGTTTATAATAATCGGAATAATTCATGGCAGTTTGAGAATTATTTGACTTACTCGAAAGAGTTTGCACAGAAACATTCTTTGACAGCTATGGCAGGTCTTTCTTGGCAACACGTGGATAATTCCTCGTCAACAGCAAGCGGTACGGGATTTGAAGATGATTTTTTCCAATATAACAATTTGGGTGTTGCGACTAATCCTTCTATTTCTTCTGCTGCGAATGCTTATGGCTTGAATTCTTATTTTGCTCGTGTAAATTATGGTTATGATAGTCGTTATTTGATCACTGCGACTGCTCGTTTTGATGGTTCTTCTAAATTTGGTTCTTCTAATCGTTTTGCCTTTTTCCCATCTGTGGGTGCAGCATGGCGTGTCTCTCAAGAAGAATTTATGAAAGACAATACTCCAGGAATCTCAAATTTGAAATTGCGTGCGAGTTATGGTGTAACAGGTAACTCTGAAACGGATGCTTATGCTTCTCAAGGTGCTTTAGGAAATTACACATTGGTTTTTAGTGATGCGAAGGCATCGGGTATTGGTATTTCCAGTTTGGCGAATCCGGAGTTGAAATGGGAAAAAACGTCACAAGTGAATCTTGGATTAGACCTCGGTTTATTTGACAGTCGTATTAATATGGAGTTTGACATTTATTATAAGAAAACGACAGACATGTTACTAGACGCTCCTGTCCCGGCATCCAGTGGTTACACTACGATGGTTAAAAATGTGGGGAGCATGAGTAATAAAGGTTTTGAGTTTTCTATTAACACTGTGAATATCCAAACGAAAAATTTTACTTGGGAATCAAGTTTTAATATTTCATTCAATAAAAATAAGGTCTTGTCTTTAAGTGAAGGAAATGCTGATATATTCGCAGGACCGGATATTTTGTCTGCTAGTAACAATATCATTCGTGTCGGGGAATCTGTTGGATCTTTTTATGGTTATAAACGTTTAGGAACTTGGGGAACAGATGAAGCAGAAGAGGCGGCTCGTTATGGATTGCTTCCGGGAGATTTGAAACTTGCGGATATGAATAATGATGGGCAGATTAATGATCAAGATCGTGTGATTATAGGTAAAGGTATTCCAGATGGTTATGGCACATTTTCAAATACCTTCCGTTATCGTAATTTTGATTTAGTAGTAGATTTGCAATATATGTTTGGAAATGATGTTTTAGACATTTCTAAACATTCGGCAGAAGACCGTACAGGTATAGCAAATAGTTATAAAACAATATTAGATGCATGGACTCCCGAAAATCAAAATACGATGATAGCTCAACTACGTCCTACGGGTGCTGGATATACGACAAATATAGATTCTCACTTCGTGGAAAATGGTTCATTTTTGAGGGGAAAAAATCTTGTATTGGGTTATACATTCCCATCTGTTTTGACAGAGAAAATGCATTTGAAATTCCTTCGTGTATATGCAAGTGTACAGAATTTCTTTTTGGTTACGAAATATTCAGGATATGATCCTGAAGTTTCTGATGCTACACAAACCTTTGCGCAAGGTATCACGGTTTTTGGGTATCCTAAACCTAGAACATTTACCATTGGCTTAAATGTTAATTTTTAATCTCTTAAAAAGAATGTATTATGAAAATTAATTCGATATTATTGATGTTATCGTTAGTGGCTTGTGGAGCTTGTACTGACTTTCTAGAAGAATCTGATCCTTCCAATTTTACACAAGAAAATTATTTTCAAAGTGCGGAACAAGCTCGCTCCATAGTAAATGCCATATATGCAGACTTCCGTTATGCAGCTGATAATGATTATGGGGGAAATCCTTATTTAATGACTGATTTTATGACAGGTTTGTCGGGTACGCGCGTTGGACAAAACCAGAATATAAATAAAGTTCGTATGTGTATTAATGATTCAGATAATAGTTATAGTGAGAGTTGGTGGAATTATCCATATCGTGCTATAGCTAATGCGAATTTAGCTATTACTCATATACCAAATATAGAGATGGATGCTACAGAAAAGAGTAAATGTTTAGGTGAGGCCTATTTCCTACGAGCGTATAATTATTTTAACTTAGTACGTTTATTTGGATCTGTACCATTGGTATTAGTACCTGTAGATGCTTCTTCCCCAGAATTATATCCTCAACAAGCTTCTGTAGAGAGTATTTACGCTCAAATTGTAAATGATTTGCAGGAAGCCGAAAAATCATCTCTACCTTGGACTGACTCAAGTGGTCGTGTAACAATGGCTGCAATTAAATCAGTTTTGGCTCAAGTGTATATGACAATGGCGGGTTATCCATTACAAGCAGGTTCTGAATATTACGAGTTGGCAGCGGCAAAAGCCAAGGAGGTAATAGATAGTGGTGCATGTAGTCTGTTTACTTCTTATGATGATTTACATAGTGAAGCTATGGAAAATCAAAAGGAGCATATTTTGATGATTCAATATAAGTCAAGCGTTGTAGCGAATGGGTTTCAAACGGTTTATTTGCCTTATAATCTTGATATCTCTTATTATTCTACAGAAGATGGTGGAATTTACGCATTAGATGAATTTATCGATACCTATGAAGAGGGTGATAAACGTACGGAGGAAAAGGCTTTTTATTATACGAAATATACGTCTAATACAGATAGGACGAAGGAGGTTAATTTCGGTTCTTATTATATTTATAAATTCTTTGATACGGATGCGAATCTGAATACTGCACAGAGTAGCCTTAATTACCCATTATTGCGGTATGCTGATATTTTATTGTTATATGCAGAGGCTGCAAATGAAGCAGAAGGACGTCCTTCCATGGATGCTTATAACTGTGTGAATGAAATTCGTCAGAGAGCTGGATTACAATTGTTGTCTGGTTTGTCTCAGAGCCAATTTAGGGAAGCTGTTTGGAAAGAGCGTTATCATGAATTAGCTTATGAAAATAAAATATGGTTCGATATGGCTCGTACGCGTAAGGTTCTTAATCTAAAAACTGGTGCTTTTGATGATTATGTAGGTCACCAATTTACTTATGGCCCGATATTACAAGAAAAAGATCTTTTGTTTCCTATTCCAACTAGTGAAATAAATAGTAATGAGAATTTGAATCAAAATTTAGGATATTAATTGGGTGGTATTATAAAGTACTAGCTTGAGGAAGTTTTGTAACATTATGTATAATGAACATATTTGTATAGTGTGAAAAATGTTTATATAAATAATAACATGCGCTATTTATTTTTCTTTCTTATTTTTAGCTTGTTCCCATTAATAAGTGCCTATGGACAGATAGACGGAAAGACAAACTCTAAAAGTTTACGTGAATTGCGGCAACATTTCATAGAACTGAAGTTTGGAATGTTTATTCATTTTAATATGGGTACTTATATGGATAATGATTGGGCTGACCCAAATGCTCCTATAGAATTGTTCAATCCATCAAAATTGGATTGTGCTCAGTGGGCTCATGTGGCTAAATCAGCTAAGATGCGCTATGGGTGTTTAACAACGAAACATCATAATGGTTTTTGTTTGTGGAATACTAAAACAACAGAGTATAATGCGATGAACGCTCCTTTAGGACGTGACGTGGTAAGAGAGTACGTAGATGCTTTTAGGAAAGAAGGTTTAAAGGTTTTACTTTATTATTCTATTCTCGATATGCATCATCAGTTGCGTCCTAGTCTTATTACACGAGAAGATATAGAAATGGTGAAGACTCAACTGACAGAATTGCTTACTGGTTATGGTGAGATAACTGCAATTATTATTGATGGTTGGGATGCTCCATGGTCTCGTATCTCGTATGAGGATATTCCGTTCAATGAAATTTATTCACTTATTAAAAAATTTCAGCCAAATTGTTTGGTGATGGATTTAAATGCAGCTAAATATCCAGCGGATATGTTGTTTTATACTGATATAAAATCCTACGAACAAAATGCAGGTCAACATATATCAAAAGAATCGAATCATTTACCTGCACTGTCTTGTCTACCGATTAATGCAAGTTGGTTTTGGAAGACTACGTTTCCGGAATCTCCTGTAAAAGATTGCCGATATATATTGGAAGAAAATGTTGATCCGATGAATCGTATTGGTTGTAATTTTATCTTAAATGTAGCACCTAATCGGGATGGTTTGATAGACGATAATGTTATGAAAACTTTGTCGGAGATCGGACAAATATGGAATGATGAGTCAATCGAAGTTCCGATGTTGGATGATTATGATGAACCGATTATTTATCCAAATTTGGCAAAGCATCGGCCTTGTTTTTCTAGTTGGTCTGATGATATGTGGATTATGGATTTCGCTAATGATGATGATTTCAAAACTGAGTGGCGTTCTAATCCGTTGGTAGAACATCCTTGGTATATCATTGATTTTGAAAAGAGAACTTCATTTAATGCGATTGTTATTTCTGATCTGCGCCGTACATTTCAGGATTATACTTTGTATTATGAAAAAGATGGAGAATGGTTACCTATTCCAATAAATCCAAATGCTAGGGCAGTTAAAGTTCATCGTTTTGAACGCGTTTATGGGAATAAAGTGAAAATAGTGATAAACAAAGGTAAGGTTTCTCCTTCAATTATGGAAATAGGAGTCTATGATGAGATTCCTTAAATTTGAATTGTAAACTCTTCATAAAGATTCTTAGTAGGTTTCTTTATGGAGAGTTTTTTATGTTGAATATCTTCGCTTTTTCTTATTTATAGAATTCCAAATAAGAGTTTACGTTTTTGTTCCTTGTATATTGTTTGGTTATGTTAAAAAATAGAGTTGCATCATAATCTATCAATCATTTTTTATCAATATCAAAAGCTATATGGTTCTTTTGAAATTGAAACTAATATTGTTATTGTCGTCCAAAATTCTATTCAGGAGCTGTGCTACATATGATAAGCGTTTTTAATATACCTGTTGCTTAGTAAGCTTTTTATTATTTCAGGTGCTAATCTTTATTTTTTTATAATAATTGAATCTATAATCTGCTAGTTATTATTGTTTTGTTGTGTCTATCTGTCGTAGTTTTCCGGTTATTACTATATTCAACTTTAAGATAATGTCTGTAATATTTATCATGGATTGACTTTTGTGTACTTTACATATGGTCAGCAGGAAACAGATTAATGTTAACGTAAGTTCGATATAATAAAAAGATATCTGCTTAAATATTAGTAACATAGCG